>Ga0247727_10006617_pt1 | contig 22666 bp, 22 predicted proteins | sample WisWelCaveWW1625_FD_202498 | JGI IMG/M metagenome (GOLD analysis project Ga0247727, IMG submission 202498) | Biofilm microbial communities from Wishing Well Cave, Virginia, United States - WW16-25 | ecosystem: Environmental > Aquatic > Deep subsurface > Groundwater > Cave microbial mat | place...
GTGTGCTGGCCGCGCCACCGAGTGCAGACTCCAAGCCAAAGGTGCTTTTTACCAACCGCCCCACGCCCCGGTGAAAAGTGCGGTTTTGCTGTTCCACAAAAGTGCGATTTTGAAAACTACACGACAAGGCGAAAACTATGGCTTGCACAGTCTGCCGGCATTCTGTATCAGAGCAGTTCACCTCTATGAGAACCCGCAATCTCAGCGCGCAGCGCATGTTTATCCAATGGGCCGCCGAACATCGTCCCCTCCACCGGTTTCGCGGCCGGACACCGGCGGATTTCCGCCGGTGGAAAACCACCACGCTCCCGAAAGTACTGGCCTGTCTCGGCGATTTCCCGAAGCGCGTGCCGCCGCGTGCGGAGTCGATTGTTGAGTGGGATCACGACGGCGTCCGCAAACAGAAATGGTATATCGACGTGCTGCCGCATCTGTCCGCGACCGTGCAGGTGAACCGTCCGCTCGACCTGAAGAAAGGCGAACGCCGTCCGGCGCTGCTCTGTTGGCACGGGCACGGCGCGTATGGCAAAGAGTCGGTGATGGGCGACGATTCCTCGGCGGAGCGACGCGCGGAGATCGAGCGGCACAATTACAACTACGGCCATCAGATGGCGCAACAGGGATTCGTCACGTTCGCCGTGGACTGGATGGGCAAGGGCGACCTGACCGAGGACCACAAACCAAACTGGCTCAACACCGCCCAGGGCCGCGACTGGTGCAACATCTATTATCTGCACGCCACGATGCTCGGGATGACCTCGATCTCGATCAACGCCACCATCGGCATGGCCGCCACGGATTTCGCGTGTTCGCTGCCGTTCGTGGACAAGAACCGGCTTGGCGTGATGGGCCTCAGCGGTGGCGGCACGACGACGTTGTGGAGCGCGCTGTGCGATGCGCGGTTCAAGGCGGTGGAGATCATCGGCTACAGCGATCTGTGGGCGGCGTTCGGATTTCGCGACACCAACTACTGCGGGATGCAGGTCGCGCCCGGCCTGTTCAAGTTGGTGGACCTGCCGGACGCGCAGGGCCTGATCGCACCGCGTCCGTTGTTGGTGGACATTGGCCTGTACGACACCTGTTTCGACATCGAGACATCTCTGCCCTGCTACCGGCAGGTCGAGAAGATCTACCGCGCCGCCGGCGCCGGGGACAAACTCGAACTCGATCTCTTTCCCGGCGAGCACGGGTGGGGCGGAAACAAGTCCGTGGCGTTTTTCAGGAAGCACCTATGATCACACCGTTCGTAGTGAGCCACGGAGTCTGCGGAGTGGCGTTCTGCGGCCCCACGGCACTTCGCCCCAAAACAACGTGGGGCTGCGTGCCTGACTACGAACGTTGAAACAGAGTTTCCTATGACCACCCCCCTTCGCTGCATCAAAGTCGGTGTGAACGGGCGCGGCGCCGGTCTGATCACATTGTTGGCGAAACACCCCGAAAAGTTCCAAGTGGCAGCATTTGTGGACGCCACGCCGGCGATCGCGAAGGCGGAAGCGGAGAAGCGCGGCTTGAGCGCGATGCCGTGTTTCGGCTCGCTGCCAGAAGCGCTGAAGCAGGTGCCGGCCGACGCGTGCATCATCACCTCGCCCGCCAAGTTTCACGGCGAACAAATTCGCGCCAGTCTCGACGCCGGCTTGCACGTGTTCTGCGCCAAGCCGATGACCTACGATCTCAGCGAGGCCGAACAACTCGTCGCGCTGGCGGAGAAGAAGCAACGCTGTCTCGTCGTGGACCAGCAGCAACAATATCTGCTGACCGAGCGCACCCTCGCGGAGTGGGTGCGCACGGAGAAGTACGGCAAGGTCGGTTTCATGGAGATGCGGGTGCATCGTTACCGGCCCAAGATGCGCGCGTTCACGGGCGACAACCCGTTCATCTGGGAGCAAGGCGTCCACTCGTTCAACAGCCTGCTCGCGATCCTCGGTCGCCCGGCGCTTTCCGTGTACGCGCAGCAGACCAAACCGCACTGGAGCGTCTATCACGGCCCGACCGTATCACTGGGCATGATCGAATTTGCCGGTGGGATTCCGTGCCATTACCTCGGCACGTTCGACTCGCGCACGTTGACCCTCGAGTTGCGGATCGACTTCGAGCGGGCGGCGGCCCGGTGTTTCGCGGAGAACTCCTGGACCAAACGGCTCGAGGTGGCGTTGCCCGGGGAGGATTTCAAACCGGCTGGCGTCACGGACGCCGACGATCCGACGCCGGCCGAGTGGTTTAACTTCGAGGCGTTCTATCGCGGCTGCACGCAGGGCGGGCGCGCCACCAACGACGGTCGCGACAACCTGCGCACGCTGGCGGTCGTGGATGCGTTCATCCGTTCGTCGCAATCCGGCCAGCGCGAAACCGTCCGGCAATTTGAGTGAGGCGCCATGGAAACCACATACTCAGTCGTCGAAAAACTGGGACGCTCTTGGGCGAAGTACGAGCAGCGCTACCTCGGCGCGGTGTCGGTCTCCAAGATTCGGGCTTACACCTTCCCGCTGTTCACGCCCGCCGGCGCGAACGTCTTGCAGGACAACCCGCCCGATCATCTCCATCATCAGGGCATCGAGGTCGGCCAAGATTACCTCAACGGCCACAACTTCTGGGCGATGGGCAGCGTCCAATTCCCGCTGAACTTCCAGCACCAAGAAAGCGTCCAGCACGCCGCCGACCCGACCGGCATCACCGTCGTCCAACAGATGCGCTGGACCACCAACCAAGGTCAAGCGGTCATGCAGGAGGAACGCCGCACCCGGTTCGAGGCGTGGGACGGCTTGAACTTCGTCGAGATCACCTCGATCTGGAAAGCCGATTATGGCGATCTCTACCTCGCCAAGACCAAAGAAGGTGGCCTTGCCATGCGGGTACATCCCCAACTGGAAACGTTCTGGGGCGGCCAGATTCGCTCCAGCACCGGCAAGATCGGCGAGAAGGAAATCTTCGACACCCAAGCCGATTGGATCGAAGTCGCCGGCATCGCCGAAGGCCGCGCCGTGGGCGTCGTGATGATGCCGCATCCATCGCAACCACAACTCCCGTGGTTCGTCCGCGACTACGGTCTGCACAATTACAGCCCCTACCGGCATGCCCCTGCGCGCATCCCGGCCGGTAACTCGGTCTCACTGCGCGTCGGTTTCGCGACATACGACGGCAGGTCCGATGGCTCGCAAGCCGCCCGTGCGTGGAAAATCTATTCGGTGCGAACAAGCTGATCAAACATTCCTGGTGGGAGCGACATTCTTGTCGCGACCGGAGCGCGTCATCGCGGCAGGAATGCCGCTCCCACCGGCAAAGAGCCACATGAGCATGAAACGATTCAAACCCGAGTGGCGGCGGTTCACCGACGAGCAGACTGGTGCGCGCGTCCTGCAATGGACTGCCGGCGCCGCGATGAACCATCATTTCTATTTTACCAATCCGACCATCTCCGAGGACGGCCAGCGCGGCTATTTCGTCTCCTACCGAACCGGCTACCCAAATCTGTTCGCGATTGATTTGGACAGTGGTGAACTCACGCAACTCAGCGACCGGGTGGACCTCAACGCCTTCTCCCCGGCCCCGTCCCGCGCCGCGCCGTGGATTTACGTCTCCGCGCAGAACCGCATCTGGGTGGTGCACGTCGAGACCGGCGAAGAACGCGAGTTGTGCCGGTTCGACACCAACCGCCTTGGCAATTGCAGCCTCAACGCCACCGGCTCGCTGCTGGCCATCGGCCTGCGCTTTCCCGATCACTGCGAACTCGCGCTCGTCGAAACCGCGACCGGCAAGGTCGAAATCCTCTCCCGCGCACCGGAGGTTGGTCACATCCAATTCTGTCCGACCAACAACAGCTTGCTGATGTATTCCGGCAGCGTGACCCAACGCATCTGGCTGCACGACCGCCGCACCAGCACCGACACCTGGCTCTACCGGCAGAAAGAGAATGAGTGGATCGTCCACGAAACGTGGCTCGGCAACGGCACAGAGATCGTCTTTCCGCGCTGGCCATACGCGCTCCATGCAATTCGACCGGATGGAAAGGGTCTGCGCACCGTGGTCGAAACCAACGTCTGGCACGTCTGCTCAAACCGCACCGGCACGCAATTGGTCTGCGACACGAATCATCCCGACCGTGGGCTGTTGCTCATCGATCCCGCGACCGGCAAGCACCAAACGCTCTGTCATCCCCAAGCCACCTGTCGCGGCACGCAATGGGTGTACGACGTGCCCGCCGTCGGGGCTGGCATGGACACCTCGATCATCCGTTCGAACACTCCCGCCAAAGACAAGCCGCCGCACCCGGATGATCCACCATCCACCTACGGCCCACAGTGGTCGCATCCACACCCCACGTTCTCCGCCGATGGCCGCTCGGTGATCTACACCAGCGACCGTGACCGGTGGAGTCAGGTCTATCAGGTGGAGATTCCAAATCAATAGCTGTGCGTGATTCCCGTTTGCAACCGGTGCCCTTGGCCGCCGTCACCTTGCGCGTTGGGTTTTGGCAGGCGCGGCAACAACTGATTCGGCGCGTGACGCTCCCGGCGCAGTACGAGTGGTGCCGGCGCACGGGACGCATCGACGCGTGGCGGCTGAAGTGGAAACCCGGCCAACCGCGCAAGCCGCACATCTTCTGGGATTCAGACATCGGCAAGTGGATTGAAGCTGCCGCCTACAGCCTCATGACCAAACCGGATACTGCGTTGCGGCGACGCGTCGAGCGGCTCATCGATCGGATCGCCCAGGCGCAGCGTCGCGATGGTTACCTCAACCCCTACTTCACCGTCGTCGAGCCGGGCCGGCGTTGGACCAACCTGCGCGACGCGCACGAATTGTATGGTGCCGGCCACCTGATGGAAGCGGCAACCGCTTACCACCAAGCGACTGGCGACACGCGTCTCCTGCGCGTGCTCTGCCGGTACGCCGACCACATCGACCGCACGTTTGGCCGCCGTCGCGGACAGAAGCGGGGATACTGCGGGCATCCCGAAATCGAACTCGCGCTGGTGAAATTGTATCGCGCGATCGGTGAGAAGCGTTACCTGCGACTAGCGGAGTACTTCGTCAATGAACGCGGTCGCCAGCCCTATTACTTTGCCGGCGAGGCAGGCGCGCGCGGCGAAGAAATGCCGGTCACATCTGCGATTTACCGTTGCACGCAAAGCCACCGCCCCGTGCGCAAACAACGCGAAGCGGTCGGCCACGCCGTGCGCGCGATGTACCTGTACGCCGGCATGGCCGACGTCGCTCGCGAAACAGGCGATCGTACGCTCCGCGCCGCGTGTCGTCGATTGTGGGACAGCGTCACCCAACGGCGGATGTATCTGACGGGCGGAATCGGTTCAACGCGGCAGGGTGAAGCGTTCACGTTCGATTACGATCTGCCCAACGAAACCGCCTACACCGAAACGTGCGCGGCGGTCGGGCTCGTCCTCTTCGCGCATCGGATGCTGCAGTTGGAGGCCGACGCGCGTTACGCGGATGTGATGGAACGCGCGTTGTACAATGGCGTGTTGTCCGGCATCTCGCTCGATGGCCGACAATTCTTTTACGCGAATCCGCTCGCCGTCACGCCCGCCAGCGCGCCGTTTCTCCAGCCGCCGATGGCCGTCGAGCGTCAATCGTGGTTCGATTGCGCCTGCTGCCCTCCCAACCTCGCCCGGCTGGTGCTCTCGCTCGGCGGTTATGCGTGCTCGAGACGAGATGACACGCTGTACGTGCATCTCTACGTTTCCGGTTCCGTGAGCCTCCGGGACATATACGTGACATTCGAGACGAACTATCCCTGGGACGAAACCGTCCGACTCACCGTTTGGCCGCGCTGGCCCGGTCGGTTCACCCTCGCGCTCCGCATTCCCGGCTGGTGCGCGGGGGCAACGATCGATGGGCGAGCACCCAAAGTGCGCAAGGGTTATGCGCTACTCACCCGGCACTGGGAAGCGGGAGACCGCGTGGAGTTGCGGCTGCCGATGCCGGTGATGCGAATCGAATCGCATCCGCGAACGCGGATGAATGCCGGCCGCGTCGCGTTGCAGCGCGGCCCGATCGTGTACTGCATCGAAGAAGCCGATCACGGCCCGCAGCTTCATCAAGTCGTTCTCCCACGCAACGCGCCGCTGACCGCGCACTTCGAGCCGAAGTTGCTGGGAGGGGTGTGCGTCATCACGGGTCGCGCGCAGCGCGAGGTTCGCGACGGTTGGGGAGACGCGTTGTACCGTAGCGACCCACGGCGGCCGAGGTTCAAGACAGTTCAACTGCGAGCCGTGCCCTATTTTGCGTGGGCCAACCGCGGACGAGGCGAGATGCGCGTCTGGATTCGCACTTGAAAACCAAGAACAGCATCGCTGGTTCAGTCGGAGAACATCGTATGAAGCTTGATTTCCCAATTGTTGATACGCACCTGCACCTGTGGGATCCGCAGAGAATCCGTTATCACTGGCTCGATAACGTCCCGCTGCTGAACAAGCCGTATCTGTTGGCGGACTTCAACCGGGCGTGCGGACCGGTGAGGGTCGAGCGCATGGTGTTTTTGCAGTGCGAGTGCGACCCGAAGCAGTACCGGCAGGAAGCCGACTGGGTCACGTCGCTGGCGAAACAGGACCCGCGCATCCAAGGCATCGTTCCGTTTGCGCCCCTGGAAAAAGGCGAAGGCGCGCGGCCCGAGTTGGAAGAGTTGGCCAAGAACAACCTCGTCAAAGGCATCCGTCGCATCATCCAGTTCGAGTCCGACGCGGCTTTCTGCCTGCGCCCCGATTTCGTGCGCGGCGTGCAGATGCTGGCGGAGTTTGATCTGCATTTCGAGATTTGCCTCAAAGGCGACACGCAGTTTGCCAACACGGTGAAACTGGTCCGGCAATGTCCACAAACGAGGTTCATCCTCGATCACATCGGCAAACCGTTCATCAAGGAGCGCATCCTCGAACCGTGGAAGACTCATCTTCGGGAACTGGCGTCGCTGCCGAACACGTGGTGCAAGCTATCGGGCTTGGTGACCGAAGCCGACTTCAAGCGGTGGACCAAAGAAGAGCTCAAGCCTTACGTCGAAGCAGTGATGGAGTCGTTCGGGTGGGACCGGGTGATGTTTGGCGGCGACTGGCCGGTCGCGTTTCAAGCAACCGATTACCCGCGTTGGGTTGAAACGCTCGCGTGGGCCGTGCACGGCGCCGCGCCCGCGCAGCTCCGGCAACTCTTTCACGACAACGCGATCCGGTTCTATCGGCTCCCGGTCAATAACCGAGGGTGACGGCGCCTTCGACCGGCAGCGCCACGCCAGTGACGAAGCTGGCGTCGGCGCTAGCCAGGAAGACGGCGGCGCGGCCGATTTCGTCGATGGACGCGATGCGGCCGAGTGGGTGGACGGAGTAGATGTACTTGCGCGCGGCGGCGGGGTCGGGTTGTTGGTTGAACCAATCTTCCACGAGCGGCGTTGCGACCCAGCCGGGACAGATCGCGTTGACGCGGATGCCGTCCTTCGCGAAATCCAACGCCATGCCTTTCGTCATCGCGACCTGGCCGCCTTTCGTCGCGGAGTACGCGCCGGCGTTCGACTGGCCGACAAGGCCGACCATGCTGCTGATATTGATGATTGCGCCCTTGGTCTGGCGCAGATGTGGGATGGCGTACTTGGAACAGAGGAACGTGCTCTTGAGATTCGTGTTGATGATGAAGTCCCATTCCTGCTCGGTGGTGACCTCGACGTTCTTGGAGATGTGGTAGCCGGCATTGTTCACGAGCACATCGAGCCGACCGAATTTCTCCACGGCAAACCGAACGAGCGCCTGCACTTGTTCACTGTTCGTCACGTCCGTCCGGCAGAACGCGATCCACTCGCCGGCAATCTTCGCGCCCGCCGCCTCGTCTTTGTCCGCCACCACGACCCGTGCCCCTTCAGCAACGAAACTCTTGGTGATGCCGGCACCAATGCCCTTTGCACCGCTGGTCACGATGGCCACTTTATCTTTCAGTTTCATGAGTTCCTCAGTTTGTTCAATTCGTTCCACACTGGTTCGGGCAAAGGAATTCCCTTCCGGCTGCGCTCCGCGAAGCGCCGCTTCTCAGGATCGTTCGGGGCCAGCACTGCCGGCGGCAAGGCGCGCAGCTCCCGCATGAACTGCCCCACCCGCCGTTTGAACCGGCGCACGTCGGTGAACGCCGCGATGTCGATCGCGCCCACCAACCCGCCGAGCCGGCGGCGTTGTTTCAAGTCGCCGTACATCTTCGGAATGTGCGGGCCGAACGGACTGTCGCTGAGCATGGCGCACAACAGATCAATCGCCAAGCCCAAGCCAGAGCCGCGATGCGCGCCGAACGGATACAGCGCGGCGACGCGCCGGGGATTGGTCGTTTCGCGTCCGGCCAAATCGACGGCCAGCCCGCGCGCGATGGATTTGCCTTCGATCGCCGCGTTGGCGACTACGTTCCACGGGACGATGCTCGTGGCCATGTCCAAACAAAACACCTCGGTGCGCCGCCCTGGCAAGGTGATGCAAATCGGGTTCGTGCCGTGAAACGGTCGGCGCGCCCCAAACGGCAGCACCATCGGATCGACGTGCGAGAACACCAGCCCGATCATGTTCGCGCGGGCGATTTGTTGACCGAAGTACGCCAGCGCGCCGCAATGACTGCTGTTGCGAATCGCCACCCACCCCGCACCAAACCGCCGCGCCCGGCGGATCGCTTCTGCGAGCGCGAACTGATTGGCGAGTTGACCCATGCCATGTCCGCCATCCACCACCGCGATGGCGCGCCGGGAGCGGACGACCCGAATCCGCGGGCGCGGGGCGATGCTGCCGTTGCGAATCCGGGCGAGATAATGCGGCAACCGGGCGACGCCGTGCGAATCCGTCCCGCGCAAGTTGGCCGTCACCAACGAGTCGGCAACCAGTTTCGCGTCCGGCGCGCGCAACCCGGCGCGCTCCAGCAGTTTCCGGCAGAGGCGCCGCAAATCGTCAGCCTGAATCCTCATCGCGGCGGCGGAGAATAGGGACAAGCTGCGGCACTGTCAACGTTGCGGCCGAATGGTCGCGCCGTCGTGCCACGTGCCTTCCACGAGCACCACGACCGGGTGGGCCGGGATCCCGAACTCGTTGTTTTGCAGTTGGCGGACGACGAGGTTCACGGCTTCGGCACCGACGAGCTTGGGATTATTTTCGATCCCGGCACATGGGGCATTCCGGGATTCCCATTGCAGAAAGACGTATCCCACGTCGCGCGGGATGCTGCGCCCGCACGCGCGGATGCACCGCATGGCGCTCGGCCCCGGCGAGAGCACCAGATCCGGCTGGTGACGGATGAACCACGCTTTGATCGCCTCATCGCTCAGTGTGTCGGCGACCAACGGCGGGACGCGTTGGCGAACGGGCACACGCAGTTGATCGCCGGCGACGGCGGCGCGGTACGCCTCGTTGATCCGCTCGGTGTCGCCCGCCTGGACCAACCCCACGCGCCGGTAGCCGAGGCGCTTGACTTGGTGCAGCACGGTCGTCGTGCCGCGAAAATGATCGTAGGAGGTCCGGTGCAACTCCGGCCGGCGCAACGAATACCCAAACGTGGCGGCCGCGAACTGCGACCAATCGAGCGAGAGATGTCCGTACGGCCGGGGCAAGGAACAGATCAGCAGCCCGCGAATGTTGCGCGTCACCAAAATCTCCGTCAGTCGGCGGCCGGTCATGCCCGGCTCCTTCGCCCAGAATTCTTCCAACTGGTAGCCCAGTTGGTGGGCGCGCTCCGCCGCCCCCGCGAAGTAATCCCGGTAGAGGCTCGCCTTGCGCCATTCATCCCGCTGGGGGAACGCCGTGAGGAACGCCAGCGTGATCCGTTGCTGGGGCGATTTGCGGGCGCGCACCTGGGCCATCATGGTGGACTGGAGCGCATCGGGCGTGTAACCCAGTTCGCGGGCGATCCGCTGGACACGTTGGCGGGTTTCGGGCGTGACGCGCGGATCGTTGCGCAGCGCCAGCCACACGGTGGTCGTCGTGCACCCGGCCTGGGCCGCCACGATCCGCAAACTGGGTCGGGGTTTCTGAGCCATTTGACGCATTAAATAACGCTCGGATTGCGAAAGTCAACCCGCGATCCTAAAGTGCGCCCCATCGCAACCAAACCAGAAGGGGAAAATCAAATGACGAAAACCATAGTTCGCATCGTAGGGTTGTTGGCGTTTCTGGCCGGCAGCCGAATGGCGCAGGCAACGTACCCGGACGCGGTTTTGGCAAACAGTCCCGTGCAGTACTTGCGGTTCGAGGAATCACCGAAGAGCAACGCCGGGACTGCGACTGATTCGAGTGGCAACAGCCATTCGGGCACGTATGCCGCCGCGGCTGGTGGTGTGCATGCCGGCAACATTGACACCGCCAACGGGGCGGTGGATCGCGGCGTGATCCTGAACGGAACCACCAGCGCGCAGGAGTACGTGAATCTGCCCGCCTTCACCACGGTCTCGGCGCCGCAATTCAGCATTGAGATGTGGCTCAAGCCGGATTCACTGGCGAGCGCGCCCGGCACCTTTCAAGCCCTGTACGCAGCCGACGCCTTCAGTCCCAACAATCTCCACTTCAACATACTGGATGGAGATAAATTGCAGTTTGCCCTCAGTGGTCAAACACAACCCGCCCCGAGTCTCGTAACCATGGGTGCCGTGGCCGGCGCGTGGAACTATTTCGTCGTCACCCGCGACACGACCGCCGGAACGATTAAATATTACCTCAACGGCCAACTGAAAAACACATTCACCGGCACAGTCACGACCCCGGTTTCAATCGGTGTGGCTGCATCGCTCGGCCGGTATTCCGGTGATACGGCCCGCAATTTCCAAGGGAGCATCGACGAATTCGCGCTGTACAACACGGCGCTCAGCGACGCGCAGATCGCCGACCACTTTGGGGCAACGATACCGGAGCCAAGCTCCGTCGCGCTCTTGGCACTGGGTGGTCTGTTACTATGGCGGCGGAAAGCAGCGTAACCCAGCCGGCGCCGTCCGCACCGATCACAATCCCGGCCTTGCAATTGGTTCGGGTACCGGGCACAACTCGGCGGGTGAACTCGCCTAGGAAACGGTTCAATCCGTTCGTCCGCGCGCGCCGACATCCATTGGTGTGTGATAAACCTGCGCCCGATTTCTTTGAAGGCGCGCTACTTGGCAACGGCGGTCTCGGCGTGGTTGTCTGCACGCGGCCGGACGCGGTCGTGTTGCGCTTCGGTCACAACAACGTCTGGGACATCCGCCTCGCCGAGGACAACCGCGGGAAGCTCGGCACGTTTCAGGAAGTGTTCGCGCGGGTGAACGCGATCCCGGCCACCCACGAGTCGCTGAGCCAGGACCCGTGGTTCGCGGAGTACCTGAAAATGGCGCGCGAGAATTACGCCAAACCCTACCCGCGCCCGTTTCCGTGCGGCTCGCTCATCCTCGGATTCGACCGGCGCCAGGCGGAACTGCTCGGTCATCGCGTGGACATCGCGACCGGGTTATGTGAGGTCCGCTTTCTGAGCAACGGCCAGGAAAGCCGCTTGCAGATCTTTGTGGAGATGGAGACGGACCGGGTCTGGCTGCGGATGCCGGAGGCGCCGTTCGACCGCATCCGGCTATTGCCCGATCCGGAGACGCCGAAGGAACTGCCGGCATACACGCTGGCCCCGGATGCGTTGGGTTTCCGTCAGGTGCTCCCCTCCGGAAACAACCCCGCGAAGGACCGGGTGTTTCAGCTCACGGCGCAGGTGAACGTCCCACTCGAAGTCCGCACCCGCACCAACACGGTCTCGAGCATTCCCGAAACGATGGGCGACCTCGAACGCGGAATTGCGCCGGGCGGCGAATTCATCGCCTGCGTGCAACTGGACGAGGGATTGGCGACAGAGATTGATTCCCGTGGGAGCGGCATTCCTGCCGCGACCGGAAGCAGCGCAGAGTCGCGACAGGAATGTCGCTCCCACCCAACCGCGAACGCTTTTCAGCACGCAGCCAAAACTGCACAGAAATCCTGGCGAAAATTCTGGAGCCGCTCCGGCGTCGTGCTCGACGATCCCGTGCTCGAACGCACCTGGTATCAGAATCTCTACTTCCTGAACTGCGCGGTGAAACCGGGCGCGACCTGTCCCGGCCTGTTCGCCAACTGGAGCTACGGCAAGATCGGCACGGCGTGGCACGGGGATTATCACCTCGACTACAACGCGCAACAGCCCTTCTGGGTCACGTTTTCCAGCAATCACATCGAGAAACATCTCGCCTATGCCGGGATGATCGATCACCTGCTCCCGTCGTGCCGCGCGTGGGCGAAGGATTACTACGGCCTGCGCGGCGCGTACTTCCCGGTTTCGGCGTATCCGGTTGAGATGACGATGAGTCCGTATCCCGTCCCGAGCTGGGGCTGGCAGGTCTGTTGCACTCCGTGGGCGGTGCAGAGTTTGTGGTGGCATTACCTCTACACGATGGACCGGCAATTCTTGGAGCAGCGCGCGTTTGAGCCGATCAAGGATGTCGTGCTGTTCCTCGTGGATTACATGAAACGCCCCGAAGCCCATGGTGACGACCAGTACCATATTTTTCCAACCGTGCCCTCGGAACTGTACGGGCTGCGACCCGGCTTCAAGTTCAACCGCGATTGCCTGATTGACCTGACGCTGACGAAGTTCGTTTTCCGCGCGTTTCTGGAAGCCTGCCGGCTTCTCGACCGCGACGATCCACTGGCCGCCGATGTGCGCGAGATGCTCGCGCACTTCCCCGATTATCCGACCATGGGCAACGTCTTCGTTTCCGTTGCGGGCGAGGACCCGGAGATCGTCTATAACGTGCCAGCCAGTCTGATGGCGGTGTTCCCCGGCGAAGACCCAACGGTAAGTCCCGAGATCGCCGCCAACACCCACCGCAACCACCGCAACGAAGGCGGCAACGAACTGGTGTTCCTGAACCTCATCGGCGCCCGGCTCGGTCTGCTCGATCTCGAAAAATTCAAACGCCAGATCGAGTACTGCCGGCAACCCAACGGCGTCTGCACCGACCGCATCCTGCAGGTCCACGGCCGGTACACCGACGCCACCGACTTCGATTTCATGTCGCGCATGGGCATCTGGTTCGAGAACTTCGCCCTGCCGGCGGTGATCAACGAATGCCTGATGCAAAGCGTCGGCGGAGTGATCCGCCTGTTCCCCAATTGGCCGGCCGGCAAGCCCGCGCGGTTTCAGACGCTGCGGGCGGTCGGCGCGTTTCTCGTCAGCGCCGCGACCGGCAAGGACGGCGTCGAGTGGGTGGAAATCCGCAGCGAAGCCGGGCAGCCGTTGCGGCTGATCAACCCGTGGACCGGTGAATTGATCGAGCGCGTAACCAAGCCGGGGGAGGTGCTTGTTGTACAACCGCCCGTCCAATCCGGGGCGCCTCGCACAAACTGAAAAGCTCGTCGTGACTCAGGTTTTCAGCAAAATACGAAAACCGGCCTGCTCAAAATGACGATCGGAAGTCAACGCGTCCGTGATTCCGCGATCCTGCATGACCACGAACGAGATGCAGTCGGTCAACGACCATTCCTTATCGGGTCGTTGTCCGTGGAACTGACAGCCGGACCGAAACCAATGGCTGCTGGCCGGCATGATCTCGACGTCACGTTGCTGCTGCAACAGTGCCAATAAATGCTGGAATTGCCTCCGGTCGATGGGCTGGCTCAGCGCGTCGCCTACCTCCGTCAGGACAAATTCCGTGGTGAGCAGCGGTCCCGGTGGCCGTTTGGTCAAAGCGACTGCTTGATCGTGAAACTGGTCCTCGGGATTCACCAACGCAATGAAGTACTCCGTGTCGCCAAAGAGCGGCTTCATTGCTTCTTGGGCGCGCCATGCAAGTAGTGGTCATGGTTGTGCGCGTAGTCGGCCGGCAACCCTTTCACTGTACCGGCCACTTCCAGTAACGCTTCGCCCCAATGCTTGGGTTTGGCCGTGGGACGCATTAGCTCGTGCAGCTTCGCGTCCACCTGCTCCAATTCGGCGGGCGTCAACTTCGTCAATTCCGTGATGATCTCTTCCGCGCTCACGTTCGTGCCTCTTCGCGGGAACTTGTACCGCATTTTGCCGATCTTGGCCAGCGGGGAATCAGTGGGGCGACCGGCCCGGTTGTCTCCGGTAGAAAAAAGTAGGACAGGCATCTTGCCTGTCCGTTCGTCTGGCGCGTCCTCGCGCGCTGTCGGAGAGACAGGCAAGATGCCTGTCCTACTTTCACGGATACGTGATCTTGATGCGGTAGAACTTCTGGGTTTCGGTGGCGGTCAGGTCGGTGACCGTGCGTTCCAGGCCGTTGTCGGTTGTCCAAGTGCCGGTGAGAGTCTCGTGGCTCCCGGAAACGAGATTCGTCCGGTACTCGGACATGTAGGCGCGGTCGAAGAAACGGGGGTTGAAGATCAGGTTCTTTTGGTTGGGCTGACCGGCCACCGATTCGATGCGGAACGCGAACAGGGACGCGGGGTCGGTCGGGACGACGCCGGCGGTGTACTCGAACTCGTTGTTCTGGCCATCGGCATCGGGGTCAACGGCCGGGGCGGCGTTGGGGTTGTCGAGCCCGAAGAACTGGTTCTGCCACGAATCGTGGCAGACCATCACCGGCATGGCTGCCGAAGTTGTCGGGATTGCTGTCGAGAACGGTGAGCGCAAGCGTGTTGGTCTGGCCGAAATACGTTCCGCGCGCCGTGGCCGGCGTGTTGGCGAACACCACATCGGTCGTCGTGACGCCGCTGGGATTGATGGACACGATCGGGCCGGTAAGGACGCTCCAGATCACGTCCGACCCGCTTAACGCCGTCACCGTCGTGTCGTCGAGCGTGGCCGTGCCGGTCAGTTGACTGGTGCTGGCTTCGGTGACCAACGACGGCGTGCCGGTCACGGTGAGACTGGCGACTTCGCTGACTTGACCGATGTAACCGTGCCGCGCCGTCTCTCCGCCGCCGCTGGAAATGCCGCCGAATCAGCCAATGCTGCCATCCATGACGTGGAAATCCGGAGCGAAGCGGGCTCACTCCTGCGATTGATCAGCCCATGGACGGGCGAATTGATCGAGCGCGAGACCAAGCCGGGGGAAGTGGTTGCGCTGACGCCCGCTCCCCGATAGGTGGAGGGACGAGCTCCGCGAGTCCGTCCGGCAGGGCTGCGGCCTCGCGGGAGCTCAGCCCTCCAATTTCAAATCAGCGGGCCGCAGCGGCCGCCAACTTCTCCACTGCGGCCTGGGGCACCGCGTTGCCTTCGATGATTTCGCCGGCCCAGCGCTGCTTCTCGATGTCTTCGCGAATGGGGAATCGCTCGCACAGCCGCTTGCCGTCCCGCGTCACCGCGAACGCGGAGTACAACGCGCCGTTGCGCGGGTTGTAGGTGCCGGGCTGGCAGTACTGCATGACCCACGCGCGCCGTGGTTTGTCGGTCGTGTTCTGCCCGCTCTTGTGGAGCGTGAGCGAAGAGAACATGGCGGCTTGGCCGCGCTTCGCTTCCACCGGCACGCCCTGGTAGGGATGCGATTCGTCGTAGCCGACCATGTCGTTGTGGTTGTCTTTGCTGCGTCGGTGCGTGAGCCGGCCCCACTTGTACGAACCGGGAATGACCCAGATCGTACCGTTCTCAACTGTCGCGTCGTCGAGCGCGAGCCAGATGGTGAGGTAGTGTGCCGGCTCGCAGTAGCTATACCCGCCGTCTTGATGCCAGATGAACGACGAACCGGACTTGGCCGGCTTGTAGGCGATCTGCGAGCCGCTGAAGATGTCGAGGTCCGGCCCGAGCAGTTGCATCGCCGCTTCCACAATCGGCTTGGCGGTGAGCGCGTCCATGGCGAACTGATGCGACCGTTCCAGCCCGCACACGAAGGGGTTGTTGCCCCGCATCGTCTTGCCCCACTCCGTGCGCGCTTCCTCGATCCTGGCCACGAACTGATCGAGTTCGGCGTCGGTGAAAAGTTGATCGGTGAGCGTGTAGCCCACGTCGGCGAACTGCTGGACCTGTTTTTTCGTTAGCATGGGTTCACGATACGGTGGCGGCGCACGCCAATCTTCTTGCGCAATGCTGAAAACTTGTCGAAAAATGCCCGGCCATGCGCATCGTGCTCGAATTTCCCGCCGCGCAGGACGGCCACATCTTTCATCATCGCACCCTGCCGCGCGCGCATCCGCATCGGCATGCGGAGTTGGAGTTCATTCTGATGGTCGCCGGCACGATGCCGTACGTGGTGGGCCGACGGCGTTATACCTTGCAACGGCACGACCTGATCTGGTTGTTTCCCGGCCAGGACCACGGCGTGTTGCAGACGAGCAAGGATGCCGAGTTTTATGTGGCGGTGTTCCGTCCCCGCCTGCTCCAGCGCGCCTGGCCGGTTCTGCGACAGCGCCAGCCGGCCGGCAATTTCTGCCGGCGACTCACCGAGCCGGGCGCGCTGCGCCTGCAACGACTGCTCGCCGAAACGGAGCAGTCCGTGACCGACACCAACCTGTTCAACGCCGGGCTGCACTACCTGCTGGCCCAGACCTGGCAGGCGTTCCAGCGCACGCCCGAACAAGCGCGCGGATCGGAACTTCATCCGTCGGTCGAGAAAGCCTTGAACGAGATGAAACGCGCGCGAGGCGATGTGACCGTCGAACAGGTCGCCCGCGCCGCCGGGCTGAGTTACTCGCGGCTGAGCCGGCTCTTCAAACGGCAAACGGGCGTGACGATCATCGAGTTCTGTCACCGGCAAAAGGTCGATCGCTTCCGGGAATTGTACGGGATGGGACAGCGGTTCAACTTGCTGGAAGCGGCGCTCGAAGCCGGCTTCGGCAGCTATCCCACGTTCCACCGGGTCTTTCACCGCATCACCGGCCTCAGCCCTGCCGCGTACCGGAAGCAGGTGCGGTCGTAATCCCACCCGACCCGCCGCGGTCAGCGACCGCGGCTACACGGCGGCGGCGGCTTTCCCCTGCCGCAACGGCCACACACCATCTTCGCGCAGGCCGGGAGGCCGACTCCCGTCCTTCGGCCGATCGATGGCGGGATTCGGCTCGGGATCGTAATCGCAGATGATCGCCCAGCGGGGCTGGTTCGACTCGTTTTTCTTCGACATGTGCAACACGAGCGAATGGAAGATCAATAGGCCCCCCGCGCGCACCGGCACGGGCGCGGCCTTCTTCAAATCGATCCGGCTTTCCTCGACCTGCAACTCGGCTTTCACGTGCGGGATCAACCCGAGCTTGTGCGACCCGGGAACCGCCCACACGCAACCGTTCTGCTCCGTGGCGTCGTCGATCGCGATCCACACGGTGATTTGGTTGGGGAGAAACTGTTTCCAGTACGCCGCGTCCTGATGCCACGGTTTGGGCGCGCCGCCGCCGGCGGATTTGAACATCACCTTCGACGAATGATAATGGAGGTCCGGCCCCATGATGTCTTCCATGCAATCCAGCATCTTCTTCGACGTGAACACGTCGCGGACCGCCGGCACATGGAACGCCGCGCCGGTAATCTTGCGGAAGCGGCCCGCCTCCACCGCCGGCGCCGTGGTGTCCAACGGATTGTCGCCGACCTTCTCCAAATTGAAGATGGCGTCGTCGCGAGTCATCGCCACCCGCTCCGTACACACGCGTTCGATGGCCTGGCGCACGTGCCGCACTTCGTCGCCCGAGAGAAATGACTCGACCACCAGAAACCCGTCCCTCTGAAATCGTTCATCCTGCTGCGGGGTGAGATATTTCATGGCAGCAAGAACATAGCAAACGCGCTCGCTTCCCGCCAGCCCTTTGACGACCGGAACTTGAACCGCCGAGCCGAGTCCGCGAGGCGCCGTACGCAGTTCTCCCCGGCAAACGCCAAGCACGCCAAGTCCGAAAAAAGGTATCTGCTTGGCGTCCTCTGCCCCTGTGCCTCCGTGCCAAGCCGGAGCGATGCGGTTGAAAGCAGGACAGGCATCCTGCCTGTCCCGTCCGGGAGCAGTGTAATCGCACTGGCGGCGATCGCCGGGAACGCGCACCGTTTGGTGGATCAGTTCTGCACGCCGAAAGACAGGCAAGATGCCTGTCCTACTTTGCTCCCGTCTCCCTCTCACCAAATTCCAATTGCATCGTTCCGGCTTAGCCTGGGCTTGCCACTTGGTCCGCATGCGATAGACTCGCTTCCGAAATGCCAAACCTACCCACGACAACATTCGGCCGGACCGGACTCAAGGTCACGCGCCTCGGCTTCGGCGCGATGGAGATTCGCGGGCCGCGCGTCTGGGGCGGCCGGCCGGTCACCGACCAGCAGGCCGAGACGATCCTCAACGCCGTCCTCGATGCCGGCATCAACTTCATCGACACCGCGAACGATTATGGTCGGAGCGAGGAATTCATCGGCCGGCATCTCTCCCGCCGGCGCGCGGAGTTTTTCATCGCCACCAAGTGCGGCTGTCTCGTGAAACACAAGGACGAGCACACCGACGAGACGTCGCACATCTGGACGAAGGAAAACCTCTTCCGCGGCCTGCACGAAAGCCTGGCGCGCTTGCAGACCGATGTCATCGATGTCATGCAGCTTCACAACCCGTCGGTGGAGGAATGCGAGAAAGGCCAACTCGTGGAGGCCCTCCAAGAAATGCGTCAGCAGGGCAAAGTGCGTTACATCGGCATCTCCACGACCCGGCCGCATCTGCCCACGTATCTGGAGTGGGGCGTCTTCGACACGTTCCAAATCCCCTACTCCGGTCTGCAGCGCGACCACGAGCACTCGATCACGGACGCGGCGGTGGCCGGCATCGGCACCATCATTCGCGGCGGTGTCCAACGCGGCGAGCCGGGCGCCGGTCTGGGCGGCGCTGAGCCGTGGAAGAAGTTTGCCGACGCCAAGCTCGACGAACTCCGCCAACCGGGCGAGAGCCGCACGGCCTTTCTGCTCCGGTTCACCCTTGCGCATCCCCACATCCACACCGCCATCGTCGGCACCCTCCGCGCCGAGCACGTGCAGGAAAACGTCCAAGCCGCCCAACGCGGCCCGTTGCCGGCCGAGGTTTACGCCGAAGCGCAACGCCGCCTCGCCGCCGCCGGCGTCAGCCCGGCGGCCTGAGTTGCCGGGAGAGCGGCTGGCGCATCTGGATATCACTACCAGAAACCGGCGGGATATTGTGGGAGCGCCCTTCCGGGCGCGACCGGGTTGATGGACCGATCAGAATCGCGCCCGGAAGGGCGCTCCCACAGTAACAGTGCCCAGATACACCCCTTTGCGGCCTGGTGGTGAATACTCCATAGCGCCCCAGCGTCTCTTGTCGTAGGTTTACATTATGAAGGATGGCGATAACATGAAGATCTATCCTGCTTCTCTACGGTACCTGTTGACCGCGCTGATGATCCTGGGAATCGGCTTGATCTTCGATCGGGCCGGTGACTGCGCCGAGCCGGCCGACGCGGGCGACGACCAAGACGCCGAAGTGCTCACGCGCGGCCCGGTGCATGAGGCGTTCGCGGGCGTCGTCACGTTCAATCCCGAACCGGGCGTCGTGGTGCCCAAAGCGCCGCCAGAAAACATCGAGGAAGTCCCTCCCGACGAGAAGCCCGCGGGCGACAACGTCACGTGGATTCCCGGCTACTGGGCGTGGGACGATGAACGCAACGATTTTCTCTGGGTGAGCGGCGTGTGGCGCGCCCTGCCCCCGGGCCGCCAATGGGTGCCGGGCTATTGGGCCAAAACCGCGGCCGGCTTTCAATGGACTTCCGGCTACTGGGCCGACGCCAGGGCGAGCGAGACGACCTACCTGCCGGCGCCACCCGCCACACTCGAGGCCGGTCCCAACATTGCCGCGCCGTCGCCGGACTACTATTGGGTGCCGGGCTGCTGGGTTTGGTACTACGGCCGGTACGCGTGGCGACCGGGTTACTGGGTGGTTGGCCAGCCGGATTGGGTTTGGTGTCCCGCCTATTACGTTTGGACACCGCGCGGCTACGTCTTCGTCGAAGGTTACTGGGATTACGCAGTCGCGCATCGCGGCGTTCTGTTTGCCCCGGTGTATTACCACAGTCCGGTCTACGTGCGGCACGGTTATTACTACTCGCCCACCGTCGTCATCGATCTGACCGTGTTCCCCGACCATCTCTTCTACCGTCCGCACTACCACCACTGCTACTTCGGCGACTACTACGCCGCCAGCTACTACCGGGCAGGGTTCTTCGCCTCGTTCTCCTTCCATTCTCGCCATCGCGGCTACGACCCGATTTACGCCCATCGACACTGGGAACATCGGCATGACCGTGACTGGCGACGCAACGTGACCCGGGACTACCAGTATCGCCGCGACCATCAGGAGGCTCGCCCGCCGCGCACCTGGAACGCCCAGCGGAGTGCCACCGTGGCGGCCACGTCCAACGATCGCAGCCTCGCGGTTGCCACGTCATTCGACCAACTGTCCAAACAAACGGATCGTCCGGTGCGAATGCAGCCGGTGGCCAAGGAAGAGAAACAAAGGATTGTCCAACGCAAACAGGAAGTCGTCAAATCCCGCGAGGCACGGCGCACGGTGGAGTCCCAAGCCGTCGATACCTCCCCGGCAGAGCCCGGCAAGCAGAAACACTTCAAACCATCCAAAGCCAAGCTTCCCCAATCTCCCATCATCTCGCCGTCCTCTGACCAGCCGGTCGATGACCAGACGCCGCCTCGTACCCGGCAGGTGATCCGACCGGATACCAAGGTCGAGCCTAAACGCGAAACGCCCCAGACCAATGTGAAGCACGACGACCGGCCGGCCGTGAAACAAGCGCCGCCGGTGCGGCGCGCGACTCCGCCCGTCGTCCAACCGGCACCGGTACGTAGTGAGTCGGCGCCCACCGTGCAACCGCCGACGGCAGTGCAGCCACCCGCCCGGGAAAAGGTGCGAGACGCTGATCGGGGCGAAGGCCACGGCGAAGGCAAGGGACGGGACAAGGGCGAAGTCCAATCACCGCCGCCGTCGCGGCGTGAGTCGTCGCCCACCGTGCAACCGCCGCCCAGTCACCGCGAACCACCGCCGGAAGCGCAACAACCCACCCAGCACGAAGTCAAACCTAAACCGGACCGGCCCGCCAAGGAAAAGGCGCGTGACAGTGACAAAGGCGAAGGCCACGGCCAACGCAAGGGTCAGGACAAGGGCGAAGACCACGGCGATCGCAAAGGCCAGGACAAGGACGAACAACAACCACCGGCACCGCCGGTCAAATAGGATTCGCCGCAGTCTCTCGTCCCATCGCGCTCCGCCATCAGCGCGCAGCGGTCGGCTTTCGGCTATCAGTCAATCACTCCCCGACCTGCGTCATTACTGACCGCTGACAGCTCTTCCGTAGCACCTGCCGCAGCCGGTGAAGCTCCAGACGACGCATATCGTCCGCTGCGAGACGAAAACCTTGATAGTGAAAAGCAGTTGAAGCCACAAGCCGGCAATGGTCTAATCACCCAAGGAGACCACCGGCATGAAGCAATACCAAGCAGTCATTCTGGCGTTGGAACAATTGGGCGGCATCGCGACACTTGGCCAGTTATATCAAGTGGCACCCAAAGTGCCGGGCTCGAAATGGGCGACCAAGACTCCCTTCGCCAGTATCCGCCGCATTGTGCAACTCCGAAAAGAAATCTACAAAATTAAACCCGGTCTGTACGGCTTAGCCGCGAAGAAAGCCGCGAACGAAGCACAAGGTGTCATTGCAGAGACGGAGAAGAACAAAGACTCCAAGGAAGTCACACAGTTCAATCACACGTACTATCAAGGTGTCTTGTTGCAGGTGGGATGTTTGCGCGCGCATGGGAGTTGGTGTCCGAATCAAGACAAGAACCGGCTGTTTCTCGGGAAGCCACTCGGCACAGTCCGCACACTTCAGGAGTTACCAGCCTTCTCCTATCCGCGCTTCGTCCAACGCAGCGCGAGTATCGACGTGATTTGGTTCAACAAACGCGCGATGCCGCACACCTTCTTTGAGGTTGAGCATTCCACCGATATCCAGAACTCGCTCTTGAAATTCAACGATCTTCAGGACTTCCACGCTCGTATGCTCATCGTGTCGGATGCAAACCGGCAGAAGGAGTATGAACAGAAAATCAAGTACAGTTCTTTCAGCGATATTGCCGGACGCGTGCAGTTCCTCGCATACGACTCGCTCGTGAAGCAATACGAGCACGAAGTGGAAGTTAGTCAAGCACCGGTGACCTTGTGACACTCAAGAGTGAAGCTGACCTGACAGAAAAGGAATCGTCCCTCCGTCGCCCTCCGCTACGGCAAGCCGGTCAATCAGTTCAGGAGCAAATGGACCGGCTCTGGGACGACAAAATGGAGTTTCACATCTTTGCGGCAGCGATTCTGGTGATGCTGGCTTTCCATGAATGGTGGTGCTGGTTCTTCAAGGTGCCGCGTCTTCCATGGATCACCACTACGTCTGCGGTTGCCTATATAGCTTTCGCCACGTTGCGCCTACGGCCGCTTTATAGGCAGCACCGTCAGTTGAGGCTTGGACGTGATGGTGAACGGATTGTCGGCCAGGAGTTGGAGAAACTACGCGAGCATGGATACCGGGTCTACCATGATTTCCTCGGAGACAAATCCAACATCGACCACATCGTCATCGGACCAACCGGTGTGTTTACGATCAACACGAAAGCGGTCAGCAAGCCTAAGAGCGTGTTTCAAAAGTCTAAATCTTTCGTAAGTGGTTGGTGCGATTTTACTTCCGGACTGTCTCCAAATCTGTTTCAAGATCGGGATGCAAAATGTATCCCTGTATCCCAGCAGTCTCAC
>Ga0247727_10006618_pt1 | contig 22666 bp, 16 predicted proteins | sample WisWelCaveWW1625_FD_202498 | JGI IMG/M metagenome (GOLD analysis project Ga0247727, IMG submission 202498) | Biofilm microbial communities from Wishing Well Cave, Virginia, United States - WW16-25 | ecosystem: Environmental > Aquatic > Deep subsurface > Groundwater > Cave microbial mat | place...
CCCCGGTTTTGTTATGGCTCATGAGAAAAATCATCCAAAACCATTTGTGCAGCGGCGTACGCGTTTTGTGAAAAAGCGTACCGGCGGTGACCGACACTTGATGGCGGCAGGATTGACACTGCAACAATCGCCGCCGACTCAGAGGATAGGCTTTTTGATGATGACATTTCGGACAAACAAAGCCATTTGGCCAGCGTTGACGCCTTAAATAGTCGAGGCATCGGCGTTCTGTCGAAAAACGCTTTTGAAAACTCAAGAGGGTTTCGGGAGTATTCATGGCTTTCTCCGTAGAGATAATACGTTCACCATATTATAGGCATTCAGAAAGCCATTTTCAACAACTATTTATCGACTATTTAGCCTGATCAAAAGCCTCAATCATTTTCAACTTTGTCCGCCACCAAAGCACAAGATTGTGCTCGGGTATTGGGGATGAATTTCATTTCCACGCGCCGTCTTCGATCAAACACCCGCCATTTCCCACTTGCAGAATGGGTCGTGAAAATCGTTCTTGCACCTCTTCCAAAATGGTGGTTGCATCTTAGTGATTTCAATCTTATTTTTCTACGCTAGGTCTCCAAGTATAAGCTTTGGCTGAAGAGTGGAGGAAAAATGATTCGCTTCAAAACCGCGATCTTCATCGCCGCCCTCGTCATTTACGGCTCGCCGGCATGGTCCCAGACCACCGACTCCAACATCAAGACCTTCGGCTACTTTCAAATCTCTTTCAATCATCAGAAAGACATCCAGACCCGGAATGAGGTAAATTCTTTTCAGGTGCAGCAGCTCAATCTGTTTCTGCAAAAGAATCTGACGTCGAAATGGACAGCCTTCGTCAATTTTGAATTTCTAAACTCGTATTCTTCCTTCCGTAATTGGGGCGCACATAGCATCGAAGAAGCGTGGGTGGGGTATCGCGGCAGCAATCAATTCAAGCTCAAGCTCGGCCTGCAGGTGCCGACTTTCAACAACCTCAACGAGATAAAAAACCGCACGCCTTTGTTGCCCTACATCATCCGGCCCCTGGTTTATGAAAGCTCATTCAATGAAATCATTGCGATCGACGAGTTTGTGCCGGCGCGGGCGTTCGTGCAAACCTATGGCTTCATCCCCTGGGGCGATACAAAGATCGATCACGCATTTTTTATCGGCAACAGTCCGAATATCAATAGCGACCGCAGAAGAGGACAAACCGGCACCGATACCAGCGACACTTTTCTTTTTGGCGGCCGGCTGGGGTTGCGCCTCCCAAACTTGAAGGCCGGTGTTTCGGTCACCTTCGACAACCAGGATTTCAGCGACGTGGCCGATTCCCTAAACTATCCACGCGCACGTTTTCGTAGAATGCCGAGAATTCGCCTCGGCGGGGATTTTTCTTTTAATGCCGGCAGGTTTTCCGGCGAGGCCGAGATCATTCGAGTGACCTATGACGACGATCACCCCGTCTTCAACGGAGATAAGGAATTCTTTTATGGTACGTTGGGATATTCCATTTCAGAAAAATTGTTCCTCTATGGCAGCTACTGGGCGGCCGGGGAAAAGTTCCTGCCGTTCGGGGATCGCGACTTCAATGTGGAAACCGCGGGGATATCGTTTGCGCTTTTTGACAGCTTGGTCTTGAAAGCACAGTATGCTCGAGCAGAAATCTCCGCCACACAACCGGACCGCGAGGAACTTGATCTAAATTACTATGCTCTCGCTCTTTCTGCGGTTTTTTGAGCGGGTGTGGCTATCATTGCAACGCACTCTCCGATGAAAACATTATTAATACCATTGCTTTTGATCACTGCCGGCGCGACTGATGCCCATTCGCAAGTGGCGGTTATAGCGCATAAGGCTGTGCAGGCGGACACGCTCACTCAGGCTCAATTGCTGGATTATTTTACCGGCGATATAAAATCGTGGTCTGACAAGACCCCGGTGGTCGTGCTCGATCTCAAGGGGCAAGGCGAGATTAAGGATTCTTTTTATAAGTTGTTGGGACTCACCTCTTCGCGCATGAAATCGATTTGGCTCAAGAAGTTGCTCTTGGGCGAAGGCGAGGCGCCGGAGGCTTTGAAATCGGAAGAGGAGGTCGTGAAGAAGGTGGCGTCCACGCCCGGCGCTATCGGTTATGTCAGCCGTTCGAAGGTGAACGGCGACGTGAAGATACTCCGGATTGTTGAAAAAGAGAAACTTTGACTATTCAACCGAACTTCCTTATTGCAGGAAAAAATCAAGACAAGATGATTTAATGGCGAAATGATCGATGAAGAAGCAATGTCGATTGCTCATAAGTTTTTAATCATTTTGGCATAAAATAATTTTGCCTTAAGAACCCAACGTGGACAAACCACTACTAAAGATACAAGCAAAACAATTTTGGGCAAAACCATTAAAAGCTTCGTTGAGAAATCGGTGAGAGGCTTTGATAAGAATTGTTTTGCCCGAAATAGTTTTGCCATACTTTTTTGCTTAAAAGCAAAGATTTCACTTTTTTAATAGACTGAATAGTACTACAACGTTAAGTCCGATATTCTGCTGTCCCGTAAGGGATGATTTGGTAATAGCCACGCCATTCATGGCGTGGTAACCATAAAAAAGAAATTTATCGTCCCGCAAGGGACGATTGAAAACGGTTTTGTTTGTTCACATCTTACCCGCAGCAGGATTTCAATCGTCCCTTCGGGACTCAGATGTAATCTGCTTCATCCTTTTCCCAGAGATAAATCTCTGGGCTATTATCGTGTTGTCCGTACGGGATATTTTAACCCATACATGAAAGTCGTCGTCGCTCGACTTAACGTTGTAGTGATAGTTACGACCCCTTAAAGGTTTGTGCGCAATGGCATTCACTGATTTGAAGATTGGCGCGAAGCAGATGGTTGGGTTTGGCTCGGTTCTCATCATCATGGCGGTGGTCAACATCTTCACGATTCGCAAGATGGCGGCGATCAAAGCTGAAATCGATGAAGTCTCGGGCAACCGTCTGCCGCGCGCCGTGGCCATCTCGGATTTGAATCTCAACACTTCATATCTTCGCATCAATCAGTTGCAGCTTGCTTTCGCGCAAGAGCCGGGAACCAAGCGCGAGCTGGCCTCGACCATCAGCGCGCTCATCGATTCGATTAATCACAATCTTGATCTCTACGATTCGCTCCGGACCGAATCCGAGCAGCGCGGCCTGTATTCCGCAACAGAACGTGATCTTTTCACCGCGTTCGACCGCGAGTGGGAGCATTATCAAGATTTGAGCTTCACTTTTTTTGATTTGCTGACCGAGCAGGAGATGAAGAGCGCCCTCGATTTATTGAATGGCGAGATGCGAAATATATTCGACGAATTCAGCGGCGCTCTCGTGCAATTGGTGGCGATCAATCAAAAAGATTCTTTCGCCGCTGCTCAACGCGCCGAAAAAACCTATCAAGCGACTCGCGGTATTACTACGCTGCTGTTGATCGGCACCATCGTGCTCTCTGCGTTCATTGCCATGGGACTGGCTCGGCGAATTGCCACACCCGTGCAGCAACTTGCCCAAGCGGCCGGCAATGTCGCTCAAGGCGATTTGGACGTGAGCTTGAAAGTGACGAGCCGCGACGAGATTGGCAATTTAGCTGAATCCTTCAATCAAATGACCAAGGCGCTGCGTGAAGCCAAGGCAAAAATGCAACAACAGGCTGACGAGCTTCAAGCGCAGCAGACGACTCTACAGAGCGCCAACCAAGAGCTGCAAGAGAAATCCGAACGCCTGTCCAAGCAAAACGCAGAGATCGAGCGAAAGAACCGGGACCTCGAACGCACCATGCAGCAGTTGCAGAGGACCCAATATCTTCTTGTGCAAGCCGAAAAAATGGCCTCGCTCGGCCAGCTCACCGCGGGCATCGCTCACGAAATTAATAACCCGGTCAATTTCGTCTCATCCAATGTCAAGCCCTTGCGTCGTGATATTGACGAAATACTGTCGATCATGGCAAAATATGACGACACGATCACCGGTAATCACTTGCAAGAAAAATTTGGCGAGATTGTGAAGCTGAAGCGCGATCTCGATTTTCCATTTTTACTGGAGGAGATCGGCAATTTGCTGAAAGGGATCGAAGACGGGGCGCAGCGCACGTTCGAGATCGTCAAAGGCTTGCGCAATTTCTCCCGGCTCGACGAAGAGGGCAAGAAGCTCGCGGACATCAATCAAGGCCTCGAGTCCACTTTGTTAATGCTCAAGCATCAATTAAAAAATCGCATCGAGGTGATCAAGGATTTTGGCGACATGCCGCAAATCCTCTGTTTTCCCGGAAAGCTCAATCAGGTTTTCATGAACATTCTCTCGAATGCCTGCCAGGCAATCAATGGCCCGGGCAAAATCTTTGTCAGGACAACGTATGCCGACGATGTCGTCAAGGTTTCGATCAAGGACACTGGCCGGGGCATGTCCGAGGAAATCAAGCAACACATATTCGAGCCTTTCTTTACCACCAAAGATGTCGGTGAAGGCACCGGACTCGGATTGTCCATCACCTTCGGTATCATCGAGGATCACGACGGCAACATCGAAGTCTATAGTACACCGGGCAAAGGGTCGGAGTTTGTGATCACGTTGCCCGCTATTCAATAGTGTTTTGATGTGGAATCTGTAAAAAATAATTCTTACGCATTACGCCTTACGTTATGCGTAACTCGTAAAACGTAACCTTTGCATTGCGGTTTGTCCATGTAGTGAGGGAAAAATGAGCAAACAAGATTTCAAGATTCTTTATGTTGATGATGAAGAACACAATCTGACTTCATTCAAGGCGTCCTTTCGAAGAGAGTATCAAATCTTCACCGCTGCCAGCGGCGAAGAGGGCCTTGAGATCGTTCGCAATCAACCGATCGATCTCATCATTACCGATCAGCGCATGCCCAAGATGACCGGCATTCAGTTTCTCGAGCGCACGCTGCCGGAGTATCCTGATATGATCCGGATGATTCTGACCGGATTCAGCGACGTAGAGGCCATCATCGGCGCCATTAACAGCGGCCGGGTCTTCCGTTACATCACCAAACCTTGGGATGAAACCGAGCTAAGAATGACCATGGAAAACGCCAGGCAGCTTTCTGACCTCAGCAAGAACAACAGGGCGTTGGTGATGCAATTACAGAAAAAAGTTGAGGAGCAGGAGAAAACGCTGCGCCTCTTCATGAAATACGTGCCCGAACCGGTCGTTGCAAAAGCGCTGAATTCGTCGGAGGAGTCAATTTTCGATGGGGAGCTACGCAACATCGCCATTTTGTTTTGCGACATCCGCGGCTTCACGCCGATGAGTGAGCAGCTCCCTCCCAAAGATGTCGTCTCTTTCCTGAACGATTATTACGCGATCATGACCGAGACGATCAAACGCCACAACGGCACGGTGATCCAGTACGTCGGCGACGAAATTTTTGCCGCATTTGGCGCACCGGTCGCTACAGTCGATAGTGAAAAAGACGCGGTGTTCTGCGCGCTGGAGATGATGCGCAAACTGGAAGTACTCAACCAGAAGTACAAGGCCCGCATCGGCAAGGAAACACTGATCGGCATCGGCATCAACTCCGGCGAAGTAGTCGCCGGCAATCTGGGCTCCGAGCACAGGATCGACTACGCGCTCACCGGCGACACGGTGAACACCGGCAAACGCATCGAGACGATTACCAGAGACTACCCGAACTCCATTCTCATTAGCGAAACCGTTTATCAAAAGACCAAGGAACTCGTAGCCACGAAAGAGTTCGAGCTGCTGGCGGTCAAAGGGAAGAAAGAGAAAATTCGGGTGTATCAGGTGTTGCCGAATTAAAGAAATAAAGCATGAGCAATTCCATCCTCATTGTTGATGACGACTTCTCGGTTACTGCCTCGTTAGCCCTGCTCTTAAAGCAAGCCGGCTATCCATCGCGCGCCGCGGCTTCTCCAAAAGAAGCGCTGGAATCGATTGAGCGCGAAAGCTTTGGCTTGATTCTGCAGGACATGAACTTTTCGCGCACTACAAGCGGTGAAGAAGGATTGCATCTGCTTGCTGAAATTAAGACGCGCCAACCGCAGGTGCCGGTTATTTTGATGACGGCGTGGGGATCGATTTCCCTCGCGGTCAAGGGCATTCAATCCGGCGCAGCAGATTTTATTACCAAACCGTGGAGTAATGAACAGATTTTGCAGGCTGTAAAGACGGCGTTGGGATTGGCAGCGGCGCGTTCTCTTTCAACCGAAAAAAATCTGACGCGCGATGAATTAGAAGCGCGCTACGATTTTCGCCAGCTCGCCGGCAGAGATCCGAAGTTTCTAAAAATTCTTGAAGTGATTGGGCGCGTCAGCCCGACCGATGCGTCGATTTTAATTACTGGAGAAAGCGGCACCGGCAAGGAGTTGATCGCCGAAGCCGTGCATCGCAATAGCGCGAGAAAGGGCGCGCCGTTCGTGAAGGTGAACCTCGGTGGGATTTCTTCATCGCTTTTTGAGAGTGAGATGTTCGGCCATGTGAAAGGCGCCTTTACCGATGCACGTCAAGATCGCCAGGGGAGATTCGAGCTGGCGCATGACGGAACGATTTTTCTGGACGAAATCGGCGATCTCGATGTGAGCTGCCAGGTGAAGTTGTTGCGCGTGCTGCAGGATCGCACCTACGAAGTTCTCGGCTCCAGCGCTCCTCGTAGCGTCGATGTGCGGGTGATTTCCGCCACCAATCGAAATCTGCCAGAGATGATTCAACAGGGCGCCTTTCGCGAAGATCTGCTTTATCGATTGAATTTGATCGCTCTTCATCTTCCACCGTTACGCGAACGGCGCGGCGACATTCCGTTATTAGCCAATCATTTTCTGCAAAGCATCGCTGCGATTTATCGCCGTAACAATCTCTTGATCGACGACAACGCCATGAGGTGGCTGCAGAGCCTGCCTTTTCCAGGCAACATTCGGCAATTGAAGCAATTGATCGAGCGCACTGTATTGATGACCAACAAAGACCAACTGGACATCGAAGATTTTACGTTGGCAGCCACGATGCAATCCGAAGACGGCGATAAGAGATCGCTGCCGGAGGTGGGAAGCATGACGCTGGATGAAATGGAGAAGGCGATGATCGAAAAATCCATGGCGCACCATGCCGGCAACATTACCAAAGTGGCGGAAGCGCTCGGCCTGAGCCGCGCGGCTTTGTATCGGCGGTTCGAAAAATACGGAATCAAGCCGTGAGTGTTCGGGGCAAATTTGTCGCGTATCTGATTTTCATCCACCTTGCGTTTGCTTCTAGCGCGGTAGTGTTGTTATGGGACCAACGCATTTGGCTGTTGGTGATTGAAGCGTTTCTCGTTCTCTCCTTTTTTCTTGCCTATAAACTTCTCAGCGCATTGTTTCAACCTCTCAAGCTCCTGCTGACCGGCGCCGAGTTCATCAAAGAAAGCGATTTTACTTCCGAGTTTCGTGAAGTCGGCCAGATGGAAATGGACGAGGTGATTCGTGTGTACAACAGATTGATCGTTCATCTGCGAGAGGAACGATTGCGTCAGCAAGAGCAGCATTATTTTTTAGACAAGCTCATCACTGCCTCGCCTTCGGCGATCATCACGCTGGATTTTGACGATAGGATAGCCACGCTCAACCCGAGCGCAGGAAAAATGTTGCAGATGGAAACGAATCAAGTTGAAGGTAAAAAACTTTCCGAGTTGCAATCGACATTTACTGATGCGCTACATCTGCTGCCCGTCGGCGAATCACAAGTCATTCCTCTCCGCGGGCAGCGCCGCCTCAAATGCCATAAGTCGCAATTTCTCGAAAGCGGTTTTGCGCGGACGTTCATTCTGATGGAAGAGCTGACCGAGGAACTACGTCGCTCTGAAAAAGCGGCATATGAAAAACTCATTCGCATGATGTCGCACGAAGTCAACAACTCCATCGGCGCGGTGAATTCGCTTTTACATTCCTGTTTGAATTATAAGACTCAACTGCGCGATGACGATCGCAAGGATTTTGAAAATGCCCTGCTGGTTTCGATTCTGCGCACCGATCATCTAAGCGCATTCATGAAAAGCTTTGCCGACGTCGTGCGGCTGCCTGTGCCGGTTCTTGCGCCATGCGACCTCAAAAAACTCTTGGAAGACATCGCCACGCTGATGAAGCCGGAAAGTCAAAGGCGCAATATTTCTTGGCGATGGGATATTCAAGAGCCATTGAAGTCTGTAATGATGGACAAAAATCAGATGGAGTTGGTTTTTGTAAATGTCTTGAAGAATGCGATGGAAGCTATCGGTAACAACGGGACGATTACAATCCGCATGGGCAAAAAGGAGGGAAGAGGATTCGTCATCATCGAAGATACCGGCAGCGGCATTGCGCCCGAGGCTAGAGCCAATCTGTTCACGCCATTTTTCACAACAAAAGAGAACGGCCAGGGAATCGGTTTGACGATAGTGCAGGAGATTTTAAGCAGGCATCACTTCGAGTTTTCTCTCGTTGGGCAACCGGGGCAGCCGACGCAGTTTGCGATTTATTTTTACCTAACCTGAGCGATTTCGAAAAAAATAAAAAACCTTTTGGGGACGGAAGGAGTTGAGGTTATTTTGTTTTGTGCAAGCAAAACAAAGTCACTCACCCTCCACCCAAAAGGTTGAAGCAATATGGCAAAAAATGGCATCATCAAGCAAGCAGAAATTTGCAGAGTGGAAGTCACTCCCGAGAAGATTTGCGGCCGCGGTGGTTTGTTTTTCTTTTTGCGATACATTGAGAACATCAGCGTGTATCCACTCTTGGCAAAGCGTTTTGGTTTTCTCAAAAGCTCGGGCAAAGGATTGTCGCTCTATCAATTCACCAAACAACTCTTTGCGCATTTTGTCGAAGGTACGGACTTGTCGATGACCGCGTTTGACCGTCGCCAAAAAGATGAAGCCTACGCCGCGGTGTTGGAAAATGTCCCGGCGGAGATGGCCTCGTCGCATCAGATGAAACGCTTCTTTCAAAAATTTCTGGCCGTACCCAATTGGCTGTATCGTCAGATTCTGCTCGCGATGTTTTTGTGGCGACTGCGAATTGAGCAACCCAAGATCATCGTGCTGGTCGGCGATTCGATGGTGCTTGATAATGATGATGCAAAAAAGCGCGAAGGTGTCGGACCAACCTACAAGAACAAGAAAGGTTATCATCCGCTGCACATCACTTGGGGTCCCTATGTCGTCGATGCCATTTTTCGCAATGGCACGAGGCATTCGAACCCCGGCGATGATTTCATCAAAGCCATTGGGCGATTGGTGAACTGGATTCGCCGATTTTATGCGAGCGACCTACCGATCATCGTCGTTACCGATAGCGCCTTTTTAGACGATAAAAACTTCCGTTTCTTCGAGGAACGCCTCAAAATTCATTACATCTGCGGCGGGCGAAAATATGACGAGCATAAAAACTTTCTCGCGGCCTCTTCGCAAGAAGTTTTTCAAACGTTGTCCGACCACAAACAGTTTTGGAAGTATGCCGAATTCGGCAATCGCCTGGGAACATGGAAAAAGTTTCGGCGATGTGTGTTTACCTCATTACAAAGCGACGAGACCGGTCAGTTAAAGTTGGAGTTCGTCCAAACCGACCGCGTCATTTACACCAATCTGGGGCAAGACCCGGGGCTCACGGCACAGCTCATCGCGGCCGGCGGCGCGGAATATTTGTCGGCGCCGGCGATCATCCAACTCGATCATCAGCGCGGCACAAGTGAACTCGTCCATCGTTCGCTCAAAGAATTTGCCACCAAAGAACAATTGCCCTTTGAATGGATGGGCATGAATCGCGCTTACTATTACTTCTTGGTGTTCAGTCATTTTCTGTATGAAGCATACAAACGCGACACTGGCCAAGAGGTGGTGCCGCTCACTTGTTATCCAAATACGTTTCGTCGCGTGCTCATTGATTTCGCAGTCAAGATTGTCAAGACCGGTGGTCGGATCATTCTCAAAGTTGTACAACCGGTCTTCGAGCAATTGCAAATCGCTCAGCTTTGGCAGCGCACCGCCGATCCGATTCCTATCTTCTCAACATGAGCAGAGAATCGCTCAGTTTAGGTTTTAGTTAAACAGTTGATTCCCACCTTGACTTTTCAATTGATGCGCCGTAAGTTTGGTCGTCGCTATTTGCAAAATGACCAATGGAATAGTGCCGATTATGATCGAAAAAGTCACCATAAAAAACTACAAAAGCATCCGCGAGTTGACTGACTTCGAGTTGAATCCCATCAATATTTTGATTGGAGCAAACAATTCTGGTAAGAGCAACTTTTTGGATGTTTTTTCTTTCTTGCGTGATACGTTGTTGGATGAAAATTTACAGAATGAACGCGGAGTAAAAATAGCGGGCTTGCAAGGAGTTCTTCAGAAGAGAGGAGGGGGCGAGAGTATTTGCTTCCACGGCGAGCAGTTTTTTCAAATCGGTTGCCTTGGTTCTCCTTTTAGCTATTTGTTGGAAGTTGGAAAAAAGCAACCCAATCGGTACTACCGGATCTGTGACGAAAAACTGAGCCTCACGAACGCTGAAAAAAAGTTCTTTGATCTGGAAAATGGGACAGTTGTCCTCTACAATGAAGATGGAATAAACTGGAGTTCAAAAGGTCCATCGAACGGTGGGACAGGATTAGGTTGCTTATTAAGGCATGATCGGGCAGACCGGCATGCCTCTGATTTTGCGAAGCGTTTGTCGGAAATGAGGATTTATGATCGCATCCATACCGAGATGTGGTCGCCAATCCGTGCTCCCAAAGTTTCAAAAGGCGAGACGATTTTGGATGAAGACGGCGGGAATTTAGTTGGTGTACTGCATCAGCTTTCACAGGTGCAGCCCAAGTTTTTGTCTGAGCTTAATTCTTTGTTAAAGATTTTGTTTCGAGATTTTGCAAGAATTTCGTTTCCAAGCAATGAGCGAGGAGAGATTTTGATTCGTTGGGAAGATGCGAACGGCCAGATCGCCAATACCGCGCAGCTTTCGGATGGTACGCTGAAATTTTTGTGCCTCATCGCGATTTTGAAGAACCCCAATCTCCCCGCATTAATTGGCATCGATGAGGTGGATGCCAACCTGCATCCAAAGATGCAAGTGATTCTTGCCGGCATGTTCGAGGAAGCGGCTCTGCACACGCAAATCATTGCCACTACCCATAATCCGGATTTCGTTTCAATGTTCGGGCCCGACGAGATCGTGATCTTGCAGCAGCACAAGGGTGAGACCGAAATGCGACGTTTCTCGACAAAAGGGGCTTTGGAACTGTGGCTCAAGCACTTCACCACGAGGAAACTCTGGCTCATGGGAGAGTTGGAGTCGCGATGGTGAGGCGAAAAATCATTCTTTGCTCCGAAAGTTTGAGATTGCCACAATCTCCTGCGGTAACTGAGAAATTCAGTATTGACTGTGAAGCAATCATAGGCCTCCTGAAAAATAACTTGAAAACTCTGAATACCAACCTGGTGGAGATCGAGGCGGTTGGCTTTGGCGGCAGAAGCGCATTCATGGCGGAGTTGCCTTTCTTTGTGATGAGCAAATTCGCCGAGTATCGTCACGTGAGCGAGGAACTTAGAATTTTCATTTTGGCCTTGAGAGACTCAGATACAAATAACACCAATAAGGTATCTGGCATTCGCCGCAAGCTTGCCGACAAAATCAAGAAAATGTCAAGGAGTATGAATTCAACCGTGTTCATATCCTGTTTGCCGTGCAAGCAATTGAGGCATGGATATTGGCAGATGAACAGAAAGTGAACGAGTATTTGGGAGTGACGAATAAAATAAAGCATGTCAACGATCCGGAAACAATTGACGATCCAAAGCAGGTTGTAAATAACCTCTTCAGAGAATGCGGGCGAAAATACACTTCACGAGAGCTGCTTCGATTGCTTCCTCAACTTCGAGTAACAGAGCTTTTGCGCTGCAAGCATTTCAAAGTGCTATATGATTGCGTTGAGAACATAGCACGTTTTGCATGAGCTTTTCTCATTCCAGGTGTTCAGACGCGCCGATTTTCTTTTATATCCAATCCCCACCTTCTTAGTTCTCCACAGAACTTCTCAGATTCAAAAGCCGCTTCCGGTGCCAGTGCACCGTTCGCAACATGCTGCCCCAATGCGATCAGTTCAGCCGCCACCGCCGCTGGCACTCCCGTCCAAATTGCGCCTGCTTTCAATCCCCATTCTTGATGTGAGGGCACGACGATGTCATAATTAAACTGCGCCTGTCTTTTGTCTTTGATGCCGATGACTTCAACGCGAAATGCTTTTTGCTCGGTCAGCTCTTCGGACTTCGGCAAGCGCATGAGATGGGCATCGAGAAATTCTCTTGGTGAAATTTGTAAGCTGTGCAGATTGAATTTTTCCGTGCTCGTAAGTTGCAAGACGATGAGTGAATCAATCATCTGCACTAAGCGTGGCGAGAATGCGACGCGAAAGCTGACTTCTTGAATGCCCGCATATTGGTAGGGAAGAGTCGCCAGTTCAGAATGAATAGAGTAGAAGCCTTCGACCTCTCCGACCGGCTGGGGCAGCAAATACTTTTCGCGTCCGGAGAGCGGCGGCATTTCCTGCATTTCACCTTTGGTAAAAAGCATGGCATTCATCGTGCATTCGTCGAGCACAGTCTTTGCGCTGTAGCCGAAACCCTTGCCGCCGCCTTGCGTGCCGGTGCGAATGTGAATTTCCTTCACTTCATCCAATTGGCGCGCGCCCTGCGCTGCGGCAATGTTCGTCATCCCCGGCGATGCGCCCATTCCCAATAATGCTAAACGATTGATGGATTGAAAATCGCGATGCAGCTTGAGCTGTTGGTTGGTGACATGGTAAAGGCCGCCGAGATCGAGATAGTGTGAGCGGTTGCGCAGGCAGGCACGCATGATCGGCAGGTTGAATTCATACAGTGTGAGATTGGCGACGATGTCCATGCCTTCGACGGCTTTCGCGAGCGATGAAGCATCGGAGACATCGACTTGTCTTGTGCGAATTTTAGGATGCGAAAGTTTTTCGGCAAAACTTTCCGCGGCCTTGAGATCGATGTCGCCGATGACGACTTCGTCGAATTCCGGCATTTCAATCAGGGCGCGCGTCGTGGCTTTTCCCATGGCCCCGCAGCCGCCGATGGCGAGAATCTTCATATAAGAATGGATTGTTGGATTAAGGGGTTGTTGGATTGATGGATTATTGGATCAATGGAAGGATAGAATTGCGACGTGCTGGAAGTTTTCCTTCCCAGTAATCCAACAATCCAGTTATCCATCAATCCTGTTTGATGAATTTCGCCAACTCCGCTGCTACTTCTTCAAACATCGCAAGATGTCGTTCAATTTCTGCCTCGTTATGTGCTACCGAAATCGTCCACTGCTCCTCGTGACCGCACGGATGCGCGATGATGCCGCGATTGAGCATGCTGAACCAATAGAGCCTCCAGTGCTCGCGATTGATTTGCAGCCAGTCGCGGTAGTTGATCAGGGGGCGCGGCCAGAGATGAATCATTCCCAGCGCGCCGATGTGCACCGCGTGTCCGGCGATTTTATTTTTCTTGAGGATTTCATTATAGCCGTCAGCGATTCTTTTGCAGAGTAGTGAAACTCGCGGATAAATTTCCGGCGTGAGAATATCTCGCAACGCCGTCAACGCTGCATGCAATGACAGAGGATTTCCGGAATACGTCCCTGCATGATAGAAACCGGCATCGCCGATGTGCTGCATGACCTCGCGCGTTCCGCCAAATGCGCCGACCGGCAATCCGCCACCGATAGCTTTGGCAAGGCAAACGATATCTGGTTGCACGCCATAGTATTCACACGCGCCGCCGGACGCAATCTTCACGCCGGTTTTGACTTCGTCGAAAATCAACAACGCGCCGTTTTCAACGCAAACTTCTTTAAGCTTGTAAAGAAATCCATCTTGCGGCGTGATGATGCCGGCGTTACACATCACCGGCTCGCAGATGATTGCGGCGATTTCTCCGCGATTTTCTCGAAATTGATTTTTCACCGATTCGATATTATTGAAGCTGGCGACGACCGTGTTTTGCCAAACCGCTTTTGGAATTCCGAATGACGATGGAATTTGATTCGGATGCAACTCGTCACCGATCTGATGCGCTTTCGGTTTGGTGCTGACCAGCAACGCATCCTGCACGCCATGAAACGCGCCTTCGAATTTTATGATCTTATCTTTCTTTGTGTAATGTCTTGCAAGCCGCAACGCATGAGAAGTCGATTCCGTGCCAGAGTTGGTGAAGCGCACCATGTCGAATTTGAATCTCTTGCACAACTCTTTTGCGACTTGTATCTCGACATCATTTGGCATAGTATAGAGCGTGCCGCGTGTCGCCTGCTCGTTGATTGCTTTTTGAATCAGCGGATTTGCATGCCCAACAAGCTGGCTGCCGAAGCACATCGAGAAGTCGATATACTCGTTGCCATCGACATCCCACATGCGGCTGCTTTGTGCGCGCTCGATGAAAAACGGATACGGTTCGAAGTAGCGAAAATTACTGGTGACGCCGAGCGGCAGCCACGCTGATGCTTCTTGATGTAAAGCTTGCGATTTCGGCGTGCGCTGTTGATAACGCTCAAGCACTTGCTCTGGCCAGCCCATGGCGCACCTCCTGCAGTGTGTCTTCAAGCCGATTCAAAATTTCATCAATCAACTCAAACGGAATATTCAGCGCCGGCTCGAAACGCACGGTTTCGGCGCTGCTCATCGTGCCGGCGACCAGAATTCCCTTGCGGAACAATCGCGAAATCACTTCCCAGCCGAGCTTGGCGCTGCGGAACTGGACGCCGATGAGCAAGCCCTTGCCGCGCACATCGGAGATGATATCTTTGTAGCGTTGTTCCATGCCATGCAAGTGTTTCAGCATGTAATCTCCCTTGATCGCCGCTTGGCCGGGCAAGTCCTCTTCGAGGGTGACTTGAATCGCTGCGATGCCGGCTGCGCACGCCAGCGGATTTCCGCCGGTCGTTGATGAGTGAACCTGCGGATCTTTTTCCAACATCGTCCAGATTTCCGGTGTCGAGACAAACGCCGCAAGCGGCATCACGCCGCCGCCAAGCGCCTTGCCGAGACAGAGAATGTCGGGCACGACATTCCAATGTTCGACCGCAAACATTTTCCCCGTGCGACCCAGGCCGGTTTGCACTTCGTCGGCAACGAGCAGCACGCCGTATTTGTCGCAGGCTTTGCGCACCGCCGGCCAATAATCATCTGAAGGAACGATAGCGCCAGCTTCGCCTTGAATTGGCTCAAGGAAAACCGCGGCAATCGGCCAGCCAATGCTGTCGGCTTTGTGTAATTCGAATTCCAATTCTTCCGCATCGCCAAATTCGGCAAACGCGACATCTGCCAGCAACGGCTCGAAGGCTTTGCGATAACGCGTCTTGCCCATCAAGCTGAGCGAGCCGAGCGACTTGCCATGAAACGCGCCGAGCGTGCTGAGAAATCCCTGGCGATGTGTGTAGCCGCGCGCCAGCTTCAATGCGCCTTCGACGGCATCGGTGCCGTTGTTGATCAAAAAACTGTACTGCAAATTTCCGGGCGTGATCAACGCGAGCAACTTGCTCAATGCGCCGCGTAGCGGATCAAGTAATTCCTGACTCGATAATGGATTGCGTTTTAATTGCGCTTCGACTGCCTTAACAATTTTTGGATGGCGAATACCCGCGCTATACAAACCATAACCGCCGAGGCAGTCGATGTATTCACGACCGAGATTGTCGGAGAAGATCGAGCCTTTGCCGGTCCATTCCAAGCATGGATATTCGTTGGCTTCGGTCACTGATTTGCGAAAATCGCCCCAGCCTTTGTTTACATAAGCGATGTAATTTTCGACAGTCTCTTTGATCATCTGGCGATTATGCAATCCCTCGGCTACCGTGCCATGAACGATGTCCATCCATTTGCGGCACTCTTGAAGAATTTCACTTTCCTTGTTTGAAAATTCCGGAGCTTTCGCAACCGGCTCAATTGGTTTTAACGGCACGATGGTTTGCCGCGCCGATCGATCCAATTCCGGAATGACCCTCGGCGCTTCCAATAGTTTTTTGGGAAGCACTGGCGTCGCGGTGTTTTGTATGTAAGTTTGCAGCATGATTGGCTCCCGTGTGGTTGATAAATCTTTTCCTGCTACGAAGCGATTTGATGTTGATTCTCCAACCATACAACTCGTCGAAGATGATACCGCGCCGAACAATTCGACTCACGCTTTCACAAAATGCAAAGCTGCGAATAGAGACAGCACGGCGCTGATCAACTCGTCGCTGACCCGAAACGATAGCGTTGGGGCAAACAGAAAACTGCAAACAGCAAAAATCAAAAACAGAGTTTGCCCCGCGTAGACTTTGGGGACGTCTTTCCCGTTATCTAATCAGGCTGGAGATGGGAGAGATGATTCAACCAAAACGCAGGAGGTCGCGATAGAAGAACTTCTCGTCGAAGAAAGTTCTGTAGAGAATGGAAGTGATGGATTGCAGCAACCACGTGCCAAGAGGTTGACCTTTGGAGTTTCGGAGATTGTGCACGTTGTTGACCGCCGCGGATTTTGAGATTTGGGGCTTCATAGAGCACCATGCTTTTTTGATTCGTGCCTTAATTTCTCGCCATCCAAGATAAGCCGTGAATGCCTAATTTCCAAGCGCCAAAATGACAGTTTCCAAAACCTCAAGACCCTCGTTGAGTTGTTGCGGTGTAATGACGAGCGGCATAAGTGTTCGGATTACATTGCTGTAGGTGCCGGCTGTGAGCGCGATAAGTCCAAGCTCATAACATTTTTTCTGAACCGTACTGGCGGCCACTTTGTCCGGCTCTTTGCTTTGTCGATTCGTGACGAACTCAATGGCGTTCATTGCGCCAATGCCTCTGATTTCACCGATCTTGCTAGACTTTTTCATGATGGTGGAAAAACGTTGCCTGGTTATTTCGCCAATCTCAATTGCTTTTTTTCCAAGCTCTAGTTTTTCCATTGCCGCAAGAGTTGCAAGCGCGGCAACACAGGCCAACGGATTTCCACCATACGTGCCGCCAAGTCCGCCTTCGTGAACTTTGTCGATTAATTCTGCGCGCGCTGTAACAGCACTCAAAGGCAATCCAGAGGCAAGCGATTTTGCAGTGATGATGATGTCGGGTTCGATGCCGGAATGTTCGCTCGCAAACAATTTTCCGGTGCGATAGAAGCCGGTTTGAATTTCATCGGCGATGAACACGATACCGTGCTGGCGACAGATTTCTTGCATCGCATGCAATGCCTCGGCCGGCGCTTGCACAAATCCGCCTTCGCCCAGAATCGGCTCGATGATGAGCGCGGCGATTTTATCCGGCGCAGCATGCGCGGCAAAGAGTTGATCGAAGATGCGTGTGTATTCTTTTTTCCAATCGGTTGGTTGCGGGCCGTACCAACGATACGCATAAGGGTAGGGAAGACGATAGACTTCGGGAATGAACGCACCGAAGCCATACTTGTAGGGCTTGATCTTGCTGGTCAGGCTCATCGCCAGCAACGTTCTTCCGTGAAAGGCATGTTCGAAAGCGATGATGCCTTGTCGTCCGGTGACATAGCGCGCGATCTTAATTGCATTCTCAACCGCTTCAGCGCCGCTGTTGACGAACATAGTTTTTTTGGCAAATGTGCCGGGAGTAATTGCATTCAACTTTTCTGCGAGTGCGACGAATGGCTCATGCGGCATCGAAGCAAAACATGTGTGAGTGAATTTGTCCAGTTGATCGCGGATAGCGGCAACCACATCCGGATTGCGATGGCCGAGATTCATCACGCCGATGCCGCCGGCAAAATCGATGAAGGTGTTGCCATCGACATCGGTGACCAGTGCACCCTCAGCTTGCGCTGCGAAGATCGGCGTCGAGTTCGGCACACCCTTTGGACTTGCCGCCATGCGGCGTTCCCACAATGCTTGTGATTTTGGACCGGGGATGGGGGTTTTGATGGAGATGGATTTTGTCATATGAAAGATGAGATTGATGAAAGTTTGATTCTCTTACTCCTACTCCTACTCTTACTCGCTGTTGAGAATAGTGGAAAGCGAGTAAGAGTAGGAGTAAGAGTATGAGTACGAGCAGATGTCGCTGATTTTAATACCACGCAATCGGCGCGGGATTTAAATTGATATGCACCTGCTTCGCCTGCAAGTATGCTTCAACTCCATATTTGCTCAACTCCCGTCCCATGCCGCTTTGCTTGTATCCGCCCCACGGCGCTTCGACGTAAGTCGGTTGCATGTGATTGACCCAGAAGACGCCGGCGCGAACTTGTTTGACGACTTGCATGGCTCGTGCGAAATCCTTGCTCCACACCGCGGCAGCAAGGCCGTAAGGATTCGCATTCGCCAGCCGGATCGCTTCATTGTCATTTTCAAATGGTATCACCGCGACCACCGGGCCGAAGACTTCTTCTTGACCGAGGCGCGAGTTGTTGTCCACGTTATCAAAGATCGTCGGCTCGACGAAATATCCATTTGCCAACGCGCCTGCTGGACGTTTTCCGCCAAGCACTAACTTTGCGCTGGAGTCTTTGCCGATCTTGATGTAGCTCTCGACTCGCGCGCGATGTTCTTCGGTGACCAGCGGTCCCATCTTCGTGCTGCGATCCATGCCGTCGCCGAGCTTGATGCGCTTTGCCTTCTCGGCCATCGCTTCAACAAATTTCTTGTGAATCGATTTTTCAACAAGAATGCGTGATCCCGCCGAACATACTTCTCCCTGATTGATGAAAATTCCAAACAGCGCGCCGTCAATAGCTGCTTCGAAATCCGCATCGGCGAAGAAAATGTTTGGAGATTTGCCGCCCAGCTCAAGAGTGACTTTTTTCAAATTCGTTTCAGCCGAAGTTTTGAGAATCCAGCGACCCACTTCGGTGCTGCCGGTGAAAGCGACTTTGTCAACGTCATAACTTTTTACCAGTGACGCGCCGGTGATCGGCCCATCGCCGCTGACGATGTTGATCACGCCTTTCGGGAGCTCTTCAATTTTGTCGATGAGTTCTGCAAAACGCAGCGCCGAGAGCGGAGTCTGTTCTGCTGGTTTTAAGACGACCGTACAGCCCGCGGCAATCGCCGGAGCAATTTTCCACGCCAACATAAGCAGCGGATAATTCCACGGAATGATTTGCCCGCAAACGCCGACCGGTTCTTTGAGCGTAAGATTGAGCGCGTTGTCGGGAACGGGATTCACTTCGCCCGTGATCTTGGTTGCCAAGCCGCCGAAATACTCGAAACACGTGGCGGTGTCGGCGATGTCGAACTCAGATTCGACAATCGGCTTGCCCATGTTGAGCGTTTCGAGCTTTGCAAGCTCCGCAGCATTTGCCTTCACCGCCTCGGCGATTTTGAACAAGACGCGGCCACGATGCTGCGCGGTTGCGTCTTTCCATGCGCCTTCATCAAAAGCGCGCCGCGCTGCTTGGATGGCTTTCTCGACATCTGCGGGCGTGGCCTCCGGCGCTTGAGCAATCACTTCGCCGGTGGCGGGATTATTAATGTCACGAGTTTGTTTATTGCTGGCCTCGACGAATTGGCCATTAATGTACATGCGATAGTTCATTGGTCTCTCCTCCAAATTCACCGTCCGGACGCTCGAAGCGTCCGGACGGTAGGTGTTCGCTAATTTTCTTTCAACATCGGCGCGACTTTGTCAAACGCTTCGAGATGGCGATCAATGTCCGCTTCAGAATGTTGCACGCTGATCGTCCATTGTTCATCCCAGCCATAAGGCGTCGGGATGATGCCTTCATTACACATGCCGTGCCACCAGCGCCGCCAGACATCGACGTTCACTGTCAGCCAATCGCGGTAATTGCGAATCCTCTTCGTCGTAAAATGAATCGTGCCGACGTTGTTGACGGTCTCGGTGTGCCACGGGAGTTGATGTTTTTTGATGAGTCGATTGTAGCTATCGATCAGGCGGCGATTTAACCCGTTGGTTTTTTCATACACGCTTGGCTCCAGAATATCGCGTAACACGGTAAGCCCGGTTGCAACGCAAAGCGGATTAGCGTTGTACGTACCCACGTGCAGCACGGAGAAATCTTCGAGCACCGACATGACTTCTTTCGTGCCGCCAAATGCGCCCAGCGGCAATCCGCCACCGACGACTTTCGCGAAGCAAATCAAATCCGGCTGCACGTCGTAAACTTCGCACGCGCCGCCATAAGCGATCTTCGCGCCGGTTTTCACTTCATCAAGAATGAAGCAGGCGCCCTCGTTCTTGCAAAGCTCTTGCAGTTTTTTCAAGAAGTCATTTTCTGGCGGACAAACACCAGTGTTCATCATGATCGGCTCGGTAATCACCGCGGCGATCTTCTTGGGATATTTCTTGAAAAGAATTTTGACAGAATCAAGATTGTTGAACGTGGCGACGAGGGTGTTGTGCAGGTTTTCTTCGGGAATGCCGCCTGAGCCGGGCACGACGTTTGGAAACATCATCTCGCCGACTTTGGAAGCCGCAGGTTTGGTGCTTGCGAGAAGATTATCATGGCAGCCATGATAGCCACCTTCCATTTTTATGACCATGCTGCGTCCGGTGTAACCGCGGGCTGTGCGTAGCGCATGCATTGTTGACTCGGTGCCGGAGTTGGTGAAGCGAACAAGATCCATCGGCGCGCGTTTCATCAACTCGGTAGCAAGTTCCGCTTCCATGCGATGCGGCGTCGCGTAAATCGACCCGCGAGTGATTTGTTGCTGCACGGTCTCGACGATTTTCGGATGCGCATGTCCGACGAACAGCACGCCGAAGCACAACGCAAAGTCGATGTACTCGTTGCCATCGGCATCCCACATGCGGCTGCCCTGCGCGCGCTCGATGAACACCGGATTCGGATCGATGGCGCGAAAATGACTTCCGACGCCCAGCGGCAATTTATTTTTTGCGACGGCGAAAAGTTTTTGCGATTTTTTCGAGCGCTCGATCCAACGATGGAGAGTCTCCTCGGTTTGCGGGGAAGTTTTGTCAAAGCCCATTTGTCTTTCTCCAAATATAATTTGAGGAATTTGAAAGGGTTTTTGGAGTGATGGAATAATGGATTTATGGATTGTTGGATTATTGGAAAGATCATCAGCAAGTTTTCCATCAATCCACTAATCCAACAATCCATCACTCCATTTATCCATCCATCGGCTATGGGCTGACATCAAGGTGAACGCTGGCAGAAATAGGCGAGGCTGCGAATTCTTAAGAGATGGAAGCTTGGCATGGGCAAATTATAGGAAGAAAATTTGAATTTTCAAATCTCAAAATAGCTCTTGCCTAAATTCTTTCTCAAGAGCATCACAATCACATAAACCACCGGTCCCGACGCCAGCGCCAGTCCTCCGATCAGCAGCTGCTTTTCATCGACGATGCCTTCTTTCCAAACCGTACTCCCCATGGCGACAAGCACAATGAGATAAGTTGGGATCATCGCGAGAACCAATCCCGGCTTGCCAAAAGGAATTTTGAATGGCCTCGGCATGTCCGCATGCGAGCGCCGCATCGCCCAGACGTTCGCATACAAGAGAAGGGTGCTGGACATCTGAAACCAGGAATAAATGATGATGAGCTGGGTAAAATCAAAAAGCGATAGCAAGCTATAGGTCAGGCTGCCGAACAAGAGCGTAAGCGTTGGCGTGCCGAACTTTGGATGCATCTTTGCAAGAAATTTGGGTAGAAAGCCGTCCTGGGCTAATGTAAGAGGGTAACGTGAGGTGGCGAGCATCGTGACATTCAGCAGCAACGCGTTACTACACAACGCGCCGATGGTCATGAAATGGCCGAGCCATGCGCCGCCGATTTTTGCCGCAGCAGGAGAGAAGTAAGCGCCGGCCCAATCTTGCCAATTTCCGAGAGCCGCCAAGCCGGCAACGGTGGGCAAGACATAACTCAACAGGGCGAGACTCGCTGCGAACAATAGCGCCGGTGGAAAAACGCGCTGCGGATTTTCCACTTCTTCTGCGGCGGCGGAAAGTTTGTCGTAGCCGGAATACAACCAAATCGCCAGCACGAGCGCGCTGCCAAAGCCGGTGAGGAGATTTTTGCCGGGAGCGAGCATCGGCGCGAAGGGATTGTGCTGCCACTGTGACGCGCCCAGCACGAGCATGATCGCAAACGGTGCTAATAAAATAATGCTGAGCACGATGGCTGATTTGCCGACCACATCGATGCCGCGGATGTTGAGGTAATGCAGCGTCCAAATCAATCCCAAACAAACCAGCCAATGTTCCAAGCCGGTGAGATCGGGAAACCAGTTTTGCAAATAGTTCGTGAATAACACCGCAAACAGACTGTTTGTGACCACGCCCGACATCCATGACCACCAACTTGCTTGAAATCCCCAGAAGTCTCCAAAGGCCATGCGCGACCAACGATATTGCCCGCCTTCCACCGGCAGCATGGTTGTCAACTCGGCCACGGCAAACGAAACTGGAACGCTGAAGATGAATGGCATGAGGATGAGCGTGATCAACGCGACGCCCGGCCCGGCGGTCGAAATCATATCCTCCAGTCCGAACGCGCCGGCGCACGCTGCGCCGTAAATCATGAAGGTGAGTTGGGTTAAGGTGGCTTTCTTGAAGTGATGGGTGGATGTCACTGAGATTTTTTCCTCCCTTTGAAAAGCATTTTTGTAAACGGATTTAGCCGATTGAACGGATGAAAGATTTCAGTTCTTCTTCAGTCAAACGATACATGATGCGATCTTGCAATTGCCGCGCGCTGATTTT
>Ga0247727_10006619_pt1 | contig 22662 bp, 15 predicted proteins | sample WisWelCaveWW1625_FD_202498 | JGI IMG/M metagenome (GOLD analysis project Ga0247727, IMG submission 202498) | Biofilm microbial communities from Wishing Well Cave, Virginia, United States - WW16-25 | ecosystem: Environmental > Aquatic > Deep subsurface > Groundwater > Cave microbial mat | place...
GCTGGCTCCCGGCGCCCTGTTCGATCTGGTCAGCGTACCAGGGTCGAAGCGCCTGCTGGTCCTTTCCCGGGAACCGTACGACGGCAGGAACCAGTACCGGCTGTCCGTGTGGGATGACGCGCAGCGCAGGTTGCAGGGACCGCTGACGCTCCTCGAGACCGACCGGACCGACAGCAGAGCGTGGATGTTGCCGGGAGCTTCCCAGGGCAGCGCTTTCTTCGCGGAGAGCTCGACCAAGCTGCGCAAGTGCTCCTTTCTGGAAAGCCTGGTCGCCGGCTCGTGGGTTTATCCCTCGCCCGATCGCTGTCGGGAGGTGCTGGTCCGCGCCGAGGTCCATGACGACCGGCTGGTCACTGCCAGCGCGCGGCTGGACGGCAATGCCGGGCGGATCTCCGTCGCCGAGCTGACCGGCACCCGCAAGATCACCTCGATCGGCCTCGGTTCGCCGCAGGACTTCCGGATCGTCTCCTCGCCGTCCGGCCTCGAAATCCTGGTGCTCGAAAAGGGCGGCCGGCTGGTGAAGATCGGGCAGGATCGGGCCGGCGGAGAGCTCGTATTCGTGGAAGCGGTCCACGTCCCCAACGCCACCGAGATCGTCGCGGCTCCGCTCAGACGCTCCTGCTTTGTCTTGTCCCGCGATGGCAGCGGCTCGCGCATCGTTCGAGTCGACCTCGATCACCTGGGCCAGACTCCGACCCGGATGGCCGCGACCGATTTGCGCTGGTCCGAGCTCGAGATCGTGGAGTCGCCGTCGCAAATCTGGTTGCTCGCGCTCGAGGTGTCCGCGGATTCCGGAGTGATCTTCTGGAAGCTCGACGCATCGAACCACGGGCTGCTCGGCGAAAAGCGGCGACTGCAGATCGACGGTGAGCCGGTTCGTCTGGTCATCCCCCGATAGCCCTCATTTCCTCGACGCGACATCGCCCTTGCAGGGGCCTGGCTTTCATGGGGTAAGGATCGTTGGCGGTTTCCTCCTCGGCACCTGAGTCGCAGGTGGAGTTGCGGCGGCAGGGCGCGCGGCTCCTGGTCGTGCGCTGGTGGTTCGCGGCCTTGCTGGTCGCGGGGGGCGTGTTTTCGGCGCAAGTCGAGGCGGGCACGGATGCTTCGGCGTTCTTCTCCGTGGCGATCGTCGTGTCGCTCCTCAACGCCGGGTACTCGTTCTTTCGCCATCACTTCGGGCATGGAGGCCGGGAGCCGCAGAACTCCCTGGTCGTTGAGTTGATCCTCGATGCGCTTTGCTTCGCGGGCCTCGCCGCGTCGACCGGTGGGCTGCAGAGCCCGTTTGTGTGCATGCTCCTGATTCCATTCTTCAATGCGATCCATCTCCTCGGCCGGTTGCTCCCATGGCTTTCGGTCGGTGTGTTGCTGCTGCCTGCCGCGATCCTTGCGGTCCTTGAATCACTGTTCACCGGCACCGACAAGCTGCCCTCCCCTGGCTGGGTGCTCGTCTCCTGGGGCGCGGTCGGTGCCTGCTTTCTCTGGCTGACCTACTGCGGCCGGCCGCTCGTGCTCGTCGACGCCGAGGGCCGCTGGACGAGGCAATCTCGCCTGGACGACCCCAATCTTCACAGCTCCGCGGAGGAGAAGCGTCTTTGCGGTCTGTTGACCACGTTCGTCTGCCACTTCGCGCGCAGCATCCAGGGGCCGATGGGGATCGTGCGCGCCCGGGCGGAAGCCTTGCGCCTGCAGCTTGGCGAGCCGGGAAATGAGGCCCCGCACCACGACCTCGACGTGCTCCTCAAGAATCTCGACACTGCTCACAAGAACCTGCGCGGTTTCTTTTCGTTCCTTCCTCTCGCCCGCGGCCGGCAGGGCCGGATCGATGTCTGCGACCTGATCTCCAGCGAGCTCAAGCGCTTCGAGAGCTCGGGACGCAGTTTCGTGTGGGCGGGCAAGAAGTCCGGCGCCACCGTCGACGGCAGCCGGGAGGATCTTGAGCTCGCGGTCGGACTTCTGTTCCAGATCGCGGAGGAGCTCGGAATGCCGCGCTCGCGCACCCGGATCCGGACGCGACTCCTCCCGGACCGTTTCGTGCTCGACCTCAGGTTTCCTCTGACCGAGCCGTGGCGCCTCTCCCGAGACGAGCTTGCGGACGACGCCGCCTCGGTGTGGCCTTCGTGGTGGGTGCGCCTCGCCGTGATCCAGCGGATCCTGGAGAAGCATGGCGGCGAGCTCTTCTGGCAGCGCCGAGTCGATACCTTCTGTTCACGGGCGAGCCTGTCCACCCTTACCCAGACCGCGATGACTGTTCTAAAGTCGGGGGATCACGCGGCCTGAACCTTCGCGAGTGTCCCTTCGGCGCGGAGCCCGTTCTTTCGTGAGCAAAGTCGATACGCCCGGGATCTCCATCCAGCGGTTCGCGTTTGGTGAGACCAGCCAGGTTGTGCATTTCCTCACCGAAATGCGCGGTCGAGTCGTGGTGCTCGCGAGGGGAGCGTACCGGGAGAAGAACTCGTACGAGGGTCCGATCGACCTGCTGGTCCGTGGTCGCCTGCAATTGCTCCTGTCGTCGGACGGAAAGATGGGGACCTTGCAGCGTCGCAAGGTCGAGACGTCCTATCCTCTTCTGCGCCACGGCCTGGTTCGGCTCGAGTCCGCGCTCTACTTTCTCGGACTGATCCTCGACACCACTCCTGTCGGTGAAGGCGCGGGAGCCGTCTTTCACCTGTTCGACCGCGCGCTCCACGCCCTCGAAACCTACTCCCGGGATCGCCTGCCGGTGCTCCAGCTGTCGTTCGAGCTTCACCTGCTCCTCGCCCATGGACTGCAGCCGAGTCTCGAGCGCTGCGTACGCTGCGGCTCGGAACGCGGCCGGTTCCGGATCGTCGCCGCCGAGGGCGGGGTAATCTGTGGCGCCTGCCCGGATTCAACCCAGGCGGGCGCGACCGTTCCGGAAGAGGTGCGTCTGTTCCTGCTCGCGCTCCTGAAGCGCCGGGTTGCGGACATTCCCCCGCCCCAGGCCGCAGTCTTCCGGATGGCGCGCAGGATCGTCGACGACCATCTTCGCTATCACTTGGAAAGACCTGCCTTCGAGCAGGCACCGCGGGCGCGACCGAGGCGCTCGCAGCCCCGAGCGTTGAAATGAACGGGAAAGAAACCACCGTCGTGAACCTTCTCCTTGCCTCGTGCGGCCTGGTCCCCGGCTGCGCGAGCGGAGAAGTCAAGCAGGTGCCGGTCGCCGAGATGAACTTGAGGCTGGACGGGGCGAAAGCCGCGTTCGGCGATTCCCAATGGGAGAAGGCGGCGGAGCTGGCCGAGAAGATCATCGAGTGCCCGGCTCATCCGGACGTCACCCCGGAGGCGTTGTTTCTCGCGGGCCGCGCGCGCCTCCACCATGAGCAACGCCGCAAGGCATTCGAGCATTACCGCACTCTTCTTCACGACTATCCGCTGAGCGCGCGCGTGCCTGAAATCGAGCGCGAGATCTTCGAGATCGGCCAGTGGTACCTGAACCGCGAGCCGAGCTTCTTGTTCGGACATCTGTTCACCGGCCGGTCGCGCGGCGTCGAGGTGCTGCGGGAGTTCCAGGCCGCATATCCGCAGAGCGAGCGGGCGGACGACGCGTTGATCCTGATGGGGGACTTCCGGTTCGGGGAGAAGGAGTACGACCTCGCGGCCCTGCACTACGGCGACCTCGCCAAGAACTACTCGAAGTCAGAGTGGGCGGACCTTTCGTCGTATCGCCTCGCCAGGAGCTATCGCCTGTCCAGCCGGGGCGTGGGTTACGCCCGCACGCCGCTGGTCAAGGCCGCCGAGGCCTATCGGAAGTATCTGCAGAGGCCGGACTTCGAGCAGTTCCAGGCACCGGCGAGAGAGGATCTCGCCGAGGTGGAGGAGTGGCTCGCTCAACATGAGCTGCGCATCGCCAACTTCTATCTGCTGCGCGGCAACGACCGCGGCGCGCGCAGCCATTACGCCAACGCCGTTCTCGCCTATCCCGGAACGGCCTCGTCGAAGGAGGCGGAGAAACAGCTTCAGCAGCATGGCTGGGACGCTTCCGTCCACAGCCTCGATCAGCTGATCGACGAAGGAATCCTTCCTCGAGGCAGGCAGCCGTGATCGGCCGGGGTCTCGTTCGTTGCCTGTGGCTCCCCATCGCCGGACTGTCCGGTTGCGGATACAGCGTCGGCTCGCTGGCGCGACGGGACTTTCGCAGGGTGCATCTGCCGATCTTCGAGAACCGGACGTTCTATCGCGACGTGGAGATCCAGCTCACCCACGACGTCGAGACCGAGCTGGTCTCGCGTCCGGGATTCTTCATCGTTCCCCTGTCACAGGCCGATATCGTTCTGGAAGGAACGATCGAAGACCTGCGCCAGCGAGTGCTGTCGGAAGGCTCGGAAGATCAGGTTCGTGAATCCTCGGCGACCACCCGGGTACGGGTCGCGCTTCGAAACGCGCGCACCGGCGCAGTGCTCAAGGAGTACGAGGTCAGCGACCGGGCGGAGTTCTTCGTCCCGGAAGGAGAGGACCTGGGCACGGCGACCGACGAGTCGTTCAAGGATCTCGCCCGCAAGATCGTGAACGGACTGGAGACCGACTTCCCTCGGTCCTCCGGCTCGCCTGAACCCACCGACGACAAGGAAACCGCGGATGTCTGACATCGGGGACAGAAAGGGCAACGGTGAGGAGCGCCGCAGCAAACCGCGCGGCCTGCAGACCGTCGTCACGGTGTTCCTGATCCTGGTCGGAGTCCTGCTCATCGTCGACATGTTCAGCAGCGGCATCGGTCCGACCAAGGTGAGCTACACCGATTTCCTCGAGCGACTCTACACCTGTCAATTCACCTCCGTCAAGGCGCGCGGCGATACGCAGCTGGTGGCCACGCGCAAGGAAGGCGGCAAGGAAGTCTCGATCACCTGCGAGATCCCGCTGGGCGAGCTGCAGAACATCAGCAGCGACCTGATCCGGTTCTCCGGCCTGACGACGGCGGAGATCGAGGAGCAGACCGTTCTCGACAAGCTCGAGAACAAGACCTTCGAGCCGGTGCGCTGCTGGGTGGTCCCGCGCGAGACGGAGGAGAAGACCTTCCTGTCGTTCTACGAGAAAAGCGAGCGCAACCGGACCCAGCGCGCCCAGCTCGCCGAGATCGTGCCGATCTCCGGCACGGCGATCGACATGGTCCGGCTGCGGGAGGCGCTGCGCGGCTCCGACGTCGAAATCGAGCGCATGAACCTCGGCGGCGCACGCAACTCGTTCAACTACGAGTCGCAGAACAAGTTCCTGGTCACGCTTTTCTGGAACTTCGTGCCCTGGCTGCTGATCTTCGCGGTGTTCTGGTTCTTCCTGTTCCGCCACATGCGCTCGCCCGGCGGCGCGGGCGGGGTGCTGTCGTTCGGCAGGGCGCGTCCCTCGATGGTGACCAAGGATCGCACCGGCGTCACGTTCCTCGACGTCGCCGGCATCGACGAAGCCAAGGAGGAGGTGCGCGAGATCGTCGAATTCCTCAAGGACCCGCTGCGCTTCTCGCGCATGGGCGCCCGGATTCCGCGCGGCGTTCTCCTGGTCGGCCCGCCGGGGACGGGCAAGACGCTCCTCGCCAAAGCCATCGCCGGCGAGGCGGACGTTCCGTTCTTCTCGATTTCGGGGTCGGACTTCGTCGAGATGTTCGTCGGCGTCGGCGCCTCGAGGGTGCGCGACCTGTTCCGGCAGGCGCGCGAGAAGACGCCGTGCCTGATCTTCCTGGATGAGATCGACGCGGTCGGCCGCAGGCGCGGCTCGGGGCTGGGAGGAGGCCACGACGAGAGAGAGCAGACCCTGAACGCGATCCTGGTGGAGATGGACGGCTTCGAGACCGACGAAGGGATCATCCTGATCGCGGCGACGAATCGTCCGGACGTGCTCGACCCCGCACTGCTCAGGCCCGGCCGCTTCGACCGCCAGATCGTGATCGACTTCCCCGACATCAAGGGCCGCGAGGCGATCCTCAAGGTGCACATCAAGGGCATCCCGCTCGCCAAGGACGTCAGCCTGGAGGTGGCTGCACGCGGGACTCCCGGGTTCAGCGGCGCGGAGCTCGCCTCCCTGGTCAACGAGGCCGCGCTGCGCGCGACCCTGCTCAACCGCGATGTGGTCGCGATGGCCGACTTCGAGGAGGCCCGCGACCGGGTTCGGTTCGGTCGCGAGAAGATGAGCAAGACGATGGACGAGAAGGACCGCAGGATCACCGCCTACCACGAGGCCGGACACACCCTGGTGGGGGCTCTGCATCCCGACGTCGAGCCGATGCACAAGGTCACGATCATCCCGCGCGGCCTGGCCCTGGGCGCGACCATGATCCTGCCCCAGAAGGACCGGTATCACCAGCGGCGCGGTCAGCTCCAGGGAATGATCTCGTTCGCGTTTGGCGGGCGCATCGCCGAGGAGGTGTTCTTCGGCGACATCACCTCGGGAGCGTACGACGACATCCGCAAGGCGACCGAGATCGCCCGGATGATGGTGTGTCAGCTCGGAATGAGCGAGAAGCTGGGGCCGGTCAACCTCGTCGAGCGGGACGACGCCATCTTTCTCGGCGGCGAGATCGTGCGCCATCGCAATTACAGCGAGGAGACCGCGCGCCAGATCGACGCGGAGGTGAGAAGGATCCTGGAGGAGTGCTACAACTTCGCCCGCAGCACGATCCTCGAGAACAAGAGCAAGCTCGAGACTCTGGCCGAGGCCCTCCTCAAGTTCGAGACGATCCACTCCGAAGAGGTCAACTGCATCGTCCGGGAGGGAAAGTCCGCGGACGAGGCACGGGCGGTCTGGCTCAAGTCCCACCCGCTGCAGGGTCCGAAAACGGAATCGGACAAGCTCACTCTCAAGCCAGCCGCGGTGCGCTTCGAGGAGGCGCGCGGCGACCTTCCTCCCGCGGGAGAGCCGGCGGTGACATGAGCGGCGCACCGGTCAAGACCGGCTCGCTGGCGCGCCGCGTCGCCCATGCGCTCAACCTGCGCGTTTCCTGGGTGCGACCGGCCGACCCCACGTTCGAGCATTGGTTCGCGAGGGCCGCCCATCCCGAGGACCGCGTCTGCTTCGACTTCGAAGCGTCCCCGGAGACCGCTTCCACTTTGTCGAGCTGCCTGGATGTCCCTTTCTCCTCCGTTGCGGGTCGGCGTCCGTGCGACCAGCGGCTGATCGTCTCTCGGCGGCAGATCGTGGAGTGGAGATCCGGCGACTCGCGGGCGCTCGACGAGGAATCCGCGGGTCTGAGTCTCGCGCTCGAGCGAACCCTTCAGAGCTTCGAGCGACACAGCTCGCCCTGGCGCGTCACCGGCCGGACGCTGTCGGTCGACGGCCGTCCAGGGATCGTCGGCGTCGTCAACGTCACGCCCGACTCGTTTTCCGATGGGGGGCAGTTCCTGGATCCGGAGCGCGCCGTTGCAAGGGCGCGGTCTCTGGTCGAGGCCGGAGCCGACATGATCGACATCGGCGGGGAATCGACCCGGCCTTCCGCCGAGCCGGTACCGGCCGCACAGCAGATCGAGCGCGTGCTCCCGGTGATCGAACGGCTTGCCCGTCAGTGCAGCGTTCCGCTGTCGATCGACACGACGTCGTCGCAGGTGGCGCGCGCGGCGCTGAAGGCGGGAGCCAGCATCATCAACGACACCAGCGCGCTGTGCGATGACCCGGAGATGAAGGACGTGGTGCGGACCCACGGTGCGGGGCTGGTGTTGATGCATCGCCTCGGCCCGCCGCGCACGATGCAGGAGGCGCCGAGCTACCAGAACTGTCCCGCGGAGGTCTGCCGTTTTCTGCGCGACGCCGCGGGGCGAGCGGAGGCCGCGGGCATCGATCCAGAAGCCATCGTCGTCGATCCGGGAATTGGATTCGGCAAGCGCCCGCAGGACAATCTGGCGCTGATCCGGGAGATCGGCTGTTTGAGGAGCCTGGGATATCCGGTGCTCGTGGGCACGTCCCGAAAATCGTTCCTCGGCACGATCACCCGCCGGCCGGTGGGCGAGCGCGGAGCCGCGACGCTGGCGACCACTGCGCTGTTCTTCTTCCTTGGCGTGCACTGGATCCGTGTCCACGACGTCGGTGAATCGAAGGACCTGATCGAGGTTCTCCGGGCGGTGGCCGATGCATGAGTGGCTGACGTTCATCCGCACCCTGCTCGTCCCGAGCAATCTGTTCCAGGTCGGACTCCTCTGGGTGATGTGCTACTTCATCCTGCGCTTCCTGCGCGGGTCGCTGGGCCTTGGAATCCTGCGCGGCGTCCTGTTCCTCGCGCTCCTTGGCTATCTCGCGACGCGTCTGATGAGGGGCTGGCTCGGGTTCGAGCTGCCGCACCTCGAGCTTCTGCTGCGCCCGTCGCTGCCGATCCTGATCCTGGGCTTGATCATTGTCTTCCAGCCGGAGATCCGGCGCGCGTTCACGCGCCTGGGAGTGAACCCGGCGGTCGAAGTCCTGACCAAGTCTCACGAGTCCCGCGGGCGGACCATCAGCGAAGCAGTCGAGCGCCTGCAACGACGCCGCGTCGGAGCGTTGATTGCCATCGAGCGCTCCGTCGGCCTGCGCGGCTACATGGAAGGCGCGGTGCGTCTCAACGCCGAGGTTCATCCCACTCTGGTCGAGAGCATCTTCCAGACCAACGGACCTCTGCACGACGGCGCGGTCATCATCCGCGGCAATCGCATCGTCGCGGCCGGGTGCCTGTTTCCGTTGACCGAGAACCCGAACATCAACCCGAGCTACGGGACGCGCCATCGCGCCGCCGTCGGCGTCACCGAGGAGACCGACGCCGTCGCCATCGTGGTGTCGGAGGAGACCGGCAACATCGCCGTCGCGATCAACGGCGATCTCAAGCGCATCCAGTCTCCGCGCGAGCTGACCGGCTGGATCGACGAGTCGCTGGCCACTTCGACCTGGCGCGAGGAGGCGGCGCTGTGAAGGAGAAGGAGGCCCAGCGCTGGTGGTACCGCCTGCTGCGCGTCGACCTCGGCCGCAAGCTGACGGGCCTTCTGTGCGCGGTCGTGCTGTTCTCGATTCTCGACAGCCAGATCCAGTCGAACAGCGGCTGGCTGCCGGTGCGGGTCCAGTTTGCGGAGCGCGACGAGCTTTTCGAGCTGTATGCCAACCGCAACCACGAGTTCATCCTCGTCGTGCTCGAGCGTCTCGACGAAGAGCGGCCTCTCGTGGCCACTGCCCAGAGCCGCTCGCGCGATTTCAGCACGACGCTGGAGCTGCGCGGTCCCAAGACCGCGATCGATCGGCTCAAGTCCGACGGAGCGGTGTTCCGCTATGCCCCGAAAGAAGGTCACAACCGGATCGAGAAGGAGCAGATCGAGGGAGTGGAGTCGGTGGAGTCGGTGGAGTCGATCAAGAACCGCCTGGGTCCCTCCGGAAACCTCGACTGGCAGGATCTGCCGGTTTTCGACGCGACACTGGAAGTCCTGAAGCAGGTCGAGCTGTCGTATCTCGACATCGAGGTCGAGGGACTTCCGGCCGCCGGCCGCTACTACTTGAGCGAGCCCGGCTCGGCCCTGTTCCTGCCGCCGGGCATCACGCTGCGCGGTCCGAAGAATCTTCTGGACGACCTGCCGCGCCTGCGGCCCCTGTTCGAGCCGATCCTGGTCCAGGGAGAGGAGCAGAACCCGTGGACCAGCCCATTGTCCCTCCGGGGGCTATTGCGGGAGAGCATTCGCCTGGAGGAGCCCGAAGGCGGCCCCAAGGTCCAGCTCACCTTCACTCTGCGGATGGTGGAGCCGAAGAAAGAGGAAGAAAGTCCGCCGGCGCGGTTCCAGCGTGAAATCATCGTGCAGTACGACCGGGAGCTGCTCGCGGACAACTCCTTCCACAAGGAGGGCCGCAAGCTCCGGTTCGAGGATTCTGAGCTGGAGGAGCGAGGCACCCTCGATCTGGTCATCGAGGTGCCGGAGCCGGAGGCGGTCTCGGTGAGCAATCAGCACCTCAGGCTGGCGCGGCAGTACGTCGCGCTGTTCGTTCGGGCGCACGAGGCGGAGCACCTGGAGGGGAACTCGATGCCGGTCTACATCGTGACGTTCCCGAATTTCCCCCGGAGCTGGAACGTCCGCTTCGTCCATCCGAGCGACAGCCAGGTGCGCATGCGCTGGGGAGACTCCCAGGAGTCTTCCGCGGCGACGGTCGATCGAGATTCAAAAGAGTGAGCCTCTCGTCAAGGACGCGCGAGTGCGCCGATCAAGGGTTTGAACGGTGAGCAAGGCCTCGAGAATCGAATTCGGAACGGACGGAATCCGCGACGTCGCGGGTCAGGGTCAGCTCACGCCCGAGAGCGTCGAGCGTCTGGGGACGGCTCTGGCAGACTGGCTGCACTTGAAGAACGTCGAGCGGCGTCCTGTTCTCCTGGGCGGAGACACTCGGAAGAGTCGTGCCTCGATCGTGCAGGCGCTCAGCCGAGGTCTTTCCGGACGCTCGATCGCGGTCATCGACGTCGGCGTGCTGCCGACGGCGGCGCTCGCGTTGCTCATCGAGGACTACGAATCCTCGTGCTCGGTCGTCATCTCCGCCTCCCACAACCCGGCCTCCGACAACGGCATCAAGATCTTCACCGGCGGCGCGGAGAAGCTGGCGGACGAGGATGCCCGCTGGATCGAGGACCGCTTCGAGTCCTGCCCCGGTCCCAACGGTGCCGCCGCGCATGATCTGTGGCGCACGGACCCGCTCGGCGCGGATCGGTACCTGAAGAGGTTGATCGCCCGCTGTCCCGACCTCGACCTCTCCGGGATGCGGATCGTCCTGGACATGGCCCACGGCGCCGCCTTCGAGGTCGGCCCGCGGCTGTTTCGAACGCTCGGCGCCGAGGTCGTCGCGCTCGGGGTCGGGCCCGACGGCGCCAACATCAACGACGGCTGCGGCGCCCTTCATCCCGAACCGCTGGCGGCCCTGGTGCGCGAGCAACGGGCCGACTTCGGACTCGCGGTCGACGGCGACGCCGACCGCAGCATCTTCGTTGACGAGACCGGCGCCATCGTCGACGGCGACGGAGTGCTGGCGGCGATCGGCGAGGATCTGAAGAGCCGCGCACTCCTGCGCGGCGCCCGCGTCGTCGGAACGGTGATGACCAACTTCGGCCTCGAGCTGTTCCTCAGGAGTCGCGGGATCGAGCTGTTGCGCACCCCGGTCGGAGATCGGCATGTGTCCGCGCGCCTTCGCGAGCTCCACCTCTCGCTCGGCGGCGAGCCGTCGGGGCACATCATCTTCGGCGCCGACCTCCAGTACCTGGGAGATGGGCTGTACACGGGGCTCAGGATCGCGGATCTGCTGCATCGCTCGAAGATCCCCTTGTCGCGGTGGACGGGCAGGCTCAAGAGGACGCCGCAGGTGCTGATCAACGTGCGCGTGAAGAGCCGCCCTCCCCTCGAGCGGGTTTCCGGCTTTAGCGAAAAGCTTGCTCATGCCGAAGAGAGGCTGGGCAGCGAAGGAAGGGTGGTGGTGCGCTACTCCGGAACCGAGGCTCTCGTCCGCGTCATGGTCGAGGGAACCGAGGAATCCCTGGTCCGGGCGAGCGCCGCGGACCTCGCCACCTTCCTCGGCGAACGGCTCGGGTGATCCTCGAGACCTCCGGCTGTCCCCTGGAGGGAGGAGCAACCATGCGCAATCTTGCCGTCGGACTCTCGATCGACACCTCCGGCTCGGTGGGAAGCGTCGCAGTGGACGACCTCGAGCCCGTGCGCGCCAAGCGCTTCAGCGAGGGCCTGGTCCACGGCAAGGCCCTGCTGCCTTCGGTCGAGCTGATCCTCAAGGAAGCACGCCTCAAGAAACCGGACTACATCGCCGTGGGCCTGGGGCCGGGAAGCTACACCGGCCTGCGCATCGGCGTCACCGTGGCTCGAACTCTGGCATGGACCTGGGAAGTGCCACTCCTGGGGATCTGCTCGATGACGGGGGTGGCATACGGTGCCGGACCCAGGCGTTGTCCGGTGGCCATCGTCCTCGATGCCCACCAGAAGGAAGTGTACTGGGCGTGCTATCGCTGGGAGGACGGTCTGCCGCGGCTGATCGCCGGCCCCTCGATCGATCTTCCAGAAGACGCTCGAACCGAGCTTCCCAAAGATGCATTCTTTGTCGGCGACGGATGCGCGAAGCTCGGAGTCGCTCCGGGCATCGACGCTCTCGTCCCTCAGGCGAGCTGGGTGCTGAAGCTCGCGCGGATCCGATTCCTGCGTGGGGAGCGGGACCGGATCCAGACGGTGCTTCCGATGTATCTCAGGGTCTCGGAAGCGGAGAGGAAGCTGGAAGCTCGTTCGTGAAAGAACTTCATCGGGTGTGGGCGGACGTCCGATTGGGGGCTCTCCGGCACAACGTGTCGGCGATCCGTGGTCGATTGCCGCTGGAAACCCGCCTGATGGCGGTCGTCAAGGCCGATGCCTATGGTCTGGGCGCGACTCAAGTCGCGCGCGAGCTTTTCAGCATCGGCGTCGACAGTTTCGGAGTCGGCGACTCCGCCGAGGCGATCGAGCTGCGCGAATCACAGGTCCACGGTCTGATCCTCATCCTGGGGACGATCGTTGCCGGCGAGGTCGAGCCGGTGGTGGCCGGCGATCTTTCGGTGTGCATCCACTCGCAGAGCCGGATCGATGCCCTGGCCGACGAGGCGCGTCGCCAGGGCAAGCGTTGCCGCGTGCACCTCAAAGTCGACACCGGCATGACACGCCTGGGAGTCCTGCCGTCCCGCGCGCTCGACGTCGCGCGCCACATCGCCCGCAAGAAAGAGCTGGTCTTCGAGGGCGTCGCGACCCACCTCGCCGGCACCTCTGGGAGCGACGAGGGCAACCGGCACCAGATGGAAATCTTCCTTGAGCTGCGCGAAAGGATTCGAGCCGAGGGTCTGGGCGCGCCGCTGTTCCATGCCGCGGCCAGCGCGGGAGTGTTCTCCGACCAGGCCTGGGCGCTGGACATGGTGCGAGTGGGGCTGGCCCTTCATGGAATCGCCCCGGGGGGGATCGAGCTTTCGCCGGGCATTCTGCGACCAATCCTGTCCCTGTCCACGCAGGTCGTGTTCCTGAAGGACGTCCCGGAGAACACGGCCGTCGGCTACCAGCGTGAGTTTCGCGCCCGCCGCGCCATGCGCATTGCCACGATTCCGGCCGGTTACAACGATTGCCTTCCGGTCAGCCTCTCGCATTGCGGCGCTGCGCTGATCCGTGGAAGAAGAGCTCGGTACGTGGGCCGGATCTCGATGGACTACGCGACGCTGGACGTCTCCGACATCCAGGGCGTCGAAGTCTCGGATCGGGTGACGCTGCTCGGCGCCGACGGGGGCGAGGAGATCTCCCTTCAGGAGCTCGCCGCTCTTTCTGGCAGAATTCCCCACGAGTTCTTGTGCGGAATCGGCAAGAGAGTGCGGCGCGTCTACCATCGAGTGGAGATGGAGCGGGCGGCCGCACGCTGACTCTGGAAGTCGGGTTCGTCCTTTCCGCGGAGGGGAGTCTCAAGTTCGTGCGCTTTCTGTGGCGCCTGACGCGCCTGCTGATCGTCCTGATCGTGATCGCGATCGCGGTCGTCTCTCTCTGGGCGTGGAAGGGCCGGCTCCTGGAAAACTCGCTGGAGCAGCGCGCGTCGGCATTCCTGGGGCTCAAGGTCAGCGTCGGACGTCTGGACCTCGACCTGCCCGGCAGAGTCGAGCTCCACGAGGTGACGATTCCGTCGGCGAGCTCGGGCCGCATCGCCCGCCTGCCCAGAGTTCCCATCGAGCTGTCGCTGATGGACCGCGACGTGCGGCGCGTCACCCTGGAGCGGGCGGAGCTCTGCGCGCACGAGACTGAGGACGGCATCGAGCTGGTCGACCTCTTGTTCGGAGAGCGGCCGCCGATCGAGACCCCGGAGATCGTGCTCGAACGATGCTCGCTGTCCTTCACCGGCACGGGGCCGGTCCATCGGCTGCTGTCTCCCTGGATGAGTCTTTACGCGGCCAGGCTCGAAATCGACTTCTTGCGGATCGGCGAGCGGGGGCCGGAAGGAATGACTGCCAGGGGATCGGTCAAGACCTGGTTCGGCCAGACGATCGAGATCGAAGTTGAGATCGACCCAAACGGCGCCCTCCGCAGGGCGCGTTTGACGATTCCCAAAGGCTCCCCCTTGAGGCTCGATTCGAGCTGCGCGTTCCTGGGAGAGAAGCTCAGGGGGCACGTCCAGGGCCAGCAGCTTTCCGGCGAGATCAGCGGTTCGATCGAGCTCGATTTCTGTTCCGCCCAGGGTCTGCGCTGGTCGGCGGATCTGTTCTCGCCGGTCCTCCAATGCACGCCTTCGCCGTTTCCCTGTCCCCTGAAAATCGAGAACGCGACGCTCTCGGGAACACCGGCGCGGCTTGAGATCGCCTGTCCTCGGGTGAGTCACGGCGACCTCACTGCCGAGCTGTCCGCCACGGTCGAAGGCATTCCCGAGTGCTGGTCCCTGGATCTCTCGGTCAAGTCGGTTCCCGGACAGCTCGACGATTCGTTGCGATCGGCGCTGTGCTCGTTGCCGGGGGTCGAGGAGGTATTCACCGCCCTCGAGCCTGCCGGGCAGGGCGCCATCGACTTAAGGATCCGATCCGGACGCGACCAGCGCCCGCGTTTCGATCTGGTCCTCGATGTCGTGCGCGCGAGCCTGAGCTACCGCGGATTCATGGATGATCGTGGAATGCGCCGGGGATTCCCGCTGGACATCGAGGACATCCAGGGCCGCCTCTCCATCAACTCCGACGAGGTGTCGTTCAACCACCTGCTGGGCTTCACTCGCACGGGAGGCTGGGTGCTCGGATCCGGCCGGATCGGGGTCCGCCGGCACCATGTGCTTCTTAAGATCGACGGCAGGAACATCGAAGCCGACGCGGACTTCCTGACCGCGGTCCGCGAGCTGGTCGAGCCGTCTCTCGAAGAGTGGATCGAGAAGCTCAACCCTTCAGGAAGGGCGGACTACGAGGTGCGCGTCGACAGCTCGCAGGAAGGCGACGAGCTTCAAATCCGCGTGCTGCCGGACTCGTTGCGCCTGCAGACCGAGACCATGCCGATCGGAGTTCTGTGCCGGGCAGGGGCCCTCTGTGTTCGGGCTGAGAAGCTCTCCTTCGAACGACTGGAGGCCTGCTCGGAGACGACGGCTGGAATGCCGGCGGGCAGTCTGCCGATGCTCGTCGAGGTCGACGGCGATGTGCAGCTCGAGGAGGGCGGGCCGTTTCGCTTGAACGTGCGCACGCACCGGCTGGCGCTCGATCAGAACCTGCGCAGCGTGCTCTCGTCGGTCGTTCCCGACGGTGTGCACTGGTTCGACGATCTGTCTCCCGAGGGTCGAGTCGACGTGGATCTCGAGTTTTCGCGGGACAAGCCCGGTGCGCCGCGAGTCCTGGAGATCTTCGTTGAGCCCAAGGACGTCCGCCTTCGCGCGCGCAGTCCGAAGCTGTTCGTGGAGGGCATCTTCGGGGAGGTTTCCTTCCGCAAGACCGATGGCCAGGCGGGGCACGTCGAAGTCACCATGCAGAAACCGTTGACGGCGCGCATCCTGGGCTGCCGCGCCGCTTTGCACGGACACTCGGTGATCGGCCGCTCGGGCCAGTGGACGGCGATCGCCGAACAGGTCCCGTTCGACGAGGAGCTGTTCCTCACGCTGGGATCGATCTCCCCGTTCCTGGAGGAGTCGATCCGCAACCTCGGGCCGCAGGGATTCTTCCGGCTGCGCGCGGAGGTCAACCAGCGCGAAGGAGAGTGGGCGCCCAGCCGCATCTTCGTCTCGCCGGATCGCTTCCCCGCGATGCCCTCGCCGCCGCGAGTCGCCGAGCGCCAGAGCTGGCGCAACGGCGTGCTCATCCGCACCCCGTTCCTGCCGACGCCGATCGAGTGGACCGGCGGCGACATGCAGTTCAACGCGCGCAACCGGGTGCTGACGTTCGATCGTCTCGAGGGCCAGTACGGCGATGCGGCGCTGCAGCTTCGCGACGGCGTGATGCGTTTTGCCGAGGAAGGAAACCAACTAGAGCTGACGGCGAGCCTGCTCGGGCTGCCCGTCAAGCTCGGTCTGCTGACGGCGCTGCCCGCCGGCAGTCGTGAGCTGGTCGAGTCGCTCGACCTCTCCGGCAACGTGGCGGTCGAGGTCCACAGCCTCAGGATCCGCTCGTTTCCCGACCAGCCCACGCCGCGCACGCTGAACGCCGAGTTCGACGTCACCTTGAACCAGTGCGGATTCACGTCCAAGAAATCGCTCCGTGATCTCACCGGACAATTGCGCTCCAGCGTGCACCTCGACCTGACGGAGGAAGGCCGCAATCGGCTGTCCTGGCAGGCGGACCTCAAAAACGCCGCCTGCCGCGTCGGGAGGATCCCGCTCGACTCGATCAGCGCGGTCCTCAAGATCCAGAACGACAAGATGACGATCGGCGACTTCGAGGCGCATTACGCCGGAGGCAAGCTGCCCAAGGACGAAAACTGGGCGACGATCACCCTCAAAGAGTCGTTTCCCTACCAGGGATTCCTGTCCCTCAAAGGCGCCGACCTTTCCCGGATCGGGCGCGGCGAGAGCGTCGAGACCGAGAAATGGAACGGACGGCTCGACGCGAGCTGCGGTTTCCAGGGCATGGGAAGCGATCTGACCAGCTTGCAGGCCGAAGGGCAGGTGAGCGTCACCAACGCCAATCTGTGGGACATCCCGCTGTTCGATCGGCTGTACAAGCTCGGCATCTCCCATCTTCTGGGACAGCGCAAGCCGCCGACCTTCGAGGAAGGGCACATGCGTTTCCGGATGAGGCGCGGAACCGTGCAGCTTCGCGAACTCAAGCTCGAGGGCGCGCCGCTGCGCATGGTCGGTGGCGGACTTCTCGGGCCTGAATCGCTCGACGTCAACGTCTATCCCGAGGTGAAGGTCGGACTTCCGATCATCGGGAATCTCGACCGCATTCCGGTGATCGGCTGGGTGATCCGCAAGATCCTCAATCTGGTCGGCAGCCAGACCCTGGCATTCCGGATGAAGGGACCGTACTCCGACCCCGCCGTCCTCTGGAATCCGGTGTCCGTGCTGCCCGACAATGTCGGCGGCGACCTCGACCGGCCGCGCCTGTCGTCGCGTGACATCGATCTCCCGACGGGTCGTTTCTAGCCTTTTGTCTCAACCCGTCATTCCCGCGAAAGCGGGAATCCAGGGTCTTGCGCCCGCCCGCCCGGCAAGCCCGGATCATTCGTAAAGCCCGACCTTTACCCATAATCCGGCCTTTGGAGTCACCGATGCTGCACGCGCTGTTGCTTGCCGGAGGGTCGGGCACGCGTTTCTGGCCGAAGAGCCGGAAGAGCCTGCCCAAGCAATTTCTTTCGTTCGCGGGGGCGAGCACCCTGATCGAGCAGACGGTGGATCGTCTGCAGGGACTGGTGGAACCGGAGCGAATCTGGGTGGTCACCAGTCGCGAGCACCGAAAGCAGACCTGCTCGCTGCTACCGGGAGTCCCCGCGGCTCAGGTGCTCGGCGAGCCCGAGGCGCGAGACACGGCGGTCGCGATCGCCCTGGGCAACCGCTGCATCCGCGCCGCGGATCCACAGGCAACCCTGCTCGTCCTGCCCGCCGATCACGTGATCTCCCCCCGGAAACGCTGGCAGGAGTCCGCCCGGGTCGCGCTCGAGGCTCTCAAGTCGAGTCCGCGGGCGATCGTGGTGTTCGGCGTGCGTGCTCTGGGTCCCGCGACGGGTTACGGCTACATCGAGAGAGGCGCGTCCCTTGAGTTGCACGGGGCCTTCCCGGTCCACGAAGTCGCGCGCTTCCACGAAAAACCGGATCCGGCGACCGCCGAAGACTATGTCCGGCGCGGATTCCTGTGGAACTCGGGAATGTTCTGTTTTCATGCCGAGGCCCTCGCCGGCCACGTCGCGCGGCTCGAGCCCAAGCTCGGGCGCGTCCTCGACGGCGTCGATCTTTCCAAAGAGAGGGAGGAGGTCGAGGAGTCTCTCGAGCGTGCCTACCAGGCCCTACCAAGCGTCAACTTCGACCGCGCCATCGTGACTCCGTGCACGGAGCGCCTGGTCGTCGTCGTCGACTACGAATGGGACGATGTGGGGACCTTTAGCGCTCTGGCGCGGCACCTGCCCGCCGACGGCCAGGGCAATCAGTTCAGCGGCGCGGTCGTATCCCTGGCCTCGTCGAACAACCTCGTGGATGCGGGGGAAGGCTGCGTGGCCTTGTGCGGCGTCGAGGGATTGATCGTCGTCCACACCGAAGATGCGACTCTGGTGTGCCGGCGCGAGGACGCCGAGCGGGTGAAGGACCTCCTCGACAAGGTCAAGTCCTTGAAGAAGGGCGAGCGTTTCATCTGAGAGACTTCCGCGCACCTTCTTCGATCCGACTCACTCAACCCTGAAAGGGGATCTCCTGATGAAATCCGGCCGACTCCTCGCAGGCGCAATGGCACTTTGCATGCTCGACCCGCGGGTCGAGGACGGCGAGGGACCGCGCCGGGTCCGGCTGTTCGATCGGATGAACGAGGCGATCCTCGAGCCCGGCGCGACCCAGACTGCACCGGTGGCGGCGGAGGCGACGACCCAGGATCTGTCGTTCCGCTCGCGACGTCTGTGGCGCATGAGCGAGACCGACCGCGGACCGCGCTACGAAGAGTGCGCGCAGGGAGAGAGCGCGGGTCAGGACTGGCGCATCGAGGGCGAGGAATCCTTGCAGTCGTTGCGAATCGGCCCGGGGACCCTCGAGGACTCGGGTGCGATGGTGCTGCTTGTCCCGTGCGAGCCGCTGACGTTCTTCACGCTCCGCGGGCAGGTGCGCCTGCGCGACAATCCGATGGCGGGCGAGGCCTCTTCGCGGGAAGTCGTGCGCATCGTCGAGGTCGCCAATCTGATCTCCAGCCCCGGCCGGACGCCGCGGCAGATGCGCGAGTTCTCCACGGTCCATCGCGTCGCCCGCAGCGTCGAGCCGGACGGGCTCGATCGCTTCGAGTACCGCTTTCTCACTCAGGCGCGCTCGCGCACTCTGGAGATCCAGCTCCTGCATCGGACGGGTGGCTCCGCCGAGGCGACGACGACCTTCGAGTCCCTGGTGCTCGAATCGCGACCGGGCACGCGCGCCGAGATTCTCGACGACCTGTCCGGCCGCTACCGTCCCAACGACGGTATCGCGCCAACGCCGTGGCGGATGCGCGTTCGCCTGCTGCTCGACGGTCTCAATCGGGAGGAGGTGCGCGACAGCGTGCTGCTCGAGGCGCCGGCGACGCTGCGCTTTCCATTGCATCTTCCCGAGGCCTCGGCCCGACCAGAGCTTCGCTTCCACTGCGGGATGCCGCGCGAGCTGCAGTCCCTGCCCGGAGACGGGATGGTGCTGATCGTTCGGTTCGACGACGAGAGCGGAGCGCGCTGGTTTATTGGCGCGGTGGAGATCGACCCCCGGAACGTGGAAGAGCACCGGACGTGGCGTGAGCAGCGCATGGATCTTTCGTGCGTCGCGGGCCGGAAGGGGTTTCTTGCCTTCTCCCTTCACGATGCTCCCGAGACTGAGCCCGACCTCCTGGACGTGCTGGCGCTTGCGACCCCGCGGATCGAGCCACGAGAGGAAAGCTCGTCGCTGTACAACGTTTTGCTGATCGGCGTCGACACGCTGCGCGCCGACAAGATGAGCGTGTTCGGCTACAAGAAGCCCAACACACCCAATCTCGAGCGGCTCGCCGCTCGCGGAGTGAAGTTCTCCCACTGCCGGTCGCAGGCACCCTGGACCCTGCCGTCGTTCTCCTCGATCCTGACCTCGCTGTATCCCTCGCAGCACGGCGCGGGGCGCGGCGGTCACGACGAATGGACCCCGATCGACCCGGGAACGGTCTCGATCGCGGAGGTCCTCGCGCGCGTCGGCTACGAGACCCAGGCCATCACCGCCAACTTCCTGGTGTCGCCGACCTACGGGCTCGACCAGGGATTCGAGGCGTTTCGAAACCCCGGAGGGCGCGGCTGGTCGCTGGAGTCGGTCGACATCGACGTTCCGGGAGTCGTCCGGTTCCTCGAGACCCATCGGAACACGCCGTTCCTCCTGTTCTGGCACATCATGGATCCGCATCTGCCGTACGTCACCGGCGAGGAGGTGCGCCGGAGGTTCGTCGACGCGGCCTACCGCGGCCAGTTCCGCGGTGATCCGCCGGAGGTGCCGTTCGAGGTCCTCGACCCCAGGCCCGGCCGGCGCTGGTTCACTCACGAGGGCCCGCCGCCGATGCCCGAGATCACGGACGAGGACCGCGCGTTCATCGAGGACTACTACGCCGCCGAGGTCGCGGAGATGGACGCGGCGGTCGGCGCGGTTCTCGACGCGCTGGAGCGCCTGAAGCTTTGCGAGCGCACGATCGTCGCTCTGGTGGCGGATCACGGCGAAGGGCTGGGCGATCACCAGCACTATCACCACGGCTACACGCTGTTCGACGACCAGGTGCACATCCCGCTGATCCTCAGCGTGCCCGGAGGGAGGCAGGGAGTCACGATCGACCGCCCGGTCGCCGCGATCGACCTGGTGCCGATGATCCTCGGCGCGCTGCGCCTCAGGATTCCCGAGTTCATGGAAGGAGTCGACCGCCTGGCCGCGGACGCGCCCGTGGACGACCCGGTGATCATCGAGTGTCCGACCTACGACAGCTCCGCAGAGAAGGCTCTCGTTCTCGGCGACCTCAAGTATCTGCACGATCCCAACTTCCGTACCGAGGCGGTGTACGACATGCGGCTCGATCCTCTCGAGATGACCAACGCGCTGGCGCAGCATCCCGAGTTCGCGGTGAAGGCGCGCGCGGCGCTGCAGGAGTTTCGCTGGAAGAACCTGCAGCCCGGGCGTTTCCATCTTGAGGTGCGCGGCCGGGCCGGCCAGCGCCTGCGCCTGAAGATCGGGAGCGACGATCTGTTCGACGCCAATCTCATCTCCAAGCCTCTCTTCTCCGACGAGGAGTTCGAGATGGACGTGTGGCGCACGCGCCTGGTGGTGGACACGACGCTCGAGGAGGAGAAGCTCGAGCTGGTGTTCTGGTGTCGCGGCCGTGACATGAGCGTCGAGGCGAGTCTCGAGGGCGAGAGTCTCACCTTGCAGGTGGGGGAGAGCGGAGCCAGGGTCCCTCTACCTTCAACGATCGAGATCGCGCACATTCCCACACTCGCCGGAGCCGGCCTTCCGGTCCTGGAAACCGGGTCCGCGCGCCTCTGGCTCGAGGCCGGCGCCTCGCCTCCGATGCCGGTCACGCCCACTCCCGAGGAGATCGAGCTCCTCAGGGCGCTCGGCTACGCGCATTGATCAGGTCCGGAATCCGGCAGATCGAGAAGCGGCTTGATTCACCGCAAAGGCGCAGAGATCGCAGAGAGGGGATGGAGACCCGCGCAAGGTCGCGACGCAGCACTCCATGGTCTGATTCAAACTTCTGCGCCCTCGGCGCCTCTGCGGTGAATCCCTATTGCTTGTGTCACTGCACCTTGGGGATGGTGATCCCGCGCTGGCCCTGGTACTTGCCGGCGCGGTCGGCGTAGGTGGTCTCACAGCGCTCGTCCGACTGGAAGAACAGGATCTGCACCAGCCCTTCCAGGGCGTAGATGCGGGCCGGCAGGGTCGTGGTGTTGGAGATCTCCAGGGTGATGTGGCCCTGCCAGCCGGGCTCGAGCGGAGTCACGTTGGTGATGATCCCGCAGCGGGCGTAGGTGCTCTTGCCGACGCAGATGCACAGGACGTCGTCGGGCACGCGCAGGTACTCGACGCTGCTCGCCAGCGCGAAGCTGTTGGGCGGAATGATGCACACGTCGCCCTCGTGATCGACGAAGCTGTCGGAATCGAACTGCTTGGGGTCGACCACGCTGTTCTTGACGTTGGTGAAGATCTTGAACTGCCGGCCGACGCGGATGTCATAGCCGTAGCTCGACAGGCCGAAGCTGATCTTCCCCTTGGAGACCTGCTTCTCGACGAACGGCTCGATCATCGCTTTCTCGAGGGCTTGACGGCGGATCCAGCGGTCGCTCTTGAGGGTCATCCTCGAAACCATACCCGAAGCACTGGGCAGGGAGACTGTCGGACTCTCCCTGGTTCCGGTCGATGACCGTTGAGGGCAGAATCTGCCTGTCCCTCGAAATGCTTCCCGAACACTTTCTCGAGAGAGAAGCCTGGACCGCCAGGCTCCCAAGGGTCCGCGCAAGAATAACCTCCCATCCTGGGCGCCCAGCTTCACGCCATCTTCGCCCTCTCCTCAATCGCGAACTCCTCAGCGTATCGACCAATACACCGCTCGCTGCGCTCGCTGCCCGGATTCGCTCAATCGTCGAGGACGAACCTGGCGCAAATCTGACCACCGAGAACGGGAAGTTATTCTTGCGCGGACCCTAAGTACTGGCTTCCATAAATACGATGACGCAAAATCGGCGGCAATGATGACCTCGGTGCGTCGTATCGACCAAGGCCTCCGGCGTCCGAAAGACTCCCAACGCGGCCGGTCACGGTCACGGTCACGGTCACGGCCTACGAACAACGAGCACGGCGATGGAACGGCAACGTCAAAACGATCTTCACCGGCTTGATGTGTACCGCTGTGCTCTGGATCTCTACCGAAGGATCGGTCGGATGGTTGCCCAATTCCCTCGTGGGGAAGCCGACCTTCGCAGCCAGATGCGACGGGCCTCGCGCAGTGTGCCCTTCAACATCGGCGAAGGCGTAGGCAAGCGAGGTAGGGCCAGGGCTGCTGCATATCAGGTAGCGCTCGGAGAGGCGAAGGAGCTGATCGTTGCCCTCGATTGCGTCGAGATC
>Ga0247727_10006620_pt1 | contig 22659 bp, 16 predicted proteins | sample WisWelCaveWW1625_FD_202498 | JGI IMG/M metagenome (GOLD analysis project Ga0247727, IMG submission 202498) | Biofilm microbial communities from Wishing Well Cave, Virginia, United States - WW16-25 | ecosystem: Environmental > Aquatic > Deep subsurface > Groundwater > Cave microbial mat | place...
TGGGCTGCGCTGGACCGCGACCCGCAGGCTGACAAGGTGGAATACACCTGTCCGCATTGCGGTGCGCAGGGCAATAAGTCGGCGCGGCGCGCGCGGGCGCAGTACCGCTTTACCGATGGGTTCCTACAGGACCTGCAGGGCGAGGCAACCACGTGCCGGCAGTGCAAGAAGTCGCTGCGCGTGGTGCCTGTGGTGATGCTGCACGACCTGGATGAAAAGCGGCGCTTCCAGGCAGTGTTTTCGGAAGAGCCTGCGGCCAAGAATTGAACAGTTAAGGACTGGGGGAGGAAGGGGCACGCCGTGGCGTGCCCCTTCCTATTTTCAGAACGTGACCGGCAGGATGCCAGCGCTACAAGTGAAACGGGCCGACCCTGTTGCCTTGGGCCGGCCCGAAGTTTTTTGTCGGGCCGTATGGCCATACGCCCCGACCAAGGTAGTTCCATTAGTGGCGGCAGAAACGGTTGTGGCGATGGCGGTTGAAACCAAAGCCGCGACCGAAGCCGAATCCAAACCCGCGGCCGCGATCCCAACGGCGATCAAATCGCCGATCATCATCACGATCCCAATGGCGGCGATTCCAATCGCGGTCAAAGCGGTCGCGGTCGAAGCGTCGGTCGCCGCGGAAGTTGCTGCATTGCCAACGCAAGCGCTCAATGCGCTCCTGGCGGTGACGGGCCTGCCGGCTGAAGATTCCGTGGCGCGAGATGTCGCGGTGCAACTGCCATTCCTCACGCTGCAAGCGCTGGGAACAGTTGTCGGCCTGGGCGGTGCCGGCTCCGAATAAAAGCGCAGCCGCGCCGAGCGAAAGTCCTGCCAATCCCGCTTTCCAATTCATGGCAACCTCCCGGCAGCGGCACATTCCGGGGGCGGAGAGCCGGAGGCGCGAAACGCTGCCTGATAGACCGATGGCGAAAGGGGGGTCTGGGGTTGCCCCTAGTCGTGGAGGGAGGTATCGAGCTTTCTGTGGTAGCGGAGGAGCCAGCGGGTGACACGCTGGAACGCTTCGGGGACGGTGTCGGCATATTGCAGCAGGCCGTACTCGCGCTCGTCAATCGTTCCGCGGCGGAGCATGGCTTTCCAGTTGAGCACTTCGTCCCAGTAGGGCCGGCCGTAAATCAGGATGAGGTTGCGGCGGGACATTTTGCCCGTCTGCATCAGCGTGAGCATCTCCCACAGCTCGTCCATGGTGCCGAAGCCGCCCGGGAAAACAATCAACGCCTGAGCGAGCTGCGCAAACCAGAGTTTGCGCATGAAGAAGTAGTGGAACTGGAGGTTGAGCTCGGGCGAGATGTACCGGTTGGGACTTTGCTCGTGCGGAAGTTCGATGGCCAGGCCCACCGATTTGCCCCCGGCTTCGGCGGCGCCGCGATTGGCGGCTTCCATGATGCCGGGGCCGCCGCCGGAGCAGATCACGAAGCGGCGGGGGCGGTCGCCAAAGCGACGCGCCCAACGGGTGATGCGGCGGGAGAGCTCGCGAGCTTCTTCGTAGTAGCGGGACATTTCGAACAGGCTCTGCGCGGCCTTCAAACGTTTGCGGCTGGCGGCACTGCGCTTGCCGCGTTCCGCGCGCTGCACGGCGCGGAGATGGGCCAGTGCGCGGTCGCGCGGCAGGATGCGCGCGGAGCCGAAGATGACGATGCTGTCGCCGATTCCCTCGCGGCGAAAGCGGCTGAGCGGCTCGAGGTATTCGCCGAGGATGCGGATCGGCCGCGCGGTCACGCTCTCCATGAACTCGGGATTGCGATGGGCGATGGGAGCGAGTTTGAGATGGCGAGGACTCATCCTGGGACTCCGGGCTGCGCGTGCGGGGAACATTGTACATGGAGGAACAGGCGTTGGAGATTCGAGGATCGCGGGTGGAGTAGAGAGAATCAATGCGGGCAAACATTGGGGGCGGGGCGGCGTCCAATCAGGTAAACTCGGTTGCAAAGAGGGGAATCATGCGCTGGAACAGAAAGCAGGGAAGGCGACCGGACGCTGCGCGCTGCGCGCGCCAAAAGGAATGGTGGACAGCAGTTGCCGCGGGCGCCTTGTCCACCATATTGCTGCTTGCGGCGACGGCGCGGGGACAGGCGCCAGCGGGGCCGCTGCCGCCAAAGCCCGGTGCAGCGGTGCAACAGGCGCCGCAGGACAAGCCCATTCGCGTGCGCGTCAACCTGGTCAACGTACCGGTGACGGTGCGGACGAGCACGGGTGACTTGTTTCTCGAGTTGGCGCCGGATGACTTCAAGGTTTTCGACAATGGCGTGGAGCAAAAGGTTGAGGGCTTCGGGATGGGCGGCGAAAAGCTTTCGATTACGCTGGTGTTTGAGACCAGCTCGCGCATCCAGGGTCTGCTGCCGGCCGTGCGCAAAGCGGGGATTCTCTACAGCCAAAGCGTCGTGGCGCAGACCGGCGAGGCCAGCGTGATCGGGTTTGACGACACGATCCGGCCGCTGCTGCAATTCAGCTCTGAGCAGGACCAAATCGAGAAGACCATCGAGAAGCTCCCGATGGGCACGAGCGGAGCGCGGCTTTACGATGCGATGTCAGTGGCGATCGGCCAACTAAAGGAGCGGCCGGCGGACCGGCGGCGCGTGATGCTCATCACGTCGGAGGCGGTGGACACGGGCAGTGAGCTCAAGCTGGGCGAAGTGTTGCGCGAGGCGCAGCTTGAAAACATCACCATTTACTCCGTGGCGCTTTCGGAGCTGGCGGCGCAACTGAAAGCTCCGCCGAAGCAGTACGAGCCAATCCAGCCGACGCCGCCCGGAACGTTTGGCCTGCCACCACAGCCCGGGACGATACAAACGCCCTCGAGCGAGAAGCAGCGCTACGGCAACATCGACCTGCTGGCTGCAGTCGCCCTGCTGGTGAAGACGGCGACGAATGCAGTCGGCGACACGGCGCTCGAGATGTCTGCCGCAGCCACGGGCGGAACGAATTTTCCGACGTTTCGTGAGCGCACCATCGAAAACGCCATCCAGCAGGTCGGCAACGAACTGAATGCGCAGTACGTGCTGAGCTACCGGCCCACAGGGACCTCACCCGAGGGCTACCACGAAATCAAGGTGGATGTGGCACGGCAAGGGCTGGTGGTGACGTCGCGGCCCGGGTATTACCTGCCGGGAGAAGCGAAGAAGTAGATCGAGCTGCGCTGGCGGTTCTTTGTTTTTGCTCTCCGTACTTCGTTCGCTATATTCCAAACAATTTGGACAACCGGTGGGGAGCCGCCGAAGGCCGCGGCCTAGAGCCGGAGCAAGGGTTGGCCACGGAGAGCCTGAAGGAACAGGTGGACGGCGAGGCTGGCATAGAGGGCGGCGAATGCAACTACTGAAACCACTTGCGCGGGCAGGGAAATGTTGCGCAGACGGCTGACGAGCCAGCCCACGAGCGGGATCACCTGCAAGGAGTGCAAGCCGAGTAGATGGGTGGCGCGCAGGTCGCCCGCCTGGGTGCTCCAGTTGACCCAGGGCAAGCCCTGGCCACCGTCGGGCGCGCCCACGGTATGGGAACCACGTGCGATCATCACCAGGCCCTCGAGACTTCCCGCCAGAAACAACAACAGCCCGAGCCAAATCCCCCAGAGAAAGGCCGCTGGCAGCGGAGCGCGCCGCGCAAAGAAGTACAGCAAGAGAAACAGCGCTACCAGCATGGTGTTCAGGGCAATCATCAAGCCCATCCAGGCGAAAACGACCGCGTCAAAGGCCGTCGCAACGTTGTAGTGCGACGTGGTGCCGCGCGCCGCCTGCATCGTGATGAGCACGATTTCCGCGAGCATCGCCAGGGAGATGCCGAAGCTGACCAGCCGCTTTGTCCGGTGCGGCCCAAGCAGATAGCCCTGAAACCATCCCACCGTCCAGAGAAATGCCGCATTCGAGAAGGAGAACTTCATCGGCTTGATCCACGGGTTGATGCCGGTGACGATCCGCTGATCAAACGGCGCGATCAGGGCGAGGGCAAGGAGCAGGACAAGATGGAGCCAGCCGACCCAGTACAGCGTCGCGTCGCGCTGGCGCAGTTCGCGAAGGAGAGAACGAAGGGCGATCATGCTTCGTTGACCTCAAGCGTTCGCCGGAGTGTTGTGCGCAGGCCGAAGTATAGCAACAGGCCAATCGGGCCGAGCAAGAACGTCAGCAGCAAGCAGGGAATCACGAGCAGGTGCGGGATGTTCAGTCGCGCGGCGTCGCGCGTTTCCCACGCGCCAATGAAGAGGTCGAAGGCGAGGTAGTGGATCCAGCCGGCAAGGAGCATGTGGGGACTTGTGAAAAGCCGGCTGACCTCCGCCAGCGAGCCGAAGCCGCCCTCAGCGCCGCGGAAATGCGCCAGCACGAGATAAAGATAGAGCAGGGCAATCAGCAGCGGAATGAAGATGGCCGCGATCCGCTGGCTCCACTTCCAGCGCGGAAGGAAAGCGAGCAGAAGCCAACCGGGAAGAACCAACGTGCCTGCGATTTTGAAAAGCTGCTCTGGGGACATGGGGCCTCCGAATGGGCCGGCAGCGAGCCGACCGCTACATCTTGGGCATTGGCCCGCTGACGCTCACTGCGGTTCCTTCAGAATCGAGAAACTGGGCGAGCTCGCCGCCGAAGTCCTGCTTGGTCGGCGGCATAGGGAACTTCACACCCTTGCCCATCATTTCCTTGTGAAAGGCATGAATGTCGGGGACCTGAAAGCCGATTTCCACTTTGCCGGCAGGATTCTTCGTTGAGGCAATGTGTAGCGCGAGCGTCGTTTCGCCAGTAACGAATTCAGTCCATTCCGGAGAATCGAAGCGCAGCTTGAGGCCGAGCGTGTCGCGGTAGAAACGGACGGCTCTCTCCATCTCGGAGACGAAAAGAATGGCATAGGCAAGCTTGGGCGGCATGAGGTCCTCCTAGGCGGGCAATGGTACAGGCAGAGTGGGAATCCAGGTGTAGGTCTCCTTTTCCTCCGACACGCTGATGCGCACAAAGGCGATTCACCCGCCGTTCGGCGAAATCTGCGCCTCACCCATGTACGTCCACTTCCAACTCAAATCGCTCGGAATTCCCTCCTGCGCCAGTACTGGCACGGCCAAAAAGCTCGCCAGTAGTGCACCCGCGATGCAAGCAGGAAACTTTTGGGCAAAGGAGCAAGGACGGATCATGGGACTCCACTCAATCAATTCGGGGAGAGTTTTCTCAGGGCATGCGAGCAAAGTCAACCGATTTGAGGTCGTGGCAACGGCTTTGCGGTCAATCGCGCTGGTCAGTCAGGAAGCGAATCCTGAAGATGCGGTTAGTTCGGACCTTCCTGCCTTCGACCTTGCGCTCTTCCTCGACGTAGTACACGCTGATTCGCGTGCCGGTGGGAATCACGGAGAGGGGCAGCTTCACAAACGAACCGTCTTTCCGCTTCACGCGGTAACCTTCGATCAGCGTCCCTGTGAACCCGCGCGATCCTTCGTCATCCTGCAGGGACAGTTCGCGAGATGCTTCGGAGACAGCAGTAACTGTGCCAGTAAACGTTTGTCCATCGTCCGGCAGGATCTCCAGAAGGAAAATCAGGTTGAAGGGGTTGGTCGGTGGGGTCATCGTGCCTTGGGAGGACTGGAAACCAAATGCCATAAAGTTGCGGAATGGAGACAGATTGAAATCCTTTGCATTTGCGATGTAGTAGGCAACTAGTCTGGTGCCGAGGGCAATCTGAGAAGGGCGAAGGGCGCCTTCCTTTCCGCGGATGCCAACATCCGGCAAAAGAATGCCAGTAAAGATTTCCTCGCCCCGGCTGGAGACGTGACGTAGTGTGATCTGGCCTGTGGGGTCATCTGAGGCTGCCAGATGGCCTGTCCAAGTAGCCCCGGAATAGTTCGGTGGATAGTAGCCGGGTTGGGCGGTGCCACGCTGGGCCGTTGCCAGCAGGCCCCACATCAAAGCCAAAAGAACTGCCAGAAGTAACGCTTGGCATGTCCGTCGCATAACTTCCTCGGCCGGGTCAGCTTACCTATTTGATTCTCCGCCGACAATCTCCCGGAGTGTGGGCTGGAGAATCGCGAGGCGACATCCAAGCACGCAGGGGCGCTAGCTGCTGGCTTGCTGCTTGTCGACCTCCTCCTGAATGATGGCGGCGGCGGCGACGCTGTCGCCTTCGTCCAAACGCAAGAGGCGGACGCCCTGGGTGCCGCGGCCGGCTTCGCGGATTTCGTTGGCGTGGACGCGGATGATTTTGCCGTGCTCGGTAATGATCATCACGTCGGACTCTTCGGTGACCTGCAGCGCCGCGACGACGCGACCGTTGCGGTCAGTGGTTTTGAGGTTGATGACGCCTTTGCCCCCGCGCGAGGTGATGCGGTACTCGGCGAGCGGCGTGCGTTTGCCGTAACCCTTTTCGGCCACGGTGAGCATGAGCGAGGTGAGCGAATCCTTGATGACTTCGTTGTCCAGGTCGTCGAGGGCTTCGGTGGTTTGCTTGTGCTCCCTGCGAATGATTTCGAAATCGGGCAGGACGTTTTCCATCGAGACGACGTAATCGCCCTTGCCGAGGTCCATGCCAATCACGCCGCCCGCCTGGCGGCCCATGGCGCGCACTTCGGTTTCGCGGAAGAGGATGGCCTGGCCCTCGTGGCTGGCCAGGAAGATCATCTGCTTGCCGTCGGTGAGGTTGGCGCCAATCAGCTCGTCGTCTTTTTCGAGGTTGATGGCAATGATGCCGGTTGAACGCGGATTCGAGAACTCGGCCAACTCGGACTTCTTGACGGTGCCGTTGCGCGTGGCGAGGAAGACGTAGAGGCCCTGCTCTTCGAGGTTGCGCGCAGGGACGACGGCGGCGAGCGTCTCGCCTTCCTGAAACTTCACCACGCTATTCAGAGCGCGGCCGCGGGTGGCGGCGGCGGCTTCGGGGATTTCATACACTTTGAGCCAGTAGACGCGGCCCTTCGAGGTGAAGAGCAAAATGTAGCTGTGCGCCGAGGCGATGAAGAAGTGCTCGACAAAGTCGTCCTCACGCGTTTTGGCGCCGATGCGGCCTTTGCCGCCGCGCGACTGGTGGCGATAGACGTCCACGGGCGTGCGCTTGATGTAGCCGGCGTGCGAAACGGTGATGGCCATGTCCACGTCGGCGATCAGGTCTTCGAGCTTGATCTCCTCAACCTTGTCCACGATTTGCGTGCGCCGGTCGTCGCCGTAGGTTTTCTGAATTTCGCGCAGCTCGGCGACGATGACCGCCTTGAGCTTCTTCTCTGAGGCGAGGATGGCCTTCAGCTCCGCAATGCGCGCCTGGATTTGCTTGAGCTCTTCAACGATTTTCTCGCGCTCCATCTGGGTGAGGCGGTGCAACTGCAAGTCGAGGATGGCCTGGGCCTGGCGATCGGAGAAGTCCCAGCGCTCCATGAGGCCTTCCTTGGCCTCCTTGGGGGATTTGCTGCGGCGGATGAGCTTGATGACCTCGTCGAGGTGATCGAGGGCTTTCTTGAAGCCGAGCAGGATGTGCTCCCGCTCTTCGGCTTTGCGAAGGTCGAAGCGGGTGCGGCGGAGAACGACATCGGTGCGGTGTTCGTTAAAGAGGCGGACGAAGTCAATCAGCCCCAGCTCGCGCGGCTGGCCGCCGACAATGGCCAGCAGGATCATCCCGAAGGACTCCTGCATCTGGGTGAACTTGTAGAGATTGTTGAGGATCAGCTTGGACTCTTCCCCGCGCTTGACCTCGATGACGATGCGCATACCTTCGCGGTCGGATTCGTCGCGGACTTCGCTGATGCCTTCGATCTTTTTCGTCTGGACTAGCTCGGCGATGCGCTCGATGAGCTTGGCCTTGTTCACCTGGTAGGGGATTTCGGTGATGACGATGTTTTCGCGGTCCTTGCCGACCTCTTCAATGGCCGCTTTGGCGCGCATGGTGAAGGCGCCGCGTCCTTTTTCGTAGGCCGCCTGGATACCTTCGCGGCCGGCAATGTAGCCGCCGGTGGGGAAGTCGGGGCCGGGAACGTGCTTCATCAGATCTTTCAGCGAGGCGTCGGGCTTTTCGATGAGTAGGACGCAGGCGTCAATAATTTCGCGCAGGTTGTGCGGCGGGATGTTGGTGGCCATGCCGACGGCGATGCCGCTGGCACCGTTGACCAGCAGGTTGGGAACGCGCGACGGCAGGACGACGGGCTCTTCGCGCGTCTGGTCGAAGTTGGGAGCGAAGTCCACCGTCTCCATCTCGAGGTCGGCCAGCAACTCCATGGCGATCCGCGAAAGGCGCGCCTCGGTGTAGCGCATGGCGGCGGGCGGGTCGCCGTCCACCGAGCCGAAATTGCCCTGGCCCTCGATGAGCCGATAGCGCATGACGAAGTCCTGCGCCAAACGGACCAGCGTGGGATAAATGATGGCTTCGCCGTGCGGGTGATAGTTCCCGCTGGTGTCCCCGCAAATCTTGGCGCACTTGCGCATCGGGCGGCCTGGGGCGAGGTTGAGGTCGTTCATCGCCACCAGGATGCGGCGCTGCACGGGCTTGAGGCCGTCGCGGATGTCGGGGATGGCACGCGAGACAATCACGCTCATCGCGTAGTCGAGATACGACTTCCGCATCTCGGTTTCGATATCGACGGGGAGAAGCTGTGCGTGGGTGGTCTCTTCAGCCATTTCGAAGTCCTCAGTGGTCAGTGATCAGTTTTCAGCCTTCCGTAACTCGTCTGCCCGTTTAGCAGCGTGTTCCCATGTTTCCAGATACAGCTGAACGGCCTCGCACAGCTTGACACGCGCTGAGCGGAGCGTCCTGCCTTGGGACGTGACGGGCGGATTAGCGCAGCGCGCGACGTACCAGCCGTGCTCCTTCGTGATTCGCAATGAGAATCGTTTCTTCACACGCTAGCGGTGATGACCTTTCGCTTCTTTGCTTGCGGACCATTCGAGAGCCGTCGCCTTCACCGCCTCGAAGGCAGCTGCATTGTTGGAGAACCGCTGCGCGGCGAAGGTTTCTTCGAGGCGGCGGAGAAACGCATCGCGCTCGGCCTCGGTGGAAAATTCCCGGGCCACGCCGCGCTCGTTATCCGGGGCAGTCGTCGGGACAGCCACGAATTCCGAGCAGGCCAGCCCGCGCAGGCCGGGCAGCGTTTTCCACGTCAATTGGTAAATCACCGGGACTCTTTAGTCGCAATTCGTAATTGGTTCAAGTCGCGTGCCAAACTCAAATGTCGAGATTCACCACGTCGAGGGCGTTGTCCTCGATGAATTTGCGGCGGTTTTCAACGTTTTCGCCCATGAGCGTGGTGAAAATCTCTTCAGCGGCGACGACATCTTCAAGCTTCACCTGGAGCAGCGTGCGCGATTCGGCGTTCATGGTGGTTTCCCAGAGCTGATCGGGATTCATTTCGCCCAGGCCCTTAAACCGCGTGATGGTGAACTCTTTTTTAGCGTCCTCGAGCACGTAGGCCAAGACGTCGAGCGCGCGCTCTTTGGAGACTTTGTCGCCGTTGCGCGTGACCAAAAACGGCGGCGAATCGTGCTCGGCAATCGAGCGGTAGAGCGCGCGCAGGCGCTTGTACTCCGCCGTCGAGGCCAGCGCCCAGTTGATGCGGCGCTCGAAGGCACCGGCCTTCAGGATCAGCTCGTGCAGGCTGTGCTCTTCGTCAAATACGATTTTGGTTTCGAGCTTCAGCTTGGTCTTTTCCATCGCCGCCTCGAGTTTCTGGAGTTTCTTTTTGTCCTCGAAGTCGGTTTTCTTTTCGAGGTCGCTTTTGGCCAGCAGCTCAACGAGCGGGGCATCGCGCAGGCGGCGCGTGAGCCGGTGGGCCACTTGCTCGTACTCCTGCACGTTCAGCAGGAAGCTGGTGAGCGCGCCGCCCTGCAGTGCTCCCCCTTCCTTGGGCTTGACGATGTGATCCTCCGTGGCCCGCCGCATCATCTCGCGGGTGAACTCGCGGTCGTCGCGGATGTACCGGTCGGTCTTGCCGCGGCGGATGCGGTAGAGCGGCGGCTGGGCGATATAGACGTGGCCACGCTCGATCAGCTCGCGCATGTGGCGAAAGAAAAACGTGAGCAGCAACGTGCGGATGTGACTCCCGTCCACGTCAGCGTCGGTCATCAGAATCACTTTGTGGTACCGGAGACGGGCAGCGTCGAAATCGTCTTTACCGATGCCCGTGCCGAGCGCGGTGATGATGGCGCGGATTTCTTCGTGGCCGAGCATCTTGTCGTAGCGAGCTTTTTCGACGTTGAGGATCTTGCCCTTGAGCGGCAGGATGGCCTGGAATTTACGGTCGCGGCCCATTTTGGCCGAACCGCCGGCGGATTCGCCCTCGACAACGAAAATTTCGCAGCGCGCCGGGTCGCGCTCCTGGCAATCCGCGAGCTTGCCGGGCAGGCCGCCTGAATCCATGGCCGACTTGCGGCGGGTGAGCTCGCGGGCTTTGCGGGCGGCCTCGCGGGCGCGAGCAGCGTCAATGCACTTGCCGATGATGCGGCGAGCGACGGTGGAGTGCTTGTCGAAGTACTCGCCGAGCCGCTCGTTGACGAGTTGCTCGACGCGGCCCTTGATATCGCTGTTGAGCTTGCCCTTGGTCTGACCTTCAAACTGCGGCTGTGGCAGCTTGACAGACACGACCGCGACCAGACCTTCGCGAACGTCGTCACCGGTGAGGGAAACTTCGTCCTTCTGCTCTTTCAACATGCCGAAGGAGCTGGCGTAGTAGTTGATGGTGCGGGAAAGCCCGGTGCGGAAGCCCGCGAGGTGCGTACCGCCGTCCACGGTATTGATCGTGTTGGCGAAGGAGAAGACGTTTTCGGTGTAGGTGTCGTTGTACTGCACCGCGATCTCGATTTCAACGTGGTCGCGCTTGCCTTCCATGTAGATGGGCGAATCGTGCAGGGTCTGCTTGCCGCGGTTCAGGTGCTTGACGAACTCAGCGATGCCGCCGGTAAAGCGGAACTCGGTCGCTTTGTCGCTGCGCTCGTCAGTGAGCGTGATTTTCAGACCCTTGTTCAAGAAGGCCAGCTCGCGCAGCCGCTGGGCCAAAACGTCGTAGCTGAAATCAATCTTGTCGAAAATCTTCGGGTCGGGGTGGAAGGTGACCTTGGTGCCGGTCTTGCGCGTTTTGCCGGTGACCTTGAGCTTGTCGGTGGGCTTACCAATCTCGTAAGACTGTTCCCAGACTTCGCCGTCGCGCCAGATTTCGAGGTCGAGCCAATCGGAAAGCGCGTTGACCACGCTCACGCCCACGCCATGCAGGCCGCCGGAAACTTTATAACTTTCGCTGTCGAACTTGCCCCCGGCGTGGAGCACGGTCATCACGACCTCGGCGGCGGGCTTTTTCTCTGTGGCGTGCATGTCCACGGGAATGCCGCGACCGTTGTCAATGACGGTGACAGAGTTGTCCTCGTGGACGCTGACGTTGATTTCGTCGCAGAAGCCGGCCAGGGCTTCGTCCACGGAATTGTCCACCACTTCCCAGACCAGGTGGTGCAGGCCCATTTCGCCCGTCGAGCCGATGTACATGGCCGGACGCTTGCGCACGGCTTCAAGATCGCCGAGGACCTTGATGGACGTGGCGTCGTAACGATGGCCGGGCTTGGCGGCGGCCGCGGCGGCGGACTCTTTCTCATCCATGATGGTTCGTGCTCCTGGCGTGCGATTGAGGAAGGCGTCAGCGGAAAGGGCCGACACTCTTCTTACCCTGTGATCCTGCTCCCCACGCGAGGAGCCGGGACTCGTAGGGCTGGTTGCTCCATCCCATCCGCTCAGCGCGGATGCGGCGAAGGCTGCTTTCTTCCGGCCTCGTCGAGCCTCCCGCCCGCTGCGGAGGGCGTTTTTTGGATGGCTCAGAGACCGGCGGAAGTGCCGTTCTGGAGGAAAAAGAAGCTCCCGCCGGAACACAAGAATTGTAGCGTGCCGGGTGGATTACCACAAGAGCTTTCTGTTCTGCAGGGTCTATCTATGTGGGTATCTTTTCAGCATGTTATCGGTGTTTGGAACCTGGGGGTGACAGACCTTTACAGGTGTGCCGCATCGCTCCTATGCTTATCAGAAGAGCCAGCACAAGGAGCCCAAGGTGACGATCAAAGTGCTCATTCGACGCGGCGAAGGCAGCTTCTTTGTCGCCAATTGTCCTTCCCTCAAAAGCTGCTGGTCACAAGGAAAGACCCGCGAAGAAGCGCTTGCCAACATTCGTGAAGCCATCGCATTGTACCTTGAGCCTAAGCCCAAGGATCTTCCCACCGACAATTCTCAAGAGGGTGCGGAACTCTCTCCGTGAAGTTGCTGTCCCCATGCGTTTGCATTAGGGTTCTTGGGGGGCTGCCAGCTTGTCCGGCCTATTTTCAGTAGCTTAGGTGCCGGATTGTCGCCTAAAAACGGACCGAATATGCCGTGGCACTACCTCAAAATAGACCTCGTCGATGTTTGGCAGACTGTAGAAATCGATCCGTCGGCAAGCCTCAATAACGCTGGCCGTGTCAACGGGGGACGACTCATCATTCACGATGAATACGACCCGGTTATGACCATCAATCGCAAGCTGGGCGTTTTTCTCTGGCAGGTTTTCCTCCAGCGCCCGCTGCGCCATGCTAACTGGATCGAAGAATCTTGGCAGCTTCTCTGCTGAGACATACGGCTCTTCCCAACCGGGGATTCGCTCAAGGCAGAATCCGTCCACCATCATTTTCGCTGCGTAGGGAGTCCGAGTGCGTGCATGTTCGATCCTGTCCGCAACGCTTTGGACATAGGCAGGGCGCTTCACCTTCGGAACCGGGGGGAGAAGTGGGATTCTAACAAAAACATCTCTGATGCCCCGCTCAATGAGGGTTCTCCTGAGAAGCTCTAGGATCTCAGTGGTCGCCCTCATGCGCCCGAGTCCCTCTCCGTCAGGAACCAAGCGAAGAATCTCCAATGCAACCTTGCTGTGCCCGCCGGTCAGTTCGTAATCAAAGTTGCGCCCGGTAGTCTCATCCACAACGACATTCTCGCCGCAGACGATCCACGGGCCGCCCGGCATAACGTTCACAAATCTTTGCAAGGCAGCCGACTCCCATGCTTGCTTTGCCATCCTTATTCCACCTTCCTATGGTTCCCGATCCAGGATCCTCATGAGAACCGTGCCGAGAAGGAACTGGTATAGCCCAGCCACAAGAGCGAACCCTAGCGTGGGCGTCAGAAGGACGCCCCACCAAGACGAGAGCGGCCAACTCCACCAAACCGGCAGAATCGCGAGAGTGCCCGCAGCGAGAACCGTGCTCGGCCGTCGAATGACCTCTCGAACCGTGGTCGCAACCCAGACTGGGTTATCAGTGCTGAAAAAGCCCCACGTGAAGAAGGCAATCAAAAGGTAATAAACTGCCGATCTTGCGGTCATTGTTGCCCGTACGGTTCAGATGCGCATGGGCATGATGACGTAGCGGTAGCGGTAGGTTTCGTCGGCGAGGGGGCGCATCTGGCCGGCGGACTGCTCATCCTTCAACTCGAGCGAGATGGGGCCTTCGGCGGCGGCACCCAGGAAATCGAGCATGTATTGGGCGTTGAAGCCGATCTGAATCTGATCGCCTTTGTATTCCTTCTCGATGATTTCTTTCGCTTCGCCGTACTCGGGGCTCGACGCAGAGATTTCGATCCCTTCCTTCGCGACGATCAGGCGTACGGCATGTGAACGCTGGTCGGCGAGCTGCGCGACGCGACGCACAGCGTCGTTTAGTTCGCTGCGCTCGAGCACGACCGTCTTCTTGTTTTCGCGCGGCAGGACAGCTTCGTAGTTGGGGAACTGCCCGGTCAACATGCGCGAGATGAGCAGGCGCTCACCCACACGGAAGAAGAGGTGCGAATCGTCGCGCGAAAACTCGATCTGTGCTTCTTCGCCGGCCTCAAACGCCAGCCGCTGCACCTCGGCCATGGCCTTCTTCGGGATGAGCACGCGCGTCTCGTTGGACAGGCCCTCGAACTTGTGGTCAGTTTCGGCTAGCGCCAGGCGGTGGCCGTCGGTGGCCACCATGAGGATGGACTCCGGCTTAAGCAGCAGCAGCCCGCCGTTCAGCGTGTAGCGCGACTCTTCCGTGGAAATGGCGAAGGCTGTCTTGGCGATTAGCGATGAGAGGACGCCGGCAGGAATCTTCACCAGTGGGTGCGGGACTTCGGGGATGGCCGGGAAGTTGTCGCGGGACAGGCCGACCATTTTGTAGGTCTTGCGGTCGCAGACCACCTGCACCCAGTGGTTCTCGAGTAGTTTGAAGCGAATTTCTTCTTCAGGCAGCAGGCGCACTAGGTCGAGCAGTTTTTTCGCTGGGATGGTGCCAGCGCCGTCTTTTTTGACCTTGGCCTCGCACGAGGTGCGAATGGAAAGCTCAAGGTCGGTGGCTGTGATCGTCAGGCGGCTGCCTTCGGCCTCAAACAGCAAGTTCGAGAGAATGGGAATCGTGGTCTTGCGTTCGACTACGCCCTGGGTGAGGTTGAGCTCTGATAGAAGGTCGAACTTCTTGACGCTGAATTCCATAGAGTTCCGTCCTTGAGGCGGGAGTTTTCGAGTCGCTACTCTACTGCGTTTTCGGAGAACTGAAAAGGGGTCGGCACACATCCGCCCTGTGGAAAGTGTGGGAAACTTTCGTGCGGCCTAGCTCCGTGGCGTTGCGCCGGTTGCCACGACGACTGCCCAATCTCAACAACAAGACCCGAACAAAGTCTCAAGCGGGAGACCTTGTTGTTGTGATGACTGCTGTGGAAACGTGGGAAAGCGAGCCAAACGGCAGCGCCCACTGGTGTGGAGCAGTGGATTGGCGTGAGCCGAAACGGTGCAAAGCCGTGGAATTCCGATGGTCATACACAAGCGAGACGGAAATCATAGACAGGAGGTCACAGGATTTCGTGTTGCTATGCACAGGGATTTGAACAGGAGAAGGCATGAGCAGCCTTCGGCGATCCGGAGAAGATCGCCGGAGGAGGGGACGAATAGTGGCTGCGCGTGTGGACTAGCCGAGGGAGTCGAGCAAGCGATTGATGGTGCGATTGAGTTCTTTATCGTTGCGGCGGAGAGCGTCGATTTTGTTGATGGAGTGCAGCACGGTGGTGTGATGCTTGCCGCCGAACTGGCGGCCGATTTCCGGCAGCGATGCAGCGGTGAGTTGCTTCACCAAGTACATCGCCACCTGGCGGGGGAAGGCGATGCCCTTGGAGTTGCTGCGGACCTTCAGGTCCTGCGCGCGCAGACCGAAATGTTCGCCCACGCGCTTCTGGATGAGCTCGATGGTCACCTTCTTTTCCTGCGAAGCAATGATGTTTTTGAGCGCCTGCTGCGCGGTGGCCAGGTTCAGCTCGGCGCCGGTGAGGGAAGAGTACGCTGTGAAGCGGATGAGTGCACCCTCGAGCTCCCGAACATTGGACTTAATCGAGCGCGCGATGAACTCCGCCACATCATCGGGCAGGCGGACGCGCTCGCTCTCGGCCTTCTTTTGCAGGATGGCGATTTTGGTTTCCAGGTCTGGGGGCTGTAGGTCGGCGATCAGGCCCCACTCGAAGCGGGAACGCAGGCGTTCTTCGAGGGCGGAAATTTCCTTGGGCGGACAGTCAGAAGAGATGACGATTTGCTTCTGGATGTCGTAGAGAGCGTTGAAGGTGTGGAAAAATTCCTCCTGGGTGCGCTCCTTGCCGGCGATGAACTGAATGTCGTCGACGAGCAGGACGTCCACGCCGTGGAAGCGTTCGCGGAAGGTAATCATACGGTCGAAGCGCAAGGAGTTGATCACCTCGATGGTGAATTTCTCGGCGCTGATGTAGGTCAGCCGCATCGTCGGGTTGCGCTTCTTGATCAGGTGGCCGATGGCCTGCATCAGGTGGGTCTTGCCCATGCCCACACCGCCGTAAAGGTACAGCGGGTTGTAGGCTTTCGAGGGTGCTTCGGCCACGGCCATGGCCGCTGCGCGAGCAAACTGATTGGAGGCGCCGACGACAAAGGTATCGAAGGTGTAGCGCGGGTTGAGCTGGTGGTCCACTGACTCAAAGTCCAGGCGCGACTGCCGAGCGGGTTGTGGCAACGGTTCCGGGTCGGTGCAGACAAACTCAAGTTGGGTATCGGCCATGCCAACTTCGGCGAGAACAGCCTTAAGCATATCGCCGTAAGTTTCCGTTAAACGCTTTCGAAACAGCCGGGTAGGGACCCGGACAATGAGTTTGCCATTGAAGGAGCCCTCCTGTCGGGTGGGGCGAAACCAGGTGGAAAAATTGTGTGGATTCACCCGGCGTTCCATGTGCTGCAGGATTCTTTCCCAGTTGGTCATGTCAGGTTCCAGCACCCTACCGCTGCCGTCAGAAAGCGCAAGTGGTCCCATCGGGCTAGATGCCGCCTAGGGCCTTCTCCAAGGCGACTTGGCGACACCCCCAAATCCACAGCGTGCAACAGAACCTGTGGAAAACCCGCCCCGCGCTACGGGCTACGGATTTGTTCTCAGGATTTGATCTGAAGCGCCCGAGCAGGTGAAACGGCTCCCTCCCAGTTTCACGCGCGGCGCTTCGAGGATTGCGATTTCACTTTCATCACGTCGAACTGTTATCGAGAACGCGGCGGGATTCTCCACAAACACGACGCCGTCGGCAAGAGAAAAATAGTCCTAGGAAGAACGCGATTCGCACATGAGATGCACAGGATTTCCACAAGACCGCATTGTGTTGCAGACGTTTGGGTTGTGGAAAGCGCCGGAGGGATGAAGCAGGTTCAGACTGGCGGAGCGAAAGGAAAAAACTAGGGCTGCTTCGCATCCGGGCGCGGAAAATCAAAAATGCCGAGGGAATCGGAAGCGAGCAGAATTCGTTCGGGCTGGAGAAGAATGGCGGTGGCTTCGAGACGCACGCCTGCCGGCGTATAGGTGCGATAAACACCGCGACGGCTACCGTCGGCCGCGAAGTGGATGAGCGATCCGCCGTGCGCCACCCAGATTTCCTGGGTGACCGGGTCCACGGCAATGGCGGCGAGAACGGGCCTGAGCTGCGGGTTGGAAGACGGGTTGGCAGACTGGCGCTCGATTTCGCGGCGGGTGGCCTGGGAGGTGGGGAAGAAGTCCAGCGAATTGAGTTCGATCTCCAGAGACGCGTAGCCGTATCGGTCGTATTTTCTGATGGTTGGCTCGGGAAGATAGCTGAAGGCGTAGTAGAGGTTGCCGGCCGGGTCGGTGGCCAGCCGGCCGATGTTGAGATAGCGGTTTAGCGTGGGGACGCCGCGGTCGGAGCCAGCGGCCAGTTGGACGGGCTCGCCAAAAGCGCGCAGGACGACGGCGCGGGAGTCGAGAATCGAAATCAGGCGATCGGAGCGAAGGGTGGCAACCGCGAATTCGCCTTCGCTAAGCGACACGACCGAGGTTGGCGTGGCGATGGGCAAAACCTGCGGGGGCGCGCCGTCGAGGGAAAATATTTTGATGGCGTTAGCGCCGCGGTCAGCCACAATCAGCCGCCCGGCGGAGTCAAGCACAAGATCGTCGCCGAAGACGATGGAGTTTTCCTTCGTGAGCTTGGCAGGCAGTTGGCCGGTGCGCTTGCCGTCCGCGCCGTAGATGAGAATTGCGGGGCCGGGAGCGGTGAGCACGTAGTAGCCGCCGGCCGCGTCGCGCGCGATGGCGCGAACGCCCACGCCTGCGTCGCAAATAAAGCACGACCGCGCCATCAGCTCGCGCTCGGCTTGGGCCTGTGCGGGCACAGTCGCGGAAAGCAGCAGCAACGCAGCGAGAAATGAGCGACACAGCATAAGAGAGCGATTATACACAGTCGCTAGAAGCGCCCAGGCAGCGCGAAGCCGCCAAGTGGCAATTTACTGTAGGAAGTGGCGCGTGGCTAACGACCCCTCCCCCCTAGTTTGTGTCCTATTGCTTGAAAGCAAAGGAGATTGCCGGCTGCGAGGGAGCAGGCGGAAGGCTGCTTGCGGCTGGCGTTTACTAGTTTGATATCGGGTGCACCCCCCGGGGGGGCATCGTTTTCTGTAAGCCGCAGAGGGCAAAGCGCTTGCGCGATCGATGGTACTGATAGTACTCGCAGGCGTGGTCCAAATTGGGAATCCTTGCGATAGCCCCACCTTCAAGAGAGGAGCGACAGGCCTGCCGGTGGTTAGCTTGCGAGAACATCGTAAAAAACTTATTAGCATATAGCTAATCAGGTGTCAAGCGAAATCGGAGGCGCTCAGCGGCTCGGCCTGGGCCTGCGACCGTGTAGTCACACTCGCAAGGGCGATGAGAGCAAAGCGGACGCGGGAGAGCATGGAAGCAGGATTATACACAGAGCGACGGAGGGTTAGAGAGCGCGTCGGGGGAATGGGTTGGAGGGAAGAGCGGGTAGTTGGCGGCGGTAAGGGTGGGCAAATCGAGCCGTTGGGCTACGGGCGGGACATGCATGTGCATTCTCGCTTGCCTATCCACTACCTGACCTCCGGACCGCACAGGAGCTACCTGCCGGAATTGTTCATTTCCGGCCCTCTACGATCAAAATTTCCTCCTCACTTAGGTCGTAAAGGTCATAGACGAGGCGGTCGATTTGGCGGTCGAGGGCGGCGCATTTGTTTTCGTAGTAGGTCTTGTCCTTGTCGGTCTTCGCCTTGGCCAATTGCTTCTTCGCTTCCAACATCTGCTCCACCATCCGCACCATCGTGTCGTGACGTGGCTGGTCGACTTTCTTCGCGAAATTCATTGTTGGGATCGGAAATTGCGCCAACTGTCCTTTTGTAAACCACGGATACAGAGTGTCGTAGATGCCGTGCTTGGTTCGTATGTACCAACCGCCAACGGATGAGGTCAGAATACCCAGGAGAAAGAGCAGATGCGGTGGTTCTTGCGTTGCTCGGACGGCAACGTAAACGGACTGGTCGAGAATTGTGTGCTCCTTAATGAACGTGCAGACCAATTTTGGCGCGATGATTTTCCTGATCGCGAGTTTCGGGCTGAAGAAGAACTCCGGAGTTCGCGCCTCGGCCAACCAGTCTCCGTAGGAGACGTACGTTCCATCCCAGGTGTGGGAATACCTCTCAAGATGCTTGCCTTTGACTTCAGGGTAGAAAGTCGAATCAAGCTTCTTTCTGGAGTGATATGACTGCTCGTCTTTGTCTCGCTTCGTCTGCGGGCCTTTTGAAAACTTGCTCTTGCCGTAGCCGTCAGTCCGATAGGCGTGAACGCCTCGGTTTAGCTTGCAAAAACCGCTGAGCGGATGGCTGTTCGTCTCCAGGTGTGCGATTATCCGCGAATTCGCATCAGAATGGTGGGTGTCGATGAACCCTTTCGCCAAGCAGTCGTCGACGTGCAGGACGTTGAGATCGGTCAACTCGGTCGGTGATCCGAACTTGCAGATAATGAGCGCTTCTCTTGGCTGCGTCTTTTGAAGGACGATGATGGAATTTTCGATGGTCGCGCCTTCAAATGGTGGATAGTCAAAGACGGTCACGGTCTCTAGCTGAGTTTGACGCAGTAGGTGCTCTCGAAGTTTTGTGAAATATCTGCCTTTGATCCACGAATCCGAAATGATCATGCCCATGCGACCGTCGGTCTTGAGTATCTGCATCGCTCGTTCGATGAAGTAGACATAGAAGTCAGTCTGATACTCCGACAGCGTGAAGTGAGTTTCGAAATACGTTTTGTGCCCTTGCCCAGCGCTGTACAGGTACGGCGGGTTGCCGACGATGGCATCGAAGCCGCGCGTTTCTATTGGCGGTGAAGGATAAACGCGTCTGCTCGCTTCACTTCCAATGCTGCGCGCAACGACGTAAGGATCTCCATCTTCGTGGACTGCCGTTACCTTTCTCCCGAAGATGTGCGGGAACGCGTCCTCGAAGTTCATCGGGTTTAGCTTTCGCTCTTGTTCGCCTGCGAAAAGTTGGCCTTCGAGAACGTCGGTGCCGATGAGCGAGTTACCGCAGACGATATTCCTGCTAAGGTCGGGCAGCAGTCTCTTCAAATGGGCTGTCTGCTGGAATTCCAGTAGGTACTGATGGGCGGTCGCGGGGGTTTCGTCCTCAAGCAGTTTCAGGTAGAGCGAGAGTTGAGAGACTTCGACAGCCTGACTGTCGATGTCCACGCCGTAAATGTTGTTGAGCAGGATTTCGCGTTTTTTGCGAAGCGAGAGGTAAAGTTTACCGTCCCGGTCGATGTAATCCGCTTTGCGCGCTTTCTTGGGATTCGTGTTGTAGTAGTTGCCGTGGTGTCGCAGCAGCAGGTCGTAGACGCCGAGCAGGAATGAGCCGCTGCCGCAGGCGATGTCGGCGAAACGCATTTCCGCGATCTGTTCGGGCGTCTTGTCTGCGATGAGTTTGCCGACCGTATTCTCGACGATATACCGGACAATATACTCGGGCGTGTAATAGACGCCGCCCGCCTTGCGAACCTCAGGTTTTCGTTCGACCGTCGCCCGTTTGCCTGTGGCGACGATGACCTTGCCGAGGAAGCGTTCGTAAATTGAACCGAGGATGTGGATGGGAATGGCATCAAAGTTGTAGGCTGAATTGATGTGGGAAAGTCTTTCGCAGATGTCGGCGAAAGCGTCTTCGTCCGCGCGGAAGGTGGGCGCGTCAAGAAGCTCGTGTTTTTTGAAGACGACACCGTTATAGATGCCGTCAAGGCGTCGCGAAGCCGCGATGAAGTCTTCCCAAGGCGTCCCCTTACTGCCAAAATTGTCCACTAGAGACGGGGTCTCGATCTGCTTGTCCTCTAGGAAACGAAGAAATACCAGCCGGTCGAGTGTGCGCTGCGTGATCTCGGTGAGCGTTTCGCTGTCGAGACGGGGGTTGCGGTTCTTGAATGTGTGGGCGAGCGTTTTCCGATAGTCATCGAGTTCTTCCAGCAGTGATTCGTCCACAGGCTTGTAAGCGCCGGGGAATAGGCCGCGCTGAACGGCTTTGCCGCGCGGCCTAGGCAATTCTTTGGCATATCTCTCGACCGAGCCGCTAGCAACAGCTTCGCGGGAGAACAGCCAGTAAATCTTGGCGAACTCCTCTCGGTCGGCGTACTGCGAGTAGTGATATTTCGCGATGCCGCGATAGGTGGCCGTCTCAATGTCGGGTCTGTACCGGCAGTCGAGAATGTGGAATTGCTGGAAATCGGTGAGGACAGCAAGAGGGTTGCGACTACCGTAACCATACCGGGTGGTTTGGAAGTAGTTGTCGGGTGTCGCGATGTCGCCGTGCGGTTTCTTAGCTTCGACGTAGAAGCGCACGTCGCGGAAGTTGGGCGCGAGATAGAAGGCGTAGTCAGCGCGGCGTTGCGAAGTGCCGCCGACGCGTTCAACCTTCACTTCCTGCGCGTAGGGATTGGTCTGGACGTCGTGGTTAACGTCCCAGCCGAGCGCGATGAAAAACTTGTCGATGAAATCTTTGCGCCCTTCAGCTTCCTGATAGTCGGCAGACAGATACCGGGCTTCGTTGGCTTTGAAGGTAGCAGCGAGACTCTTGACTTTCTCAAACGCTTCGTTGAATGGGCTCGCCGCCATAATCGAGCAGAGTAGCAGGAGCGCGGAGGGGTCGACAAGCGCGACTGGCAACGACGGTCGGTCTTCGGTGAACTAGCTTCTTAAGCCAGACCAGACTATTGCACACTGGCTTATGTCGGAAGAGGCATCTTCCCACCAAATTAGGACATTACCGTGGCAATAGGTTGGAGGGGAAGAGCCGAAAGTTGCCAGCGCCGGGCGATGGCTAATCGAGGCGGAAGCGGAGGCGGGAGATGGAGCGGGAGCGAGCGCGGCCGGCGGGGCCGAGGTTGGCAGGGTCAACGTCGAGGAGCACGGCGTTCATCTGCAAGTCCCCGGAGGCGACTTCGAAGCGAGCGGGCAGGCCGTCGAGGAATTTTTTGACGATGCCGGCGCGGTCCATGCCGATAACGCCGTCATGCGGGCCGGTCATGCCGACATCGGTGATATAGGCGGTGCCGGCGGGAAGGACTTGCTCGTCGGCGGTGGCGACGTGGGTGTGCGTGCCGATGACGGCGGAGACGCGGCCGTCGAGGTACCAGCCCATAGCCTCCTTTTCGCTGGTGGCTTCGGCGTGCATGTCCACGATGACCAGAGGCACGTCGGCGGGCAGCGAGGCCAGCAGGCGGTCGGCGGTGCGAAACGGACAGTCAATCGAAGGCATGAAGACGCGGCCCTGGACGTTCAGTACGGCGTAGCGAACGCCATTGCGCGCGCTGCCAATGTACACGCCAGAGCCGGGTGAGCTGTCGGGGTAATTCGCCGGGCGCAGCAGACGGGGCTGCTGCGGGAGGTAGTCGAAAATCTCTTTGCGGTCCCAGGAGTGGTTCCCACCGGTGAGGACTTCAATGCCCGCAGAGAAAAGCTCTTCGGCCAGGCGCGGAGTGATGCCGAAGCCGGCGGCAGCGTTTTCGCCGTTGGCGAGCACCAGATCAATCTGCTGCTGGGCGATGATGTCGGCAAGGCGCGCGGAGACGAGTTCGCGTCCGGGGGAGCCGACAATGTCGCCGATGAAGAGGATGCGCATGAAGAAGACGAATGGAGCGGTCCACTTGGCCGTGTGGAGCTAGATCCATGAACCTCTCGTTCAGGTGGGCGCCCAGCGCCGGCCGTCAGGCTTTCCCGGTCACGCTGTCGCGTGCGGGACATGCACACGGGCCGCTGACCCGGGCTCCCGAGAGATCCAGCGTTGGTTCAAAAAGATCGTCGCACCAGCACGCGCGTTGCAGGCCGACTCCGAAGACATTGTAGCCCGATGCGGGCCGAAGAGGTAGGGGCGTACAGCGTACACCCTCGTTAAAGAAGGCGTGCGACCAAGCGTCCAACAGCCAGGTGCAG
>Ga0247727_10006621_pt1 | contig 22659 bp, 24 predicted proteins | sample WisWelCaveWW1625_FD_202498 | JGI IMG/M metagenome (GOLD analysis project Ga0247727, IMG submission 202498) | Biofilm microbial communities from Wishing Well Cave, Virginia, United States - WW16-25 | ecosystem: Environmental > Aquatic > Deep subsurface > Groundwater > Cave microbial mat | place...
GGGGATCGGTGTTCCTGATGGCGGTGCCGGTCATGGCGCTGCTTCTGGTGCTCGGGCCGAGGCTGCTGCCGGAGTTCAAGGATCCGAACGCCGGCCGCCTCGATCTGACGAGCGCCGCCATGTCGCTGATCGCGATCCTCTCGCTCATCTACGGCCTCAAGCAGGTCGCCCAGGACGGCATCGGAGCCCTGCCCGTCGGGTTCATGCTCGCCGGACTCGTGATCGGCATCGTGTTCTTGCGCCGTCAGCGCCGACTCGACGACCCGATGATCGACCTCGCACTGTTCCGCCACCGGGCGTTCAACGCTGCGCTCGTCACCAACGTCTTGGGCATCTTCATCGCATTCGGGTACTTCCTGTTCGTGGCCCAGTACCTGCAGCTCGTCGTCGGTCTCTCGCCGCTCGATGCGGGCCTTTGGTCGCTTCCGTCGGCGGCAGGGTTCATCGTGGGCTCGACGATCGCCCCCCGGCTCCTTCGCCGGTTCCGGCCCGCCTACGTCATCGGCACGGGACTTGCGATGAGCGCCGTTGGCCTCGCCATGCTGGCCCAGCTCGACGGGTCCGCCGATCTCACGATGCTGGTCTGGGCCTCGGTCATCGTCTCGCTCGGTCTCGCGCCGGTGTTCACGGCGACGACGGATCTCATCGTCGGGTCGGCTCCGCCCGAGCGAGCTGGCGCCGCGTCGGGCATCTCCGAGACCGGTGCGGAGCTCGGTGGCGCGCTCGGCATCGCGATCCTCGGCAGCATCGGCACGGCCGTGTATCGGAGCCGGTTGGCCGACCTGTTGCCGGCCAACGTGCCGGCTGAGGCAGCCGATGCGGCACGCGACACCCTGGGGGCGGCCGCCGGCGTGGCCGAGCGGTTGCCCGTATCGATCGGAACGGCGCTGCTGGAGGCTTCGCGAGCCGCGTTCATCCAAGGGATGCGCACGAGCGTGGTCGTCGCGACGGTCGTGGCGATCGGCATCTCCGTGGTCGCCGTGACCATGCTTCGCCACGTAGGGCCGGGATCCGAGCAGGAGGCCGGCCACGTGGCGGAGGCCGATGAGATCCAGGTGGGGGAGCCCGCCGCCTCCATCGTCGCGGCGGGATGACGGTCGCGCTCTACGGCATCACGAGGACGCGCTGCACACGCGGCAGTCCCGAGGCGGCTATCTCCCAGGTCGAGCCGGCGTCGGTCGACGCGTACACACGCCCGTCCGAGGTTCCGAAGGCTGCGAAGGAGTCCTCGGGCAACGCGTCCAAGAAGTAGCTGTCGATATTGCCGCCGAACCAGCCGGGCCCGGCGAGGCAGCGCTCGAACGCGCCACCCGCGAGGTCGGCACGGTACACGGCGGCCCGCCCGCCGCCCGGACCGTCCGAGGCAGAGACGAGGACCGTCTCCCCGCAAACGGCCACGGCCCGCGAGTATCGGGCCTCCAGACCCTCGGTTCGAAGCGACCAGGCCGCGCCGCGATCGGCGCTCGCCGCCAGTCCACCCGCACACGCCGCGAGGACGAGCCCCTCAGCGGTCGTGACCTGGTGGACGTCAGCATCCATGTCGATCGTGGGCGTCCAGGTCTGGCCTCGGTCATCGGAGCGAAGGATGCCTCCGACGTGGACGTTGACGTAGATGTCGTCGTCCCAGTTCGCGATCGAACGGGTGTCTGGCGGACCGCCCCACGGCGTGTACCAGGTCGCGCGACCCTGGGCTTCATCGAACCCCGCAACGGGTATGAGGGTCTCATCGTCGACCCTGAAGAGGCGGGCGTCGGTAGAGCCGACGAACGCGTCTCCGTCGATGCTCACGAGACAGGTCGCGCGCACACCGTCGAGGTCGGCGACGTGACGCCACTCGGTGCCGACGGCGTGCCAGGTCTCGGATCCGTCGAGGATCGCCCACATGTCGGTGCGAGCGCGGGCGATCGTGGTCACGGACCGACCGAGATGTTGGACCTCCCCCCGACGCCCTCGCTCGTCGAACGGATGCAGGCCGTCCTCCGTGGCGACGAAGATCTGCGGCATGCTCGATGCTCTCATGAAGAGACGAGCCGGGCGGGCGCTGTTCCTTTAGGCGGGGTCCCGAACCAGCCTGATATCCACTTCCCGGACGACGTAGGTCCACTCGTGGGTCTCGCGGAGCAGGGCCACCAGCTCCTCGAATGCTGCGGCGTCGGGCGGCGAGAACTCGAACCACGTGAGGAAGTCGAAGGGCTCGCCGAGGTCCCGGCCATGGTGGAGACGACGGGCGATGGCGGGCAGGTATCGCAGGCCCGTGGCGATGTGGTGCGAGCCCTCCTCGAAAACCTCTCGCCGCTCGTCCTGGGGAAGGTCCCACCAGGCAGGCGATTTCGTGATCGGGATGAGCGCCGCTGACGTCGCCTCGGGGCGCCCGAGCGGCGGGGAGGCTGCCTCAAGCTCCGCTCTCTCGCGGCGGTTGACGTATCGCTCGTAGCTGGGGACTCCGCGAAGGACCCAGCCAGCGTCCAACGACCCTCTCCCCGTGCGCTCAACGGCAACGTCGAGTCGCCCGGCCGGCGCCAGTGGCTCCCCCGTCACGACCTCGTGGCGAACGATCCGCCAGCGTCCGGTCTCGCCCCCCGTGAACGTGGTGATGGCGGACACGCGTCAGTCCTCCTGCACCACGGTGGCGACCCGTTGGAGCAGGCTCGCGAGGGTTCGCCTATCGGTCGCCGACAGCCCGTGTACCAGGCGTCTTTCGGCCGCGAGGAGAGATGGGGTCGCTCCTTCGAGCTTCTTCCATCCGCGCTCCGTGATCTGCGCCATCACCACGCGTCGGTCGGCCGAGTCGCGTCTGCGCCGGAGGAGTCCCTCGGCCCCGAGCCGATCGGTGAGGGACGTGATGTTCGGCGCGGACTTCACGAGGATGCGGCGGATCTGGTGGAGGGGCAGCTGCCCACCGGGCGCCTCCGCGAGCTCCATCAGCACGTTGAACTTCGGAAGCGTGAGCCCGGCCCCGGCTACCGATCGATCCAGCGCGCCCGTCACCCGGCTGTCCGCCCGCAGGAGGGCGACGATGGGTTCGCTGACCCGGGGATCCCAGTCGGCGGCTCGCATCATCGCCTGGAATCGCTCCGGCGCCCCATCGTCACCTCGCCGGACCTGCTCGGCCATCCGAAACCTCTTCCTTCAGCGAATGATTCATACAGGAATATTACCGCTACGAAGCGAGTAGGAGATGCAGGAGCGATCGCTCCTGAGCGTTCGAAGGGAAGAAGGTGGCTGCATGACCAGCTCGTGGAGAAGGAGACCCATCTTTGCGGTGCCGGTGCTCGCGTTCGTGCTCGCGAGCTGTGGGGGATACGGCGACCCCGCAGCGCCGGGTGAGAGCCCGAGCGGGGATCTGGGGTCAGGCGCCGAGCCCACCGTCGCGGCCGCGCGCTCGACCTTCGGTGAGATCGTGGTGGACGCCGGGGGGAACACCCTCTACGCGTTCACCCAAGACACCGGCGGCGTGAGCACCTGTTACGACGAGTGTGCGGCCACATGGCCAGCGCTCGTCGGCGCGGATGAGCTCCGGGCCGGAGACGGTATCGAGCGATCGTTGTTGGGAACGACCACCCGTTCGGACGGCAGCGAGCAGGTCACCTACGCGGACATGCCGCTCTACCGCTTCGCGGGCGACGCTCGTCCGGCCGACACCGCTGGACAAGGCATCGGGGGTGTGTGGTTCGTCGTCTCGCCGGTGGGCGAGGTCGTCGAAGCCCCGGCGCCGCGCGGTGGTTACGGTTACGGGACCGGATGATCCTCGATAGCCTGCGCCACCCGATCGTCCTGGCCCCGCTGGCCGGCGGTCCGGGGACCCCGGAGCTGGCGGCGGCCGTGAGCGACGCCGGCGGTCTGGGTTTCGTGGCGGCCGGTTACCTGCGCCCCGACGGGCTCGCTCACGTCATCGATGAGGTTCGCACCCAGACGCCTGCGCCGTTCGGTGTCAACCTCTTCGTCCCCGGCGATCCCCACGTGAACGACGAGGCGGTGGGGCATTACCTTGAGCAGCTGCGACCGGAGGTCGATCGGTACGGCGTGGAGCTCGGTGACGCCCGGTTCGACGACGACGGCTGGCTCGACAAGCTATCCGTGCTCGAGGAAGCGCGCGTCCCCGTCATCTCGTTCACCTTCGGGTGTCCGCCGGCGAACGTGATCGACGCGGTGCGAGGGTCTGGGGCGGAGGTCTGGGTGACGGTCACCGACGTCGCGGAAGCACGCGCGGCACGCGCCGCCGGCGTCGACGTCCTCGTGCTGCAGGGGAGCGAGGCCGGTGGGCACCGCGCCTCCTGGACCGACCGCGACGACGCAGATGAGCTGAGCATCCTGACACTGCTCCGCATGGTGGAGAGCGAGATCGATCTCCCGCTCGTCGCGGCCGGTGGGATCTGCGACGGCGCCGCGGTCGCCGCCGTCCTCGTCGCGGGGGCTGCCGCGGCCCAGCTCGGGACGGCGTTCATGCTCGCCCCCGAGGCCGGGACGAACCCTGCGCACCGCGCGGCCATCGGCACGGCGACACCGACCGTGCTGACGCGTGCCTTCACCGGACACTCGGCCCGAGCACTCGTCAACCGCTTCGTCGACGACCACTCGGCGGGTGCCCCCAGCGCCTATCCACACATCCACCACGTCACCGCGCCGCTCCGGGCCGAGGCGCGTCGCCGGGGCGACGCCGCCGGGTTCAACCTCTGGGCCGGCCAGGCACACCGGCTCGCCAGAACGGAGCCTGCGGCGAAGATCGTCCGCAGCCTGGGACGCGACGCACGAGCCTCGCTCGAAAGGGCCACGTCGCGGCTGCCGCCCGCTGAAGGGTCCGGCACTACCGAGACCGATCTGCGAGCAGCAACGTGACGGGCGTCGGCGTCGTCGAGGTCGTCGAGGTGCCGTCGAACCTGGGTCTGCTCCCGCACGGCGTGGAGCTCGCTCCGGCCGCACTCCGTGCGGCCGGGCTCGCACGGCGACTCGGCGCGCGCCGAGTCCGCGAGGTGCCGTGCCCCGCCCACGACCCCGTGCGTGACGAGGAGACCGGGTTGCTCAACCCCGGCGGCATCGTCGTCGTGAGCACGCGGCTCGCGGACACGATCGAAGAAGCACTGGACGACGGCGCGTTCCCGGTCGTGGTCGGCGGTGATTGCAGCATCCTCGTCGGGTCGATGCTCGCCCTGCGACGCCGTGGCCGCTACGGACTCCTGCACGTCGATGGGCATGCCGATTTCTGGCATCCGAGCCAGGAACCGATCGGCGAGGCGGCGTCGCTCGATCTGGCACTCGTCACCGGCCGTGGCCCCGCGCTCATCACCGACATCGAGGGCCGTACGCCGCTCGCGCGCGACGAGGACATCGCCCACGTCGGGTACGCCTCCGTCGTCAACGACCATCACCTCGACCGACACATCCGAGACACCGCGATCACCGTGCTCGATCTGAGTGATGTCCGCCGGCGTGGCATGCAGGGCTGCATCACCGACGCCCTCGCCGTTGTCGCTCGGCCGGAGCTCGATGGCGTCTGGCTGCACCTCGATGTCGACGTGCTCGACGACGACCTCATGCCCGCCGTCGACTACCGCGAACCGGACGGTCTCACGTGGGAGGAGGTCGAGCACATCATCGCGGCCACGGTCCGCACCGGCCGCCTGGTGGGGCTGCAGGTCACGATCTACAACCCATCGCTCGATGGGCCCGGAGCGCCCCTCGCGGCCCGGATCGTCGACCTCCTTGCCGACGGCTTGGACGCGGGCCTTTGAGGAGACCCAGGTCACGACACCTGCCCGGGGCGTCTACCATCAGATCCGTGGACGGTTCCGATTTCGTTCGCATCGAGATGCTCGGCGGGCTCAGGGTCGCCATCGGTGATCGAGTGATCGGACCCGGTGCATGGACCCGCCGCAGCGCGCGAGCGGTCGTCGCACTCCTCGCTCTCACACCCGGACATCGGCTCAACCGAGAGCAGGTCATGGACGCACTCTGGCCCGACCTCGACCCCGAAGCTGCGGGGAGCAACCTCCGCAAGGCTGTGCATCTCGCCCGCCGGGCGCTCCGCGAAGGACCCTCCGACGCAGAGCTGATCGAAAGTGCTGCGGAGGCCCTGGCCTTGCCCCGAGATGCATGGGTCGACGTCGAGGCGTTCCAGGCTGCCGCGGCGTCGGCGCGGCGTTCCAACGATCAGGCGGCTTACGGGAAAGCCGTCTCGCTCTACGGCGGTGACCTGCTGCCCGACGACCGATACGAGGACTGGGTCACGCTGCGGTCGGACGAGCTCCGCTCGGAGCTCGGGGCGCTGCTTTCTGAGCAGGCCAGCCTGCTCGAGGCCCGAGGAGACCTCGACGGCGCGGCCGCAGCGCTCCGGCGCGCTCTCTCGGCCGAGCCGCTCGAAGAAGACCTGGGGCTGCGTCTCATGCGCGTGCTCGCGTTGGCGGGGCGACGTCGGGAAGCGCTCGAGGTGTACGACCGGGTGAGCGATGCACTCATGCGTGAGCTCGGCTCGCAACCTTCCGTCGAAACCCAACAGCTGCGTGAGGAGATCTCGACCAGGTCCGGCCTCGCACCCGAGCTGACCGCTGAGCTCTGGCAGCGCGTCGGCGGGCTGCGGATGCTCGCCGGTGACCTCGTCGGAGCCGCCACGGCCTTCGAATCGGCGATCGAGAACGCGGGAACGGGCGGGACCGGCTTGCTGGTCATGCATCTGGAGGCCGCCCGCGCTTATCTCGGCCTGCACGATGTCGAGCGCGCCGAGCCGAACCTGAGCACTGCGGAGGCGCTCAACGAAAACGACGGATCCGAACGAGTGAGCATCTCGGTCCTCAACGCCAACGTCGCATGGGAGCGCGGGGACCTCGATGCCGCATCGGCCTTCGCGGACGAAGCGCTCTCGTTCGCTGAGGTGCGGGGCGACCCCGAGGATCTCACGGCCGCACACGAGACGGTGGCGATCGTCTGCCACTACCGGGGCGCGTGGCGTGAAGGCCTCGACGAGGAGATGGAACGACTCGGGCGGCTGCCTGACGGCGATTCACGGCTCGGCAACGTGTTCGACATCCACCACTGCATCGGCCAGTACCACCTCTACGGCGACGGCTTGTGGGAGCGCGTCGAGGGATATGCGCGAGAGACCCTCGATCGGGCCGATCGTCTCGGGGCTGTCCGCGCCCAGGCGTTCGCCTGGTGTCTGCTCGGCGAGTCCCTGCTCCTGCAAGCGCGCTTCGACGAAGCGGCCGGCTGCTTGGAACGCAGCGGTGAGCTGCATGGCACCCTCGGTCAACGATCGGGCGCCCTCGCGTGGCAGCGACTGGCCGAGCTGCTCGTCTGCCGCGGACAGCCGGATGAGGCGGCGGGCCCGTTGCGGCGAGCCTCGGCGATCGCGACCGTCTCGCCGATGGCACGCCATCTCTGGGGGCGCATCTACGCGACGTCCGCCCTGGCCGCGTTGGCGGACGGCGATCCCGGCGAAGCCGTGCGCGGAGTGCAGGCCGCCGCTGCCGCGGCGGCGCGCTACGGTGACTGCCCGACGTGTAGCGCCCTGCTCAATCCCGTGGCGGCCAAGGCGTACGCGAGCCTCGATGAGGCCGAGGGCGCTCGGTGGCATGCCGAGGCGGCGGCGCATGTCGCACGGATGTTCGGAAGCTCGGCCTGGAGCGCGATGGCTGCCTCGGCCGAGGGGGACCTGAAGCTCGCAGAAGGCGACTCCCTGGGGGCCCGCGAGCGAGCGCTGGTTGCGGTGGATCTGTACGAGCGGGCCGGCCAGCCGTACTGGGCGGACCGCGCGCGCGCGCAGGCCCGCAACCTGAGCAAGGGTCGAAGGAACGCTCAGGGAACGGCCACTCCCTAGGTTGCCGCTCAACGGCCCCTAACGTTGGGCCGAAGACCGAAAGGAGGCCAGCGGATGGCTCGATACATCGGGCTCCACACGCTGCCCGGGTTCACGCGCGAGATGCTGGCGGAGGCGACGCCGTATCTCGACGAGCAGGAGGGAACCCAGTTCCTGCGCGCGTACTCATGCTTCGAGGAAGGCAAGGTCGTCTGCGAATGGGAAGCCGACGACAAAGACGTCGTGGCGAAGGCCTACGCCAACCTCGGGTTCCCGTACGACTCCATCCACCGGGTCGAGGCGATCTGCGACATGGGCGATGTCGCCGTCGACACCCGTTACGTCTGAGGTAGCGAGGAGGAGATGGCCGTGCACGCGTATGCCTCAGGCAACTGGCACGTGAGGGGCGGCAGCGAGGACGAGTTCGTGTCGACGTGGACGGCTTTCCTCGAATGGAGCCGGGAAGCGGCTCCGGGCCTGGTCGGGGCGTCGCTCATAAGAGAGGAAGGAGGCTCCGGTCGATTCGTCTCCGTCGCCGAGTGGGCGGACGGAGCCGCACGGGCGGGGTGGCAGTCCCATGCTGGTTTCGCCGAGCGACTGGGCGCGTGTCGCTCCTTGTGCGACGACTTCGTCGGCGGAAGCTTCGAGCTGGTGGCGCACGTCACCTGAAGGGTCGAGTCGACGGACGACTGAGTCGCCGGTGCTACGGTGCCGTCGATGGGTCTCGATGGTGGACATCGGTGCTTCGCGTTCCTCTACTCCAACGTGTTCGGCCGCCTCAGCGAGAAGGACTTCGGTCCGTACCGCACGCGCCTGCTGGCCCGAGCAGGGTCGACGACCCTCGAGATCGGGGCGGGGAACGGCCTGAACCTGACCCATTACGCGCTCGATCGCATCGAGCACCTCACGTTGAGCGAACCCGACCCGCACATGTACAAGCGCCTCCGCAAGGACCGGCTCGTGGTCGACAGACCTTCCGTCCGGTCGATCCAAGCTCCGGCAGACGATCTGCCCGTCGCAGATGGTTCGGTCGACTCGGTCGTGTCGACGCTCGTGTTGTGTTCGGTCCATGATCCGGCCGCGTCGCTGCGCGAGATCCGACGGATCCTTCAACCGGATGGGCGGTTCCTGTTCATCGAACACGTCAGATCACCCGATGAGTCGTTCGCCGCGAAACAGGACCGAGGAGACAGATGGTGGGGGAAGATCGCCGGCGGCTGTCATCCGAACCGTGAGACAGGAGCTGCGATCCGGTCGGCTGGGTTCGACATCGATGATGGTATGGAGACCTTCGACCTGAAGGGCGCCTGGCTCACCCGGCCATTCATCATGGGCGTCGCGATGCCGGCCGCCTGACAGGTAACTGGCTGTTGCTGTCGACGCTGAGGTCGCTCCGGGCCCTTCGTAGTTTGTCGACCGGGGTCGCCAGCGCCAGCCCCCGAAGGCCTGGGTCATCTCGTGATCGCCGACGCGATGGCGAGGAACCCGGAGGCCACCAGCATCACGAGCACTAGAACCCGGAAGCGATCGGCTTCGACACGGGCGGCCACGCGGTCACCCACGAGGGCGCCAAGCACCGCTGCCGGGATGCCGGCCATCGCGGCACGGCCCACCTCGGCGCTCAGCAGGTCGCCGGCCCAGAAGGTCGCGAGGGCGATCGAGCCCTGTGCCGCGAACACAACCTGCAACGTGGCGCGGAAGGGCTCGGGCTCCAGCCCTTCAGCGCGGAGCGCGATGACGATCGGCGGCCCGTTCGTGCCGACGCTGGTCGCGAGCGCCCCTGAGGCCACCCCGGCCGCGACGAGGTTCGCACGGCCCGCGCGGAGGGTGAGCCCACGCCAGAGAGCGGCGGTGAGCACGATGACCACGACGCCGACCAGCGCGCTCAGGACGCGCTCGTCGGCGCGAGAGAGCAGGAGGCTTCCGAGCGGCGTCCCCACCAGCGAGGTCACGATCAGGACCGCAGCGGTGTGACCACGGAGGTCGGCTCGCCACCGCCATGCATTGAACAGCACGAGCGGCACACCGATCGCCGTCATCGTGACGACGGCTACCTTGGGGCCGACCGCGACCGTCAGCACCGGCATGACGATGAGCGCGTAGCCGAATCCGGTGATCGAGTTGGTGGCAGCCGCGACGAACGCGACCGCTGCCGAGAGCCAAACGAGCATCACGCGGGCGGCTCGAAGCACACGAGGTCGAGCGGCTGCCACCGGCCCGCGAGCGACGAGGCGGCGCTCAGGCTTCCACCACAAGCGGCTTCGAACACGAGATGGAACCGCGGCGCCATCGATACAGAGGCTACCCGGGGGATCGACCGAGCAAGGTGTCGTCGTTCGGAGCGCTGTAGGGTACGGAACCCGGACGACGCGGAGGGCATTCGATGGACCGTGATGAGCTGCTTCGGCGCGAGGACGAGGCATGGTCCGAGCTCGTGGATACCATGGCCGCCGTGCCGGCAGATCGGCGCCAGATCGCAGGCGCCGTGCCGGGCTGGTCCATCCACGACCTCGTGTGGCACTGCGCGTATTGGTCCGCTTACGCCGCTGACGTGATGGAGCGGTTACAGCGCGGTGAGCCCGAACCCGAGGAACCCCAGGACGAGGCAGCGTGGGATGCCGAGATCCTCGCGACGGGTCGCTCCATGGGCTGGGACGAGACCATCGGGCGGTTGGAGCAGAACCGCGAGCGCGCGCGGGTGGCGCTCTCGGCCTTCGCCGATCTGCCCGACCTGGCGGTGGACTGGTTCACGGACGACACGTTCGATCACTACGAGGAGCATGCTGCCCAGATCCGCGCGTTCAGCGACGCTCCTTGAGGACGAGGAGAGAGCCGGCCTGCGCGCCGGTCACTAAGGTGGGGGCCACGATGCGCCCCCATCGCCTCGTCCATCCGGTAGCAGCGGCGGTCGTCCTTCTAGCGATTTCCGCCGCGTGTACGTCGGCCGTGAGCGAGCCCCAGGCCCTCACATCCTCGGCGTCTCCTGGGGCCGCAGCGCCCTCCCCGGGGACGCCGCCCGCGCCGGTGCCGACCGACCCTCCGGGCGCGACCGCGTTCGAGGTCACGGGTCAACGGATCGCGATCCGGCCGCCAGCGGGCGGCTCCTTCCGGGTTCGCGGCACCTATCCATCGGGCCCGTCGCCGTGCGTTCGACCGGACCGGCCGCGGCTCGAGGGCGACTATCCGGGCACGTTGTCGATCCGCACGGCCGCCGACGGTTCGCTCACCGCCACCGTGACGCTTCCCTTCGAGCGGTACCTGCAGGGCATCGCCGAGGTGCCACCGTCGTGGCCCCGGGCGGCGCTCGAAGCGCAGGCGATCGCGGCACGCAGCTACGTGTTGTCGCGCACCGGGTGGTCCGGTGCACAAGGTGAAGACCTCGACACCCCGATCTGCGCGTCGACCGACTGCCAGGTCTACGGGGGCATCCCGCACCCGCGGCCGCCCGGCATCGCTCGTTGGTACCGCGCCGTGGCTGCCACACGAGGGCAGGTGCTGCTGGCCGGGGACCGGCCGGCGGACACGGTCTACTTCTCCACCTCGAACGGACGCACGTATGGCAACGACGAGATCTTCGGTAGCTCGCCGCTTCCCTACCTCCGCCCTGTCGTCGAGCGCGACGACGGAGCCTCGCCGGTCTCGCGGTGGAGGGTCGAGCTGCCGTTCAGCGACCTCGAGACGGTCCTCGGCGCGGCGGGGGTCTGGCCTGCGGGCGCGTCGATCTCGAGGACGGCACGCGTCGGCGCGGCGCTCCGCATCTCGGGCGGCGGCGAGACCCGCACGATCGACGAGGGCACCTTCAGGGACGCCGTGAACACGTGGGCCCCGTGCCTGCTGCCCAGCCGATACCCGAAGGGCGGGCTACCGGTCACCGTCCCTTCCCGCTGGTTCGATCTCGCCGTGGATGGTCGTTCCGTCATCGCCGAGGGTCGAGGGTGGGGACACGGCGCCGGCCTGGTGCAGTGGGGGGCCTACGGGAAGGCGGTCCGCGGGTGGTCCGCGGGGCGCATCCTCTCCTTCTACTACGGAGGTCTCACGCCGCAGCCCTACCCCGAACCGGGATCGATGAAGGTGATCGTCGCCACGGGTGTCCGATCGCTCACAGTCACCCCGACCGTAACGGGCGCGACGATCGGCGAACGAACGCTCGGCACGGACACGCTCCGTGTCAGCGGCGGAGCCATCGTTACCGTCTCGTCGAGGGCATCGGCGACACCGGCCGAGGTCCAGCAGAGCGAGCCGCGGTTCGAAGGCAGCGTCACACTTCTCGGATCACGCCTCCGCGACGAGGTGACGGGTCGGAACTGGCATCCGGGCTGCCCCGTGGGGCTCGACGACCTCAGACATGTGCAGGTGAGCTACTGGGACTTCGAGGGGCAGGTGCGCACGGGACCGTTGATCGTGCATGAGACGGTCGCCCGCGACGTGTTGCAGGTGTTCCGCCGGCTCTTCGCGGCCGGGTTCCCCATCCACCGGATCGACCTGCCACCACGTTACCGACCACCCGAACCGCGGGACTGGTACAGCACCCGGAACCTCACGGCGGCGTTCAACTGCAGGCCCGCCACCGGCAACCCGGGGTCGCTCTCGCACCACTCCTATGGGTGGGCGATCGACATCAACCCGCTGCAGAACCCGTACGTGCGATCCGACGGGTCGGTGCTCCGCCGCGCCGTGAAGCCGTACCTCGATCGGTCGCTCCGCGAGCCTGGCATGATCCATCGCGGCGACGTGGTGGTGCGCGCGTTCGTGAAGATCGGGTGGGAGTGGGGTGGCGACTGGGTCACGCTGAAGGACCACATGCATTTCTCGCTCACGGGTCGGTGACGACGACGGGCTCACGCACCGATGCGCTGCGCGACACAGCGGCGGCGCCTACGCTGAGCGGTCGACGGGAGCGAGGGGATGAAGCGAGGGGATGACATGACGGACCTGCAAGCGCTGGACGGCGCCGGGTCTCGAGACCCGGTCCGACCATCGGGTATCGGTCGACTCGTCTTCGTGGGGGTCGTGGGGGCGCTCGTCCTTAGCGGCATCGCCACGGCGCTGGCTCTCCAGCTCGCTCGACCGGACATCTCGGCCGAGGCCCTCGCCTCCCCGTCGTCGACCGTCGTGGAGGCCCCGACCAAGGTCTCGGGGCTTACGGCCGAGGTCGGTCGCTGGGACGCTGACCCCTCGAGTTGGCGGGTCTCGCTGTCGTGGAGCCCTGCTCCCGATGCCGATCGGTTCGTCATCAGCCGCGACGGCGAGGAGCTGCGCACGACCCAAGACGCGTCGTTCGTCGATCGTGACGTCGTTCCTGAGGAGCGGTACACATACGCGGTCGTCGCCTTGGCCGGCGAGCGCAGTTCGAGGCCATCCATGATCTCGATCCGAACGGAGCCGCTCCCCGTAGGCGATTCACGCTTGCAAGGGCGTTGGCTCCTCCGGTTCACTGTTCGCAGCAGCACGATCGGTGCAGGGTCCTGGCGTGCACTGATGGTCCTCGAGCCCACATGCGATGTCGGCCCGTGCGATGCCGCATGGTCGTTCAAGGGCGTGGGCAACACGGGCGTGCTTGCCGGCGAAGATGCTTCCTACCACGGGGTCGGGACGGGTTCGCTGTTCACGCGAGACTGTCACGGAGGCACGATCGGGTCGACGACCGTCACCTTGGATCTCCGCATCCTGACGGCACATGCGTTCGACGACGGATGGCGTGCGACGAAGATCGAGGGGACGCTCAGGGAGTCCGTACCGTCGGTCAGCAACTGTCTATCGGCGAGCAATGTCTGGTCGTTCAAGGGTGAGGTGCAGGGGTGAAACCCCATGAGGCCCGCACTCGCACATCGAGGCGGGTCATCGCGCTCATCGTCGCGATCGATCTCGCGATAGCGACCTCCGTTGGCTTCGCGGTCTATCTCGCCAACCGACGTGCCGGCGCGCCGACGGCCCCGCGCGACTTCCGACTCGCGGCGACGACCTGCGTGCCCGACGAATGCGACATCATCTCAGCTTCCGTAGCGTTGTCATGGTCACCGCCCGCAGCGGGTGGCCCCGTGACGAGTTATCTGGTCTTCCGCGACGGGCGGCAGGTCGAGGAGCTCGGATCAGGAGAGCTCGGTTACGTCGACCGAGACGTGGTCGCAGGAGAGAAGCGTTCGTACTCGATCCAGGCGGTCGGGGACGAAGGAAGTGGCCCGATGTCACTCCCCCTCACCACCCGTTTGCCGCTCCCGCCGTTGTCGTCCGCACGCCTCAGCGGGACCTATCGCGTCGAGCTCACCGTGTTGCGGGTCGACCTCCTGTCTCGCTACGAGGGCATCCGGAACCCGAGTGCCGGGGACTCGGCCACCCAGGAATGGTCGCTCCGAGCGAACTGCTTGGAGACCCAAGGTGCGTGCGCTGTCCGCGTCGGTTTCGGCGGGAACCTGCTGTCCCGACGCGGCGGGATCACCTACATCGGTCAGATCCCGGCGCAGGCGGGATGTGGACCTGAAACCGTTCACTCGACGACCACCCTTACCCTGCGGGTCGCCGACGCGGCGATGGCCGACGGCGTGTTCATGGCGACGACGTTCGAGGGCCGGAGCGAGACCGATTTCCAGTGCGGCAGCGCGAACGTTCACGCCGTGTCTCGCGTTCACGGCAAGCTGGTCTAACTCGCCTTGACTCGCCGCGACACCTGACGGGGGACCGAAACGCGGTGGACGCCGAAGGGAACCTTCGCAACGACCAGATCAGCACGCTGCTCCTCCTTGCGGCGTCGGACGAGACGGGACACCGAGAACGGGCGCTCTCGCGTGCCGCCAAGGCGGCGTGGACCTGGGAGGAGGAAGTCGCGGATGTGGCCGCCGCCGGCCGGCCGCTCACCGAGTTGCATACCGTCGGCCCGTGGGTCGCCGAGCTGATCGAGCGGTGGCTCGGTGAACGACCGGTCGTCCCCGAACCCGACGAGACGCGCCGCGACTTCATCACGACCGCGGAGGTTCGCCGGGTGTTGGATGCCGACCCCTCCTGGCTCGCGGCACCGCACGGTGATCTCCAGGTGCACAGCACCGACAGCGATGGAGCGCTCCCATTCGAGGAGATGGCACGAGCCGCGCGCAAGATCGGGCGGTCGTACATGGCGAGCACCGATCACTCCGAAAGCCTGAAGGTGGCGAACGGCCAGAGTCCGGCAGAGCTCGCCGACCAGGGGCGCCGGATCGATTCGTTCAACGCGGCCGAAGCCGAGCACGGCTCGACGTTCCGGGTGTTGCGTTCGATCGAGATGGACGTGTTCTCAGACGGTGCCGCCGACATGGAGCCCGAAGCCCTCGAAGGGCTCGACCTCGTCCTCGGCGCCTTCCATTCCAAGCTGCGCGATCCGGACGACGCCACCGAGCGGTACCTGGCTGCGCTCCGCAACCCCGGCGTGCATGTGCTCGCCCACCCCACCACCCGGATGTTCGGACGTCGACAGGGCCTCGTCGCCGACTGGCCTCGAGTGTTCGCCGAGGCTGCACGGCTCGGCAAGGCGATCGAGCTGGACGCGACCCCGCGACGGCAGGACCTCCCGGTCGAGCTCGCGCAGATCGCGAACGCCGAGGGGGTCCGATGGTTCTCGATGGGGAGCGACGCACACGACGCGAGCGAGCTCGGCCACCTGCCCATCGCGATGGCGACGGCGGCGCTCGCGGGCATCCCGCGGGAGCGGATCCTCAACTACCGCGCCGCGGCAGAGGTCGTTGAGTGGGCCGCGGCGATCTCGGTCGGGCCGCCCGTGTAGACGTTGCTTCATACCGGGTCGATAGGCGCCACGACGAACCCCACGCTGAAGTCGGCGCACCAGATCACGACGCTCCGGTAGTCGCTGAGGGTCATGCCCGCGGGCACCTCGTAGGTCTGATCGCCGCTGAACGACCTGAGTTCTCCGAGGTCGAGGAAGTCGTCGTCGTAGAGGCTCTCCTCCGAGCCGGCCGACGCCGTCGACAGGTACACGCGCAGCGCGGGTCCCTGTTCGACCTCGAAGTCGGTGAACCGAACTTCGAGCCCGTCACCTGTGTCGGCGATCGAGGCCGTGCCACTGCCGTCGTACCCGATGCGCTCGAACTCGCCGCTCGCGACGACCCCATCACTCGGCGTCGGAGGGGAAGATGCCGCGCTCGACGCGGCCGGCGCGGTGCCTGCGGTTGTCGTGCCGCTCGAGCAGGCAGCTGCGAACAGCACGAGCCCTACGATGGCGGCGAGACGGACGGTGGGCGTCGGCATGTGGCGATGTTCTCCGATCGGATCGTGGTCGGCCCCTACGGTGGCACGAACCAGCTTGCAGAACCCTTACGCCGCGGTCGCTATGGTGTCGCGCATGCCGGCACGCAAAGAGGTCCTCGAGGTCGGCGACCTTGAGGTCACGGTCACGAACCCCGACAAGATCTTCTTCCCCGTGCTCGGTCTGACGAAGCTCGATCTTGTCCGGTACTACCTCGCCATCGCCGACGGCGCGCTCCGGGGCGTCGGCGGCCGTCCGATGGCGCTCAAGCGATACGTGAACGGCGCCGAGGGCGAGTTCTTCTTCCAGAAGCGCGCACCTTCGACGCGACCCGACTGGATGGAGACGGTCGAGCTCCGATTCCCATCGGGCCGGACGGCCCGCGAGATCGTCATCGCCGACGCGGCGCAGCTCGCGTGGATCGTGAACCTGGGCTGCATCGACCTGAACCCCCATCCCGTGCGTGCCGACGACCTCGATCATCCCGATGAGCTCCGTGTGGACCTCGACCCCATGCCTGGCGTGCCGTGGAGCCACATCGTCGAGGTCGCCATCGCGTCGCGTGAGGTGCTCGGCGAGCTCGGTCTCAGCGCGTGGCCGAAGACGTCGGGATCGCGCGGTTTCCATGTGTACGCGCGGATCGAACGCCGGTGGGCCTTCAGCGAGGTGCGGCGCGCCGCGGTGGCGCTCGCGCGCGAGGTAGAACGCCGCGAGCCGCACCTCGCGACCAGCAAGTGGTGGAAGGAGGAGCGCCACGGCGTGTTCATCGACTACAACCAGAACGCGAAAGACCGAACGGTGGCCTCGGCCTATTCGGTGCGGCCCACGCCGGACGCGAGGGTGTCCACGCCCCTGACGTGGGAGGAGGTGCCCGGCTGCGATCCTGCGGCGTTCACGTTGTCGACGGTGCCGGAGCGGTTCGAGCGAGCCGGTGACCCCTGGGCCGGGATCGACGACGCCGAAGGCTCGCTCGAACCGCTCCTCGAGCTGGCCCAGCAGCAGGAGGCCGATGGGCTCCCCGACGCTCCGTGGCCGCCGCACTACGAGAAGCAGGAGAACGAGCCGCCTAGGGTCCAGCCGTCGAAGCGACGCGCGACGGTGCCGCCGCCCGCGCCCGGGAAATCGAGCGGACCGACGGGGCGACGACGCACGACGATGCCGCTGATCGAGATCGCCCGAGCCGCATCCGAGCGTGAAGCGACGGACGGCCTCGAGCGATGGAAGGCGAGACATCCGTCCGTCGTGCCGTACCTCGAGCCCGTCGACGTCATGGTCGATTCGATGCGGGGCCGGAGCACGACGTGGACGCGGATCCGCGTGAACCTGCGGCACGTCCCCGAAGGGGAACGGCCACCGCAGGAGGCGCTCGAGGTCGACTACGACCCGTGGGAAGGTGCCCGCGGCGATGGCTAACACACGTCCAGGCAGGCGGACACGTCGCGGCGAAGGCCCGATGCTGGCGAAGCTCGAACCCGAGATGCCTCGCGGCGAGGGCTGGACCTACGAGCCGAAGTGGGACGGGTTCCGCACGGTCGTCACGATCGGCGACGACGGTGTGCGATTCGTGAGTCGCGACGACCGGCCGATGATGCGTTTCTTCCCAGAGATCGTGGAGCTGCTCGAAGGCCGCGACACCGGCTCGCTGGTGGCCGACGGCGAGCTCGTGCTCGTCCGCCCCGGCAGGCTCTCGTTCGACGAGCTCCAGCTTCGGCTGCACCCGGCGGAGTCGCGGGTGCGGAAGCTCGCCGCCGAGATCCCCGCGACGCTGATCCTCTTCGATCTGCTCGAGGAGGGGCGTGAGGATCTTCGCGCTCGGCAGCTTTCCGAGCGACGCGCGCGGCTCGAGGCGATCGCCGCCCGCGTCGGCGCCGAGCGCGCTCCGGAGCGGCTCGCCGAGATGCCGCTCGGGCCCGACCTCCGGCTCACGCCGTGGACCGACGACGTCGCGGTCGCCGAGCGGTGGTTCGCCGACGAGGAGGGTCTGGGGCAGGACGGGATCGTGGCGAAGCGGACGGACCAGGCCTACCAGCCAGGTGTGCGCGGGTGGGTCAAGGTCAAACATCGCTCGACGGCCGATGTCGTGGTCGGCGGGTACCGGCTCGCCAAAGATGGCGACGGGGTGGGCTCGCTCCTGCTCGGTCTGTACGACGCGGAAGGGCGGTTGCACTACGTGGGCCACACGTCGTCGTTCCGCGCGGCCGATCGCCGGGCCATCAAGGAGGCGCTCGCGCCGCTGGAGGGCGGCGTGGGGTTCGGCGGCGACGCGCGCTCACCGGGTGGTCCCAGCCGGTGGTCGGCGGGACGCGACACCGCGTGGGTGTCGCTCGATCCGATGCTGGTGTGCGAGGTGTCGTTCGACCGGCTCCAGGGTGGCCGGTTCCGTCACGCCGCGACGTTCGTGCGCTGGCGTGACGACCGCGTGCCCGCCTCGTGCACGTTCGAACAGGTCGGCGCCGAACCGCCGTCGTGGGGCTGAGCGCCGGTGAAGGCGATGGTGATCCGTCGGTTCGGGGACCCTCGGGAGCTCCGCCTCGAAGACGTCGCCGATCCGCAGGCGGGTCCCGGTGATGTGCGGATCGCCGTTCATGCAGCCGGTGTGAACCCCGTCGACGCCGGGAACCGTCGTGACGGGTCGTGGGCGGGGATCGAGCTGCCCGCCGTGCTCGGGTACGACGTCGCCGGCGTCGTCGACGATGTCGGGCCGGGCGTGGCGAACGTCGCTGTGGGCGACCACGTGATGGCGATGACCGGATTCCCCGGAGGCGCAGGTGGGTACGCGGAGATGGTCGTCACCCCCGCCGCGCTCGTCGCGGTCCTGGAGCCGCCGGTCGACCTAGTGGAGGCGGCGGCGATCCCGCTGGCCGGCGGGACGGCGCTCGACGTGCTCGCTCGGCTCGGGGTTCCGCGCGGCGGCACGATGCTGGTGCTCGGCGCCAGCGGAGGTGTCGGCATGTTCGTCGTGCAGCTCGCCGTGCTCGACGGGCTACAGGTGATCGCGGTGGGGAGGGACGCTTCGCACGCGCGCCTGCACGAGCACGGGGCGACGGCGTGCATCGACTACACGTCCGAAGACGTGCCCGGGCGGGCGAGGACGATCGCGAACGGACCCGTCGACGCGATCGCCGACCTGGTGGGTGGCGACCTCCTCGCGCGATCGCTGCCGGCGCTCAGAACCGGGGGGAGCATGGCGTCGATCGCGACCCCTGAGCTGGATCTGGACCCGATCCTCGACAACAACCTCACCTGGCACGGTGTCTTGATCGGCGACGACGGGGACAGGACCCGGCGTCTCGCACGGTCGCTCGCGGTGGGAGACGTACGTCCTCACGTCAGTCACGTCTTGCCGCTGGCCGATGCCGCCGAGGCGCATCGGATCGTCGAGTCGGGGCACCCGGATGGCAAGATCGTCCTCGCGACCCACCCCTGAAGGGCAACGGCGGTGAACAACCGCAGGCTACAAGGCGTATGGTGTACCCATGGGGAGCGACGGCGTCTACAGGACCGAAGGCGGCGTGATCTTCAAGGTCCAGCGCGACGCTGAAGGACATCTGTCGGTCGAGACGCTCCGCGAGGGAGCCTGGGCGCGTGCCCCCATCGGCATGGCAGGCCTCCGCATCGCCCCCACGACGAGACGTCTGACCACTCGCCAGATCGCCGCGCTGGAGCGCTGAGCCGCCGGGGCCGGCGTGGTCACAGCGTCTCGACCGGCGCCGCGGTACGGACTCGGTCTCGCGATCTTCGTCGGCGCCGCGGTCGCGGTGGCGCTCGGGGTCTACGGCAACGTGCACGACCCCTCCGGCCGAAGCCTCGTCACCCTCTTCTTCACGAAGACCATCAACCTGAAGGTCTGGTTCGCCACCGTTGCCATGTCACTCGCCGTGTTCCAGCTTGGCTCTGCCCTGAAGATGCAGGGCAAGCTCGGAGCCGCGAGAGGGCCGCGGTGGCTCTCGAAAGTTCACCGGGCGAGCGGCACGCTCGCGTTCGCGTTCGCCGTGATCGTCGCCTATCACTGCTTGTGGGCGCTCGGGTTCCAGGACACCGATACCCGGGTACTGGTCCACGGGGTCGCGGGCTGCGTGTTCTTCGGCGCGCTTGCCACCAAGATCCTCGTGGTGCGCGGGCGGTCGATGCCCGACCTCGCGTTCTCCCTCGCCGGTGGCCTGCTGTTCTCGGCGATCACCGTGGTGTGGTTGTCGAGCTCGTTGTGGTTCTTCGTGAACGTCGAGTTCCCGGGGCTCTGACGTGAGGGCGAAGGCCTATCACCGGATCATCGGGGTGGTGCTGGCGATCGTCTGGATCGTCTTCGTGTCATTGCTCGCCGGTGTCGGTTCGGACGTCTTGACGAACCCGCCGGCCACCTAGGATCCGCCCGCCGCGTGCGTCGAGGTGGGCGGCGGTCAGCTTCCTCCGAGCCAGCGATCCATCTGATCGTGCGTCAGGTTGCCTCCGGTCAGGATGGTCGCGACGAGCCGGCCGGCGAACCGGCCGGGGTTCACCATCATGGCCGCGATGCCGCACGCGCCGGCCGGCTCGAGCACGAGGCCGAGGTGCCGGTGAGCGAGTCGCATCGCCTCGATCATGGTGGCGTCATCGACGAGCAGCAGGTCGTCGACGAGCGGGACCAGATCGTCGACGGCCTCAGGGACCGGCACGCGCACGGCGATGCCGTCGGCGATCGTGTCTGCTGCGTCGGTCGCGATGGGCGCTCCTCGACGGAGTGAGAGCGCCATCGAGGGTGCGCCCGCGGCGACGACGCCGACGAGCCGGGTCGCAGGCGCGACCGAGCGGATCCAGGTGCCGACCCCGCCCAGCAGCGCACCGTTGCCGATGGGAACGATGACGTCGTCGAAGCTCTCGGGCCACGTGGCGAGCTCGAGCCCGATCGTGCCGGCACCTTCGGTGACGGGGAGGTCGAGTCCGTCGATCACCAACGTTCCTTTTCCGGCGGCGGCCGCCCTCGCGGCCGCGAGCTTCGCGCCATCGAAGTCGTCTCCTTCGAGGATCACCTCCGCACCGAGCTCGCGCATCCGGGTGACCTTGACCGGGTTGGCGTTCTGGGCGGCGAAGACGCTCAGGTGGACCTGACGGTCGCGCGCCGCGAACGCGAGGCCTTGACCGAAGTTCCCGGCGCTCGCGACGACGATGTGGGCGCCGGCAGGGACGCTCGCGACCATCGCCGCCCCACCCCGGCCCTTGAACGAGCGGATGGGGTTCATCGTCTCGACCTTCACGACGACGCGGCATCCGAGCGCCCGGCCCAGCTCGTCGGCCTCGAACTGCGGCGAGTCGAGGAAGACCGCGGGGATGGCCCCGACGCTTCGCGAGATCGCATCGACGGTGATCCTGGGCACGGATGCCTGCTCCGATCGGCGAACGAGTGGCGTCCTTCCATCTGAGCATAGGGAGCGCCACCAGCCATCGATCGTCCCGGGTCAGCGGCTCGCGCCGGATCCGTAGGTCTCGGTGAGCGCGGCGCCGAGCCGCGCGAGCTCGTCGCGGACCTCGCGGGGAGACACGACCTCGATCTGCGCGCCGAACCCGACGAGCTCCGACGCCACGGTGTGAGCGGACCAGCTCCGGATCTCGACCGCCGCCCGCCCGCCCGTCGCTTCCTCGCCGATCACGGCCCGTGCGCCGAACGCACCCCGGAGCCACGGCACCACCTCGGGGTCAGCGAGCACGTGCGCCCGGAACCACACCCGGCGCTCGTCGATCGTGTCGACAATGGTCTTCCACGTCTCGGCCAGGTCGAAGCCCGCGGGTCGGTCGGCAGGCTCATCGGTGAGGGTCACCGCACGCACGCGACTCAGGCGGAACGTTCGAAGCCCTGCGTCCGTCCCCGCGACGAGGTACCAGACCGAAGCTTTCGCCACCAGACCCAGCGGGTGCACCACACGTTCGGTCTCGGGCCGGTCCCTGCCGGCATAGCGAAGGCGCACCTGCACCGCGTCGACCACGGCCCGCTGCAAGACGTCGAGGTGCTCCGGAGGTGGGGTGCTCGTTCGGTCCCACCTCGTGGGGCCGAGCACCACGGCCGCCGCGGCCGACTCGGCCTCGGCACGGAGCGGCTCCGGCAGGGCCCGCATCAGCTTGCGGAGAGCCGCCTTGATCTGTGGGGTCGCCGCGGCCGACGGTCCGGCGACCATGAACAACGTGCGGGCCTCGGCGGCGGTCAATCCGGTGAGGTCGGTCCTGGCCCCGCCCACCAGCGACCAGCCGCCGCCCCTGCCGGCCTGCGAGTAGACGGGGATGCCCGCAAGCGCGAGAGCCTCGAGGTCGCGGCGGGCCGTGCGTTCCGAGACCTCGAGCTCGCCCGCCAGCTCGGCAGCGGTGATGCGCCCCTTCGCCTGGAGGATGAGCAACACGGCGACGAGTCGATCAGCGCGCATGTCTGAAGGATGTCACGAAAACTGGACAGGAGATGGCCACTTCTCCCCGGCATGATGTGGGCACGGCCGTGGTTCACGGGAAGACACGGCGATGGATCCCGCGAAGAGATGAAGTCCTAGAGACATGGAAGTCCACAGGGAAAGGGGAGCCACATGAGTACCGCCATCGAGGCAGAGGGGCTCGTCAAGAGCTTCGGGAAGGTCCGCGCGCTCGACGGCATCGACATGGTCGCGCGGGAGGGCACCGTGTT
>Ga0247727_10006622_pt1 | contig 22657 bp, 18 predicted proteins | sample WisWelCaveWW1625_FD_202498 | JGI IMG/M metagenome (GOLD analysis project Ga0247727, IMG submission 202498) | Biofilm microbial communities from Wishing Well Cave, Virginia, United States - WW16-25 | ecosystem: Environmental > Aquatic > Deep subsurface > Groundwater > Cave microbial mat | place...
TAATAGAAATGTAAATGTGCTACCCTTCCCCGCTTCGCTTTCCGCCCAGATTCTCCCGCGATGCAATTCGATCATCGCTTTGGCAACGGCAAGCCCAAGCCCCATCCCGCCATAGCGGCGCGTCAGATGAGTTTCCACCTGGAAGAAGCGTTCAAAGACACGCGGCAAATCCTTTGCAGGGATTCCGATGCCGTTATCAATGACGGCAACTTTAATATAACCCGAGTCATCTTCAATAATTATTTTCACCGTCCCGCCAGATTCCGTAAATTGGATCGCGTTCTTCACCAGATTACTGAGCGCGATGTTGATCTTCACGCTGTCCCCATCAATAGAAAATGGAGAACTGCCAAACTCACCCTTCACCGTAATGTTCCGCGACTTCGCCTCATCCTGGAATGTAAGGATGACGTCTTCTGCGACCTTGGTCAGCGACACCTGATTACTTCGCACCCGCGCAGACCCGGTCCGGTAATTATCCACATCCGAAAGATTTTCAACGATCTCCTTCAACTTGGTCGCATTGCGGATGATCGTATCCAATTGTTCCGCATATTCGCTGCCCGCCAGTTCACGCAGGAACGTGGCGTGACCGAGGATCAAACCGAGGGGAGTCCGAAGTTCGTGCGACGTGATCGCGATAAAGTCCGTTTTTAGACGTTCGAGTTCCGCCAGTTCGATGCGCGCCACTTTGACTTTCCGCTGCAGTTGATGGTCACGCATCGCCTGCGCGGCGAGCGCGCCGAGCGTCGCGAGAATGGTCAGGTCTTCTTCGGTATAATGTGCGTCGTCCTTTTTGTTGATCGCTTCCAACACGCCGATCACTTCGCCGCGTACCATGAGCGGAACAGCCGCAAGGGATTTGGTTTGATATCGCGCGACACGATCAGGCACTTTGAAATGGCGTTGGTCAATCTTCGTATCCTGTATAATCAACGGCTGACCTTTGCGGAAAACCCAACCCGCCGCGCTTCCGTCCAAGGGCACACCCACCGGGCGAAGGACCTCACGGTGGATCCATTGCAGGGACAAAAAGCGAAGTTCTTCCGCGACCTCCTCATATTCAAGGATGGAGGCGAACTCGCTGTTCGTCATCTCGCTTGCTTCGTTAATTACGGTTTGGAGGAATGCTTCAATATCAGGCGCTGTTGTGAGACCCCGCACCACTTCAACCAGGCGTTCCAGGTGATCGAGCCGCTCGTTGGATATCATTGCGCAAATTATACAACAACGACTGAATAAAGGAATAGATATTTCGTTGTAATCAAGCAGGTGACAGTCACTTCCGCGAGATTTTACCTGCAGTAAAAAGCAAAGTAAGCGACTGTCACCTGATCATTATCACACAAACAAGGAGAAACCATACATGGCACAGAAAAAAGTTCGTGTGGCGATCATCGGCGTGGGGAATTGCGCCTCCTCGCTCGTGCAGGGAATCCAATTCTACAGAGACACCACAGACGAATCGAACGTGCCGGGCATCATGCACACGCGCCTGGGCGGATATCACATCCGTGATATTGAATTCACCCTCGGCATTGACGTGAACATCACCAAGGTGGGCCGAGATTTATCGGAAGCCCTCTTCGCCGAACCCAACAACACATTCAAATTTGCGGACGTGCCAAAACTCAACGTCCCCGTTGTGCGCGGCATGACACACGATGGGCTTGGCAAATATCTTTCAGGCATGGTCACCAAAGCGCCCGGACCGACTGCCGACATCGTCAAACTGTTGAAAGACACCAAAACCGATGTCGTTGTGAACTTCCTCCCTGTTGGCTCTGAGATGGCTACGAAGTGGTACGTGGAACAATGTATCGAAGCCGGTTGCGCGTTCGTCAATGCCATTCCGGTTTTTATCGCCTCATCAGAATACTGGGCAAAAAGATTCTGCGATGCGAAACTCCCCATCCTCGGCGACGATATTAAGTCTCAGGTCGGCGCAACGATCCTGCATCGCGCTCTCGCCACACTCTTCGTGGATCGCGGCGTTCAAGTTGACCGCACCTATCAACTCAACTTCGGCGGCAATACCGATTTCCTCAACATGCTCGAACGCGAACGACTCGAAAGCAAAAAAATATCAAAGACCAACGCGGTCACCAGCATGATTCCATACGAACTCGGCGCGGACAACGTTCATGTTGGACCCAGCGATTACGTTCCCTGGCTCTCCGATCGCAAGTGGGCATACATCCGCATGGAAGGCACTTCCTTCGGCAACGTTCCCCTCAACGTGGAAGTCAAACTCGAAGTGTGGGACAGCCCCAACTCGGCCGGCGTAATGATTGACGCCATCCGTTGTGCCAAAATCGCACTCGACCGGAAACTCAGCGGACCAATCATCGGACCCTCCTCCTATTTCTTCAAGTCCCCTCCGAAACAATTCCGTGATGACATCTGCCGAGAAAAAGTGGAGGCATTTATCACCGGCGATTCGAACGAATAATATATTTGCTTGGCGGGGGTCTCAGACCCCGCCGAACTCTTTGATATGATGAAAACCCGCCTGTTCCTACGCCTTCGCGAAGCATCCCTTTGGGGTAGCCTGCTCGCCGTTATCCTGATAGCGTGCGCGCCCTCAGCCTCGTCCCCCACCGCGGATGTCGACGCGCTCTACACCCAAGCCTTTCAAACCGCGTTCGCGGAACTTCAACCTACCGCAACACTGCCACCAACCGACACACCTGTCCCACCCCCAACTGCGATCCGCACACCTCCTGCACTGCCATCAATATTTATCGCCAGCCAATTGAATCCGCTCGATACCCCGCACACTTACATCCAGGAAACGTGTGAATATTTACTCAACAAGTGGAGTTCAACGAACGCCGCGCCCGGAACGGTAGTTATGGTCATCATGTTCCACGGCATCAACAAAGATTCTGTGGACGACCCCAGCGATATCCTTGCCTCTGATTTCAGAAAGATGATGAACGACCTCAAAGACCAGGGCTTCGAAGCCATCAACGCAACTCAAATGGCGGAATTTGTCGATCACAACGCGAAGATTCCATCACGCTCTGTCCTGCTCATTGTAGATGACCGTCATCAAGGCGAATATTTCAACGATCACTTCCGCCCATTTTACGAAAAGTGGGGCTGGCAGGCTGTGAACGGCTGGATTAGTTTGGAAGACGGTCCGCGCGCAATCAGCATCGAAGCCAATATCGCCCTCGAAGCTGAAGGCTGGGTAGATCATCAATCACACGGCTACATCCACAACATCAATATGAGCGATTCATCCACAGACGAATTCATCAAAACGGAATTCGAGAAATCCATCGCTGACCTGCAAACCAATTTCAATAAAACCCCTCTTGCCATCATCTGGCCCGGAGGCGGATTTGGAGTCCACCCTGTGAAATTTGCCCGGGAATATGGATATCGTCTCGGCTTCACTATCAATCCGCGTGGACCAGTCATGTATAACTGGATTCCCCTTATCGATCAAGCAGACCCCGCGCGCCCGGCCTTTCTTGCAGAGGGTTATGTCAACGACCCGCGTATGGTAATTCCTCGTTATTGGCCCCACCAGGTTGCATCTAACATTGACACCGTCCGTAACATTGGTAACGATGCTGCCGCCTACGCCGAACAAAACAAAGCCGTCGAACTCGAATACTACGATATCGTCTGCGCGCCGACACATGGGGTAATTCCCTAGCCCTCTTGCATCGGCAGCAGGCTGGTCGTATGTAAAACCCTTTTGAACCACTGAGACACGGAGACACCGGGAAAATATTTAGAAAACTCCGCGACTCTGTGTCTTCGTGGTTAGGATTTTAAACTTTTGCAAGAGGTCTCCTGAATTAATGAACTCCTCCGAATTCAACGCCTACAAGTCCCGGTACCGATCAGCGATTCGTAAAGTATTAACTGAATCGGAACGCGGCCGCCTCGACGAAGCAGGCTTCCCGGCTTATTCTCATCCCAACCCGATCATCAATTGGTTGTTCTGGCAGCGACTTCGCAATGCGATGAACCACATTCAAGAATCCGCGCCGCATGAGAACGTCCTTGATTTCGGGTGCGGGAGCGGTGTAATGATCCCTTTCCTTGCACAACACAGCCGGCACGTCACCGCAATGGACATCGATCTCCTTCCCATCCAACGCGTCAGACAACACATACCGCTCGCTGAAAACGTCGAAGTCCTCGACGCAAAGAAAACCCCCATCTCGATACTCACTCCGGAATCGTACGACCTCATCATCGCCATTGATGTGCTCGAACACGTGGACGACCTATCCGGGATACTTTTACAACTGATAAATCTGCTGACGCACGGCGGGCAGCTCGTCATTTCAGGTCCCACAGAAAATATTCTCTATCAAATCGGGCGTAGACTCGCTGGCCCGGAATACTCCGGCGAATATCACGAGCGCGGCGTCGCTGAGATCAGAAGTGAGGTTCGTCGGCTCGCCGGCATCCATCACATTGCCACCCTCTATCAGCCCGTCCCACTTTTTGAAGTATTCGCTGCATATAAAAACTGAACTCATCGGCGACTCATCGGGGGATGTATACTTAACTCGTGCAAGCCCAGCCTTACATTCCAGGATTGAAGCCAGCGGATGCGGGTCCGCTCTCGCGCTTTATTCCTCCTCTTGAGGAAGGAGTCATCGCGCGCTGGCTTCCGCATCATGCCCCAGCCGGCAGCTGGTTGCTCGACCCATTCGGATTCTCCCCTAGGCTCGTTCTCGAAGCCGCGCGTGCAGGTTATCGCGTGTTGGTAACAGTGAACAACCCCATCACACGCTTTCTGCTGGAGACAGCCGCCAACCCTCCCACTGAAACAGATTTCAAAGCCGCGCTCGCCGAACTCGAAACAGCAAAAAAAGGCGATGAGCGGCTCGGCGTACATTTGCAATCCCTCTATCGCACTCCCTGCGAAAAATGTGGGCGCGAAATTCAGGTTGAAACATTTCTCTGGCGAAAAGATGAAGTTACACCGTATGCACGAGTCTACACCTGCCCGCACTGCGAAGACTCAGGGGAGCGCGTTGCAACACAACAGGATATTGACCGCGCGAAGAATATCGCGTCCACAGACGGCTTGCATCGCTCACGCGCATTCGAAAGAGTCGTCAAACTGAAAGATGAAGACCGCGTCTACGCAGAAGAAGCGATTCAATATTATTTGCCGCGTCCGTTGTATGTGCTGACCACTATCATCAACCGGCTCGATAGTTTAACCCTCACGCCCGAACGCAGGCGCGCGTTGAGCGCGTTGATCCTTGTCGCATGCGACGCGGGCAACACTTTGTGGGATTTTCCCGATCAAAGACCGCGACCCAAGCAACTCAACATCCCAAGCCAGTTCCGCGAGCACAACCTGTGGACTCAGCTCGAGCGTGGATTAAGTCTATGGACGGAAACAGCCTCAGGCGTCGTCTGTGAAGCGTGGCCCCAGAGAATTCCGGAGAGCGGCGGCATCTGCATCTACGAAGGTCGTCTCAAAGATCTGGCGCATGAAGTCAAAAAGGAAATTCCGATTGCCGCGGTGATCGGGTCGTTGCCGCGTCCGAATCAAGCCTTTTGGACTCTCTCCGCATTATGGGCTGGGTGGCTGTGGGGTCGCGAAGCGGTGGAACCGTACAAGATCGCGTTACGTCGTAGACGATATGACTGGGCATGGAACGCAACCGCGTTGAGCGCTGCATTTACGCATCTGTTTGAGTTGTTGCCGCTTGGCACACCCTTCTTTGGTTTATTACCTGAACCTGAACCATCGTTTCTCACCTCGGCGCTCACAGCCGCAAGCGCGGCAGGCTTTGATTTGCAAAGCCTCGCATTGCGAACGGAACATGATCCAGTGCAAACCCTGTGGAAGCGCGGTGAACATTTGAAGCGCGAATCAAATCAGGCTGAGGTTGGCGCAGTGCGAGAAGCGATCCATTCGCATCTGGTTGAACGCGGCGAGCCTGCAAGTTATTTGCACGTCCACGCAGCGGGTCTAATTTCTCTGGCTGAAACTCATGCTTTGAAAAACAAGGATCAGGAATTTGACGAGGCTATGCGCGCAACACAATCACTCATTCAAACCGCGTTGTCTGAAGATGAACGGTTTGTTCATTATTCCACCGGCGAGAGCGTGGATGCGGGGTTGTGGGGAATCAAAAGTAGTGACGACTTAAGTCGTTACAACGAGTCTCTTGCCGACCGCGTGGAAGTTGCCACTGTCACATTTCTACAAAAGAATCCGAACAGTATTTATCTTGAAATCGAAGATGACTTGAATTCGCACTTCCCAGGTTTGTTTACACCATCGAAGCGGATGATCTATGTAGTGCTTGAGTCGTATGCCGAACGCGATGGCGCGGCATGGAAATTGCGCGCGGAAGACGTTGCATCTGCGCGGAGTAATGAATTGAACACGATCACCGCCATACTCGATATTGTTGGCAAGCGATTGAACTATTCCACACGAGAGTTGGATAAAAACTTATTATGGGAGGAAAGCGGGAAAATTGAATGTGCATTTTACGTACTTGCATCTGCGCTTGTTGGGCGCGCGATTGCTGGAACGCCATTCCCGCCTGAGCAAACGATCATTGTTATCCCAGGAGGGCGGTCATCGTTGGTCGCTTACAAAGTCCAACGCGATCCCGCGCTAGCGGAACGCATGAAAAATTACCGTCTTGTGAAGTATCGTTTGTTGCGCACCCTGCTCGAGGTCCCGGTATTGACGCGTGAGACATTTGAAGAACAGGTCGCAAGCGATCCGCTTGAAAAATCCAAATCGCAGATGATCATGTTTTGATATGTCCAAAAAACAATTGGCACATTTGCTCGCCCTGATATTGACTTCCTGCGTGACCGTTTCAGAAGGGACGACTCCGACAGATGCCCCGCTTCTCTTTGTGACCTCAACCCTGCCGCCCACGAAACAAGGTCTAACGCTGCCGACGTCGATCCCACCCACCCTCACGCCGACGCGCGATCCTTCGGCTCCAACCGCCGCCTCAATTTGCAAAGACAGCGCCGTCTTTGTCGAGGATGTCACAATTCCTGATAATACTAATCTATCGCAGGGTGAAAAATTTACCAAGACGTGGAAACTTCAAAACAACGGCGCCTGCACGTGGACGGGATATGTCGCCGCCTTCGAATCCGGCGAACGAATGGGCGCGCCCGATTCGATTCCCGTCGCGGAGACTGCGTCAAAAGCCACTGTGGATATTTCGGTTGATCTCACAGCGCCATCCACAGACGGCGCGTACATCGGCATTTTTGAATTGCGCGATGCGGCGGGTAACGTGGTCCCGATTGGCATTGAAAATACGTTTTGGGTAAAGATTATCGTTGGGGAACCAGCGGTGCAGATTGGCGCAGCGAATTGTTATTACACGACCAGCCCCGAATACGTCCGGCAATTGATCGGCTTGATCAACCAGGCGCGCGCCGACGTGGGCCGCGCCGCGCTGACGGTCAACGCGCAACTCACCTCCGCCGCGCAAAGTCATAGCCTGGATATGGGATGCAACGATTTTCTCGAACACAGCGGAACAGATGGCACATGGATCGGCGACCGCCTGCTTCAGGCTGGTTACTCTTCCACATATTATCTTGAGATTATTGCAATCGGACTCCCGCAAGATGCAATGAATCAATGGCGTATTGACCCGACTCATTGGGATGCAGTCATCAACTCACGCGTCACGGAGATCGGGGTTGGTTATGTATTTGTGAGAACCAGCAGTTATGGCGGCTATTGGACGGTGAATATGGGGAGACCGTAGATCTGCCACAGAGTCGCAAAGTGCGCGCCGAAAATTCAATGATTGGCTTCAAAATTATTCCTGCTTTGGTTCCAGCCACTCAGCCGGCAGGTAATATGTCGTTGGCTTGTCGGCGCCGGCAAAATCCCAATCGAGCGGGCTGAAGACCGGGCTGTACACGATACCCTTGGGCGAATCGCCGAACTGGTTGTTTTTATAGGCGCAGTAACAGCGATGCACCAGTCCCTCTGCAAGCAATTCGTCGAGTGGCCTCTCCCAATCCGTTTTACGGAAGCACACAATGCGCGCCATTTTGTGTGCGCGTTTTCCCTCGCTCCCCATTTTAAATTTTATTTCCTCAAACCCATCCACCTGCACCAAATTCCCGCCCAGCGCCAGCGTGCCCCAGCGGATCTGCGGCGCGGTCTGCCATTCGTCACTTTTATGATCGGTCATGTAGATCGTTCCCCGATGTTGGCACAGCCAGTTCATCTTGATATCGCGCGTGCAAAACTTCCCATCCACATCCTGGTCGAATTGCATTGCGTGCAGGTTATCTATGTCCTCACGCAAAATGCGAACGAAATTGGTTACCGCGCCGAAGCCGGTTTCCTTGTTGTAGAAGCGCACTGCCTGGAAGTTGCTCGTGTCAACTTGCTCCACATCAAACCCGACCTTGAGCATGACCGGGTCTCCCCAGCGCCTCACGCGAAATAATTTCGCTTCGAGCGCAGGGCTGGGCTGAATCAGCAGTGACGCGTTGACCTGCCCCCCCATCAGCTTCGCAGGCTCGTTCGCCTTGTTCTGTTTGTTCGGCTTGACGGGTTTGTTTTTCTTATTCTTGAACTTCTTCTTATCCGTCTTGGCTATGTCTTTCGGTTTCTTGGGTGACATGTTTATCTCCACTATTGGGTTTTGAATTAACGCCTTGTCAAAAACCTCCGTTCAGTATTCTACCAAAATTATTTTCCCCACCTCGGTTGCCAGTCTGAAATCTGAGTACTCGTCAACCGAGTTATTCCTGTCCCATCCGGGTGCATGATGTAAATCTCGTTGTTGCCATCGCGAAAGGAAGTGAACGCAATCCAATTCCCATCGGGCGACCAGCTGGGACTGAGATTGTCGCCGCCGTTTGTGATTTGAACCAAGCCTGTACCGTCAATGTTGATGATATAGATATTGCGGTCGCCTGCGGGTCCGCGATAAAAAGCGAGTCTTGTCCCATCGGGTGACCACGTACTGCGTCCGCCCATGTTATTCAGATTCGTGACCTGTCTCACATTCAAGCCATCCGCGTTCATGATGTATAACTGACGCACACCCGAGCGGGACGAAGCAAATGAGATCATCGAGCCGTCGGGCGACCATGTCGGGTCAATATCGTCACGCTCAGTGAGCGCACGCGGGTTGTTGCCATTGGCATCCATGAGCCAGAGCCCGTTGCCGTGGTTGGTAAAGAGGATCAACTGTCCGCTGGGAGATCGCTGAGGGGCGTAGAGACTCCCAATGCCGCGCGTGAGGCGTTGCAGTCCATCCCCATGAATTCCGATGGAGTAGATTTCAAATCCGCCGCTTCGTTTGGAGGAAAAGTAAACCGTTTGCCCATCAGGCGAAAGAGACGGATAGAACGTGGTGGCGTCGAAGTCTGTGAGTTGATCGCGCCCAGAACCATCCGCGTTCATGATGCAGATCTGGTCAATCTGGTTGACGTAACAGACAAATACGATCTTGCCCGTCGGTGGAGGCGAATCGCCAAAGCTTGGAACGGGAAAAGGAATCGGCATTGAGGGAAACGATTCAGTTGGCGGCGCAAACGTCAATGCGGCGGAATCGAGAATTAAAGAATTTGGAGTACGAGTCGGAATGTCAACAGCAGTAGCCTGCGTCGTATCTGATGAAGGCACAGGCAGGGTTTGCACGATGAAAATAAACCAGCCAATGACGCCGCACAAAATCATTACCCCACAACCCAGGCCGCCCAGAAGAAGTTTATCGAATGTTGAGATAAGTTTGCTTTGGGATTCCATCGTGCGATGGATTGTAATTCATAAACGTCCCGCAGGTTTAGTTGAGGGCAAGCCAGTTTTCAAGACCAACCTGCGGGACGATTCATCTTGTATTACTTCAATAGGTTTCGCATGACGGGCAAATAGTCTGGAAATATCTCATTCGTCGCGGGGTTATTCAATCGCTTCTGCAAAACCTCGGACAACACATCGCGATAATCGGTCGTGACCGTAAGATCGCCTGGTCCGATCATTTGACCGTCTTCCAGCCCGGGCCATTCGCCATGGACTTTACCGCCGTACACATTACCACCAATGACCATCATCATGCTCCCGTGACCGTGGTCGGTGCCGAGGCTTCCATTCTCGGAAGCGCGCCGCCCAAACTCAGACATGGTAACTGCGGTCAGTTGATTCATGTGGTCTTGCATGTCTGCGTGAAAAGCGGCGAGTCCCTCGGCTAAATCTTTCATAAGATTTGGCATCAAGCCTGTGACTGAACCTTGCGCGAAGTGCGTATCCCAGCCGCCTACGTCAATGGCTGAGACTTCGAGTCCTACTTCGGCTTTGATGAGCATGGCGGTTTGTTTGAGGGCGAGACCGAACTCAGAATCAGGGTAATTGGTAAATGGGGATTGGTACGTGGCAGGGTCAAGTTGTTCGAGCGTATCCATGATGGACAAAGTGTCCTGTCCTAATACATCATCTTCATAGACTGTGTTCAATGCGAGGCGCATTTGTTGCAAGGCGCGTTGATCGCCGCCGAGATGGAAATCGGCGATCGAACGCAACGCGGAAACTGGTACTGTTCCACTGAGGCTTCTTTGAGGACGCGTCCCCATCCCCACCGCGCGCAAAGGCGAAGAGTTGCCCGTGTTTAACGTGGCGAGGTGGCGCCCGATCCAACCCGAGGCGGGACCGCGTTCATCGTCCACGCCGCGCTCCATGAGTTCCATCGCCTTGAAGTGACTGCGCGATTCGTCCGACGCGCCGCAGGCATGGATGATGGCGAGTTGCTCACTTTGCCACGCGTTGAGCAGTGCGCGCATGGAGGGGTGAAAGCCAAAGAATCCGTCTAGGTCAATAGCGCGTTCTGTTTGTTTCGCGCTTATGTTATCGGGGCGCGGAATGCCCAGCGATGGGCGCAATTGATAGTACGCGTCCTCACCGTGCGGCACGACCATGTTGAGCACGTCCGCCGCGCCGCGCAGGAAGATGACGACGAGCACGTCGCCGCGCGGGGCAGTGTTCTGCGGCGCGAAGGCGAGGCGAGGCATCCATGATTTTTGAGGCTGATGAAGCATAGGTAAAGTTTCCAACATTTGTCATCTCCATTTCATCTGGTGGTCGAGACGCAAGCAGTCGAGACCACGACTCTTAATTTCATGTTTACTTGTCAGCGGTGGTCTCGAAACGTCCTGCGACGAGCACGCAGGTCTACTCGACCACCAGTGTTTATCTCCACTGAAACGCGGGCGAGGCGATGATGCCTGCGGCGAGGACTCGCAGGGTCTCTTCGTCGGTGGCGCCGGCTGATCGGACAGAGTCAATTAATTTGTCACGTGTGAGGCGTTCCAGAGGTGCGCCCAGTAATAACGATGTCAGCGCATCCGCATCCTCCTCTAAACTGTCTGACGCTGAGACATCCAAAAGAGAATTGAGATTGTTTTTTGTTCCACCAATTTCATTGCGGATCAACTCAAACGAAAATTGCCAGCGTGGCATGAGATTGTTTTGCCAGGGTTCGCTCCGGTCGGGATAACCATCAGGCGTGGGCCAGTTGAAATAAGTTTGGCCCATGCGAAGCAAATAATCTTGAATGCCCGCCCCATCCGTTTCAGTGTTGGTCATGCGAAGCGCAGAGGTGACAAAGTTCGCGGGGCGTTTGTATTTCGGTTGCGCGAGGGCGAGACCATCGAGCAGGATGACTCGCAGAACAGATTTGAGGTCGCCGTTTGTACTGAGAAAAGTTTGTGCGGCTTTCTCGATGATCGCTTGTGGAGGATCATCTGCAATGAAGCGACGAGTTAATTTTGTTGCGATGAATCGCGCCGTGTTTGGATGGTTCACAAGCATTTCAATTACCTGCTGCGCTTCTTTCACACCCGCATTTTGAATAGTGAGACCTAAAACATTTTTTGTACCTGTATCGTGAATATCTTCCTTGAATACGAAATCGCCCAACCAGAAATGTTCCTTGACATTCCAGCCTGTGAGACAACGCGCCAGTTCCATCACATCCTGCTGGGTATATCCGCCATCCACGCCGAGGGTATGAAGTTCCATGAGTTCGCGGGCATAGTTTTCATTCGGAGCACCTTTCTCGTTTGCCTGGTTATCGAGATAGACCAGCATGGCGGGCGAGTGCGCCGATGCCCACACCAGATCACGGAACGAACCCAGCGCGTGCTTGCGAATCACTTCGCGGTCATCCACGGGCTTGAGGTAAAAAATAGGTTCTTTCTCGATGAAGATGTTGAAGTGGTCGCTCCAAAATTCGACCATGAGTTCGTACAGTTGTCGCTTGCTGTATATTTGCCTGAGCAGGGTCGCCTGACGTAATTCGTTCGCGGGTCTCTCACGATCATAGTCGTCGAAGAGTTGATTGGTCACGCCTTCGATCTCGTCGGCGCTCATGCGAATGGTTTTGAACGGATTGAGCAGAATCTCGCAATCGAAATCGTTGATCGAGTCGAAGGCGAGTTGTTCTTCGATGTATGCCTGCAATCCTATCTCTGCGAAGCGAGCGCGTTCTTCGACGCGTGGACCAAAGGTGAGTCGGTTCAGCGCGAGGAAGTCGTTCGCGTCGAGTGGAGTCCACGGAAGAGTTGGAAGTCCACCAGCAAGTCGTCGGTAAATCGGAGCGCAAGAGGACAATGCTACGCTGGCAGTAACGAGGGCGGAGAGTTTGAGGAAGTCGCGGCGGGAGATCATGGTGATTGGTAAGTGGTAATTCGTAATTGGTGGTCGAGTAGCGAACGGGGTTTGCGAGCGTATCGAGACCAAAGAGTGGAGATTAGTGAATTAGAGAATTGGATGGGGTCATTGAAGTTCCAGGGAGTTATTTGAGAGATGAGCTAAACATGCTCTGGTTTCAACGTGTTTCCTTGTGTACTGGTTTCCCTGTCTACATTCCCGCGCGGCATCCAGTTCAGCAGCGCGAAGGCTGTTGCGCCGAAGGCGGTGATGAGGGCGAGGGGCAGGAGGAAGAACCAGCCAAGTATGGGGAAGAACCCCGCAAGCTCAAGGATGATCGAGCCGCGGATGAACGCGCTCAGCGGATTGAATGGGTTGCCCATGTGTTTCATCTGTTCGCCCAAATGCGCGGCAATGCCCGCCCAGCCGATGGAGGAAAGCGCGAGGGACGCGGCGAGGAGGATCCAACCGAGGGATTTGGCAGGTCCGATTGGGAGGGCAAACAGGACGACAATGGGGATGAGGAGCGCGATAACGACGATGAGCCCCAGCCAGAAGGAGGAGGCGAGGGATTTTTCGACGCGCGTCTGCGCGCGGGAGATGAGTTTCGGGAACAACAGCCACCACGCGGTCAGCATCGAAGGGAAGGCGACGCCGATGATCAACAGGATGAAGAAGATGGCGGAAATGTCAGCCATGGGGAAGTCCTTTCTTTTGATTGATGGAAGGGATACAGGGGTGGGGAGGGAAAAGTTGCAGAATGCTTTCACCACGAAAGGTCGCAAAGGAGCACGAAGGATTAAAAACAAAAACGCGCGGGGTTGCGCGTTCTTGGGATAAACCCCGACAGGTTTTCGGCGCGAAGATGTAAATCGAAACATCTGCGCGGACAAAGATATGTTTCAGGCTTGGATTCTCGGAAACCTGTCAGGTTTATTCGTTTCGTTGGAAGAACCCCACGATCACTGCTCCGATGCCGACCAGGCTGACATAGGGCAACAACAAGAACCAGCCGACGAACGGGAGAGCGCAGGCAAAGGACAATATTACAGTCCCCCACAATGTCCGCTTCCAGGTGGATTGTTCTGGGAAGAGCCGCGCGCCCAGTTCGTTGACCACGCTCGATAAGCCGAACGTGATTAGCAAAGCCAGCAAACCTGTAGTAACCAATGCAGGGATGGTGAGGACGCCTTTCAAAAATCCGCTTGCGTTTTCGGCGATGGAAAACAGGACGATGGCAATCACGCCGAAGAAAAGAAAATTGACGAAACCCACACCGAAAGAACGCGCCGCGAATTGGTTGATTGCGCGCTGGGTTTTTTCCACGCGTTTCGGAAACAATGCGCTGACGACGAGGAAGTACGCGCAGAGGCTGGTGGTCAGCAAGAGGATGATGAGCAGCAGGCGAAGGATGTCGGTCATGTAGGTCTCCTGATTTAGGTTGTAGGGGCGACCCGTCAATCCAATCAATCGTGACGGGAGGCAAGGCGTTTCGCTCGTACGCGCCGTGATTAATCCCTGGCGGGTCGCCCCTACGCGAAAATTTATTTGATTTGCTTCCTCAACAACATCCCATTCCCCACCAGCCACAGCACGGACGCGCCCGCGAGGGTGAGTGTGAGCACGAGGCTGGAGATTTCAAGCGGAGGCGATTGAGGAAGAGTTGGCATTTTGAATGTGGACAGTATGTCGAGCCATGCGATCCATTGCGATTGCAATTGGAGGAAAATATCAGTGAAGGACGGCGTTTCGATGGCGGGCAACAGGGTCATGATGAAGGGCGCGGCGACGATGAGGGCGATCAATGCGACGGCGGCTTGCAGAGTCGCTGTCAGCGTGAGCCAGCGCGGGAGTTGCGGAGTCAGGTTTGGGTTCGTCGTGAAGCGGGCGGCGATGTTGCGAGATAATGTCAGTTCGGGGAGAGAATCCAATTCGGCGAATAAAGATTGAAGCACGGATAAACGCGCCGCACATTCATCACACGAAGCAAGATGCGATTCGATTTGGGCGCGCTCGGCCGTTTCGTTATCGAGATATTCGTTGAGTTGCACGTCTGTGACGTGATCAGTCAGGTGCATGGAGTTTCTCCGCGAGAAGTTTGCGGGCGCGGAAGAGGTGACTCTTCACATCGCTCAAAGGGATTTTCAATTCGGATGCAATTTCATCGTACGACATTTCCTGATAATGCCGCAGTTCGACGACGACGCGATACTGCGCGGGCAGGGACGCGAGCGCCTCGCGAATTTGCTCGCTTCTTTCTTTGACCTCGACCTGCCTCTCGGGTCTCTGACTTTGGTCGGCATCCCGTCCCTCATCCAGCGGCGCAGTAGACTTCTGCGACTCAAGATGATTGAGGCACAGGTTGGCGGCGATACGCCGAACCCACGGACCGAACTCGCGCTCGAGGTCGAAGGTGTGCAGGCGGTCGTAGGCTCGCATGAATGTTTCCTGCGCCAGGTCTTCGGATTCGCCGCGCTCGTGCAGGATGCGATAGCAGACGTTGAACACGTTGGTCTGATAACGCGTGACGAGTTCGCCGAACGCGTCGCTTTCGCCGCGCATGGCACGGACGAGGAGGTCGCGGTCGGTAGGCGCGGTCATGGCTGAAGTGTAATACAGGGTTGGATGGGGAAAAGTTGCAGGGATGGAGGGTTATTTTTCGCCCAAATATTTTTTAGCAACTGCAAGAAAATCCCGGGCTTGGTTGAGGATTTCGCTGACTTCTTCTGCCTTGAATTTTGTTACTTCGTCATAATCCCCCAACATTCGGCGACGAAACGCCCCGGTCAGGAGTTTATGATACTTATCGTCAAATATCTTTGTTCTGACAAAGTGTTGAGCGAATGCTCCATGGACCGTTCCATGCTTGCTATACCGCAAGTCCTTTTCATTGAGCAAGGCTTCTGCGATATAGAAAACTGAATAATAGGCGCGATTGACGGCGTCGCGCAAGAATTCCTCCTTGAAAAGAACTTCCGCTGCGTGAAGAGTCTCTTCTGCATTGAGCATCAATTGCTGTGAAGACTCTTTCACACAGGAACCCCTTCCACGCGCACGTTACGAAGCAAAGGTTTATCTGCGGTCAACCAATCCTTTTCGCGCATGAATTGTGGACTGATTGTAACCAGATACTCTAAGGATAATTCTCCGATCAAATCGTCTGTTCGATCCAATTCGATAGGCGCGCGATCAAAATCAGTTAGAACCACTAAAACATCCAAATCGGAGCCTTCCCGCTGGTCTCCGCGCGCGTAGGAACCGTAAAGATACAGCCCTTTCAGTTGCTGGCCGTACAATTCGGTCAACCCTTTTTTCAATCTGGCAAGCAGGTCTTTGATATTTGCTGGCATGACTGTAATTATAAACCCAATCAAAAGCATCCAAAGTGTGGGCGACGCCGCGCATGGCACGGATGAGGAGGCCGCGGTCGGTGGGCGCGGTCATGGTTGAAGTAAACAAAAGGGCGGACACAAAGGTCCGCCCCTACGCAATTTATTTCAACAAAACCTTATTCCAATCGAGCATGGACTTTATTTGCTCTATCGGTGCCTGACCCTCAGGCGTGAACCCCACAAATGAGCGGTTGTAGGCATCCTCCGTGCCGTCATCGAGATTCCAGCGGAGCGTGTTGCGGAATACGCCGAGGCAGGAGGTGCCGCGGAAGTCATCAGGCAGGGAGGTCTCAAAGGTGTACACGTAGGTGCCGTCGGCGGTGTCCACCACTTCGATGACCGTGGCTTCATGAATCCAGCGCAACCATTGATTTTGCGTGACCTGTTTTTTATCCGCACCGATCGTGCCGCGGGTGCGCGTGATGGTTTCGCCCATTTTGTAATTCCAGGGAGCCGCAGACGGAGGCGCGTTCTTTCTGCCCTTTTCCTTCGGACGTTTACCGAGGAATCCCCCGGGCAACAAGCCTTCGCCATTCGCATCTTCAACCCCGCGGGCGATTTGCCAAACGCTTGGCTCGCTGTTGACAAACCTCAGCCAAAAGATGCTCGCGCCCTGCGTGTAATGCTCCGCCCCTATGGGACGAATGAACGTGACGCCCGGCGTTTTCGCTTTAAATAGTTTGAAATATCGGGCAGCGTTTTCGGTCAGTCCACCGGGCGGCAGGTGACCGCGAATATGTTGAACAAGTTCAGCGGTCTCGTTGCAGACCGCGCGCGTGACGATCAGTTCCTGTGTGCGTCCGTGTTCGGCACGCCAATTGCCAATATTATCAGAAGCCCATTTGCTGAGGATCGAGTACAGCGTTGTGTCGGCGAATCGGACTTTATCTTCTTCGGGCGTGAACGTTTCCCATCCCGCGGCTGTGACGTGGTCCACCCGCAACGGCGTGAGCATGACGATCCACTTCCATGCCCAATCTGGGAGCTGACTTTTCATCGCCTCAAGCTTCGCCAGAGCCTGATCAGTCGTCATCGTCATGAACTCATATTTGGCTTCCTCCTCCGCCAACCCATCCAAGCCGATGCGCCTCGATTGCGGTCCATTGGCTTTGACGCCCTGCATGTGCATGGCGATTCTGTCCTTCCACACCTTTTCGGTGGCGGAGGCAAGTTTGGGTTTGTTTGCTCCCGCAGCTTCGTATTGCGCGATCTTTTCTTTACATTGCGCCGCCACATCGGCATCGCTCAGGGCGGCTTGTCGTTTCTTGACATCGCCAACGCGCAATCTTACTAAAAGGTCTTTGGGATCCGCCCACGATCCATGCGCCGACTTATAGCGCATCCCCGAAAAATGGATGATCATATACTGCAGCCAGAGCGGGAAACGCTTCGGCTCCTTCTCGAACCGTGCGCGGATTTCCGCCAGCAGTTGATACTGGTCCTTACCATCGAGGGTTTTGGCGTATTGCTCCACTTTCAGGCGCACAATGTCCCTGACTGTGGCGGGAACCTTCGGGTCATAGTTGACGAGGAATTCCGCTTCGGTGGTTGTGTAGTTCGGGTCTGCCTTGGTGAGTTTGTACCATTCAAGTTTTGGTTTTTCGACCTTGTCATAGGTCGCGTCGAACTCGCGCAGTTTTTCCATTTCTTCCAATAGCATGGGCAGGGCGGATTCGTTCTTAAGTTTAAACTCCGCTTCAACCTTGGTGCGGTTCGGGTGTTCTGCCGCCATCCCTTCGAGTTGACGCTGAAGGTAGCGGATGCGGTCCCTCAGGAAACCAAGCTGGGTCTTGAATGACTCGATGCGCGATTGAATAAAAGTTCTCTCGCCGCGAATATCCTTGGGCCACGAGGCAATGAAATAATCGTGGTTCTTTTGGATCAGCGCCATTGCTTCCTCTTCGATTGGCTTGTATTTGGTATAAAAGCTCCTGGCGTCCTTGATTATGAAATAATTTTTAAAGCTGGTACATCGCTTGAATGAGGCAACGCGGGCGTAGTCCATGCCGTCTTCGTATTCTTTCACATCCGCCGCAAGGGTGGAGATGTCCTTGTTCTTATACTCTGCCCACAGGTCAGCTTCCTTGTAGAATACAAGGAAGTCGCGCAATTTGACAAGCCGCATGGGATAGATGTCTTTGAGCAGAATGTCGTTCTGCCATTGGAAATATTGCGGTTCAACCATGACTTACTCCTTTAAACGAATTGATCGGGCAATGGAGCAAGTATAACGCGGGTGAAACCTAAATCGCCTCCGAAGTTGGAGGCTCCCGGAGGCGATTTCCTGCCCTCAAATCTAACCCCTGCATTACTTACTCGCCTTACGCAGTTTACGCTCCCGCTGGGTCTCCCCATTCGGGGATGATATGTGACCCTGCGGCACACCCTGCAAAATACGGCGGTCGCAGACCGCCTTCGAGCGAGGGTGCTTAAGGTGAGTTACTTAATGTCGTACCCTTTAAGTTGTTCGATCACCCTGTCAATCTGCTGGTATTGATCATCCTTTTTCTACAAAGGCTTTGAGTCGGGAGGTCAATTCATTGCAGCCATAGTCATAGCCGTCTCGCATCTTATCGCTATCAGGCAGGCGTTCAAAACCTTCTTGAATGTAAGTCATGCGTGTGCCGCCTTCATCAAGGGCAAACTCGATACGGATCAGTGTGTTGGTCCCTCCCCACCCGCGTTCGGTCCAGGTATACGCGAGTCGCAACGGAGGAAGCCATTCGACGATTGTCCCGATCAGAAAGCCGCCATCATTTTCATCCCACTTCTCGATATATCTCCCACCCAGTTTGGGTTCCATCTGCAAGCCGTGGATGCGGTCATGGTCGTTGTAATAAGGCTTCGTCCACCATTGGTTCATCTCAAAGACCCATGCGTGAAAGACACGTTCGGGTTTTGCGGCGATGGCGATCGTCCGTTCAACTTTCTTGTTCATTCTCAGCCTCCTGCTTTGGATTTGACTCGACATAATTCTTGAACGATTGCAGTTGTTCATCCCAGAATGTCTGATACCTGCCCACCCAATTTGAAACCTCTTTCAACGGTGCGGCATTCAACGTATAAATTCGTTTGCGTCCCTGTTTTCTGATCAAAACGAGTTTTGAGCGGCGGAGTACAGCCAAGTGTTTCGACACCGCGGGGCGGCTGATCCGGCCAAAACGCAGGGCAATCGAGCCTGCGGTCAAACTTTCCTGAACCAGCAGATCAAGGATCTGACGGCGGGTTCGATCAGAGATCGCGTGGTATGAGAGGGTACTTTTCATATGTAACCATATGGTTACATAATTTTGGGAACTTGTCAAGGTTGCGGTATTAGTTTCGAAATCTGTAAATTGAAAATAATACCCCTCAAAGTCTCTGCGACTTTGAGGGGTATTCACTTTGAGACCACACGCTTCACCCCTGCGCCATTACTCACCGATGCGCCGACATATTATTGCCATACAATCGGACCTGTCTTTCGATAATTCTTAGCCAGAAGTTCCAGGTCAATCGCATTGATGATGCCATCATTGTTAAAATCTGCCCCGTCAGGAAATGCAGTGTTATAACTCATGCCAATCGTCATGGCGTCGAATTGATCGATTTCATTGTTATCATCGATGTCCCCGGCAAGTAACGCGTTCACCGGCATCGAGCGGACTTCGCCAGCTCCAAGAGTGATTGATCCCTGAATGCGCAGGAATCCGTTTGCGGTGGCAACGAGTGTATACGAACCGGGTGCGAGATCGAACCTGAACGTGCCATCCGGGTTGGCATTGACCGCGGCGACAAAATTTTCCGCCAAATCATACACACGTACCGTGACTACTTTGCTTGCAATCACTTGACCCGTCAGGGTCGCCTGAGGCACAACTGTTGCCGTGGGCGAACTCACGGGTGTGAAAGTAATCGTCGGCGTCGGTGACGCACCAAAAGTCGGTGTAGGGGCGGGAGTACCAGGGCCCAGAATCCGCTGCACCGAGCCTCCGACGTAATCGGTCAGGTATAGTTCCCCGGCCTCATCCTCCCCGAACGAGGAGATGGAGAAAGACGTGTCCACGATCAGGTCTGATACCCATGCGCCGGAAGACTGCCGGAGAAGCCCCCAGATCTCCCCGCTACAGAAATCGCCGTAGAAATAGATCCCTGCCATCTGAGGTGCAGCGGACCCTCGGTACACATAGCCGCCTGTCACGGCGCACGTCGCTGAGTCGTTGACATACTCGGCCACAGGCGGAACCTTGCCGCTCGTATCGCATCCGCTGGAGGGATTGAAGCATAAGCTTCCCTCCAGCACCCTCCAGCCGAAGTTCAGCCCTCCGGTTAGCGATGAATGCTCGTAGTCGATCTCCTCGCGGAGACCCTCGCCAACATCACCGATGAACAGATCCCCGGTGCTGCGGTCGAACGAGAACCGCCAGGGATTGCGAAATCCATAGTCCCAAATCTCCCCGCGAGCCCCCGGTATTCCGATAAAGGGATTATCGGGCGGGATCGCGTAGGGATTGCCCAAGTTGACATCCAGTCGGAGAATCTTGCCCAGGAGGACATTGGTGTTTTGTGCATTGTTGGTGAGGTCCCCAGACCCTCCGCCATCTCCGGTTGACCAGTACAGGTAGCCGTCGTTGGCAAACGCGAGCATGCCGCCATTGTGATTGGTGTTGGTCGGGTGCGAAATGGTTAGCAATATCGCCGCACTAACAGGGTTTGCCACGTTCGGGTCCGCCGATACCGAATACTTTGCAAGCGTCAGGTTGCCGGAGGTATTGGTATAGGCGACGTAGAACGAACCATTGAATTCATAGCTTGGGTGAAAAGCGAGACCCAGAAACCCCTCTTCGTCTCCAGAAGAACCGACAAGAGAGGCAATGTCTAGGAAGGGAGTCGGCAGAAGACTGCCTGCGGCGTTGATTACACGGACGCGACCCACCCTCTCCAAGACAAACAGCCGTCCCGATCCATCGCCGGCATGAGTCACAAAAACTGGTTGGGAGAGACCGTTGACCACTGGAACAAAAGATAAGGAGGGAACCAGATCCCCGGGGCCGAGAGGCGTAGGCCTTGGAGTAGAAGTGGGGATCAATTCCAGAAAGTTATGATATGTTGAAACAACCTGCCCAAAGACAGCCGACTCGGCGGCTTCGTTGTATAGAGGCGGTGGCGTGGTGAACACACCGGGATTGGCGGCTCGCAGGACAAAGTCCAGGCTGATGCAGGCATTATTATCATCGCGAAATGTGGAGTATGCTGTCCATTTATGGATGTGTCCGGGAGTGCCCTCCTCACCGGTCTCTTTCAGAAAAGTAATGCCGTTGATGATCATCGTCTCTGATGTTAGAAGTATGGAACTGGTTGCGAGTGGACTACGACACGGATTCGCATTCTCGGCTACGATGATCTCCAAGTATTTATCGCGCAGATTTGTTCCCGGAGCGAATGGCAGATTAATGCGGGCATAGGTATCGGTGTTGCCGCTCAGGATTTGTCCTTGAGGAGGATATTTAAACTCGAAGCCGTAGGTGAGATTAATGAAGGTCAGCCAGTCCGCGGGGATCGCGGAGGTTGCCGTTGATGATGGAATGGAAGGGACAGTAGGCGTGGCAGTAAACGGCGGCGTTGGAGTGCTCCCAAGAATTGTAATACTCGTACCAATCGAAGGAATACTTGTGAGAAGGTTGTTCCCCTGAGAAACGCGCGCAGTACATTCAATCGAGGTGAGCCCTGCTTGCAAACCTCTCACTGTGAACGTAAACACCGTGCCGCTCGCGGTAGCTTTATTACCCTTGCTTCCCGCAATTGCAACAATGAAACTGCCATTCTGTGGACCAAAGATCGCTGTAGCAGGATCCGCGCCGAAAAGATTCGCAATGACAATGTTACCTGCCTCGACCAGATTCGCATTATACGTACAGGTGATTTCAGCGCTGGTATACCCCTCAGCAGGCACGTTATTCACATTGACTGAGACGATGGCAGTATCTCCCACACCCACAGTATTCGAGTTGACTACGGTGGAAACGTAAGGTCCCGAAGGCGGGGTAACTGTACTTGTCGGCGCGGGTGTTGTCGTTGAAGGTGTAGGGGATGGGGTTGAAGACGCGCTCAATACATTCAAGAGCGGTTTGAACAACCCTACACTCGTGCCTTCCTTCGAGAATGTAGTGATGTTAAAAAATGAATTGTATTTGAACTCCCAGCCCGCAAACGTCGCGCCCACCATATTGGGGCGCAGGGCGAAATGCAGGTGCGGAATATCCGTTTCCACACTGCCAAGACACACAGGCTGGCTCGAAGCATTCGCGATGACCGCCAGCCGTTGGTTACGGGCAACCACATCACCCAACTTCACCTGGAAGTTCGCCAGGTGCTGATACTCTGTTACCCAAGCGTTGGCATGAGCAATGATAAGGTGACACTTGGAGGTTGCCACAACGGTTCCTGCCGCCGCGGCAGTCACCCAAAAACTGGACGTGTCCTCCCCCTTGATCATGTTATTGTGCGGCGCAAAATCAATCGCCCCCCCATTGAGATAATTGTGCGGGCTTCCCAGATGCCTGCGGATACCATTATCGAACCCATCCAGCACAACCCAGGCGAGCCCCTGTTCCCACGGCAACTGGAACATATCCAC
>Ga0247727_10006623_pt1 | contig 22657 bp, 22 predicted proteins | sample WisWelCaveWW1625_FD_202498 | JGI IMG/M metagenome (GOLD analysis project Ga0247727, IMG submission 202498) | Biofilm microbial communities from Wishing Well Cave, Virginia, United States - WW16-25 | ecosystem: Environmental > Aquatic > Deep subsurface > Groundwater > Cave microbial mat | place...
AGATCCTCAGCGACGCCTGGTCCGCCGAGCGCGCGCTCTTCTGGGTGACGTTGGCCGTGGCGTTCTTGACGTCGTTTTATATCTTCCGGGCCGTGTTCATGACGTTCCACGGCGAGTACCAGGGCGGGGAGCCGCCCGAAGACGATGGCCACGGCGCCGACCCCTCCCACCCCCACGAGTCGCCGCTGGTGATGCTAGCGCCGCTGGTCATCCTGGCGGTGCCGGCGCTGCTGATCGGCTTCGCCAACGTCGACGACGGCGTCGCCCATCTGCTCACGGGCGCGCTGCCCGCCGAGACGCGGGAGGCGCTGCACGAGGTCGGCTTCTCGTGGAGGATTGCCCTCAGCTCGACGGGGCTGGCGCTGGCCGGCATCGGGCTGGCGTGGCTCTTCTATGGCGCGCGCGTGCTCTCGTCGGAGCGGGTGCGCGCGGCGCTGCGGCCGGCGCACGCGCTGCTCGAGCGCAAGTACTTCCTGGACGAACTGTACGAAGGCGTGATCGTCCGCGCGCTGTTCTACCGCCGCGGGGCCGCGTTCCTGGCCTGGCTTGACGCGAACGTCGTCGACGGGTTGGCGAACGGCGTCGCGGGGACGGTCGGCCTCGGGTCGCGGGGGCTGCGACTGCTCCAAACGGGGCAGGTGCAGGTGTACGGGGCGCTCGCCTTCGCCGGGCTGCTGCTGGCCGGCGGACTGGCGTTTCTGCTGAACCCGCTGTGATGGACGAGGACGCCGGATGCTGACGTTCCTGATCTTCTTCCCGGTGCTGGGGGCGCTCGTCGTCGCGACGCTGCCGCGCGACCAGGAACACCAGGCGAAGCACATGGCGCTCTTGGTATCGGGCGCCGTGCTCATCGCGGCGCTGGTGGCGTTCGGCCTGTTCGACCAGAACGAGGACGGCCTGCAGTTCACGGAGCGCTTCACCTGGATCGGCGCGGACGAGGCTGGCTTCAACATCCAGTACTTCCTCGGCGTCGACGGCCTCGGCCTGAGCATGGTGCTGCTGACGGCGTTCCTGTTCGTCGTCGCCGTGCTCGTCTCCTGGAAGATCGAGTTGCGGCCGAAGGAGTACTTCGCCTGGCTGCTCGCGCTCGAGACGGCGGTGATGGGCGTCTTCACCGCTCAGGACCTGATCCTGTTCTTCCTCTTCTGGGAGGCGGAGCTGGTGCCGATGTACCTGCTCATCTCGATCTGGGGGAGCGGGCGGAAGCAGTATTCGGCGATGAAATTCGTGCTCTTCACGCTGGGCGGCAGCGCGCTGATGCTGGTCGGCTTCCTTGTGCTCGCCTTCTCCGCCGAGCCGTCCACGTTCGACATGCAGGCGCTCCAAGAGGCGGAGCTGAGCAATGCGCTCCTGCCGCTGCCGGCCGTCTTCTTCCTGATCTTCGCCGGCTTCGCGGTGAAGCTGCCCATCGTGCCCCTCCACACCTGGCTGCCGGACGCCCACACCGACGCGCCGACGGCGGTGAGCGTGATCCTGGCGGGCGTGCTCCTGAAGATGGGCGGCTACGGCATGCTGCGCATCCTGGTCGGCATCATGCCGGACACGGCGCAGCAATACGCCGTGTGGCTCGCCTCGCTGGCGGCGATCAGCATCCTGTACGGCGCCGTGGTGACGATGCGCCAGCGTGACCTGAAGCGACTGATCGCCTACTCCAGCGTGAGCCACATGGGATACGTACTCCTAGGCATCGCGGCGCTGGGGCAGGTGGGTCTGACCGGCGCGACGCTCCAAATGTTCAGCCACGGCGTGATCACCGGCCTGCTCTTCGTGATGGTCGGCTTGATCTACGACCGCGCCCACACGCGCAACATCGACGAGCTGTCCGGCCTCGCCCACCAGACGCCGGTGATCGCCACGGCGCTGGTAATGGCCGGGCTCGCCTCGTTGGGGCTGCCCGCGATGTCGGGCTTCGTGGCGGAGGTGATGGTCTTCCTGGGGACGGCCGGTCGCTTCACCGCGCCGACGATCCTCGCCGTGATCGGCATCCTCCTGAGCGCGGGCTACATCCTGTGGACGCTCCAGCGCGTGGTCTTCGGGCCGAAGGACCCGCGCTGGGCGGAGATGCCGGACGCCGTCGCCTGGTGGGAACAGGCGCCGGTCGCGGCGATGCTCGCCGTGATCCTGGCCGTGGGCATCTTTCCGGCGCGGCTCGTCGAGGTGATCGAGCAGGGCATCCTGCCGATCGCGAGCCGGCTGGTGTAGGAGAGCGACGTGCTGCAAGACCTCGACCGCATCGGCCCGGCGCTGATCCTGATGGTGGCGGCGGGCGCGATCCTGCTCGCCGACCTGGCCTTCGCCGAGCGGCAGCGCGAGCGCGTCTGGCTGCCTTTCGGCGCGCTCGCCGGGCTGGCGTCGGCGGCGATCTGGGCCGTGGTTCTGGTCTTGCGCGAGCGCGAGGCGCCCGCCTTCAGCGGGACGTATTCGCTCGATTCGTTCAGCATCTTCTTCACGTTCCTGTTCATCGGCGTGGCAGGGCTGGTCGTGCTCGCCTCGGCGGAGTACGTCCGGCGGCTGCGCTACCAGGGCGAGTTCTGGGCCTTGCTCCTGCTGGCGACGAGCGGGATGATGCTCCTGGCCGGCGCGCGCGACCTGATGCTCATCTTCATCGCGCTGGAGCTGACCAGCATCTCCCAGTACGTGCTCGCTGGGTTCCTCAAGGACGACCGCTCCAGCGAGGCGGGGCTGAAGTACATTCTGCTCGGCGCCATCTCCTCGGCGGTGATCCTCTACGGCATGGCGTTCCTCTTCGGCCTCGCAGGCACGACGAAGCTGGTCGCGCCCGACGGCGGGGCGAGCATCGCGGCGGTGATCGCGGAGGGCGACGCTGGCCTGCGCGCAGGGCTGATCGCGGCCATCGTCCTGCTGGCGGCGGGCTTCAGCTTCAAGCTGGCTTTGGCGCCGTTCCAGATGTGGGTGCCCGACGTCTACGAAGGCGCGGCGACGCCGGTGGCCGCGTTCCTCTCAGTCGGGAGCAAGGCGGCGGGCTTCGCCGTGATGTTGCGCATCTTCTACGAGGGCGTCGGCGCGGACACGTTCGTCGGGAGCGACTGGTCGAACCTCTTCGCGGCGCTCGCCGCCGTTTCGATGACGGCCGGCAATGTGATGGCGCTGATGCAGACGAACATCAAACGACTGCTGGGCTACAGCTCGATCGCGCAGGCTGGCAACATCGCCATCGGCCTGGCCGCCATCGCCGCCTCCGAGGCGGGCTTCGCTGTTGGCGCCAGCGGCGTGACGTTTTTCGCCGCCACCTACGTCTTCACCAACCTCGGCGCCTTCTTTGCCGTCCTCGCCATCTCGCAGCGTCTGAACTCCGACGAGATCGCCGACTACGGCGGGATGGGCCGGCGCGCGCCACTGCTGGCGGCGGCGCTCGGCTTCTGCCTCATCTCGCTCACGGGCATCCCGCCCACCGCCGGGTTTGTGGCGAAGCTCTACATCTTCAACGCCGCGGTGCGGAGCGACCTGGTCTGGCTGGCGATCGCCGGCGTCGTGAACACGGCGATCTCGGCCTTTTACTACCTGCGCATCGTCAGCCACATGTACCTGGCGCCCGCCCCGGCCGAGGGGGACATTGTGCCCGGCCCGATGCTGGGCGCGGCGCTGGCCGTCACGGCGGCCGGCGTGCTGGTGCTGGGCCTCGTGCCCATCCCGCTGATCGATGCCGCCGAGCGTGCGGTCAGCGCCCTCGTCTAGCACCGCTCACGCCGATGGCTGCTAGCCCCTACCGCGTCGCCCTCCACGTCGCGGCGCCGTTCGACCGGCGGGTGCGCCGCCGGCCGCTAGCCGCGCTCGCCCGCCGGGCGCTGGCCGAGGAAGCCGCGCGGCCCGGGGTTGAGCTGAGCGTCGTCGTCACGGACGACGAGACGGTCATGGAGCTGAACCGTCGCTACCGCGGCGTCGACGAGCCGACGGACGTCCTATCGTTCGGGCTGGACGACAGGGACGACGGCTTCGCGGCCTTCCCGGATGCGCCGACGCTGCTGGGAGAGATCGTCATCTCGTACCCGACAGCGGAGCGCCAGGCAGCGGCGGCCGGCCGACCCCTGGAAGATGAGCTGGCGCACCTCCTGGCGCACGGCGTCCTCCACGTCCTGGGCTACGACCACGAGCGGCCTGCCGAGGCGCGCCGGATGCGTGCGCGGGAGGAGGCGCTGCTGGGCCGGCCGGCCCATTGAGGGCGCGAAGCAGGCCCCGTGGTATACTGGCGGCGAGGTCCTCATGTCCTGGGATGCCTGGAAGAAGCGCCAGTTCAATATCCGCTTTCAGAAGGCTGAAGAAGGCGGCTATGTCATCTCTATTCCAGAGATGCCTGGGTGTGTCACCGAAGCAGACACGTTTGAAGAAGGCCTAGCGATGGTGAAGGACGCGCTTGAGGGCCTCCTCGAAGTGGCCCTCAAGTTCGGCGATCCCATCCCAGAGCAGCTTCGCTCGGCGTTATCAAGCAGGCCGGTCTGACGACCAACGAGTCCCTGAAGCTCTTGGGGCGATAGATTGCCTACCGAAGTCCTCTACCGCAAGTGGCGCCCGCGCGCCTTCGCCGAGTTGGCCGGGCAGGAGGTGGTGGTGCGGACGCTGACGAACGCCATCGCCGCCGGGAAGGTGGCCCACGCCTACCTCCTCTCCGGCCCGCGTGGCACCGGCAAGACGACGACGGGCCGGATCTTGGCGAAGGCGGTCAACTGCTCCGCGCCCACGGCCGGTGAGCCCTGCAACGCCTGCGAGAGCTGTCGCGCCTACAACGAGGGACGCGCCCTCGACCTCGTCGAGCTCGACGCCGCGAGCAACCGCGGCATCGACGAGATCCGCAGCCTGCGCGAGAAGGCGCACTTCGCGCCGACCGCGGGCGGCGACGCCTACAAAGTCTACCTAGTCGACGAAGTCCACATGCTGACCGAGCCGGCGTTCAACGCCCTGCTCAAGACACTGGAGGAGCCGCCGCCCCACGTGGTCTTCGTCCTCGCCACCACGGAGGCTCACAAGGTGCCGGCCACCGTCGCCTCGCGCTGCCAGCGGTTCGACTTCCGGCGCATCTCCCTGGCCGCGGCGGTCGAGCGCCTGGCCCACATCGCCGGCGAGGAGGGCATCGAATGCCCGCCGGACGCCCTCGCCATGATCGCGCGGACCGCCACCGGCAGCCTGCGCGACGGAATCAACCTCCTGGAGCAGCTCGTCGACTCGTACGGGAAGGCGCTGACGCTCGACCAGGTGCGCGAAGGCCTCGGGCTGGTGGTCGACGCCCGCAGCGCGCAGCTCGCGGCGCAGGCCGCGCGCGGCGAGCTGGCCGAGGGTCTGGCGCTGATCGCCTCGGTGCGCGACGACGGGCTCGACCTGCGTCAGTTCCAGCGCCAGGTGGTGGCGAACCTGCGCGGCCTGCTACTGACGAAGGCCGGCGCGCCCCCCAGCGACTCGTGGAGCGAAGACCAGCTCGATGAGGCGCGCGCGATGGTGGCGGACGTGGCCGTGGAGCGCATCATCGCCGCGCTGCGCGCCTTCGGCGAGGCCGACCTGCGCGCCGACCCGCTCTCGCCGCTGCCGCTGGAGCTGGCGCTTGCGACCACGGTGTTGGGGCCGGTCGCTCCCGCTCCGCCGGCCACCGTCGCACCACAGGCGCCTCCGCCGCGGCCCGTGCCGCAGGCGCCGCGGCCTGCGCCACCGCGTCCCGCGCCTGCGCCGAAGGCCGCCGTCGCGGGACCAGCGAAGGCGCCACCAGGGTCCGAGCCGGAGCCGGCGGCGGACGCGGCGGCTGTCGACGGGGAGGCGATCACGATCGCCCCCGTGGCGCCGGCCAAGGCGCGATCTTCAGGCGACGACCCGCCGCCAGACCTCATCGTCCGCTCGGCCGTCTCGCCGAGTGGCGACGGCGCACCAGGGACCGACGAGGTGCGCGCCCGCTGGCCGGAGATCTACCAGCGCGCTCGCGAGCTGCACTACCGCGTCGGCGCCTTGCTCAACAGCGGCTGTGGTATCATCGAGGCGTCGCCGGGCGCGATCGTCTTCGGCTTTCGCCACGCCATGCACTTGGAGCGCATGCAGGCGGACGGCGGCGAAAATCTGCGGGCGCTCCAGCAGGCGGTCGACGAAGTGCTCGGCCCCGGCCGCACGGTCCGTTGCGCGCTTGCGCCCGAGGTCGAGGTGCTGCGGCCGGGGCGCGGCGGGCACCTGGTGCGCGCCGCCGAGGAGTTGGGCGGCCAGGTCTTGCCGGACGACCGCTAGCTGGGGCGCAGGAGGACAGGCATGGGCATGAACCGCGACATGATGGCGCGTCTCCAGCAGATGCAGGAGCGGGCGCTGAAGGCGCAGCAGGCGCTGGCGGAGCAGGTCGTCGAGGGGAGCGCTGGGGGTGGCGCCGTGAGTATCGCCATTTCCGGCGGCCTGAAGCTGCAGTCGCTCAAGATCGCGCCTGAGGTCGTCGACCCGGACGACATCGAGATGCTGGAGGACCTGGTGACCGCTGCGCTGAATGAGGCGCTTCAGAAAGTGCAGGCCCTCCAGATGGAGCAGGTCGCCGGTTTGGCCGGCCAGTTCGGCATCGGAACGCCCCGCTAGCCGCCCGCCGCTGATGCCTTCGTGAACGAGAATCCCCCGGCGGGCCGCGCCTCAGCGACGGCGCCGCCCGTCGCCCGGCTGATCGAGGCGTTCCACCGCCTGCCCGGCATCGGCCCGAAGAGCGCCCAGCGCCTCACCTACCACCTCCTGCGGGCGCCCGAGGCCGAGGCGCGCTCCCTCGCCCAGGCGATCGTCGAGCTGAAGGAACGCATCATCCTCTGCTCGGTCTGCCAGAACGTGACCGAGGCCGACCCCTGCGGCATCTGCTCCGACCCGGCGCGCGACCGCTCGACGATCTGCGTGGTGGAGGAGCCGCTCGATATCTTGGCGCTTGAACGGAGTGGTGGCCATCGCGGGCTGTACCACGTGCTGCACGGCGCCATCTCGCCCATGGACGGTATCGGCCCAGAGGACCTGAAGGTGAGCCAGCTGGTCGCCCGTCTCCGCAAGGGCGGCGTCAACGAGGTGATCATGGCCACTAACCCCAACCTGGAGGGCGAGGCGACGGCGATGTACGTCGGGCGGCTGCTGACGCCTCTGGGCGCGCGCGTCACGCGCCTGGCGCGCGGCTTGCCCGTCGGCGCCGACCTGGAGTACGCCGACGACCTCACGCTGGCGCGCGCGCTGGAGCACCGCCAGGAGGTGTGAGCGGCTCGGCCGCGTGTCGCCATGCCGCAGCCGCTGCGCGTCTACAAGACGCCCGCCATCGTCCTGCGCCAGCGCAAGCTGGGCGATGCGGACAAGATCGTCACGCTCTACACGGCGAACCTCGGCAAGCTCGATGCCGTGGCGAAGGGCGTCCGGCGGGTGACCAGCCGCCTCGCCGGTCCGGTCGAGCCGCTCAGCCACGGCTCGTTCTTGCTGGCGCATGGCCGCAACCTGGACATCATCACGCAGGCTCAATCGATCGAGGCGTTCCAGCCGCTTCGTGAGGACCTCTCGCGCCTCAGCCGCGCGCTCTATGCCGCCGAGCTGGTCGATCGATTCACAGAGGAGCGCGCGGAGAACTTCGCGCTCTACCGGCTGCTGCTCGATACGCTGCGACGTCTCGCCCAGCGGGACGACCTCGACCTGGTGCTGCGCTACTTCGAGATGGCGCTGCTTGGGCAGCTCGGCTACCGGCCGGAGCTCCGCCAGTGCGTCGTCTGCACGACTGCGCTGGAGGCGACAGCGAACTCGTGGGCGCCCTCGGCGGGCGGTGTCGTTTGCCCGCGCTGCCGTCCGGGCGAGACAGCACTACGATCGCTCTCCGTGAACGCGCTCAAGGTGCTGCGCCTGCTTCAGGGCGACAGCTACGCGGACATCGGGCGGTTGCGCGTCGACCCCGATCTGGCGAACGAGATCGAGCGGCACCTGCGCGACGCGATCCACTACGCCCTAGAGCGGGACGTGCGGTCGGCGGCCTTCGTCGACGCGGTTCGGCGCCAAGTTCGGCGCGCGGCGGCGCGGGCTGAACCTGGCCCTTCCCCCTCGTAATCGTCGCGGCTATACTGCCGTCGCGTTATGCCGCTCTACGAGTACTTCTGCGAACAGTGCGACGGCATCTTCGAGGCGCTTCGCCCCATGCGCGAGGCGGCCGACCCAGTGCCCTGTCCGCTCTGCGAACGCGACGGGCAGCGTATCATGCCCACCTCATTCGCCGCGTTCACGTTCCGCGACGGCTACCCCCGGCGCATCCCGGACAAGGGAACGTACTGGCACCTGGGCAAAGAGGTCAGGCAGCCGATCCGCGGGCCCTTCAAGCCCTGGGAGCACCCGGAGATCAACAAGCCTCAGCCGCCGCCCAAGAAATCGAAAGGCGACCTGGAGGTCGAGCGCGACAAGCGCCACCTTCAGCAGAAGGCCAACCGCCAGCGAGGCAGCCGCCGCTCGGCGGGGCGCGGGCGGCGTATTTGACAAAACGTGCGTGAACGTTCATAGTAGGCGCGGGGAGCAGGCTGGGCGCTGCTTCTCACGCGTTTTCGGGCGCCACAGGAGCGTCCGCTCCCAGTCGATGCTATTAGAGGACGCCGGCGTTCCCCCGCCAACCACGCGGGGCGCCGAGCGTTCGCCGGCCGGTACGTGACGGGGCGCAGGCCCCGGCGCAGCCAATCCGGCTGCGTCAGTGACACAGGAGGTGCCCCGTGCGCAAGCTTCTCACCGCGTTCATCCTCTTGGCGGCCCTGACGCTCTCGATGGTGGCCGTCGTCAGCGTCTCGGCGGACGGCAAGGACAAGGGCGGCGACCCGAAGCCAACCGCTACCGAGAAAGACCCCAAGCCGACGTCGACCGAGAAGGAGCCGAAGGCGACCCCCACCCCGAAACCCGACGGCGACGGCGACGGCAAACATGACGGCAAGGATGGCGACGACGACAACGACGGCGTCCCCGACCCGAAGGATGACTGCGCGTACGACTGGGACGAAGGCCAGCATGACGGCGACAACGACGGCACCGGCGACGCTTGCGACCCGGATGACGACAACGATGGCACGCCGGACAGCGCCGACAAGGACGACGATAACGATAAGATCGACGACAAGGACGACGGCTGCGTCAGCTCGCCCGATCCGGCCCAGCCGGACGAAGACGGCGACAAGCAAGGCGACGCTTGCGACGAGGATGACGACGGCGACAAGCAGCCCGACGAGGACGACCCCAACGACGACAAGGACGCCGACAACGACCTAGACGACATTGATGACGACAACGACGGCACGCCGGACGACACCGATAAGGACGACGACGGCGACGGTGTCGATGACACGAAGGACGCCGATGACGACAACGACCAGGTCAAGGACAGCGCCGAGCACGACCAGGACAAGGACGGCATCGACGACGACAAGGACGCCGACGATGACAACGACGGCACGACCGACGACAAGGACGCCGACGATGACAACGACGGCAGCGAAGACAAGGGCGACAACTGCCAGGCGACCGGCAACAAGGGCCAGGCGGACGCCGACGACGACAAGACGGGCGATGCCTGCGACAGCGACGACGACAACGACGAGCTAAAGGACGGCCACGAAGGCGGCCTGGGCACCAACCCCAAGAGCGACGACTCCGACGTCGATTCCTGCTCCGACAAGCCGGAGGCCCAGCACATGCTCGGCCACACGGTCGCTTCCAACCCGCTCTACCCGCTCGACTTCCACGACGTCGACCACAACTCGATAGTCGGCGCCAGCGACATCGCGTGGGAGGTGATCGAGTTCGGCTCGTATGGGGCCGGCATGGACCCGCTCTACGACCGGGACGCCAACGGCCATGTGGGAGCCTCAGACATCGCCCGCGTGGTCGGGCAGTTCGGCGAGAGTTGCATCGGCCTCTAGCCGGGCTCACGCAGGACCCAAGAGAGGCGGAGCGCGCAGGCGTTCCGCCTCTCTTCGTCTCTCCAGGCTCGCGTTAGTCCTCGGGCCGGTGTTTGGCCACAGGCTGGTCCAGCTTGTACTGCTTGACCAGGCTGTCGAACGAGAGGTCCGGGTTCGCCGCGTCGATCATCTTGTCGTACTTGGGATCGAGCTGCTCCAGCTTGCTCACCAGCGACCGGTGGAAGGCGAAGCCGCTGATGAGACGGCGCAGCTTGCGGCGCCCGCACTCCGGGCACCGCGGCGCGGCGTCGTCGCCGGCGCGGCGGACGAGCACGTTCACCACCTTCCGGCAGCTCATGCAGGCGTACTCGTAGACGGGCACGTCAACCTACCTCGGTTCCAGTATAGCGGGGGCTACGAACGCCGCTCGAGCACGTAGTCGACGATATCGATGAGCGCCGCGGTGGCGGGCGTCTCCGGCAGCGGGGCCAGCGCGGCCACCGCGCGGTCGCGGAAGTCGCGGGCCACCGTCCGAGATTCGCCCAGGATGTCGGAGTCGCGGATCATGGCGAGGGCTTCGTCCAGGTGCTCCTGGCGCCGTTTGTTGCGGAAGAGCTTCTTGATCGGGTTGTCGTCCGGCTGGCGCTCCATTAGCAGGAGGGCCGGCAGGGTCACTGTGCCCTGGATCAGGTCGCTCCCGATGGGCTTGCCCAACTCCGCCTCGTCGCCGCAGAAGTCCAGGATGTCGTCCACGATCTGGAAGACCATGCCCAGGTTCTCGCCGTAATCGCGCAGGGCGCTGACCCACTCCTTCGGCGCGCCGGCGACCATCGCCCCGCCCTCGGCGGACGTGGCGAAGAGCGACGCCGTCTTGCCTGCGATGCGGTGGAAGTAGGCCATGGTGTCCTGGCCGTACTGGTAGGCGCTCATGTCCTGCGTCAGCTCGCCCGTCGCCATCGCCATCAGTGTGCGCGAGAAGAGCTTGACCACCTCAAGGTTCTCCGTGCGGCAGATCAAATTCGCCGCGTGGGCGAACATATAGTCGCCCAGCATCACAGACGCCGCGTTGCGGAAGCGCGCGTTGGCCGTCGGGCGGCCCCGGCGCGTGTCCGAGCCGTCGATCACGTCGTCGTGCACCAGCGTGGCGGTGTGCAGCAGCTCGATCGACGCCGCGAGCGGGACGACCAGCTCGGACCGGTCCTCGCCGGCGTGGCCCGCGAGCAGCGCCACCGTCGGCCGGAGGCGCTTGCCGGGCGCCGAGAGCACGTGCGCCAGCATGCTCTCCAGCCAGGGGAACTCGATACGCTGGACGCTCGCGATCAGCTCCTCGACCTGGGCCAGCTGTTCCTGGACCGGTTCGTAGATCGACGTCACGCGCATCGCGCGCTCCTCTCCGCTTCCTGGAAACGCGGCGTCAGCCCGTCGGCCGCAGCCTGCGGCGCTGGCGCGAGGAGGCGCAGCGCATTCTCCGTCGTCGCTTCCGCCACCAGCCCGGCGGCCTCTCCGCGCGCCTCGGCGATCGTCTTCACCGCCTCCGCGACGTAAGCCGGCTGGTTGTGGCGCTCCTTGCGGTGCGCCTGAGGCGGCCCGTACGGGCTGTCCGTCTCAACGACGAGCGCGTCGAGGGTGAGCCGGCGCGCTACCTCGCGGAGGGGCTCTTTGTTCGGGTGCGTGACCGAGGTATGGATCGAGATCAGGAGGCCCAAATCGATATAACGGTGGGCCAGCTCCGGGTCGCCGCTGAAGTAGTGCATGACGCCAAGGGGGCGGCCGTCCGGCAGCCGGCCGCCCAGACGGCGCGACCACGATTCGATGATCGGGAACATCTCGGCCTGCGCCTCCCGGCAGTGGACGGCGACCGGCTTGGCGACCTCCGCGGCGACCTCCAGCTGCCGGCGGAACACATCGAGCTGCGCCGCGCGTCCCGAGAAGTTGCGGTAGAAATCGAGGCCGATCTCGCCGACGGCGGCGACGCGCGGGTGCTGCGCAAGCTGAGCGAGACGCTCCAGCGACGCGTCGTCCATTCCGTCTGCTTCGTGCGGATGGCAGCCGGCGGCAGCCAGCACGCCGGCCTGGGCCTCGGCGAGGGCAATGGCGGCTTCGGATGAGGCGACGTCGACGCCCAGCACGAGCAGGCCGACCAGGCCGGCATCCCATGCGCGCTGGAGGACAGCGACGCGCTCGCCGTCGAACTCCCGGCCCTGGAGGTGAGCGTGTGTGTCGAAGAGGCGCATCACGATCTCAGACGCTCGTCTTCCTCCTCGGCGACGCTCGGGTCCAGCTTGGCGAAGAGCGGCTGCGGCTCGCGCAGCGTCTGGCCCGGCGGCGGGCAGCGCAGCGCCCAACCGTGTTCGCTCATCGGCGCATCGAAGCCCAGGTAGCCGTGCAGTCGTTCCGAGCTGAACGGCAGGTAGGGCGAAAATGCCACCTTCAGCCCGCTGATCGCCGCGAGCGCGGTGTAGAGGCTTCGCGCCGCCGATGGCCGGTCGTCCGGGAGCGCCTTCCAGGGCGCCGTTTCGTCCAGGAAGCGGTTCGCCGCCTGCGCCATCGCCATCGCGGCCGAGAGGCCGGCTCGAAAGTGGCAGGCCCCCACCTGCTCGCCCACGTCGGCCAGCGTCTGCTCCGCCTGCTGCAGGAGCGCTCGCGAACGGGCGTCTAGCTCGCCGGGGTCGGGCACGCGGCCGTCGAAGTTGCGATAGGTCAGCGTCAGGACCCGGTGCGCCAAGTTGCCCCAGGTTGCGACCAGCTCGTTGTTCGTGCGGGCGACGAAGTCGCTCCACGCGAAGTCGGAATCGGCGGTCTCGGGCATCGTCGCGCAGAGGTAATAGCGGAGCTGGTCGGGGTCGTACCGGTCGATCAGGTCGGAGATCCAGACGGCCCAGTGACGGCTGGTGGACGCCTTGCGGCCTTCGACGTTCATGAACTGGTTCGCGGGCACGTCGTAGGGGAGGTTGAGCGGCAGCCCTTCGCCGTCGCCGTAGGCCATGATCGTGACCGGCCAGGAGATGGCGTGGAAGAAGATGTTGTCCTTGCCGATGAAGTAGTAGCTGCGGCAGTCCGGGTTCTGCCAGAACCGGCGCCAGGCGTCCGGGTCGTCCCCTCGCTGGGCCCACTCCTTGGCGGCCGAGAGGTAGCCGGCGACGTTCTCGAACCAGACGTAGAGGCGCTTGCCGGCGCCCAGGTCCTCGGTAGGGAGGGGGACGCCCCACTCCAGGTCGCGCGTGATCGCGCGGTCGCGCAGGCCTTCGTTGAGGATGCCCAGGGTAAAGTTCACCACGTACTTGCGCCAGTGGCTTTGCTGCGACACCCACTCGCGCAGGCGGTCGCTGTAGGCGCTCAGGCGCAGGAAGTAGTGCTCCGACTCGCGCGTCTCCGGAGTTGCGCCGCAGAGCTTGCAGCGCGGGTCGATGAGCTCGATGGCGTCCAGCGTGCGGTCGCAGTTCTCACACTCGTCGCCGCGCGCCTGGGTGTAGCCGCAATGAGGGCACGTGCCCTCGACGTAGCGGTCGGGCAGGAAGCGCTGATCCTGGGAGCAGAAGAGCAGCAGCATGGTATTTCGATAGATGTCGCCCTGCTCCAGGAGCTTCAGGAAGATGCGCTGGGCGGTCTCGCGGTGGTTGTCCGTGCCCGTGGTAGTGAACGTATCCATGGTGATGCCCAGCCAGTCGAGCGACCGGACAAAGCTCCCGTGGTACTCGTCGACGATCTCCTGGGGCGTCCGGCCCTCCTGCTCGGCTCTCACCGTCACGGGGGTGCCGTACTGGTCGCTGCCAGAGACCATGAGCACGCGGTCGCCGCGCAGGCGGTGGTAGCGCGCCAGGCAGTCGGCTGGGAGGTAGGTGCCGACCATGTGGCCCTGGTGGAGCGGCCCGTTGGCGTAAGGCCAGGCGACGCCGATGAAGATCGTCTCGGTCATCATCTCAACCTAATCGAAGCAAGTGGCGACATTTTACCATGCCCCTTTCGCTTCGAAACAGGACGCGGCGGTATCTCGGCGGGAGCCGCTCACGGCCCACCCGGCTTAGCCGTCGCCCTCCAGCGCCAACCAGCGCTGGTACACGTCGCGATGAGAGAGGCCGGACCGTTGGGCCACCTCGCGCACGGCGTCGCGGGCGCGGCGGCCCTGCGCCCGGAGCGCTCGCAGCTCCGCGTCGACGTCCGGCTGCTCCTGCGGCTTCGATTTGGTCTCGCCGGCGCCTTCGAGCACCAGCGTGCATTCGCCCCGTGGTACCGAGAAATGCTCGAGCGCCTCGGAGATGCTGCCGCGGAAGACCTCCTCGTGGAGCTTCGTCAGCTCGCGGCAGACGGCGATGCGCCGGTCGCCCAGGGTGTCGAGCAGGTCGGCGAGCGATGCGCGCAGCCGGTGGGGCGCCTCGAAGGCGACGAGCGTTTCGGGAAGGGCGGCCACCTCGCGCAGGAGCTTCCGGCGCTGGCCCGCGGTCCTGGGCAAGAAGCCCAAGTAGTGGAACCGGCGCGTCGGCAGGCCGGCGACGGCGAGCGCCGCGGTTAGCGCGGAGGCGCCGGGAAGGGGCGTAACGGCGTAGCCGGACGCCACCGCCGCCTCGACCAGATGGACGCCCGGGTCGCTCACGCCCGGCGTGCCCGCCTCCGAGATGAGGGCGACGTCGCCCTCGTCCAGAGCGGCGAGGATGGCGGGCGTGCGGGCGCGCCGGTTGCCTTCGGTATAGCTGATGAGGCGCCTCGCCCGGATGCCGTGGTGGGTGAGGAGGCGGCGAGCGGCGCGGGTGTCCTCGGCGGCGATGAGCGAGACCTCGCCGAGGACGCGCAAGGCGCGCAACGTGATGTCCTCCAGGTTGCCGATCGGCGTGGCGACGAGGTAGAGCGTGCCCATTCGAGCTACATAACCAGATAAGACCGTCAATTCGCCTAGATTTTTATACAGATTTTGCCGACGGCGGCCAGGATCCGTTGACGCTGAGCGCAGCCCCCTGGTATAGTGCATAAAACCCTCTCGAAGATCAAAACAGCATACGTGAGACCATGGCCATGACGCAGATCGCTGGCAGCACCGCCGCCGCCAGCCTCGATCCGCCTACCTCGGAGCGGACGGGGTCCGGCGAGCAGAGAGGAGCAACCGCCATGTCCGTCCCGCAGGCCAAGCAGATGCGGCGCGCCTACGGCTTCGACGAGGTCGCCATCGTGCCCGGCGAGGTCACGATCAACCCGGCGATGACCGAGGTCTCCCTCCGTCTGGACCGATTCGAGTTCCCGATCCCGATCATCGCCGCGGCGATGGACGGCGTCGTCGACACGAGCTTCGCCGCTGCCTTCGGGAAGGCGGGCGGCCTCGCCGTCCTCAACCTGGAGGGCGTCCAGACTCGCTACGAGGACCCGGCAGCGGTGCTCGCTGAGATCGCCTCGGCCCCGCAGGCGGAGGCGACGTCTGTCCTCCAGCACGCCTACGCCCCCCCGATCCGCCCGGAGCTGATCGGGGAGCGCATTCGCCAGATCAAGGAGACCGGCGCGGTCTGCGCCGTCTCCGCCACCCCCGCCAACACCAAACGCTTCGCGTCGCTCGCCAAGGAGGCGGGCGTCGACATCTTCCTCGTCCAGTCGACCGTGACCTCGGCTCGGCACATCTCCTACAGCGAGCGCGGGCTGATCTTTCCGGAGCTGGTGGAGCAGATGGCGCCGGTGCCGGTCGTCGTCGGCAACACCGTCAGCTACAGCGTCTGTAAGGAGCTGATGGAAGCCGGCGTCGCGGGCGTGCTCGTCGGCGTCGGGCCGGGGGCCGCCTGCACCTCGCGCGAGGTGCTGGGCATCGGGGTGCCCCAGGTCACCGCGACGATGGACTGCGCGGCCGCGCGCGACCAGCACTACCGTGAAACGGGCCGCTACATCCCGATCATCACCGACGGTGGCATCCGCAGCGGCGGCGACCTGTGCAAGGCGTTCGCCACCGGCGCCGACGGCGTCATGCTCGGCTCCATCCTGGCTGCCTGCGAAGAGGCGCCGGGTCGCGGCCACCACTGGGGCATGGCCACTCCCCACGCTGACCTGCCGCGCGGCGTCCGCGTGAAGGTGGGCGTCAAGACGACGCTCCAGCAGGTGCTCTTCGGCCCGTCGTCCCGCACCGACGGCACCGAGAACCTGATCGGCGCGTTGCGCACGGCGATGGGCATGTGCGGCGCTCGCACGCTGCGCGACTTCCAGCAGGTGGAGATGGTGGTCGCGCCCTCGATCAAGACCGAGGGCAAGCAGATCCAGCTCGCCCAGAACTAAGCAGGAGCCGAGAAGAGCTCGGCGATGGACCGAAGTCACTACGTCATCCGCGGCGGCCTTGAAGGGCGAGAACGCCTGCGGCTCCTCGCGCGCGTCATGCAGCCGACCACGCTCAGCCTCTTCGAGCGGATTGGCCTGCGGGCGGGCGCTGCCTGCCTCGACGTCGGTTGCGGTGGTGGCGACGTGACGTTGGACATCGCCCGCGCGGTCGGCGCTGACGGCCGAGTAGTCGGTATCGACATTGATGACACGAAACTCGATATCGCGCGGGCGGAGGCGCAAGAGCTGGGTATTGCCAACGTCGAGTTCCGCCTGTCCGACGCCTCTCAGCGGGAAGGCGTGCCCGAGTATGACGTTGTCTACGCGAGGTTCCTCCTCACCCATCTCGCCGACCCCCGCAGCGCGCTCGCGAACATGTGGCGGGTGTTGCGATCGGGAGGAGTGCTGGTCGTCGAGGACATCGACTTCTCCGGGTACTTCTCCTATCCGGACAACGCCGCGTTCCGGCGCTACCTAGCTCTGTACTCGGAGTCCGTGGTGCGCAGGGGTGGTGATCCGAACATCGGCCCGCGCCTGCCGGTGCTCCTCGCCGAGACCGGCTGCGAGCGGATCGAGATGAACGTCGTGCAGCCTGCGGGCATGACGGGCGACGCGAAGCTCCTGGGCCCTTTGACCATGGAGAACATCGCCGAGGCCGTCCTCGCTGAGGGACTCGCGGAACAGGACGAGATCGACCGAATCGTTGCGGAGTTCTATGACTTTGCGCGCAATCCGCGAACCGTCCTAAGCGTACCGCGCGTGGTGCAGGCTTGGGGCTACAAGCCTTAGCAGGGTGCTGAAATTCTCAGGAAGCAGTGTTCTTCTTCCCAGCCACCCGCCCAGGAAGGTAGTTTGAATCTGGGGGACACCCCCCAGACCCTCGGCCCTTCGCTTCCGCTCAGAGCAGGCCCCGGCAGAAGGGCTGCGCCCCCTTCGGCAAGCTCAGGGCAAGCTCTCTGCACTCCGCCTTTTCAGCACCCCGCTAGAGCCAGGCCTCCGACTCCGCTTAGGGCATCCGGCCCCACTCCGCGTCAAGTCCGCACCACCAAGAGCCGTTCGTGGCCCGCCAGGTCGCGCTTCGTCTCGATGGCGGCGTCCGGGAAGGCGGCGCGCGCGGCCTCGCGCAGGCGGCGCCCCTGGTTCCAGGCGTGCTCGGCCAGGAGCAGGCCGCCCGGTCGCAGCAGCTCCGGCGCCTGCTGCAGCAGCGCCTCGATCAGCGACGTGCCGAGGCGGCCCGCGTGCAGCGCCGCCTCCGGCTCGTGCTCGCGGATCTCCGGCGGGAGCCGCTCGTAGAGGTGCGTGGGCACGTAGGGCAGGTTCGCCGCGATCAGGTCGAACGGGCCGCGCAGCGCCGACAGCAGATCGCCCTGCAGGAGCGTCACGCGCCCGGCCACGCCGTGCGCCCCGGCGTTGTGATGCGCCAGCGCCAGCGCGGGCCGCGACAGGTCGACCGCGACGACGCGGATCTTCGGCGCGCGCACCGCGACCGCGATGGCGCCACTGCCGGCGCCGACGTCGGCGACCAACCGTCCCTGTTCCTTGTTCCTTGTTCCTGGTTTCTCAGCCGATAGCCAGCCGATGGCCTCGTCGACCAGCAGCTCCGTTTCCGGTCGCGGGATCAGGGCGTCCGGCGTGCAGGCGAGGTCGAGGCCGTAGAACTCCTTGTGGCCGACGATGTAGGCCGTTGGCTCGCGGGCGAGGCGGCGGCGCAGGAGCGCCTCAAACGCGTCGCGGCGATCGGCGATCGGCTCGCGCAGGCGCGCGAAGAGCTGCTCGCGGCTCACGCCCAGGGCGTGGCAGAGTAGTACCTCCGCCTCCAGCCGGGCGTCGTCGTCGATGCCGGCGGCGCGCAGGCGCGCCTCGGCGTCGCGGAGCGCGTGGGCGAAGGTCGCGGGTGGGCGCGTCAGCCCGACGCTCACGGCGCCGCCTGCGTCTCGAGTTGCCGCGCCTCCTCGCTGGTGGCGACGGCGTCGATCAGCGCGTCGATCTCGCCGTCCAGCAGGCTGTCGAGGCCATGCTGGGTGAGGCCGACGCGGTGGTCGGTGACGCGGTCCTGGGGGAAGTTGTAGGTGCGGATCTTCTCCGACCGCTCGCCGGTGCCCACCTGCGAGCGGCGCGCCTCGCTGATTTCGGCGTGCTGCGCCTCGGTCTTCATCGCAAGCAGTCGCGCCCGCAGCACCGACATCGCCTTCATGCGATTCTTGAGCTGCGAGCGCTCGTCCTGGCAGGTGACGACGAGGCCGGTGGGCAGGTGGATCAGGCGCACCGCGGTGGCGACCTTCTGCACGTTCTGGCCGCCGTGGCCGCTGGAGTGGAAGATGTCGACGCGCAGGTCGCCTTCGTCGATGGCGACCTCCACCTCCTCGGCCTCCGGCAGCACGGCGACCGTGGCCGCCGACGTGTGGATGCGGCCCTGCGCCTCGGTCTTGGGGACGCGCTGCACGCGATGGACGCCGCTTTCGTACTTCAGGCGCGAGTAGGCGCCCCGGCCGCGCACCTCGAAGATGACCTCCTTGAAGCCGCCGATGCCGGTCTCGTTGAACGACACGATCTCGGTCTGCCAGCGGCGCCGGTCGGCGTAGCGGGCGTACATGCGGTAGAGGTCCGCCGCGAAGAGGGCGGCCTCGTCGCCGCCTGTGCCGGCGCGCACCTCGACGATGACGTTGCGCTCGTCGTGGGGGTCCTTCGGCAGCAGGGCGCGCTTCAGCCGCGCTTCCAGGTCGTCGCGGCGCGCGGTCAGCGCCTCGACCTCCTCCCTGGCCAGCTCGACCATCTCCGCCTCGCCGCCGTCGGCGACGATCTGCGCGGCGCCGGCGAGCGCGCGCTCCACGTCGCGCGCCTCGCGGTAGAGCGCGACGACCTCGTCGATCGACGCGCGTTCGCGGGCGAGCGCCTGAAGGCGCTCGTGGTCGGCGGCGACCTCCGGGCGGCCCATCTCGGCGGTCAGCTCTTCGAAGCGTGCCTCGATGGCGGCGAGGCGTTCCCACAGGCTCATGGCGGCTTCATGATACCAGCCGCCGTCCGGAGGGGCCGAGGCACCATCTATTCCGGCGGCGGGCGCCTAGATAAAATAGTGCGTAAGCCGCGCCAGAAGGAGAAGGTTAGGACGGAGCCCAGGGTCACCGCGACGGGTGCGACTACCGCAGCCGGGTCGAGGCCGCCTTCCTGCATGGCCGCCACCAAAACGAATCCGATCAGTGCTAGTGTTCCCACTATTCCCGCGAGCTCGGATGCCCGCAAGCGTGGTCTCCTCATAGTGCACAGCCCTCGCCCACGACCGCCGCTACTCGTCCAGCCGCAGGCACTCGACCTCGCCGCCCGGCTCGATCGCGGGCACGTCCTCCGGCACGACGGCCAGGGCGTTCGCCAGCGCCATCGACGTGAGGATGCCCGAGCCCTGCGGCCCGGTGAGCGAGGCGTACCACCGCCCCTCGCGCTGCGACAAGATCGCTCGCGCGAAAACGCGCCGCCCGTCCGTGTTCTCGATGCGCTCCTCGGCGATGGCGCGGACGCGCGGCCGCTCCCAGCCCGGCTTGCCCAGCATCTTGAAGACGGCGGGCCGGCCGAACAGCTCGAACGTGATCATGGAGCTCACCGGGTTGCCCGGCAGGCCGATGTGCGGCACCCGGCGCCCCCCGGACGGGAACGCCCCGAAGGCGAGCGGCTTGCCCGGCTTCATGCGCACCGTCCAGAAGTCGATCTCCCCCTCCTTGGCCAGCACGTCCTTCACCACGTCGTAGTCGCCGCGCGAGACGCCGGCGGACGTGATGAGCAGGTCGGCCGCCAGCCCCTCGCGCAGCTTGGCGGTGAGCGCCTCGACCGTGTCCGAGGCGATGCCCAGGCGGCGCGGCGTCCCCCCCGCCTCGCGCACCATGGCGTCGATGCTGTAGGCGTTGCTGTCGTAGATCTTCCCGGGCGCGATCGGCTCGCCCAGGTCGAGCAGCTCGTCGCCGGTCGACAGGATGGCGACGACGGGCCGGCGGTAGACGCGCACCGTCGCCCGTCCGAGCGAGGCGAGCACGCCGATCTGCGCCGCCCCCAGCGCGGTGTCCGCGCGCAGGACGGCCGAGCCGCGGCGCACGTCTTCGCCGGCGCGGCGGATGTTGGCGCCGGGGTGGGCGGCCTTTAGCACGCGCACCTCGGACGCCGGCTTCTCGAAGGAGCCGAACTGGCGCCCCGAGCCGCCGAGCGGCTCGTCGGTCTCCTCGAACGGCACGATCGCGTCGGCGCCGGATGGGACGGGGGCGCCGGTCATGATGCGCACCGCCGACCCGGGCGTCACCTCGCCCTCGAAGAGATAGCCGGCCGCCAGCTCCCCGGCGACGCGCAGGCGCACCGGGATCGCCTCGCTGGCGCCGGTGGTGTCGGCGGCGCGCACGGCGTAGCCGTCCATCGCGGTGTTGTCGAGCGGGGGGATGTCGAACGTGGCCTCGACGTCCTCGGCCAGCACCTGACCGAGCGAGTCGAGCAGCGGCTGCTCGACCGGCTCCAGCCGTTCGAAGAAGGAGAGGATGCGCTCGCGCGCCTCCTCCACGCTGATCATGGACTGACGACCATGCGCGGAACCTCGGAACCACGGAGCACCGGAACCCCCGAACCACGCTGCGTGTCGCAGGTTCCGCGGTTCCGAGGTTCGGGCGTTCCGCGTCTACCCCAGCTTGACCGCCAGACAGGTCGTCGTGCGCTGGACGCCCGCGACCCGCTGGAGGCCGTCGGTGATGCAGTTGCCCAGGCGGTCCAGGTCGTCCGCCTGGAGCTGGACGATCACGTCGTACGGCCCGGTGACGGTATCGACGGAGACGACCTGCGCGTCGGGGTGGGACAGCGCCTGCACCGCCTCGCCGACACTCTTCGCCTTGCCCACCTCCGCCTCGATGAGGACATAGCCCCGTACAGCCATCGTCGCCTCCTTCTCCTCGCGATGCGCCGCGCGTCCGGCGAGAGGATGGTACCGCCGAGGGGGCGCGTGGCTCAAGGCGAGGCGGGGCGAAGCGGGGCTGACGAGAGGCGACGCTCAGGCGCAGGTGGGTATTCTTCCACCACCCCGTAAACGGGGTGGCATGAAGCCGGCTCACACAATGCCGCACCGTTCACGGTGCGGTCGAAACCCAACCCACCAAAATTGAGCAAGTGACGCACTGCCGGCGAATGCCCTACCTTCTGCTATACTCCGCCGGGAGGAACGCCCCGTGACCACCACCGCCGATCTCTGCTACCTGACGTTGCACGAGCTGTCGACGCGCATCCGCTCCCGGGAGGTCAGCCCGGTGGAGGCGACGGAGGCGTCGCTGGAGCGCATCGAACGGCTCAACCCCATGCTCAACTCGTTCATCACCGTCACCGCCGATCAAGCGCTCGAAGCCGCGCGCGCGGCCGAGCGCGAGATCGCTTCGGGCTCGTACCGCGGGCCGCTGCACGGCGTGCCTGTCGGCGTGAAGGACCTCTGCCAGACGAAGGGCGTCCGCACCACCGCCGCCTCGAAGTTCCTCAGCGATTGGCTGCCGGACGAGGACGCGGCGGTCGTCGAGCGGCTGCGCGAGGCGGGCGCTGTGATCGTCGGCAAGACCCACCTGCACGAGTGGGCGCTGGGCGCGACGGGCGTCAACCCTCACTACGGCCCGGCACGCAACCCATGGGACCCATCGCGGATCACCGGTGGCTCCAGCAGCGGATCGGGCAACGGCGTGGCGGCTGGACTCTGCTTCGCCGCCATCGGCAGCGACACGGGCGGCTCGATTCGCATGCCGGCCGCGCTCTGCGGCATCACCGGCATCAAGCCCACCTACGGTCGCGTCAGCCTCCGGGGCGTCGTCCCGCTCGCCACGTCGCTCGACCACGTCGGCCCGATGGCGCGCACGGTGCGCGACTGCGCGATCGTGCTTGAGGCGATCGCCGGCCACGACCCGGCCGACCCCGATAGCGCCGCCGCGCCGGTCGAGGGCTGGGCGGCGCAGCTCGACGGGGGCATTGCCGGGCTGCGCATCGGTGTGCCGCGCGCCGCCTTCGACGACGCCGAGCCCGAGATCACGGCCCGCGTGCGCGAGGCGATCGGGACGCTGGGCGGCCTCGGCGCGGTGGTAAAGGAGCTCGACCTGCCCGCGATCCAGGCGTACTGGCCCCCCGCGGCGGCGGTCCTGCTGGCCGAAGCCGCCGCCTACCACCGCGAACGAGTGGAGCAGCGTCCGCAGGACTTCGGCGACGACGTCCTCTTGCGCCTCACCTCCGGCCTCGACATCCGGGCGGTCGATTACGTCGCCGCGTGGCAGGCGATGCGCGAAGCGCGCCGGACGTGCGACGACGCGCTGCTGGCCGAGGTCGACCTGCTGGCGATGCCCACGACCATTCGCACCGCGGTGCCGATCGACTCGGTCTCTTCGGACGACCCGACGCTCGGCCTCACAGGCTTACCGCGCCGTTCAACTTCACCGCCCAGCCGGCGATGTCGATGCCCTGCGGCATGACGGAGCAGGGCCTGCCGGTCGGCCTCCAGCTCATCGGCCGCCGGTTCGACGAGGCGACGGTGCTCC
>Ga0247727_10006624_pt1 | contig 22645 bp, 24 predicted proteins | sample WisWelCaveWW1625_FD_202498 | JGI IMG/M metagenome (GOLD analysis project Ga0247727, IMG submission 202498) | Biofilm microbial communities from Wishing Well Cave, Virginia, United States - WW16-25 | ecosystem: Environmental > Aquatic > Deep subsurface > Groundwater > Cave microbial mat | place...
GCCGCCGCGCCTGGCAGGTGTAACGGCCGTGCCATTGCAGCAAAATCGTGCCGCGCGTGTAGCGTTGCGCTGGCAGAAGATTGCGCAAATCCATTTCAATTTTGTCGGGATCGGTTTGCGCTGAAAAATACAGACGTTCGGTTGACAGACGTTTGACGTGCGTATCGACCGCGACGGTTTGTTTGCCGAACACATGCGCGAGCACGACGTTGGCGGTTTTGCGGCCGACGCCGGGCAAGTCCACCAGCGCTTCGAGATTTGCTGGCACTTTGCCGCCGTGCTTTTCAATAAGCTGCTGGCAGCAACGCTGAATGAGTTTGGCTTTGTTTGGAAAAAATGTCACCGGACGAATATCTTCCGCCAGTTCTTCCTGCGACACGCGCGCGTAATCTTCCGGCTGGCGATATTTTTTAAAAAGCTTTTCAGTAACTTTGTTGACTAATTTATCTAAGCATTGCGCGGCCATGATGGTGGCGATGAGCAATTCCAACGGCGAGGTGAAATTCAATTCCAGATGCGCTTCAGGATAGGCTTTTTCCAGCCGATCCAGAATGGTGGAAATTTTTGCCGTTGTCCACGCGCGCGCCGGTTTTGCGGCCGGCTTTTGTCGCGTCGTTGCGCGGGTTGGTTTGCTGGTTTTTGCAGCGGCTTTTTTGGGCAAAGCTTTTGGCATCAGTTCGTTAAATTCGTCAAAATTTAGCAATGCTTGCGCCATGACTTACATGTGGAATTAAAAAAATATTTAAACCACTTCGACGCGGTCGTATTTGTCATATTCCTTTTCAGACAGGGTAATCAAATACAACATGTTGACAATCCCTTCTTTGTCCCGCACCGAACGTAAGTGATTGTAAAGGCTTTCATCGCGATCAATTTCCGGCCAATTCTCGAAGCCCTTTCGAGCCACGACGATGACTCGAACATCCATTTCAATACCGGTTGGCTCCACCTCTAAAAGCGCTAACTCTACAGAATGTTTTTGCGCCCATTCCTGTACAGCGGCACGTAATTTTTCCACCATCATTAGCTTAGTCATAATTCACCTCAAACGTATTGAGATAAAAAAATAAGAATTCCATTAATTGGATCGAAAAGCGCTTGATGCACCGCATCAGAATCCACCTGCGTTTTGGTCGCGCCTTGATAGCGAAGATCCATCGACCAACGTTTCAATACAATATCAAAATTGCGCTCTAAAATCGGCTTGCTGGAAAAGTTATTTCTCTGGCCCGAACAATAAAGCAACAATTCAAGATCATGAATTTGAAACATGACCGGAAGCTCGGTGGCGCCGATGTGCTTGCAAATCGTTAGTTTCAGCGCCAGCTCTAATAATATACCGGCATGTGAAATCGCTCCAGACCATTTTCCGGTTGCACGCAACGCTTCATATTCTTCTTTTCGTGCATTATAGGCTTCAAGCAAAATGCCGGCATCTTGCTTAATGAATTTAATCGCCATGCTACTCCCTCCTCACGCTTATAAACTAAAACACACTCACTTTCACATACTTCTGCGGATACTTTTTGATGTCCTCGATCAGGTTATTCAAATTCTGTGTGGCGGCGTTAAGATTGTTGTACAATTCACGTTCATACAGCAGCGCGCCGAGCGTGCCCTGCCGATCTTCGAGCGCTTTGCTGGCGCTTTTCAACGAGGTGGTGGTGGATTCGAGCTCGCGTGAAGCGGCTTCCAAGCGCGCGCTGGCGGAACTGAAATTGGCGAGGGCGGAATCGACGCGGCTGTCATCCAACATATTCTTTAAATTTTCAGAGCCGGCGCGGAGATTGGCCATGGTGAGATCGATATTCTTTTGGTTCTGCGCGACAATGGCTTCGAGCAACGCGCTGGTCGCGCGCGCATGGCGAATCATCGCTTGCATGCGGTCGACATTCTCGTCGCTGAGCAACGTATCGACGGAAGTGCGCACGCGCGCTTCCAGACTGGTGATGCCCGCGGTCAAATCTTCCAGGCCGCCGCCGACTTCGCCGTCGATCACGTCGCCGTCAACAAAATAATCGCTGCTATCGCCGGGAACGATATTGATCACCTTGCCGGTGATCAACCCGCCGCTCTCCAAAATGAATCGCGAATCGCGCGGCAGCTTTTGATCTTTTTGCAGAAAGATGTGCGCTTGCGCCCGCCCGTTACGAAATTCCAGCTTGTCAACGCGGCCGATTTTAATGCCGACGAGATTGACCGGATCGCCGCGTTTGAGGCCTTGCGCGGTGACAAATCGAACGATCAATTCATAATTGCGCCAGCCCACGGTTTGCTCGCTCAACCAAATGATGCCGATGATGAGAATGAGACTGGCGATAAAAAAGGCAATGCCAATCGCCGCTTCCATGCTCCGAGTTTTCATAACGCTTAAAGGCCCTCACAGATTGGTAGAATAACACAAACCAAATTCTTTTTATCTTTTTTGCTCTTCATCATTTTTGTCAAAGCTGTCCTTCCATAAATTTGCGAATCATGTCGTTGTCATCTTTGGAAATTTCATCCGGCGAGCCGACGGCGGCGACTTTGCCGTCATGGAAAAGCGCGATGCGGTCGGAAATATCGCATGCCAGCTTCACGTCATGCGTGACCACAATCGAAGTGATGTTCAGCGTTTTTTGCAGGCGCGCAATCAAGTCGCCGATGATGATCGCCGTCTTTGGATCGAGGCCGGTGGTCGGCTCGTCATAAAGAATATACTTGGGTTTCATCGCAATCGCGCGCGCCAAACCGACGCGCTTGCGCATGCCGCCGCTAAGCTCATCGGGCTCGAGCTCTTCCACGCCGCCCAGCTCCACTTGTTCGAGGCATTCGGCCACGCGCTGCGAGATTTCGGCTTCGCTCATTTTGGTGTGCATGCGCAGCATGAAAGCGACGTTGTCCTTTACGGACATCGAATCAAACAAGGCGGCGGACTGAAACAACACGCCGATGTGTTTGCGCAATTCCTGCAATTCATCTCGTGAGAGTTTTGGCACCAGTTGGTCGTCGACCCAAACTTCGCCGCGATCGGGCTGCAAAATGCCGATAATGTGTTTGAGCGTGACGCTTTTGCCGGAACCGCTGGGGCCGAGAATGGAGACGAGCTCGCCCTCATTTACCGCCAAATTTATGCCGCGCAGAACATGTTTATCGCCGAAAGATTTATAAACGTCTTTAAATTCGATCATGCCTCAAGAAAACTTTAACAAGGTTCTCGTCAAAACATAATCCATAATCAAGATGAAAGACGAGGACGACACGACGGTGGAGGTGGCGGCGCGGCCGACGCCTTTGGCGCCCTGATCGGTTTCCATCCCCATATAACTGCCGAGCAGCGTGATGATGCCGCCGTAAACCGTCGCTTTCGTCAATCCCACCCAAACATCTTTGGCGCGAAAGACTTCTTTCATGCCGCGCACAAAATCGGCGGTGCTCACGCCCATCATCGTGGTTGCGGCATAATGCCCGCCGCCCACGGCGACCACGACGGCGAAGATGATGATGATCGGAAACATCGCCACGCCGGCGAGGATTCGCGGCATCACCAAATATCCGATCGGATCGACGCCCATCGAGGTGAGCGCATCGACTTGTTCGGAAACTTTCATCGTGCCGATTTCGCTGGCAATGCCGGCGCCGACGCGGCCGGCCAACACCAGCGCCATCAACGTCGGGCCCAGCTCGAGCATTTCGGATTGAAACACAATCGAGCCGACGATATATTTTGGAATGTACGAAGAAATTTGATAAGCGGTTTGAATCGTCGTTGCCAAACCAGTGAATAAAGAAAGCGCGGCTATCAATGGGATGGAACCGATGCCGACGCGATACATTTGCTCGATAATCTGGCGGCGATAAAAATGGAGGTAACGCAACTGGCCGACTGCCGCGCCCAAATAATAGCAGACGCGGTAAAAGTGCACGAAGAAATTGGTGCCGATGCGGCCATAAAATAAAATGATCGGTTTCATTCTTTCACTTCCACGCCGCTGAAAAAATTTTTCTCGCCGCGCCGCACCAACAACAGCGCCATTTCGCCGGCTTGCAATTTCTGTAATGTCGCATTGAAATCGCGCACGCCGCGAATCGTTCGGTGATTGATTTCTTGAATAATATCTCCAGCCGCCAAAACGCCTGCCGCTGAGGAATGGGAATCGAGAGATGAAATCATCACGCCATGATTGTAAAGGCGAATCATTTCCAGCGACAAGTTTTGCGTTTGCACGCCGAGCTTGTTCGTCGATTTATAATTCGAGGATGGCGCCGGCTCATTAATCGCCGGGGTTGGTTTTTCTTCCGGCATCACTTCGCAAACCACCTTCACGCTATCGCGCCAAACCACGGCTTGAACACTTTTGCCGGGCGCTTGCGCGGCAACGGCATTCTCAAGCTCATTGGCATTGGCGATTGGAACATTGGCAAATTGCAGAACAATGTCGCCGCGGCGCAAGCCTGCGCGCTCTGCCGGGCTGCTCGAAGTCACCTCGACGAGCAATGCGCCGAGCGTGCTGTTCAATTCCAACGCGCGCGCCAAATTTTGATCGATGTTCTGCGACACCGCGCCGACATATCCGCGCGTGACTTTGCCTTCCTTTATTAAACTTTGCATAACGCGTTTGGCCAAATTCGCCGGTATCGCCAAACCGCTGTTGTTTCCTTCTATTATAGTATTAATCCCAACCAGTTCTCCATCCATGCTGACTAACGCGCCGCCGCCGTTGACATGCTCGCTGGGCGCATCGATATGAATGAAATCATTCAACTGCGGCAACGCGACTTTTGAGCGGCCTTTCGCATTTATGATCGCGGCAGTAATCGCAGGCGTTGATTGATCGGCGTTGCCGATAGCCATCACCCATTGCCCGATGCGCAAACGATCGGAGTCGCCAAATTTCGCGTGCGGCAAGCCCTTCGCGGCGATTTTGATCAAGGCAAGTTTCGTCAACGGATCGGCGCCAACGATCCAGCCGGAGAAACGACGGCCTTTGTTGAGCACGACGCGAACGGAATCGTTGGTCGAGAGATTCGTTGTATTAGCAAGAATGTAGCCATCACTCGACACAATAATGCCACAACTTCCACCAAGATTCGTCGCTTTCATCGGTTCATCAACGGAATTGATCGTCACCATAACCGGCAAATACTGCGCGGTGATTGTCTCGAAAGCTGCGCTCAAATCCAGCGCGGAAGCGCGCTGATTGCCGGTCATCACCATCCCCGCCGAGATCGGCTCTTCCGGTGATAACGCTCTGTCACTGGAAAGCCCGCGCAAAATCAAGCCGCCAAACAGCGCCAGCGCGACCAGCGCCAGAACCCAGCCGCCGGCGTTCATTCGCTTTAGCATACCTTACCTCCTCGATTGATCCATAGACGTAGAATCTCATCGACCGGTCGCTTTGTTAAAATAGATTTATGAAAACAAGTTAACACAGCGACCGTTCAATATCACAGCCATAGTAATTTGCAAATGGAAAAGCCAAGATGCAAGAGGAATTTTGTTTAAGGTCCGAAGTTGTAAAGTCCGAAGTCAAATGAGCCGGCGCAAAATTGCCGCAGGAAAATAGTCTTGACTCTCGTGCGTGGAAGTCTTATATTGCGGCTATATTTATTTTTATGGCAACACCCGAACCGCCGTTTGGTTTTTAATTTTTTGAGATTTTGTTAACCGAACGGCAACTTAATCTAATGGAGCAAAAAATGAAAAAAGCTTTGATTGGAGCGAGCGCCATTATCGCCGTGGCGATTGCTGGCATGGTTTTATTGTCCGGTGAAAAAAATGCCGAAAGCGCAGTCGCCACAACGGAAATCGGGATTGACGGCATGTCGTGCCAAAACTGCGCGGATAAAATCAATGCCACGTTGACGAAATTGGATGGAATCAAAGCCGTCGAGGTTCGTCTCGGCGAAGGCAGGGCTTACGTCGAATACGATGCGGCGGCGGTGACGGTGCCGGCGATGGAAGCGAGCATTATTAAATTGGGATATTCGATTGGCAAGGCCGGCTCGGCAATAAATAAGGACGACTGCGACGACGCCGAAGCCAGCGATTGCTGCGCGCAAAAGAAGTCCGACGCCAAAACCTGAAAATAATTACATTCAAGTAAGCGGATTAAGCTGATCGAGCCGATAATCGCAATAGAAATTGTTCTCCTAAATCCGCTTGATCCACTCAATCCGCTTACCGCGAAGTTGAATGGCTGCAATTTTATTCGGAAGCGAGGTGTGATTGCCTCGCTTTTTTGTTCTCATCACTATGCAAAAACGTTTCGTTATCGGCCTGATTATCAGCGGGGTTTTCATTTATCTTGCCTTCCGCCAAATCGACTTCGTTCAAATGTGGGAAGCGCTGAAGCAGGCGAATTATTTCTGGCTCTTCCCGGCGGTCGGCTTCATGTTTATCAGTTTGTGGCTCCGCGCCGTGCGTTGGAGATATTTTATGGAACCGATCAAACCCGGCATCGGCTTCCGCAAGCTTTTCGCCGCGATGATGATCGGCTATTACGGCAACAACGTGTTTCCATTGCGCGCCGGCGAAGTGTTGCGCGCCTACGCCATTGGCAAATCCGCCGGCGTCTCGCGCATGGCTTCCTTTGCGACGATTTTCGTGGAACGTTTGATCGACGTACTGGCGCTGCTGCTACTCATCGGCTTTTCGGTTATTTTTCATGACTACCCCGGATGGATTGAAAAAGGCGCTATCGCAATTTTCATCGGCACAACGGTGGTGACGATTTTCATGGTCGCGCTGATGCTGCGCACGCAACAAACGCTGCGTCTGATGAGCCGATTGACCCGGCCGTTTCCCGGAAACGTGCAGCAATTCGTCAATAAACTGCTGGGGTCATTTCTGGACGGCTTTTCGATTTTCAAAAAAACGGATCGTTTCTGGACGATTACGTGGCAATCAGTAGTGATGTGGCTATTGTATGCCGCGGTCAATTACGCCGTTTTAGAAGCGTTCCGCTTAAACGACCAATTGCCGATTGGCGCGAGTTTCGTTATTTTGGTCATCGTCAATATCAGCATCATGATTCCGGCCGCGCCCGGATATGTCGGCACCTTTCATCTCGCCTGCCAGCAAGCCGTGATGCTCTTCGGCGTCTCCAAAAGCGCGGCGCTCAGCTTCGCGTTGATTCTTCACATTGCGAACTTCGTTCCCATCACGCTCGTCGGGTTTTATTATTTTTATCGTGCACAACTCGATTTCAAAGAAGTCGTTGCCGCCGAAGATGAAACGCCAACGCCCAAAGAGCCTCGAACTGCCTTGCGAAAGAAAGTAGGCGTTTGAATCCCTCAACCCAACAAACCGCGGAAATCGATGATCGCCGCCATCGCTTTTTGGTGACGATTGCCATTTTCCTGCAAGTATTTCTTTCAGCGCTGGACACGACGATCATCGGCACGGCGATGCCGACGGTTATTGCCGCGCTCGGCGGGCTCAATCTCTACAGTTGGGTGTTTGCAGTCTACATGTTGACCAGCACGGTTTCGACGCCGATTTCCGGCAAACTTTCCGATCAAATCAGCCGCAAAAAACTTTATCTCACCGGCATCGCCGGATTCGTCATTTCATCGTGGCTTTGCGGTTTGGCGCAAAACATGACGATGCTCATCATCTTTCGCGCCATGCAGGGATTGGCCGCCGGCGCGATGATCGCCGTGTCGCTTGGACTCATCGCCGTGCTGTATCCGCCGGAAAAACGCGGGCGCATGCAGGGACTGCTGGCTTCGATCTGGGCGATCACCAGCATGTTCGGCCCGCTTATTGGCGGTTTCGTGGTCGAACATTTTTCGTGGCGCTGGAGTTTTTATCTCAATTTGCCCATCGGCGTCGCCGCGTGGTTTTTTGTCAAACAGTATCTTCATGAAGATAGCCGCGCCGTTTCCGAATCGCCGCCGCGCCAGGTGCAAATCGATTATCTCGGCGCGATCATTTTGGTGGCTGGCGTTGTGAGTTTTTTGCTGTCAATAACAAATGAAACTCACTCCGCATTAGCGTGGCGCCTGGCATTGTTTGCTCTTTCGCTGGTTTTTCTTTTTATCTTTTTTCAAATCGAGCGCCGCGCTGCCGATCCGATTTTGCCGCTGAACTTGTTGCGCCGCCGCGAAATTGCCGCCGCGAATCTCACCACGTTTGTCACGGCCTTTGGAACGTTCGGGATGATTATGTTTGCGCCGCTCTTCGTTCAAGGCGCGCTGCTCGGGTCTCCATCCCAGGCCGGTATGGTGCTCATTCCCTTCAGCATCGGCTGGGCGCTCGGCAGCCTGACCAGCGGCCACGCCGTCAATCGCTTCGGCTATCGCACGCTCGCGCTCACCGGCACGATCATTATGACCATCGGCTTGATCTTTCAAACCCAACTCGATACGTCGGCTTCCTTATTTCATATCGCCGGCGTGAGTTTCATTATCGGCCTCGGCATGGGTTTGACGACGACAGCCATCACCGTCTCGGTGCAAAATACGGTGGAGTCTGCGCAGGTCGGCGTCGCCACTTCTTCAACGGTGTTCTCCCGCATTCTCGGCGCCTCAATCGGCGTCAGCGTGATGGGCGCGATTTTATCGTATCGGCTGGAAACTTTGTTGCACGGCGTTTTCCCCGGCCTCAACAACAGCGCATTGAGCGAAGTGCGCCAACTGCTTTTGCCCGAAGCCCGGCCGCAGATTTCAGCAGCGTCTCTCAAAATTTTGCAGCATGCGCTCGAAGACGGTTTGCAATACGCTTTCATTTTCGCTGCAATCACGACATTCATCGCCATATTTATCGCTGCGCGCGTATCATCGCAACGGCCTGAGAAGGCGACCAAACAGCAAGCTGAATCCGAAATTATTCAAGCTACATAAATTGAAGTGCTGGAGTGTTGGATTACTGGAGTACTAGGATTCCAGTAATCCAACACTCCAAAATTTTTATGCAAGTTTTGCTGCTTTTCATCGACGGCATCGGCATCGGCGAACGCGATCCGGAAAGAAATCCGTTCGCGCGTTTTCCTTCGCCTTTTTTTTCTTTTTTTAAAAATGAGCCGCTGCCGAATTTGCCTTTTGATGGCGTCGTCATACCCACTCGCGCCGATATGGATGTTGCCGGCTTGCCGCAAAGCGCCAGCGGCCAAACCGCGATTTTCACCGGACAAAATGCCGCCCAAATTTTGGGGCATCACCAGTCCGGCATACCAACGCCGACGCTGCGCAAATTATTGGATGAATTCAGCATTTTTAAAACCGTGCGCGCGTTGGGAAAAACCGGCGTCTTTGCCAACGCGCTCTCACAATTTTATTTCGATCAGCGCGGCGAGCGCATTTCGGCGACGACACGCGCTTTACTCGCCGGCGGTTTTCCGTGGCTCGACATGGAAGATCTCCGCGCCGGCCGCGCCGTTTCGCATGATTTAACCAATGAGTTTTTGCGCCAGATGGGAATGGACGTGCCGCTCCGCACGCCGGAAGAAAGCGCCAACATTCTCGTTGAAATTTGCCAACGCGCCGATTTCACGCTCTTCGAATTTATTCTCACCGACAGGCTCGGCCACAGCCGGGAAATGTCGCCAGCCGAAGGGATGATCCACCGTCTCGATGTTTTATTAAACATCGTTCTCTCGCGCGTCAATTTACAAGAGATGACTGTGGTGTTGACAAGCGATCATGGCAACTTCGAAGACTTGTCTATCAAAACGCACACGCACAATCTCGTACCGACTTGCGTCTGGGGCGCGGAACAAAAAATTTTTGCGGAGCGGGTGAAGAGGTTGGAGGAGATTGCGGGGACGATTGTGGAGACGCTGCGACGATAACGCAAGTTGTTTTGTTGATTTCAATCTTTTGGGTTTATAGGCGGGGCAAACAAAAAAGCAAGATAAATTTGCGACCACATTTTTCTGAAAATTCAGCTTGCCTCTTTCGCTTGTGAATATTATATTATCGCCGTTGTTGGGACTTAAAACTTGCCTTTGGCTCGACATGAGACTACGTGGATGAAAAACCTTTTCGGGTAGATGAGCCAAAATAATTTTACAGCGGTACTTCAAGCAGCATTGATGACATAATCAAAATGCTTCATCTTCTTACCTTTATAATTCGGAGATGAGGTAGCCATGTTTATTATTGATGGATCCAATGTTTGTAGGTGACGTGAAAATCAACCTCCATAGTGAACATCCAATCTTTCATCGAAAGGGTTGACAAATGGAAAAGACACTTGATTTTGAAACTGTAGACGAGGAAGTTGAATTCTGGGAATCCCATGATTCGGCTGATTATTGGGAGGATATGGAAAAGGTCGAATTTGATGTCAAGCTTCACCGGAATCTTCTCCATCCCAAGTTAATTTTTATAACCGAGCAACCCTCCAAATGTCCTCGCTGCAAGCAAGATTTGGAAGAAACAGAAATCAATTATGTCACTTTGCACAATGGACACCTCCTCATGATTCGTGATGTGCCCGTGCTTCGTTGTCGTGCGAATGGGCATGAATACATGCTCGAGAAAACGCTTGATCAGATTGAGCAGCTTTTGAATCTTGAGAAAACTCGAAAACCCCACCCAGCAGAAATGATTCACGTACCTGTTTTTAAATTGGAAATGGCTGCGTAGCCAACAAGTCATCGCAAAATGAAAGTTCAACGGGTTTAATTGCTCTGATAGCATTCGTTGGCGTCCGCGTTTTTTCAATTCACCTTCCCCTCTCCGACCAACACAAATGGCGCCCACAGGAATGGATGCGCAAACGACCGGCCATTTTTGAGTGTGAATCAACTTTAGTTTGGCACGGCGCAGCGCTTCGGCTTTGCGGACTACCGCAAATGCAAAAAAAGTTGTGGTTGCATAATTCAAAATTTTTATTATATTCAAATCAATCAACTCCTCTAAAGTCCGCTGATTTTTTATCATACCCACTGATGAAGCGAATCTATTATTAAGGAGGTTAAGATGCGTCGCAGTATGTTCATGTTCACACTGGGGTTGATTTTTATCAGCACGAATATATTTTCCCAGGTCGCCAACAAAAAACTCACCGGCCAGGATTTTACCGGCGAGGTGACGATCAACGCCACGCCGCAACAGGTTTGGGCGGTTTTAACCGATCTCCAAAAATTCAGCAGCGTGATGGGCATTGAGTATAAAGGCGCCGCCAAAAAGCTGGAAAAGGTCGGGGACAGTGCACCGGTTAACTATGGCGGCGATTCCGGCATGTGGATTTTAGTGTATGCCCGGCCCGGCAGTGAATTGCGATATTCCTGGGAACCGGATAATGCCTCCTACCTTTGCCAGGAGCGCTGGATTTTGACGCCCGCCGGCAAAGGTACGAAAGTCCAGTACGAAGATCGCTACACTGAGTCCGGCCCGCAAACCGCCGAAGCCATTGCCGAGCAAGTCAAATCCTATAACCAGGCTCTCGCCCGCTTGAAAACAATGTGTGAGGGGAAATCATAATTGCTCATACTCGTACTTCTTGCTCTTTCTCGCCTTCATAGGCGAGTAAGAGAATGAGTAAGAGTATGAAATGCATCATTCTTCAATTAATTTATGTCCGAAACATTTACTGGTCTTCTCGAAATCGACGAGCGCCGCAATGGTTTTTTGCGCAACGTCTCGTTGGCGTTGCCGGCGCAGCACGGCGATCCGTTCTTGCATCGCAGCCTGATTGAAGCGCACAATCTGCGAGCCGGAGTACTTATTGAAGCCGAAGTCATTCCTGGCAACCGCGGCGGGCAGCAAGTCGAGAAAGTTGTTCACGTCAATGAACGCGATCCGGCCGAGTGGTCAAAACTACCGGAGTTGGAATCACTCACCGCCGTCTCCCCATCCGAGCAAATCGTTCTTGAAATCAGGCCGTCACGTTCGGTTAAAACCCCGGAAAAAGAAAAATCCGATCCGTCCATGCGCGTGATCGATTTGATCAGCCCGCTCGGCAAAGGCCAGCGGGCGCTGATTGTCGCGCCTCCCCGCTCGGGAAAAACGATTCTCCTGCAACAAATGGCGCAGGCGATTGCGCGCAATCATCGCGACATTCATCTCATTATGTTGTTGCTCGACGAACGTCCGGAAGAAGTGACCGACATGCGACGCGCGGTGCAAGGCGAGGTGTTTGCCAGCTCCAACGACGCGCCGCTCGAATCGCATTTGCGCCTGGCGCAACTCGTCACGGAATATGCGAGACGCAAAGTTGAATGCGGTGACGACGTCGTCCTGCTGCTCGATTCACTCACGCGTACCGGGCGAGCTTTCAATCTCGGGCAGCGCGGCAGCGGCCGCACGATGACCGGCGGTTTGGATGCGCGCGCCCTCGAAATTCCGCGCAAAATTTTCGGCGCCGGCCGCGCCATCGAAGGCGGCGGCTCGCTGACGATTGCAGCAACAATATTGGTAGGAACTGGTTCGCGCATGGATGAATTTATTTTTGAAGAATTCAAAGGCACGGGTAACATGGAATTGGTGCTCGATCGCAGCCTTGCCGATCAACGTATCTTTCCGGCGATTAATATTCCGGCTTCCGGCACGCGACGGGAAGAATTGCTTTTTGGCAAGAAAACGGCGCAATATCAGGCATTGCGTCGAGCCATTCATGGCCTGCCCGCGAAAGAAGCAATGAGCACATTGCTCAAAGCCATTGCCGCAACGCCGAATAATAAAACACTGTTGGAAAAATTTTCAAAGGGTGGGGAAGATCTGGCCTGACATAAAGAGACAGCCGACAAAATAAAAATGGCTACCAGCGAGCGCCGCCAAGTCTGCGCTGGTAGCCTCTGCCGCTCAAGGGAATTGCTTCCCGAGCAGCTTCATTTAGATAAACGATATGGGGTGCAATTTAGTTCCCCTCCGTCTAAAAAATTTTTAATTCATTTCATTTCGTTTAAATCTCTATATTTTCTTCAAGATATCCCATTGGCGCCGGCGCCGGGCAAAAATTTATTTTAAATTCTGCGCCACTTCGTAATGTAAGAATTAAATTATTGTCGAGATTGACATAAAATTCTGCAACGCAACGGCCTTTCCCGTATAAAACCGCTATACATTGCTGAGAGGGTAAGTTGAGCTCAACATCATTGAACCAGCAACTCCCTGGCCTGTATGACCGGGGCAACTTTCACCTCCTAAAATTCATAGCGTATTTTTATGCGGATTATTATTCCATGGATGGGAGTCGTTTTACTTTCGGCCAACCTTGCTTCGCCGCAGATTTCTTCCCAGCCTCGATATTTCAGTTCTAAAATTGCCAATTTCCAATTCGAGTCATTGGCCGCTCATTCTCGACAAAATGCGGCCGGAACGCTTGACGCCGCGCCGGTTAGAGATGACGACGCCACGAATTGGTCACGGCTCAATGTGACGGTGGCGGAAAAACCCTTTCTTCTCGATTATGCCAATTTCATCGCGAACCACAATTTGACCTTCGTCGAGTTTTATGTTCAAATTGGTTACGACCGCTTGAGTTTTACGCGCAGCGGCAAATTTTATCAGGCGGTTTATGATATCGATTTTTATATTGAAGATCTGAACGGCAATTTGCTGCAATCCCGCGCGCTGCGTGACGAAGCGGAAGTCGCGAATTACGACGAAACCATGGCGCCAAATAATTCGCGGGTGGTCTTATTGAATTTTTCTCTTAACCCCGGCCTCTATCGGCTGCGCGCCGTCATTACCGACAAAGAAAGCGGGAAGAGTTACGAAACGGCCGACAAATTTTCCGTCCGCGATTTTTCGAGCGCCAATTTGACGGTGAGCGATTTGCAATTCAGCCGCAATATTCAAGTGGATTCTTCGGCAAATGCCTTTGTCAAGCACAATCGCCGCATCGAGCCGAATGTACTTCGTTCATACGGGCAATATGCCGGTCAGCTTTTTGTGTACTATGAGATTTACCATCTTGTCGATCCGAAAAATCCGGCGGTTCGCGACAGCGCGGTTTCGCCTACAACCCCGGCTGACAGTTTTCGGACGGTTTATATTATTCGCAACAATCGCGGCGAAGAAGTCAAACGATTGTGGAAATCCAGCCGTAAACCCGGAACCTCGTGCGTGCACAGCGTGCTATTGCCGATCGCGGATTTGAAGAGCGGCCATTACACGCTGACGGTGCGGGTTTTTGACCAGGCCAATGGAGATTATGCGGAAACCACCGGGCTTTTCATCATGCAGTGGGACGTGCTCTCGTTCAAAGATAAAAAATTTGAGGAGATTCTCGAACAAATGAGTAGCGTTGCCGGCGAAGATGAGCTTAAACGGCTGGCGCAATTGCCGGAAGCCGATCGGCAGCGCGGCCTGTTCGATTTTTGGCAGCGCCGCGATCCAACGCCCGGCACGCCGCGCAATGAAGCGATGGAAGAATATTATCACCGAATCAATTACGCCAATGCTCATTTCAAATGGCAGCGCAGCGAAGGCTGGAAATCGCCGCAAGGGCGAATCTACCTCACGTATGGCGCTCCCGATCTCGTGCAACGTTATACAGATTCTTCACGGGGTCGCGCCAAAGACGATTGGACGGCGGATTGGTCTTCGGATTCCGGTCAAAGCTCCTCTTCGCGACGAGCGTCGAGGCCATCATCATTGTTCGACGCCTCGTATGAAGTTTGGGAATATACGCAGCTCAATCGGCGTTTTGTTTTCGTCGATCTGCGCGGGATGGGCATATATGAATTGGCCAATCCGTTGTCGCTGAATACCTCGGGAATGTGATAAAACGGTTTTGCTTTTTTGCAAACCCTCGTCGATTGAGGAGTGATGAGGGTTTTTTATTTTTGCCTCCACCCTTGCGAATCGTTCTCGATTTGATTATATTGCGTCGTACAATCTTTGATATCAATTTTTAGTGTGAGGCAATATGCTCCGAAATTTTCAGAAGTTTAATTCTCAAGTTCCTCATGCAGATCAGCCGCTATCGAAAAGAATGCTGCCCGGATTAAAAAACCACGCGGATTTATTGGCGCGGCTTTTTGATCGGCGGGAAATTTCGCCGTTGATTCTTTTCGCCACTTTTATTGCCTCACTCTTTTTCTTCCAAAGCTGCTCATCATCAAAGCCGGTTAGCCGCACCGAACCAACCAAAACGGAGAGGCCGAAGCCGGAAACGCGTGCAACACCGGCGCCGACGCAAGTCGTTCAAAATGAGGATTTTGATCCGATGACACTAAAAGTGCCGGAATTTCAGATCGCGCGCAAACAACCGGTAGTTAGAAAAAGTGATACGCTAAATGTCTCGACGCCGTTTCCGGCCAAAGTGGATACTTCGTGGCAAACGGTGCCAGGCTATCAAGTGCAGCTCTTGCAAACCGAAGACGCGAAATTGGCGCGCTCGACCGTTCGTGAGGCGATTCTCGCGCTCAATGTCGAGGTCGAGACGATTTACGAAGCGCCGTATTATAAAATTCGCGCCGGAAATTTTGTCAATCGTTATGACGCCGAGCAACTGCAAAATCTCGCGACGGAAAAAGGCTACGCCAACTGCTGGGTGGTGCGCACGCAGGTGAAAGTGCGGGCGGATGAGTTGTTGAATCAGAAGTAAAATAATTCAGCAATTGCTTGATTCCTTAAGAAAGAAGCAGCAATGATGCCTGTAAATGGCCGCTCTCGAAGTTTGAAGAAGCAAACGAAAGAAAGCGATAATGACCGCGCAGAGTGGATGAGTTTAGCAATGGCGGCATGGGATGATCAATTTGGCGAGGATGAACCTGAATATACATCAGATATGATTAAAGTTCGACTCGGGCACTTGTTGGCAATTCCCAAAAAGTTCATTGAAGGTCAAATCGGCCTGATTGCACGAAATCGACACAAACGCTTGCTAAAAACACTGAGTGCATACCTTAGCAAAAAATAGTAAAACCTCCGGTTAAAATGCATCTCTAAAATTTTTTATTCTCATAGCAGAATCTCACTTTCTCAGTACTATCCCGATTTTCTACAAACGCTCCCCTTAATTTTTGCTGATTCTTTTATCCATATTGCCAATTTGACTGCACAAATGCCAAAATTCTGCTTGGAAAACGGGCAAAATTTTATTAAATTTATATCGTTTATTATTATCGCGATCATGTAAGTTTTTGTCATTTGAAATAGCGTTTGCAGAGTGCAGTCGGCGTTAAGTTAACGAGGAGGTTCTCACATGTCAGGTCATAATAAATGGGCCAAAATTAAACATAAGAAGGCGGCGACGGACGCGGCCAAAGGCCGGGTTTATACGCGTCTGATCAAAGAAATTACCCTCGCGGCGCGCATGGGCGGCGGCGATGAAACCGGCAACGCCCGTTTGCGCAAGGCGATTCAGGACTCCAAAGCCGCCAACATGCCGGCGAGCAACGTCGACCGCGCCATTAAAAAAGGCACGGGCGAGCTTGAGGGCGTCAGCTTTGAAGAAGTGGCTTACGAAGGTTACGGTCCGGGCGGCGTCGCAATTATTGCGGAGTTGATCACCGATAATAAAAATCGCGCCGTATCCGAAATCCGCCACATTTTTTCCAAGCATGGCGGCAACCTCGCCTCTTCCGGCGCGGTGAGCTGGAAATTCGACAAAAAGGGAATCATTGCCGTTGCTCCCGAAGGCCGCAGCGAAGATGACATGTTGATGGTGGCGCTTGATGCCGGCGCCGAAGACGTGAAATACGATCCGGAATCGACGGAAATTTTGACGACGCCGCATGATTTGGAAACGGTGAAAAATGCTTTAGAAAAACAGGGACTCAAAATCGAAAAAGCCGACGTCGGCATGTATCCCAAAGACCTCGTCAAAGTCGAAGGCAAGGAAGCCGAGCAGCTTCTGAAGTTGTTGGACGCCATTGAAGAGCATGACGACATTCAAAAAGTTTATTCCAATTACGACATCGATGTCGACGTGATGGCGCACCTGAGCGAGGCCTAATGCACGAACGGCGTTTTTTGGGCGTCGATCCGGGTTTGGCGCAAACCGGCCTGGGGTTAGTGAAGCAACAGAATGGCCGTATTGCTTTTGCCGCCTCGCAAATGCTGACGTCAACGCCGAGGCAATCGTTGCGCGATCGGCTTCATCAACTTTATCTCGGCGTGCAAAAGTGCGTGGCTGAATGGCGCCCGGAAGTGATGGTCGTGGAAAAATTGATTTATGCGCGTAATGCGCAAGTGGCGCTCAAGCTCGGGCACGCGCGCGGCGTCTTGCTTCTCGCCGCGGCGGAAAATCGGCTGCCGGTGATCGAGTATTTGCCGCGCGAAGTGAAACTGGCGGTGACGGGTTATGGCGGCGCTTCCAAAGAACAAATGCAGCGCATGGTGCAGGCGGTTCTGCAAATGCCGGATTTGCCCGAGACCTACGACGTGGCCGATGCGCTGGCGCTGGCGATTTGCCATGCGCATCGCAGTTTCAAGGTTGGAAAAGTTCTGCGATCTGCCGATGAGCTTGCAGGGTTGGAATCACCTCGACGGACGTCATGATTGCAAAAATTTCCGGCCGCCTGATTGAAAAATCTCCAACGCGAATTTTGGTCGAGGTGAACGGTATCGGTTATGAAATTCAAATTCCGTTATCCACTTTCGAACAGTTGGGGGCGGTTGGCGAAAACGCCGGTGTATTTACCCATTTACATGTTCGCGAAGACGTTTTACAACTTTTCGGTTTTGCCACGGCGCTCGAGAGGCAGTTGTTTCAACATCTGCTTTCGGTCAGCGGTGTTGGCCCCAGGCTGGCGCAGAGTATTCTCAGCAGTTGTTCGGTCGAACTGTTTTGCCGGCGGGTTGCGCAAAAAGACATTTCGGCTTTGACGGAAATTCCAGGCATCGGCAAAAAAACCGCCGAGAGGCTGGTTTTGGAATTGCGTGATCGCCTGGCCCGTTGGGCGCCGGCAGGAATGGCAGCAAAAACTTCAATACCCGCTTCAACTGCTGAAGAAGAAACGATTACAGCGTTAGTCTCATTAGGATATGCCCGCTCCCTGGCGCAAAAAGCGGTTGAACAAGTGCGGCGTGAAAGCGGTGAATTGCCGGTTGAAGAATTAATCAAGCGCGCGTTGCGGTATATTTAGATCGGAGTGCAAAACTTTCGTTTTGCAAATTTTTGACAATGGTTGACCAGACAGGCAAGCCGGCACGAACCCTCGATCCTTCCTCGTTGGAAGGCGAGCTGGATTTCGACCGCAGTCTGCGTCCAACGTTGTTTGAAGATTTCATCGGCCAGGACAAAATCAAAAGCAATTTGCAAGTGTTTGTTGCGGCGGCAAAGGGCCGCGGCGAAGCACTCGATCATGTTCTTTTATATGGGCCTCCCGGCCTCGGCAAGACAACGCTGGCGCACCTCATCGCCAATGCGATGAGCAGCAGGATCAAAGTCACTTCCGGACCGGCGCTGGAAAAAGCCGGTGATCTCGCCGGTTTGCTCACGAATCTCGGCGAAGGCGATATTCTCTTCATCGATGAAATCCATCGCCTCCATCATGTCGTCGAAGAATATTTGTATCCGGCGATGGAAGATTTTAAGCTCGATATCATTATCGACAAGGGCGCCAACGCCCGCTCGATTCAACTGCGTTTGCCGAAGTTCACATTGATCGGCGCCACCACCCGCGCCGGATTATTGACCGCGCCGATGCGCGCGCGTTTCGGCGTGGTCGCACGATTGGATTATTATTTACCCGAGCAGCTCGGCTTGATTCTCAAACGCTCGGCGAAATTGCTCGGCGTCGAAGTCATGCCGGACGCGGCCATGGAAATGGCGCGGCGCGCGCGCGGTACGCCGCGGGTCATCAACCGTCTGTTGCGGCGCATTCGTGACTTCGCGCAAATTGACGGCAAAAAATTTATCGATCTGGCGCTCGCCGGCGAAGCGCTCAATCGCTTAGAAGTGGACGAGCTCGGCCTCGACGATATGGACAAACGCCTGTTGTCAACCCTCATCGAAAAATTCGCCGGCGGCCCGGTCGGCATCAATACGTTGGCGGTAGCCGTTGGCGAAGAAGGTGAAACGCTGGAAGAAATTTACGAGCCTTTTCTTATTCAACAAGGCCTGTTAAAAAGAACCGCGCGCGGACGGGTTGCAACCGAACTGGCCTATCAACATCTCGGCTTCGTTCATCGTGCAACTTCATCCAATACGCAGAAAAACTTATTCTGAGATCTTTGATCTATGAAGCTTTCCGATTTTAATTTCGCGTTACCGCAAAAGTTCATTGCCCAGTATCCCTCCGACAGGCGCGATCGCTCCAGGCTCATGGTGCTCGACCGCGCCAAACAAACCATCGAAGAGCGCCAGTTTACCGATATCATTGACTACTTGCAGCCCGATGATTGTCTGGTGATCAACGAGACCAAAGTTTTTCCGGCGCGATTGCTCGGCACTAAAGATAAAACCGAAGCCAAAGTTGAAATTTTTCTATTGCGCCAGTTGGAAGAGGGTTTGTGGGAAGTGCTGGTCAAACCGGCGCGCAAAGTCCGCGTCGGCAATCGTTTGTCGGTCGGCAAAGAATTATTTTGCGATGTGATCGACAACACCGTTTCCGGCGGTCGTGTCGTCCGGTTCAATTATAACGGCGATTTCTTCGAGGCGGTTGAGCGGCTCGGCCAGTCTCCTCTGCCACCCTATGTCAAACGCGAACCGGAGCCCTCCGATAAAGAAAGATATCAAACGGTGTATGCCAGAGTGCGTGGCGCCGTTGCCGCACCGACGGCCGGTTTGCATTTTACCAAAGACCTGTTGCGTAAAATTGAAAACAAAGGCGTGATATTTGCGCCAATCGTGCTGCATCTTGGCCTGGGAAGTTTTCGTCCGGTCAACGTCGAAGATTTGAGCCGCCACAAAATGGATTCGGAATACTACGAGATTAGCAATGAATCCGTCAATAAAATTAATGAGACCATGAAGAAAGGCGGCAACATCGTGGTTGTCGGCACCAGCGCCGTGCGCGCGCTGGAAACCGAAGTCACCAGCGAAGGCTGGGTCAAATCCAATCGCGGCTGGACCGATAAATTTATTTATCCGCCGTACGAATTTAAAATCGTCGATCGTTTGATCACGAACTTCCATCTTCCCGGCTCAACCATGCTCATGCTGGCCTGCGCGTTTGCCGGCCGCGATTTTCTCTTCAAAGCCTATCGCAAAGCGATGAAAGACAAATTCCGGTTTTTGAGCTATGGCGATGCGATGCTGATGGTGTGAGGCGCTAATAGTCTATTAAAAGTTCATTCGTTGCAAAAAGAGCAAAAAATTTCCACACAGAGAAAACAGAGTAAACGGAGATTACAAAGCTAAAGGGAGTTTTCCATGCCTTACCTCTCTATTTGCTCAGTTTTCTCCGTGTTAATCTTTTTGGGTTGCGGCTCGTCCTCGTTATGTCTAAAAAGTTTGATCAACCCTTCGTTTTTAATTGAGAAAATTATGGATCAACGATTTGCCAAAGAATTCTACGGCTATCGCATCGAAACTGTAAAAAGCATGGGCTGGGCCGGCATAAAGAATGGACAACTTCTGGCACTAGCCGAAAAGCAATTTGATGTCTTGATTACGGTGGACCGAAATCTTCCTTCAACTAAAATAGCTTTTTGAGGCAATCTTGATCGACGTTGCTGCAATCATCGTCGCGGCGGGACAGGGGACTCGCTTTGGCAGCGACATCCCCAAACAGTTTCTGCTGCTGCAAAACCGCCCGATCATCGTGCATACTTTGGAGCGTCTGCAAAGCGCCGCAGCCATCAGCCAAATCGTCGTTGTCGTTGGAAAAGAATGGGTCTCATACATGGGCCGCGAAATCATCAGCCGTTATCAATTCGACAAAATCAGCGCCGTGGTCGCCGGCGGCAAGGAACGGCAAGACTCCGTGGTCGCCGGTTTACAGGCTTTGCCGACGCCGCATGAAATTGTCGTCGTGCATGATGCGGTTCGCCCCCTCTTTTCTCTCAATTTATTAGAGCGCGTCATCAAAAGCTGTGACACATTCGACGCCGGCGTTCCAGGTCTGCCGCCGCGCGATACGGTGAAACGAATCGACGGCGATCGCGTTATCGAAACGGTTCCGCGCGAGTCGCTGCGTCTCATTCAAACACCACAAGCGTTTCGTTGTCAAAATTTGCTGCAAGCGTTTGGACAGGCGAGCAAAATAAATTTTTATAGCACCGACGAAGCGGCATTGGTCGAAAAATTTGGCGGCCGCGTTGGCTGGGTCGAGGGCGAAGAAACGAACTTGAAAATTACCACGCCGCACGACTTGAAAATCGCCGAACTCTTTTTGCAGGAGGCGTAACTATCTTCGGTCGTGTTATTTTTTCCCGGAGTCATATTAATTGCGCATAGGTTTTGGATACGACGTTCACCCACTTGTTGCCGGCCGGAAATTGATTTTGGGCGGCGTCGAAATTAAACATACATTTGGCCTCGCGGGACATTCTGACGCCGATGTTCTTTGCCACGCCATCGGCGATGCCTTGCTCGGCGCCGCCAATCTCGGCGATTTGGGGCAACATTTTCCTGATACTGACGCCAAATTTGCCAACGTTAGCAGCCTGTTGCTGCTAAAAGAAATTGCCCGGCTTCTGCATGAGAATCATTATTATGTTGTGAACATCGACTCAACGCTCGTTTTAGAAGCGCCAAAGATCATGCCGCATGCCGAGCAGATGCGACAAAATATCGCAGCGGCCCTGGAAATCACGCCATCGCAAATTTCCATCAAAGCCACGACTTCCGAAAAATTAGGATTTGTCGGCAGAAAAGAAGGCGCGACGGCGTTTGCAGTGGCGCTGTTGAATAGCGAATAAATCTAACTGATGAGCGGCACGATCTTTGGCTCTTATGGAAGCACACTGATTTGGCAGATGTGAACAAGATTTTTCTTGAACCTTAGAACAACATCATGAACTCCTCCCCTCGCGTTCGTTTTGCCCCGAGTCCGACCGGGCAATTGCATATCGGCAATGCGCGCGCCGCCATTCTCAATTGGCTATTTGCCAAACACAGCGGCGGCACGTTTGTTCTCCGCGTTGAAGACACCGACACGGAACGTTCCACGAGAGAATCTGAAACCTCTATATTTCAAGATCTCCGCTGGTTGGGCTTGAATTGGGATGAAGGTCCGGATGTTGGCGGTGACTTCGGTCCCTATCGCCAGTCTGAACGACTCTCGATTTACCAACAACATGCCGAACAATTGATGGCGCAAGGCCACGCTTATTATTGCTACTGCACTCCGGAAGAGCTCGAAGCGCGGCGCGAAGCAGCCATGAAAGCCGGCCAGCAGCCGCGCTATGATGGGCGCTGCAAACATCTTTCTCCAATTGCGCGCGCCGCGAAAGAGAAAGCCGGCATTAAAACGGTTGTGCGTTTCATCATGCCGAATCAAGATATTATGTTTCATGATTTGGCGAAAGGTCAAATTATTTTTCCGCCGGATACTCTGGGAGATTTTGTTATTCTGCGTTCGGACGGCGTTCCGACGTACAACTACGCCGCCGTTGTTGATGATCATCTCATGCAAATTACGCACGTGATTCGCGGCGACGATCACGTCGTCAACACGCCGAAGCAGATCATGATTTACGAAGCCTTCGGTTGGCCGTCGCCGCAGTTTTGTCATATTCCGATGATTCTCGGGCCGGATCGCGAGCGGCTCTCGAAACGACATGGCGCAACTTCCGTAGCTGATTATGCGCAAAAAGGCTATTTGCCCGATGCGCTCATCAACTTTTTGAGCCTGTTAAGTTGGTCATCGGAAAG
>Ga0247727_10006625_pt1 | contig 22644 bp, 23 predicted proteins | sample WisWelCaveWW1625_FD_202498 | JGI IMG/M metagenome (GOLD analysis project Ga0247727, IMG submission 202498) | Biofilm microbial communities from Wishing Well Cave, Virginia, United States - WW16-25 | ecosystem: Environmental > Aquatic > Deep subsurface > Groundwater > Cave microbial mat | place...
GAATGATGATGGCACCTACAGTGCCACCTTCACCCTCCCCGCTGGCGACTACGAGTTCAAGGTTGCCCTGGATGGCACTTGGGCCATTAATTACGGCTCCGATGGTCTCCAGGACGGCCCGAACTACCTGCTAAGTTTATCCACTAATAGTCGTATAACGTTCACTTACCATCCCGATACTCACCTTGTTGAAGTAATAATTGAGTGATGCAATAATTTGACATTAACTAGATTAATATTTTAGGTGGTTTATGCCCAATCCTTTTATCCACGGTAATCCTGTTTCCTCGAATGGTTTCACCAATCGCACCCGCGAACTCCGCCGTCTCGCGGGCCGTATTTCCACCGGGCAGTCCATCGCCCTCGTCGGGGATCCGCGTATGGGCAAGACTTCCCTGCTTGAATACCTCGCTTCACAAGAAATGCAAAGCGAACTGTACGGCTCCCAGACGAGCAAACTCGTGTTCTTCTACATGGACGGGCAATCGCTGGGGGCTACGTTTACCCAGGCACACTTCTGGCAACGGGCGCTTCTTCCCCTTTACGAGGGTGTCATCGTCCCGCAGGGGGACGCGACCCCCATTGCTCTGGCTTACAAGACCTGCGTCGAAAACAACTTTGGCAACTTCGTCATCGAACGCTTGCTGGCGCATGTTGAACAGGCAGGGTACCACCTCATCCTCCTCCTCGATGAATTCGATGCCTTCCTGCATCACTCTGTCCTGAACAGCGCCGAATTCTTTGGCGGTCTGCGCTCCCTCGCCTCCCGCAGCGGGGCGCTCGTCCTCGTGACCGCCAGCCGCCAGCCATTGAGCAAGCTCAACAAGGACACGCAGGAATTCAACCGCACGGGTTCCCCCTACTTCAACTTCCTCGACGAACTCGTCCTTGAACCCTTCTCACAAAAAGCATCCAACGAACTGCTGGATCGCGCCGGGGAGACCTTCAATTCCTTGGATCGCGGGTTCATCCTGCGCGTGGCGGGCGGGCATCCCTACCTGCTCCAGGCGGCGGCGTCCCACCTGTGGGATGCGCTCACCCATGAGGAAATGCAGCATCCCGAAGCCCGTGCCTACGCAGGCGAAGAACTCTTTTCCACCGCCGCCCGCACCATTGAGGATACCTGGCGCTTGTGGTCACCGGAAACGAAAAAGGCTTTCACAGCAATCGCCCTCGATCACAGCGCCAACCTGCTCGGCAAGCGCGCCTTTGACGTGGATAAGCTGGTGGACGAATTACCCAACTACGCCCCGGAGGTTCGCACCCTTGAAAAACAGGGGTATATCATCAGCGATGCCGGGTATGCGAGCGGCTATCACGTCCGTGCCGAGGCGTTTTTATGGTGGCTGTCCGAAGAACTGATCCGCACCGTCCGCGCGGAAAAGCCATTTGAAGATTGGTTCCGTGAGCAGGAATGGGATGGGCTGGTCAAAAAAGGGGAAAAAGCACAGTTGCACAAAGCGGCGCAATGGCTGGGCAGCGCGCTCAAGGAGGGCGTGTCCACCTTTATCAAAGCCGCGGCGGAGGGGGCTGCGAAGGGTGTGACGGGCGGCGGGTAGCGGAGGGGAGGCCAGGTAGGGGTGCGTCCCTGCTTTATAATCCCCGCATGCGTTTCCATCGCCGCACGCTCCCGCGCTGGCTCATCGCCGTCCCCATCGTCCTGCTCTTCCTCCTTGCAGGCGGCTACGCCATTTCACGGGGGAGGCCGCATCCCGTGGGCTTTTTCCCGGCCCCGGAGGCCATCGCCGTACCCGCCCCGGCTCCCATCGTCCTCACCTTTGACCGGGCCATGCACCCCGGTTCGCTCGAAAATGCCCTGCAAACGGAGCCTGCCCGCACGGGCGAATCTGCCTGGGACGAAGAAGCCCTCACCTTCACCTTTACCCCCGCCGACCCCTGGCCGCGCGGCGTATTCATCACCTTTACCCTGACCACGGAAGCCCGCACCGCCTCCGGCATCCGCCTGGCTGAACCTGTCACCTGGAGCTTCAAAACCGCCTCCACCCTGCTCGCTTATCTCTGGCCCGCCGATGACACCGCCCCCGCCGACCTCTACGCCCTCGACCCGGACTCCGGCGACAGCCTGCGCCTCACGACCACGGAATTCGGCGTCCTCGACTATGCCCCCGCTCCGGATGGTCTCACCGTCCTCGTCAGTCTCGCCAATGCGCAGGGTGGCGCCGACCTCGCCATCCTCAGCCTGCTTGACCATGCCCTCACCCCCCTGCTCGACTGCGCCGCCCGCCTGTGCCGCAACCCGCAGATTGACCCCTCCGGGATGTGGATCGCCTACGAGGACGCCACCCGCCAACAAATCCACCTGCTCCCCCTCTTTGGTGAACCCGCCCTGCTTGGCCCGGGCCGCTTCCCCGCCTGGTCTTCCGATACCACCCTGCTCTACTTCAACCCGGACGAACCAGCCTACATCAGCTACAACCCCGTGACTGGCACACGGCACACCGCCCCCAATGACACCGGCGACCCCGCCGCCTGGCTCCCGAATGCCGACGAATTTATCGCCCCGGAAATCCTCACTGTTCCCGGCGGTCTCTTTGCCAGCCACCTCGCCCGCTACCTCGTTACCGGCGGCCCGCCCGCCGACCTCACCCTCGACCCCAACGCCGACGACAACGCCCCCGCCGTCTCCCCCGATGGCACGCGCCTCGCCTTTGCCCGCCGTTTTCTCGACACCGAACGCTGGACGCCGGGCCGCCAACTCTGGCTCATGACCACCGCTGGCGGCAACCCGCACCCGCTCACCGACGCTCCCCTCTACGGCTACACCTCCCCCGCCTGGCATCCCGACGGGACGCAGATCGCCTGCGTCCGCTCCAACCTGGCCGACCTCAACGAGCCGCCCGAAATCTGGCTCATCAACGCCGACGGCTCCACCGCCCTCGCCCTCGTGATCAACGCCTTCGCCCCCCAGTGGCTGCCATGACCAGACTTCCGAAGTCTAAAGGACACTCCCATGCCCCCTCCCGCCCCCGATTTCCTCCTGCGCGACCTTACCGGCCATCCGCACGCCCTCAGCTTCTACCACGGGCGCATCACCATCCTCAACTTTTGGTCGGCGGAATGTGCATGGTCGGCGCGGGTGGATGCAGCCCTCCGGGAATACATGACCCAATGGGGGCACGCGGTCCATTGGGTGTCCATCGCCCCCAATGTCAACGAGACCCCTGAAGAACTCACGCGGGTTTCACGGGAACGCGGTCTCCCCCTGGTTTTGCGCGATCCTCAGGGGGAGGCGGCCTCCCTCTTCGGCGCGGAAGTCACGCCCCACCTCTTCGTCCTCGATCCGGATGGGTTCATTCGCTACCAGGGGGCCTTCGATGATGTCACCTTCCGCCAGAAAACGCCGACGCGCAACTACCTCCGGGAGGCGGTGGATGCCCTGTTGGCAGGCCGCACCCCCGACCCCGCCCAAACCGAAGCCTACGGCTGCACCATCGTCCAATTCTGAAAAGTGCCAGGTTCCTCCCGCGGATGTACAATTAACGGCTGTGCATCCCAACGAAAAAAAGGAGGAGCCATGGCCGCCCCGAATATTGAAATTGAAGATTTGGAAGAAGCGCTCAACCAGCTTGAGCAGGCGCTGGAGCGCCATGACGTGGCCGCGGCCTCGGAGATTTTGCGCACCTTGCGCCCCGCTGATCAGGCCGACGTCCTCGAAGAACTCGACGAAAACCACCAACTGACCCTGCTCCCCACGCTTAACCCCGACGAGTCCGCCGACATCTTTGAGGAATTCGACGACGAATACGCCGCCGAACTGGCCTCCGCCCTGTCCACCGCGACCATGATCCGGATTGTGGATGCGATGGAGCCGGATGAGGCCGCCGACCTCCTGGGAGACATCGAGCCGGAACAGGCGCGCGCCGTCCTCGCCGGGCTGGAGGACCCTGAGGAAATCCGTCCCCTGCTCCTCCATCCGGATGAAAGCGCGGGCGGGCTGATGACCTCGCAGTACCTGGCCCTGCGCCGCCGGATGACCGCCGCCGATGCCCTGGCCGCCATCCGCGCCTGGAAGCCGGAATCCGAAATGGGCAACCAACTCTTCGTGGTGGATGCGCGCAATGTGCTGGTGGGAGTGGTGGACCTCTGGCAATTGATCACCGCCGACCCGGAACGGCCCCTGCTGGAAATCATGGACGGCGAGGTGCTTTCGGTGCGCACGGGCACCGACCAGGAAGAAGTGGCCCGGCTGATGAGCCGGTATGACCTGCTGGCCCTGCCCGTGGTGGATGAGCAGGACCGCCTGCTGGGTGTAATCACGGTGGATGACGTGATCGACGTGATGCAGGAGGAGGCCACGGAAGACATCCATCGCATGGGCGGCGCCCAACCGCTCGACCGGCCCTACCTGGATACTTCCGTGCTAAACGTGACGCGCAAGCGTATTGGCTGGCTGCTGCTGCTGTTTGTCACGGAAAGCCTGACGGGGAGCGTGCTGCGCCATTTCGAAAATGAATTACAGACGGCGGTGGCGCTGGCGTTTTTTGTGCCGCTCTTGATCGGTACGGGCGGGAATGCCGGTTCGCAGACGACGAGCACGGTGATCCGCGCTCTAGCGGTGGGCGATCTTGATTGGGGGGATGGGCTGTATGCGCTCTGGCATGAGCTGCGCGCTGGGTTGCTGTTAGGCGCGGGGATGGCCGTGGTGGCTTATTTCCGGGCGCTGGCGTGGGGCACGACCACCGGGCTGGCGATGACCGTCTCGGTCTCGATCATGGCAATCGTGGTCTGGGCCAATATCCTGGGGGCGGTGCTGCCCCTGCTCGCCGCGAAATTCAAAATCGATCCCACCGTCGTTTCGGGGCCGGCGATGAGTACGCTGGTGGATGCCACCGGGTTGTTTATCTATTTTTCGATTGCGCGGGCGTTTATCGGGATGTGACCTGCGGCAAAAAATCTTTAGCGCAACGAACGCTAATTGAGCAAACAAATCGAAAATGCACAATCTGTCATTCCGACCAACGGGAGGAATCCCTGCACCGATCCGCTAAAAATCAACACTGCGGGGATTTCTCGCTCTGCTCGAAATGACACATCATTGTCCAAGTTTGAATTGAGCGCTCAATAAGAAGGCGCGAAGAGCGCAAAGGGGTTTAAGCAAAAACCTTTGCGTTCTTTGCGAGAGCTTTGCGCCCTTTGCGATAAATCTTGAATGCTGTAAACCGGAAACCCGGTCAGTCCCCCGGGATTCGGTAGCGCTCCCGGATGCGCTCAAACCCCCAGTGGAACAGATACAGGTATGGCGAGCGGGTGCGGGTATCCCGGTACCGCCGGTCAGAATTTAGCGTAAGGGGGAGCAGGAATTTATACAGCCATGCCTCGCGGCCCGGGTAACGGTGGCTGAAGGTGTACAGACGCTCCAGCAAAATGGCAGGCACATCGCGCCAGCCAAAAACCCTCCCCTGGCGGAACCAGCCGGGGATCGGCTGGGCGCGGTAAAACTCCAGGAAATCCGCGCGGCTCTCCGGTTTCATCCCGTCTTCGCGGCCAATCACGCTATGCCCCCCGCCAACTTTTGCCTGGGCAAACGTCCCCCGCGGCACCCCGGCTTCCTCCAGGATGCGGCGCGGGATGGGGCGGTTGTACTTCCCAGCCACCCACCAGGGTTTCATCTCATCGGAATGGGTGATCCGGAATATTTCTTCCATGTGCCAGCGGCCAATTTGGGGCAACGCAAAAACGGCACACCCCGTGCGCAGCCGGAACTCGTTATAGGAATCCATGGTCATGCCCTGGTATCCCGGCGCGAGCCCATCGGGCAGGTTGTTCCGTGGGTCCACGCTCCACACCGTATCCCCGGTAAAACCGGACAATAACAAAGCTCCCTCCAGCGCCGGCTCCAGCACGGCAAATGGCGCGCCCGTCCCCATCGTGACTGTGGCGCAAAACTCGGCTTCGGGAAAGCCGGGCAATTTCAGGAAGTCATCCCGCCGGGCCGGGTGGACTTGCAGGCCCAGCCGGTGGGCGATCCCCGTGCCGTCATCATCGTTCTGCGGGTCATAAGTGTTGCTGAAGCAGATCGCTTCGCGGCAGCCCGCCCGTGCCGCCAGCGCCGAGACCGCCGGGGAATCGTACCCGCGCGACACACTGGTCACGGGCCGGAACGGGTGCGCCCGCCCGCCATCAGCCCCGTTTTCAAACAACCGCTCCAGCGCCCCCACCAGCATGTCGCGATGCCCGGCAAAATCGGCAGGGGGAACCGGCTTGCCCTGCTCCTCCCGCCGGATGTCCAGGCTGGCTGAGACTGCCAGGTTGCCCATCAGTTGGATGTCCACGGTATGACCGAGGCGGGTTGGGATGGCGCAATGCGGCCTGCGCAGTCCCCAGCGTTTGGAACGGTTATTGTCAAACAAATACCAGGGATAGCCCGGATCGGGACTGTCACCGGCCTGGGTGAGCAGGAAAACGAGCGAGTTGGAAACCAGCAGGGTGTCTGCCACCCGGATGGAGTGGAGGCCCGCAAATTTGTCCGTTGGCCCGCAGAAAACGACCTCCTCCCCGCGGATTTTCCCCCCGGACCCCGCCAGGATGTGCGCTTTATCAAAATTCAATTCGGCGAAGGGGGCGTCCCAGACCCCCTCAAAAAAGCAGGTGGCGCGGGTTTCCACCCAGGGGCCGTGGATCACTAAAATTTCCGCGTCCCCCCGGGAAAGGCGCGCGCACCATGCGAGGCGGGGGAGTGAGGGGACAAGTTCAAAGCGGAAGCGCATCAGCGGACGGCGTTGATAAAGTCGGCCAGCAAGCCATAGGCGGTGGTCTGTGGGCCGGGATTTTCCTCGACGAGGGACAGCCTGCCGAGCACATCGGTCTCAAACTGGACGATGGAGGTGCTGCCATCAATCCCGTACATGGGGGACTCGCTGCCGACCAGCTCCGGGGCGACGCGGGCCTTCACTCTCGGACCTGTCAGGTTTGTCAAACCTGACAGGTCTTGTTCAGCCGAACAAACCAGTTTCCACCGTTTACCCTGGGCTTTGGCCGCCGCGAGTTCTGCCGCGCCAATGCCGCGGATGCCGGTGCGATCCACGTCCGCCGGTTTGAGGGGGACGCGCATCAAAACAGAGGCGAGCGCGGCGATTTTGATGGCCGCGTCCCAGCCGTCGATATCGCCGGAGGGGTCGGTCTCGGCGAGGCCGATGCTTTGGGCGTAGGCGACGGCTTCGTCAAAGGTTTCGCCGTTTTCCATGCGGGAGAGCATGAGGTTGGTGGTGGAGTTGAGGATGCCGCGGATGGAGAGCAGGCGGGCGGCGGGGAGCGCGCCGCGGAAGAGCGAGAAGATGGGCGCGCCGTCCATGACGGTGGACTCGAAGAAGAAGCGGACGCCATTCGCCACGGCAAGTTCGGTCAGTTCGCGGTGGGCGTGGACGACGGGGCCTTTATTGGCGGTGAGGGCGTGCATGCCCATTTGCAGGGCGGCGCGGAGGTGGTCAATGGCGGGCTGGCCCGTTGCATAATTGACAGGGGTGTTTTCGAAGAGGACATCCGCTTCGCTGAGCCGGATAAAATCGAACGCGTCCCCCACCGGGCGGGTGGAGAGCGGGGCGATGGACTGGCCGCTTTCCACCAGTTCAAGGGCGCGGGCCACGTCCAGCCCGGCAGGGTTTACCGCGCGCCCCTTGGAGCCGGTGGCGATCCCGGTAAACGAGAAGGTGAGGCCGTATTCTTCGCGAAGCTCATCCTGTTTTTGCAGGAGCAGGCGGGCGAGGGCGCGCCCGACGTTGCCGAAGCCGAGGAGGGCGAGTTTGTAGTGGGTCATGGGGGAATTATAGCTGTGAGCTATAAACCGTAAGCTGTGAGCTTAAAACTGAAAGCTACATCCTAAACACCCCAAACCCATCTCCTTCGCGGGGAGAGACCGTCACCACGGCGAGCGCCAGCCCCAAAACATCGCGCGTCTCTGCCGGGTCCAGGATGCCGTCGTCCCACAGCCGGGCGGTGGAATAGTACGGGCTGCCCTCGTGTTCGTATTTCTCCAGCGTCGGGCGCATAAATTCGGCGGCTTCATCGGCGGTCATTTGCGGCTTGCCCTCGCGCTCCAATTGCTCCTGCTTGATCGTCAGCAGCACCTGCGCCGCCTGTTCCCCACCCATCACGCTGATGCGGGCATTGGGCCACATCCACAGGAAACGCGGGTTGTAGCCGCGCCCCGCCATCCCATAATTCCCCGCCCCAAACGACCCGCCAATGATGACGGTCAGCTTGGGTACGGTGGTCGTGGCGACGGCATGCACCAGCTTGGCCCCATCCTTCGCAATCCCACCCGCCTCATACTGCCGCCCAACCATAAAGCCGGTGATATTCTGCAAAAATAACAGCGGGATGCCGCGCTGTTCGCACAGTTCGATAAAGTGTGCCCCTTTCAGCGCGCTCTCGCTAAACAGGATGCCATTGTTGGCGATGATGCCCACCATATACCCGTGAATCCGCGCGAACCCGCAGACCAGTGTGGTCCCGTAGCGCGCCTTAAACTCGCGGAACCGGCTCCCATCCACCAGCCGGGCGATGATCTCGCGCACATCATACGCCTCGCGGAAACGGGTGGGCAGGACGCCGTAGATTTCTTCGGGAAGGTGGAGCGGCTGTTCAGGTTCTGACCGCAGACCGGAGACCGACGACTGTCCGTCCGCTGTCTGTCGTCCGCCGTCTCCCAATGTCTCCACAATCCCGCGCACCATCTCCAGCGCGTCCTCATCATCCTCTGCAAAATGATCTGCGACCCCGGAGAGCCTCGTATGCACATCTGCCCCGCCCAGGTCCTCGGCGCTCACGTCTTCGCCCGTCGCCGCCTTCACGAGCGGAGGCCCCCCGAGGAAGATCGTCCCCGTCCCCTTGACGATCACGGCCTCGTCGCTCATCGCCGGGACGTACGCCCCGCCCGCCGTGCAACTCCCCATCACGGCGGCAATCTGCGGGATGCGCTTCGCGCTCATCTGCGCCTGGTTGTAAAAAATGTGCCCGAAATCATCGGCATCTGGGAAGACCTCGTCCTGCATGGGCAGGTATGCGCCGCCGCTATCCACGAGATAAATACACGGCAGGCGGTTCTGCTCCGCAATCGTCTGCGCCCGCAGGTGCTTCTTGACCGTCAGCGGGTAATACGAGCCGCCCTTGACCGTGGCGTCGTTGGCGACGATCAGGACTTCCCGTCCCTCCACCCGCCCGATCCCGGTCACAATCCCCGCGCTGTGCGCCTCCCCGTCATACTGTTCCCACGCCGCCAGTGGGGAAAGTTCGAGGAACGGCGAGCCTGCATCGAGCAGGCGGTCTATCCGGTCGCGCACAAACAGCTTGCCGCGCGCCTCGTGGGTGGCGCGGTACTTTGCCCCGCCCCCGGCGCGCACCAGCGCCAGCCGCTCGCGCAGGATTTCGGCGAGTTTCTGGTGATGCGCAACATTTTGTTGGAAGGAGGGACTGGCGGGGGAAAGCTGGCTTTCGAGGATGTCCATACCAGGAATTTTAGCATGTTCCCCCTGTTGGACTTAATCCCCGGCAGGTTGTGCAGGTGACAGTCACTTGCGAAGTGATTGTCACCTGGTTTACACCAGTTCAATTTGCAATCGCTTTCCCAGCACCGAGGCCGCGCGCTCCAGCGTGTGCAGTGTCACCGATTCGTTGCCGGGATCAAGGAGGCGATCCAGCGCAGCGCGACTCGTGTTCATCCGTTCCGCCATTGCTGATTTGGTCAGGCTCTGTTCGTTCATGATCTGTGCAATCTGGAACGCGAGGACGCGCTTGATGGCGACCGCTTCCGCCTCAGCCAGCAAACCTTCCTCTGCCAGGAAATCATCGAAATCTGTTCCAATAAATTTATTGCTCATCCTCATTGTCCTCTGACGTCCGCCGCTCTCTGAGCTGCAAGGTCGAGATCACCTTTGGGCGTCTTCTGCGATTTTTTGATGAAACCATGCAGCAGGATCATCAAATCATCTTCCACCGTAAATATCACCCGGGCAACCCTGTTGTTCAGTCGGGAGCGTACTTCCCATAGCCCGGAATGCAATTTGCGCACCACCGGCATGCCGAGCGGCCAGCCATATTGCACTGTCTTGATGTCTTCGCCAATGGTTTTTCGATCCTCATAAGGGAGCGATTTGAGCCATGCCCGCACGGGTTCGTTTTCCTGGTTGGTTTGATAGAAAACCACCCGCAATCGGGTTTCATCACTCACAGGGCAAGTGTATCAATAATGGTACAGAGAGTCAAGCGAAGAAAAAAACCGGCGAACCCGAGGTCACAGGGACGCGCACCCCTAAAGGGATCATTGCCCCCATTGAGAGGCGGAGGGGGTTCACCGGGGGGGGGCGTGGCCCCTTTGGATTTCCACCCCCTCAGGAGTAGTCGTAAAACCCTTTCCCCGATTTCCGCCCGAGGTGCCCGGCATCCACCATTTTGCGGAGCAGGTAGGCGGGGCGGTATTTGTCGTCGCCGAGGTCACGCTGGAGGACTTCGAGGATAAACAGTACCGTGTCGAGGCCGATCAGGTCGGCGAGGGCGAGGGGGCCCATCGGGTGGTTCATGCCGAGCTTCATCACCGTGTCTATCGCTTCAACCGTGCCCACGCTTTCCTGGAGGGTGAAGATGGCTTCGTTGATCATTGGGCAGAGGATGCGGTTGGAGATGAAACCGGGGGAGTCGTTGGCTTCGATGGGCGATTTGCCCATTTGCTGGGCGGCGGCAAAGATGGCGCCGGTGGTTTCGAGGGAGGTGTCCAGCCCGCGGATGATTTCGACGAGCTGCATGATCGGCACGGGGTTCATAAAGTGCATGCCGATCACTTTGTCCGGGCGCGAGGTGGCTCCGGCGATTTTCGTGATCGAAATGGAAGAGGTGTTGGAGGCGAGGATGGCGTCGGAGCGGGCGGCGGCATCGGCGTCGCGGAAGATTTTGAGCTTGAGGTCAGGGTTCTCCGTGGCGGCTTCGATGACGAGGTCGGCGTCGGCAATCCCGGTCATGTCCGTGGCGGTGGCGAGGTTGAGGGCGGCGGCCCGCTGTTCGGGGGTGATGCGCCCTTTCTCGGCGAGTTTGGTGACGGATTTGGCGATGGCGTCCTGCCCGCGCTGGAGGGCGTCGGGGAAGACGTCCATCATGGTGACAGTGAAGCCGGAGGTGGCGGCGGTTTGGGCGATGCCGTTGCCCATGGTGCCCGCGCCGATGATGAAGATGTTTTGGATGGGCATGAAAGTTCTCTCCAATTATTTTGTGTCTTTTATTGAGCGGATGCGAATTCGGGAGGGCTGGACGACGACAAATGAACCGGGTAAATCATCCACATGATCCTTAACAAGCAAATGGATCGTTTCTCCCAATTTATCTCGTGCGTTTCCGGGAAACCGAATGAGAATTACCCCCGCTGTTTCTTCCTGGCTGACATGAACCAGCCATCCAAAGTCTTTATCCTCAGTAAGAAATATTCGGTTTTCGCGTTCTGCCTGCTGAATAAGTTCCCTGTCATCCGAACGCTGCATGATTTCGGACACGGCAACAACATCGTATCCTGCTTCCCGCAAGACGCGGACAACCTTGAAATCACAGCTTTCGTCTGCCAGGAATTTCAGGGTCATGCCGGGACAGGAAAAGTGATTTCATTCGCAATGGTGTCTGCCGCATAGGCAAGGGCAGCCCGAATATCGTCAAGCGTTAATTTGGGGTAGGCGTCAAGAATATCTGTCTCACGCGCCCCTTCGCTGAGTTTTCGGATGATCAACTCAACCGGTATTCTGGTTCCATAAATGACCGGCTTGCCCATCATGATGTTCGGATTTACTTCAATTCTTTCTTCCATGAAATTCACCTCATCCCCATTTTACCCTTCGGCTGTGCCCTTCGGTTGCTCCGGCTCTTTCCGTTTCGCCGCCCCCGCAAGCTTCCCTTCCTGCTCGCGGATCGTCCCCACCAGGCGGGCACGCTCGTCGCGCAGTTCGCGGTTCTCCTGCTCGGCTTTTGCCAGCCGCACGCGCCCGGTGCGCCCCAGGTTGCCGCCCCACATCATCTCCACTAGCAACACCATCTGGTAGCCGATCACCCCAAATAGCGCGATCCACCACGCGCGGATGATAAAGGCGGTGATCACGCTCATCGCAAAGATGAGCCAGCCGTAGAGGTTGAAGAGGGGCCAGAGAGGCGTTTTTTTCATGGGAATTAGGCAATCAGGCACATAGGCAATTGGGTGGTTGGGCGATTTGGGAATTGCCCAAGCCCAAATCCCTATTTGCCCAATCCCTGCTACTGTTCCGCGCTGATCGAATTATATATCTTCTCAATACTCTCCGGGTCGGCGGCGAAGGTCAGGCCGTTGGTGCGGTTGGCGATGCGCAGCATGAGGTCGGTGTCGGCGCCTTCGCCATAGGCGATGGTGAAGATTTTCGTCCCCTCCACATCCTCGCCGGAGGGCAGGCAGCCAAACATTTGGTTTTCGGTGCGGTCGCTGGAGGTGTCGTCCCCATCGGAAAGCAGGACGATCCCGTAGAGACGGCGATCCCCGGCAGCGTCATGCTCTGCCTTGAGCTGGTTGATCAGGTCATTGGCCTCGCAGACGGCATCGTAAAGCGGTGTGTTGCCATCGGCGAAGAGGCCGCGCAGGGTGGCGGCAAGCTGTTCGCCCACATCGCCGGCGCGCCCGCCCTGCGTGAGCAGGACGATCTCGCCGCTAAAGGTCATCACGTAGATTTCATCATCCGGGTGCAGGCGCTCGACGAAACTCACCGAGCTTTCAATGGCCTGTTTGATCCGGTCGCCTTCCATACTGCCGGAGGTATCCAACAGGAGGATGATCGTCGCCTTCTTCTTGGTCTGGTAGAAAACGTCCTTGACCGCTTCGGCGGCTTCGGCGGAGGGGCTTTCGAGGGCGGGGACGATGCCGGTATTTACCCGCGGGTCGGTGCCATCTGCGAGGGCTAGCGGGGCGTGGAGGGGAATGGATTCATCCACCGGGCGCAGGTAATTGTCAATGGCGAGTTCCTGGCTGTCGCCCTGGAGCAGGTAATCGCGGAAAATCGCGGCGGCTTCGGCCTGTTCGGGCGTCACCCAGTCGGCGTTATCGAGGATGCAGTAGGGTTGTTCGCTCCAGAACGTGCCTTCGGCGGGGAAAATGAAGACGAGGGGAAATTGCAGGTCGTCGGCGCGCTCGGCGTTGGTCTTGAGCGTCTCGGCTTCGCTGGTGGTGATGGCGTGCAGGTAGTTGGGGCCGCGGACGATCATGCGCTCAATCAAGCTGCGGCTCTGGATGCCATAATGGTAAGTGTTCAGTTCCACACTGCGGAAGGCATCCACGACGGGGTCGGAGTAGACCATGTCGGCGGTGAGGCCGCCCGTCTCGCCCACCGTGGAGTAGGCGAGGGCGGTCATCATTTGCAGGCCGACGTTGGAGAAGCCGGGATGGGCATGGCCGAATTTGAACGCGCCCCATTCAGGATGACCGAGCGAATCCCAGCCCTCGGGGTTGGCGGCGAGTTCGGCGAGGTCATCCCAACTGATCGGGGTGTCGGGCCAGCCGAGGGCCTCGGCCATCGGACGCCACATGGCGAACCCGCTGGGGGCCAGCACCGTTGACGGGCACGCGTCCCCGATCAGGGCACGTCCGTTCCGGTCACGCCAGATTTCGTTGAGTCCGTCCACCCAGCTTTGGTCGCCGGGACTCCACACGGTTGGCGTGGAAGCCCCATCGAGGATGGCCGTCTGCGAGCCGCCGGAGGTGACGTGGCTGACCTGGACGAAGATGATTTCGCCGGAGCCGATGGTATGGTTCTCAGCATTGAACTTGGCGACCAGGGCGTTCATCCAGTTTTCTTTGGTATTGGACGACGAAATTTCCACAACCACCGAGCCGGATGGCGGTTCGGGCGAGCCGTCGGTCGGGGCCGCAATGCCGCCATCGCCCAGCCGGTTGAAGAAGAAGACGCCGGTGATGATGCAGCCAAAGATGAGGGCCGCGCCGGCCACGATGATGGCGCCCCAGGGGATTTTTGATTTTTCCGAGTACATGGTTCCTCCGTATTTCGTATAGCGTATTGCGTAATTGGATTCAATACGCAATACGGAATACGCAATAATTTATCTCATCCCGACGACCAATCGAAACCCCAGATAGGGATAAAAATAGCCCGCGGGGTAGCCGCGCCGGTAGCTGGTGCGCGCCCCGTAGGCGGTGTCGTTAAACGAACCCCCGCGCGCCACACGCAGATCGGAGGGCGGGAAGTCCTCATCGGTGAGCGGCGTGTAAGGGCTGGCGGTCCATTGCTGGACGTTACCGGCGAGGTCGTGGAGGCCAAAGGGGGACTCATCCCCCGGGAGGGAGCCGGTATCCACGGTGAGGCCGCGGCCCCCCTCGAGGGTGTTCGCCAGCCCTTCCTGGAATTCTTCGCCCCACGGGAACGGGCGTTCATCCCCGCCGCGGGCGGCGCGCTCCCATTCCTCTTCCGTCGGCAGGCGGACGTCCTTCTTCTTGATTTGCCCGATCCAGGTGCAATAGGCTTGCGCCTCAAACCAGGTGACCCCCGTGACGGGGTGGTGGAACCGGGTTCGCTGGACCGGCCAGCCATCCGGCTCCCCCCGGTTTTCCCGCCCCCAGCCGGGGAGTTCGCCCTGCCGCCAGGCCCAGCCCGCCGCATCCCACCATTCCGGCTCGTAATACGCCTTGGCCATGATGAAGGCGGCAAACTGGTTGACCGTCACCGGCACATCGCCGATCTCGAACTCGCGGACGTAGACGGTGCGCGGCGGCTCCTCGCGCGGGTGAAAGCGGCTGCCCATCCGCACGGTGCCGCTCGGCACGCGCCGCGTTAGGCCGATGGAGGCGCGCTGGGTGAAATCAATATAATCGGCGGCGGCGGGCATGGGGGGAATTATACAGAAGAACGCGGGGAAATTCGGGGTGCGGGATGATGGGGGAGTAAAATAGCCGCATGAAAACCCAAAAATCCACGCTGTTTCGTAGCCATCGTTGCCATTGTGGTTGGTTTCGTGATTACTTTCCTTTCCCTGGTTTCTTATGTTGCGCTGGATTTTCCGCCCCTGCAATTTCTACATGAAGATCCATTTCGCGGCTATCGGATGGCAGTGATGAGCGCTGGCCTTACTTCCCGAACTACACTCACGGCCCTGTGGCTGATTGCGGTGGGTATCGTGGGTTTGAGAAAGCGGGCCTGAGGTACATCCATAAAGGTTGGCAAAATTCGTCACAAAAAAAGAGCAGCCTTTCGCTGCTCTTTTTGCTTTCGGCGGGAATTACACCATCTCCACCGCCAGCGCCAGCGCCAGCGCCAGCGCGACCGCCTCCGCGCTGTGCCTGGGCGTTGGGGAAGCGGGATGAGTTTTTCAGGGTACAACTTCGCCCTGGGCGGCGGCTTGAATGATGGGCGGTCCTGGGCCTCCTTCACCAAGATGCGTAGTTGTGAAAACGGCAGTTGCACCGGGCGGAAGATAATTTGTTACCAGAACCGGACTGATAAAATTGCCTTGCCTGAGAGTCCAAGCAACACCTTGCACATTGCTCAAGGGTTGGGCGTTGTCATTCCGTATGGTCGTAACTGAAACGGCGTCATTGGCATCATAAGTTATTTCTATATTAGTCACTGTAACTTGAGCGATGTTCTGTTCAATTGATGATTCCCATGAAAATAGATTTACTTCAAACCAGACCCATTCAAATACAGGTGCGTGAAATTCGAATGGATTCGGTTGCCCTGGGAATGTTGCAAGCAAGGCAGTCTTTTCATAAAAAACTCCGATAAGTTGACTGCTCAGATCGTATACTCTCAATTCCAGCGTAACGCTATAAACGGGGTTCGTTCCCAATGTCTCGACCTCTCCGGTTACGCGGAGACCCCCTCCGAGGGAAGGCGCGTTGACAACCTGTGAGACATACACCGGTGGCGATGCGGCAACAATAGGCAAGTACTGATAATAGCTTGTATGGGCTGAAGCGCCGTGCTTGACGAGGACTACCGATAGCACGGCTGCGCCGAATACTATCGCTAAAACGATCAATTTACGGGCATTTATCGGGCGCATGGCTTTCTTTGTTGATGGATAAACCGAGAAGGAGCATATGCCGCTGCTCTTTTGGTTTCGTCTGGTCTTACACCATCTCCACGGCCAGCGCCACCGCCTCCGCGCCGCCGAGGCACAGGGAGGCGATGCCCCGTTGGAGGCCGCGGTCCCGGAGGGCGTAGATCAACGTGATGAGGATGCGCGCCCCGCTGGCCCCGAGCGGGTGCCCGAGGGCAATCGCCCCGCCGTTCACGTTGACCTTGTCCCAATCCCAGCCGCGGTCGGCGAGCGCGTAGCCGTCGGCGAGAACCTGGGCGGCGAAGGCTTCATTGAGTTCGATCAAATCCACCTCGGCCAGCGACCAGCCGGTTTTATCGAGCAGTTTGGGGATGGCATAGGCCGGGGCGGCAAAGATGTATTTGGGGTCCACAGCGGCCTGCGCGTAGCCCACAATGCGGGCCAGCGGGGCCGCGCCCATTTCGGCGGCTTTGGCGGCGCTGGCGACCACGAGGGCCGCCGCGCCATCATTGAGGCCGGGGGCGTTCCCGGCGGTTACTTTGCCATCCTTTTTGAAGGCGGGTTTGAGGGCGGAGAGGGCTTCGAGGGAGGTATCCCGCCGCGGGCCTTCGTCGGTGTCAATGATGGTATCCCCTTTACGGGAGGCGATCACTACAGCGGCAATCTCCCCCTTGAATTTTCCGGCATCCTGGGCGGCTACCGCCTTCTGGTGGCTGGCGAGGGCGAGGCGGTCCATCGCCTCACGCGTCACTTCGTATTCATCCCCGATAAATTCGGCGGCGTCGCCCATGCCCCAATCTTCAAACGGGCACCACAAGCCATCCACGACGAGGGAATCTTTGAGGGCAACGTTGCCATATTTGAGTTCGCCCATGCGGCCATCCACGAGGTAGGGGGCGCGGGACATGCTCTCGACGCCTCCCGTCACGAACAGGCTGCCATCGCCCGCTCGGATGGATTGCGCCGCCAGCATGACCGCTTTCAGCCCGGAGCCGCAGACTTTGTTGACCGTGCTGGCCCCGACGCTGCTGGGCAGCCCGGCCAGGATACCCGTCTGGCGGGCGATGTTTTGCCCGGCCCCGGCGGAGACGACGTTGCCCATCAGGACTTCGTCAATCGCGGCGAGGTCGGGGAGGTGGGCGCGTTCCACCGCGGCACGGATGGCGGTTGCGCCGAGTTCGGCGATGGGGACGTTGCCGAGCGAACTGCGGAATTTGCCAATGGGCGTGCGTGCGGCGGACAGGATGACGGGGGTGTGGTGGCCGTTTGAACTCATAAAACTGACTCCTGAAAATCGTAGATGGAGATTGGTTATTGGTGATTGTCGTTGAAGTCCTGAGTCGGTCTGGCAGATGATAAAAGAAGTCAGGCCGCGAGCGGGAGTTCAGAACCCAGCAGGGTGATGGGAACTATCTCCATAAGTGACGGTGTATATGCCGAGAGCTTCAGGATATCATTCACCGGGGCTTGCATCAGAATTTCGATGACCAGGCTCCGTAACTCATCCGAAAGTTCATTCAATCCTGTAAGCGGGAAGCTCCTGGGCCCGATATTCGTTTGTTGGGCAAGGAGGGAATATTCCAAAAAAGTTAACCCCAGGGCGCGGCGTTTTTCCTTGTCAATCCGCAACAGGATATGTTCATTCAATTCAATCCCTGTGCCCTTGCTGCCCGGTTCAAAGGATATGTACAGGGTATCGCCGGGTTCGTCATAGTTAAAGTTTGTATCATTCATAGGGTCAACCTGTTTCTTTTTGAAAAGCTGTGACGATGTAATTGTTGGGGGTCGGGTTTTCCCGACCTTCACTGCGAAAGGTAAAAAGGACGATTGCAACGATGTGCGTATTATCATTCACGAGATCGCTAAATGCCATTGTATAACGGAATTTGCGGGGATTGAGGGTGTCCTGTTTCCGACTGCCGAGGCCTATGGTTTCTTTCAACTGGTCTTCAAAATTCTCCATCTCTGGGTGGTTCAAAGGATCAACAATGTGCCGCCAGCGCTCCTCGGTAAGATATATTCCGTTCCCCCGCCGATCCTGAACAGTCCAGCGTTTCCCATCATCCATTATATCCATGCTTCCCTCACCCTCTCCCACGTCTCCGCCAGTTCCTCCGGCAGGACGCGGGTGCCGCCCACGCTGGTCATGAAATTCGTGTCGCCATTCCAGCGGGGGACAATGTGGATGTGGATGTGTTGTTCGATACCGGCCCCGGCGGCCGCGCCCTGATTGATGCCGATGTTGAACCCCTGAGGGGAGTAGATTCCCTGAAGGGTGCGCGTCCCCCGGGAAGTCAGTTCCATCATCTCGGCGCGGGTTTCCGGGGCCAGGCTCTCCAGCGCGGACTGGTGATCATAGGGCAGGATCATGAGGTGGCCGCTGGTATAAGGGAAACGGTTGAGGATGACGAAGGCGCGTTCACCGCGGAAGGCAATCAGGTTTTCAGGGCTGTCATCCATTTCGAGGGCATTGCAGAAGACACAGCCATCCTGCGTTTTGTGGCTCTTGATGTATTTCATGCGCCAGGGGGAATAAAGATAGTCCATTCGTCGCGTAGTCCGTAGTCTCGTAGTCTGGATTTTCAGCCTTTGACCACGAGACTATCCGACTAATTGACTACAAGACTGCCCGAATTGTAGCAGTTTTCCGGGAGAGGCGGAATTGGGGCTGGGGATTATTGCGGGGGACGGTAGATGTGCGGGGCGATCCAGAGACCGTGATCCTGCTGGGGATTATCGAGCAAATGGAATAGGCGCAGGACGAGGACGAAGTCCAGCGTCTGCCCGGCGAAGGCGCTGAGATCAACATCCACCTCAAGGGGGGCGTCGCCCGATTTGAGATCCCAGGCGAACGATGTGCCCCGGAACTCCCCGTTGGCGTCGTAGTATTGGAGGGCAAATTGCATGTCGCAGGGGGTCGAGGGCCGGCAAAGCAGGGTAGCGCGGAAGCGGTCACCCGCGTGGACGGTGAATGATGGGTAGCGCAGGAAGAGGGAGCTAAAACCGTTCCAGGAGGGGACGGTTAGCAGGACGGGTGTGCCGAAAGGCAGGCCTTCCGCGACAGGGTCAACGGCCGCCGCAAACCCGCCGGACTGGTCAGCGCCAGTGGCCGGGCAGGCTTCGAGATGCTGCCCGCCGTTCAGCCATTCGGCGTTGCAGAGCAGGGCGATGAAGTCGAGGGCGACTGTGCCGAGGGAGGCGTAGGGGGTCGCGGTTGGTTCGGGAGTCAGGGAGGGCGCGAGGGTAGCGGTTGGGGCGGGAGTCTCAGAGGGGGCGGGCAAAGTTGGGGGATCAGTTGGCACCTGGGATGCGGTTGGTTCGGTGGGCGGCGCGGCTGGTGTAATGGCGGGCATACGGCAGGCGGTGAGGATCAGGGAGAGAATGAGGATGGGCAGAAGGCGCATGGGTGGAACTCCTTGGGGGATTGAGGCGGTAATTCTACTCCCACCCGGCCCGGAGGGCAGAGGGGGTGGGTTGGCGTGCGCCGCGACAGACAATATCGCGTCCCCCTCCCAATGTTACAATCCCGCCATCCCACCTTCAGGAGTCCCCCATGCCCGAAGTCGTCATCGTTGATGCCGTCCGCACTCCCATTGGCGCGCTGGGCGGCGTGCTGGCCTCCGTCCGCCCGGACGATCTGGGCGCGCTGGTCCTCCGGGCGTTGCTTGACCGCACGGGGCTGGCCCCCTCCCTCGTCGAGGAAATTTATATGGGCTGCGCCAACCAGGCGGGCGAGGACAACCGCAACGTCGCCCGGATGTGCGCCCTGCTGGCCGGATTCCCCGTTGAGACGCCCGCCGTCACCTACAACCGGCTGTGCGCCAGCGGTCTGCACGCCGTCATCCAGGCGTACCGCGCCATCAAATCCGGTGATGGGGAGGTCTACATTGGCGGCGGGGTCGACAGCATGTCCCGCGCGCCCTACTCCGTCCCCAAGGCGGAGGCTGGCTACCCCTTTGGCAACCTGACCGCCTGGGACACCACCCTCGGCTGGCGCTACCCGAATGCCCGCCTCAAGGAAATGGTCGGCAACGACTCGATGGGCGAGACCGCCGAAAATATTTGGGATGAAACGGTCGCTGCGGGTAGCGCAATTTCCCGCGAGGAACAGGATCGCTTTGCGGCCCAGTCCCACCAGCGCGCCATTGCGGCCATTGATTCCGGCAAATTCCGGGACGAGATCATCCCCGTCAGCATCCCCCAACGTAAGGGCGACCCCGTCCTCGTGGACACGGACGAACGCCCCCGCCGGGATACCACGCCCGAAAGCCTCGCCAAACTCCGGCCGGCCTTCCGCAAGGAAGGCACGGTCACCGCAGGGAATTCATCCGGTCTCAATGATGGCGCCTCCGCCGTCCTGCTCATGAGCGCGGGCAAAGCCGCCGAACTCGGTTACACGCCGCTCGCCCGGATCGTCTCGGCGGCGGCGGCGGGCGTGGAACCGCGCACGATGGGATATGGCCCCGTACCGGCCACGCGCAAAGCGCTCGCCCGCGCCGGGCTGACCGTGGGCGACCTCGGCCTCGTTGAACTCAATGAAGCCTTTGCTGTTCAGTCGCTTGCCGTGATGGCGGAACTCGGCCTCCCGGAGGAAATCACAAATGTAAACGGCGGCGCAATTGCGCTGGGCCACCCGCTGGGCATGTCCGGTGCGCGGCTGGTCTGCACGCTCGTCCACGAGATGAAGCGCCGGGCGGCTGATGCGCCACGGCCATATTATGGGCTGGCTACGTTGTGTGTCGGGGTGGGGCAGGGGGAGACGCTGATTATCGAATACGTTTGAACGTTGAACGTTTCAACGCATTATTCATATGGAACTGAACGAAAACGAACTCCGACAGATGGGCGAGCGCGTGGTGGATTTCATCACGCGCTATCTATTGGCGCTGGATGAGCGGCCAGTCACACCGCCCGGCATCACCCCGGAAAGCCTGCACGCCCTGCTTGACGAACCCCTTCCCTGGGAAGCGCAGGGTGCCGGGCGCGCCCTCGATGATTTTGTCAACAAGGTCGCTCAAAATGCCGCGGGCGTGGGCCACCCGCGGTTTTTTGCCTGGGTGCGCAGTTCGCCCATGGCCGCGGCGGTCTACGCTGAAGCCCTGGCCGCCGCGCTCAACAATTCCGTGGCGGTTTGGGAGGGCGCGCCGTCGGCCACCGAAGTGGAGCGGCGCGTCATTGAATGGTTCAAGGAGATGAGCGGCTACGCGCCCACCGCGGCGGGCTTGCTCACCAGCGGCGGCTCCATCGCCAACCTCACCGGCCTGCTCGCGGCCCGTACCGCCCTCGACCCGCACGTGCGTTTTGAAGGGTTGGCTGGCAAACCGCCGATGACCGTCTATGCCACGCACGAGTCCCACCTCAGCGTCCGCAAAGCCGCCGAAATGATGGGCATTGGCCGCCGCTACCTGCGGGAAGTGGCGATGGACGCCGAACTCCGCATGTCCCCGGAAAATTTGCGCCGCCAAATCAAAGACGACCTCGACGCCGGTCTGCGCCCGATGGCCGTCGTGGCCACGACCGGCACCACGAACACGGGCGCGTGCGACGACCTCGCCGCCCTCGGCGCAGTCTGCCGGGACATGGGCGTCTGGTTCCACGTCGATGGGGCCTACGGCGGCTGGGCGAATCTTGTGCCAGACAGGCGACATCTGGTGGACGGCCTCACATACGCCGACTCCTTCGTCCTCGACCCTCACAAGGGCTTGATGATGCCCTACGAAGTGGGTTGCATCCTCGTTAAAGACCCGGAAATCCTGTACCAGACATTTGCCTCCTATGCCGAATACCTGCCCAACTCCCGCTTTGATGATCCAACCGCGCCCTTCAACTTTCGGGATTACGGCCCCCAACTTTCCCGCGGGTTTCGCGCCCTCAAAATTTACCTGGCCCTCAAAACGTATGGCGTCCGGGCCTTTGCCGACGAGATCGCCCGTCAATATGCGCTCTGCGATCAAATGGTGGAACGCATCCGGGAGGCGAGGGACTTCGAGATGGTCGCGCCCGCCCCCCTGGGGACGGTGGCTTTTCGTTACGTTGGAGAAGGAGCGGATGACGAGGAACACTTGAATCGCCTGAACCGGGACATCCTCGCCCGCATCCGGGAACGGGGGAACGTCTTTATGGCAGGCACCCAGATTGGCGGGACAGTTGCCCTGCGGCTGTGCTTCCTCAGCCACCGGACGGGCGAGGCTGATTTGGATTTTGTGTTGGGGGAGATCAGGGAAGCAGCGCTGACTTCCTGATTGACTCACTCTCAATAATTCGCTAGACTGTGAGCACGTTGGTTCAGGTTCGTTGGTTCAGTAAGGAGTGGGAAGATGAAACGAGCGGGTTCCCTGCTTACAAGTGCGTTATTTCTATTAGTGGTCTTTCCAGTATGGGCGGGACACAGTCCTGATAAACTGATTTTGCGAGAAGAATCTACGCTTGCACCAGACTTCAACATAACCCTTGTCGGCCATATTGATATTTCGGGGGCAATTGTTGTTGAAGGCCTGATTCACTGACAGAACTTTGAAAAAGCTGATGCTCACAGACTGAGGCATAATTTGGGTGTCGAAAACCAAAGGAGCCGCCCATGAGCATCAGTGAAGGATTGTACACCCGGTTGAAAGAGGCCAT
>Ga0247727_10006626_pt1 | contig 22643 bp, 14 predicted proteins | sample WisWelCaveWW1625_FD_202498 | JGI IMG/M metagenome (GOLD analysis project Ga0247727, IMG submission 202498) | Biofilm microbial communities from Wishing Well Cave, Virginia, United States - WW16-25 | ecosystem: Environmental > Aquatic > Deep subsurface > Groundwater > Cave microbial mat | place...
TGCCGTAGGCGCTGGTGGTAAGACTGATCTTGTTCTTGAGAATTTGTACAGCGCCGTCGCAGTAGTTGAGTTCGATGCCGCGATTAGCAGCAGCATTCAGGTTCATCATATTGTTGCCATTGATCTGAAGACCATTCTGGTAGCGTGTCCAGACAGGACAATAGCCGGTATTGGTAAAGGTGTTGTTATTGATCTGGAGTCCTGTGGAGGGCACAACTTGATTGATGCCATCGATGTACACGGCATAGCTGCCGTCATTAAACGTGTTCCCGGTGATAACAGTGTTGTCTAATGAGTCACCATCGGCATAGATAAGTATCAAGCTCGCCGCGCCTCCGGTTGTAGCGACTCCTGTGATGACATTGTTCATGAAGCGGTTGTTATTTGCATCTCCATCTAATTTTGCGACTACACCGTAGCTGGGGCTTCCGCTTGCAAATAATGTCATGTTCTGAAATGTAACATAATCTGCTTGCAGCAATCGAATGACGTAGTTGTTTGTACTCGTCGGAGTGAATGTGAGTGTAACATTTGCAGCAACCCCACTCTGCGATTGAAAGGTAATGGTGTTAACAGCGCTTGCACCGCTAATGCTGCCAATCAGGATTTGCTCGGGGTATGTCCCATTCAAGACATTAAATGTCACTGCACCTGAAACACCTTGCGATGTTAGCGCGCTGACAGCAGCATTAAAGTTGGCGTAATTCCCTCCTGAGCCGATGGTGTACGACCCTGAAAGTTGTCCCAATGCCATCAATGGCAGGATAAGTAAAATAAAAAGTACTGAGGCAGTGAGGCGAAGTAAAGAAAAGTCGGCAGAACTAGAAAAAGTTTTCATAGTGACCGCTATCGAATAATTAAATTGTATACTTAAGATTCGGTCGAAGAAAAGAGTGTGACCGTATACCCGAAATTGCGGTGAATAGTGACTTCAACTTACGAAAAGTATATCACACTGTCAAGAGGAATATTACTCGCTTTTCCAACAAAATTGCTAATGAGCAACCTACCCAGAAGGATTCAAACTTTGCCTAATATATTGATCAGGTAGCAATGTTTACTGCTGGCAGGAATTACCTTCTGTACCACGTCATTATTTTAGCAGTAACATTTTTTTCATGTCAACACTTACTTTTGAAGCATATTCGGGACGTACTTCAAGCCTTGCAAAATACATTCCGCTGGCAAGTGAAGATGCATCCCACTCAATCTGGTAGCTGCCTGCCTGTTTTTCTTCATTGACGAGGAGAGTAACTTCGCGCCCGAGGATATCAACAACTTTCAATGTTACATGACCGCTGGAAGGCAGCTGATACCGTAAACTTGTAGTAGGGTTAAATGGATTTGGATAGTTTTGGTTAAGAGTAAAAATACACGGTGTTCCTGCCGGAGTTTCCGAAGAAAATCTCATTCGTAATTGAGATTCAGAACTTGCGAAGCGAGATTCACCGCGTCCAACTAAAACGACAATACCTTCGTTACTAATAAGAGAGGCGGGGCTATTTTTAGAAATCGATTGCCAGCTTACTGTGAGCGGATAGCTTGCAGATGAAACGAGAATAGAAATCTCTTTTGAAGGGTTGAATTCTTCAACCATTTGATTCGAACCAAATCGTACGTCGAATACACCTTGGGGTGGAACGGGGGGAAGTTCATATTTATCAACTGTTATGTTCTTATCGGTATAGTACAGTGTTTGCTGTTGACCGGTGCGATCAGTAATTGTCAAGGAATTAAACTTCGAACGTTCATCATAGTATTTCATTACAGACTGGGGAATCATAGATGATGATTGAAGTATCAACTTGCCGTCAGCGTTTGTTTTTACCCAGTAACCTTTTTTCGGTTCAAGAACAGTAGACTCAGTATAGCCGGTGACGTACCCAAAATACGATGATGTAACTATTCCCGACGGGATTTCCGTGATGGTTGATGTTGCAACAGGTGTAGAAATTGATCCGATCATATTCCACCCAGCTTTTACATCAATGGTATCTATAGCAAGAGAATCACCCGTGTATGTGGTGTACTGCGGAACGATAAACTTTAACCAATAGCCTACACCAGTTAACAATGTATCGTGTTGGAAATAACTACCATTGTAAGTATAAGCAACCGAACTCGCTGAAGGAAACAATAGAGATTTCCTTGCGTCGGGAGGAGTGAGGTGAACGGAGAGTAAGTTCCATCCTGTGATGACGTCGGGATTAAGAAGAATCGAAAAAGTACCAAAGCTTGAGTCAACATAGAGTCCGGTTAACGCATCGCTCACTCTAACGCGTCCTTGAGTTGTAGCAACTTGAGGAACGAGCCATGAATATTGATTCTGCGATGCCGGGACATTATCTGCAATGAGTGTCCAGCTCGTGCCGTTATTGGTAGAATATTCAAGTTTGACGGTGTCCAAATATTTGTGAGACCAGGTTATGGTCGTTGGAATCCCACTTGCCAAAATTTCACCACCATTTGGATATGTTACATCAATCGAAGGCGTACGAGGCAATTTTCGTTGATACACACCATTGCCGAATGTTGCTGCGCGAAGAGATGCATTTGCTCTCGAGACAACTAAATCGAGGATCATAGCAGTAGGCATGCCGGTGCTGTACTCTTCCCAGCTTCCGCCGCCATCCGAGGTATGAAACACACCGAGGTCAGTTCCTACAAAAATGCTGGTGGGTTCCTCGGGATCGACTGTAACAGCTTGGTGTGGAATATCGGGTAAGTTCGATGAAATGTTAGTCCATGTTTGTCCGATATTTGTTGTCTTGTAGACATGCGGAGTTCCGTAACCGGAGTATGTTAAATATGCTGTTGTGCTGTTGGTTGGATCAAACTCGATATCTGTCGGATAGCGGTTCGGTAGAGAACCCGTAACATTTGTCCAATTAGTTCCGCCATTCGTACTGCTGAACACCTGGAATAAGGAAGCTCCTCCAAGTGCGCCGCTTCCTGTTGCAGCCATTACCGTATCGTGATGCGTTGAAGATACGCCAATACAGGAAATATTTGTTCCGTTAAAATTTGCTCCTCCATTTGGGGCAAACCAGCTTGCCGCGCCGTTAGTCGTTTTGTAAACATTTTTACTGCCGGCATACAATACATTTGGGTTGGAGTATGATATAACGAAGGGTGGAATAAAATTATAGTTTGATGCATTGGGGAATGGCAGTCCGGATGTAGCGCTAATAAATCCACTGCCGCCGTTTGTGGATTTAGCAAGGTTCATATACTGCGACTCAACATATAGAATAAACTTATTAGTAGAATTAATTGCACACCATCCTCCGTCGCCGCCAAAGATTGGTTGCCAAGAGCTGCTGCCGAGGTATTGTAATGTACCATTATCTTGTAGTCCCCCCAAAGCAAAATTCGAATCCTGAACAGCGTTTGCAAAACCGGGGTAAAACTGTGTTGTTACAAATCCCTTATTGAGATCCATAAATGAGATGCCGCCGTTATCGCTTTTATAGATGCCTCCATCGCATCCAAAATAGATGATGAGAGGGTTGCTTGGATCAAAGGTAATTGCATGGTGGTCAACATGAACAAAACCGGATGATATATTTGACATTCCGCCGCCGCCTGAGGTAGAGCGATAAATATCAAATCCTGCACAATACACATTGTTTGGATTCGTAGGATCAACTGCGATGACGTTATCGTACCAACCTTGCGTGCCGACAAAATTTGTCGTCGATACTGCAGACCAGATTGCGCCTCCGTTCACAGTTTTGTACAGCCCAATGATTGCGTAACTTGAGGCATGAGAAACGCCTGCATAAATAATGCTTGGGTTAGTGGGTGAGATTGTGAGAGAAGTTCTTCCAAAGTTTGATGTCGGGAGGCCACCGCCTAATTGAACCCAAGACACCCCCGCATCGTCTGTATAATAAATGCCGGGATCGCTAGTTGAATTCAAATTGCCATGAGAAGAATAAAGGATCGTCGTGTCGACTGGGTTGATGACGATATCCATTGCCATGAGTTCTGGATTGACTATTGACCATGTGGCTCCGGCGTTAGTCGATTTTGCCACACCTTCACTCGAAGCCGCATAGATGGTGCTGGTGTTGCGTGGATTAATAACTATTTTTTGAATAGCCGTGATTTGCGGAAACGTATATGTCAGCCCTGTTGTATCCCATGTCGTGCCGCCATTAGTAGATTTCAAAATTCCTAAACCATACGAAGCACGTGCACCAACGACACCCACTAACGGCCTTTGGTAACGACTAATCTCTCCTGTCCCGATATACATGACATTGGGATTGAGTGAATCAATAGCAATTGCACTCACCGAGAGCGTAGGAAAGCCGGTATTCACATACGTCCATGGAGTTGCACCTTCACCAGCTGTAGTGGATTTCCACAAGCCACCGCTCGCTGAACCAACCCATACGATATTTGTATTTGATGGATTAATGTCAATAGCCAACACACGACCACCAATGTTCGTTGGTCCGATCGATTCCCACTGCGATCCCCCTGTGCTGTTTACAGTGCGTTCTCGTTCTTTCTTCATAGAAGATTGTACATACTGGGACGCACGTTGAAATGCGCCATGAGGAATGAGGTTGCTGGGTAATGCACGTTGTGCATACCACCACTCGAATGCTCGCATAGCATCACTTGATCCGATATGATCATCAGGTCGTTCTTGATGGTCGAAAGGTGTTAATACTACGGCAATGATAATGCCTATGGCAAAACACGAGAGGGCGATAAGTCGGATTCTCAGTTGTTTCATGATTCGTTATGGTAATGGATAACAGTAAGTTTCTATAATATATTTCTTTTTGTCTCAAAAGTCAACGAATTCCTTGCAATATTTCTCATATTTTCCTATTTTGAAACAAATGAAACTTCACATCTGCGTTTTCAATGTCTGAGACTGTACCTTTATACGGACCTGAAAAAGATCAGGATTCTGATGTCCTTGTTCAGCAGCCAGCGAAAGTCATCTTGTTTAATGATGAAGTACATACCTTCGAAGAAGTCATCAGCCAGATCATTAAAGCTGTGGGTTGTGACCTCACAAAGGCAGAAGCGCTAACATGGGAAGTTCACAATACCGGCAAATCCATGGTCTACGTAGGCGAGATGGTAAAGTGTATGCAGGTAAGCAGTGTGTTGGAAGAGATTGACTTGATGACACAAATCGAGGTGTAGCCCCATGATTCATTATGGGGTTTTAACAAGTGAACGAAAAATAATTTATGACCTCTACAGAAATACGAAATAATTTCCTGAAGTTCTTCGAAGAGCGCGGACACAAGATCGTGCCGAGCGCTCCTGTCATCCCGTATGATGACCCGACACTGCTCTTCACGAATGCCGGCATGAACCAGTTCAAGGATGTCTTCCTCGGAACAGGGAAGCGCGACTACGTTCGTTCTGTCGATTCACAAAAGTGTATCCGTGTCAGCGGCAAGCATAACGATCTGGAAGAAGTAGGGCGCGACACGTATCATCACACCTTCTTTGAAATGCTTGGCAATTGGTCGTTTGGCGACTACTATAAGAAAGAAGCCATCGGGTGGGCGTGGGAGCTGCTTACCAAAGTGTGGGGACTTGAGAAAAAACGACTTTATGCTACCGTCTACGAGACGGATGATGAAGCTGAACAATTGTGGAAGAACGTTACCGATATCGATCCTTCGCATGTTCTTCGCTTCGGGAAGAAAGATAATTTTTGGGAGATGGGTGAGACGGGACCCTGCGGACCCTGTTCAGAAATTCACATCGACTTAACGCCCGATTATTCCGGCGGCAACCTTGTCAACGTAGGCGACCCGCGCGTGATGGAGATTTGGAATCTCGTCTTTATCCAGTACGACCGCGATGCCAGCGGAAAACTCACACCGCTTCCGGCGAAACATGTCGATACCGGCATGGGCTTCGAGCGCATTTGTGCGGTACTGCAAAAGAAAAAATCGAATTACGACACGGATGTCTTTACACCGATCATTAACCACATTGCAAAACTGGCTGGCAAAGGATACCAAGGCACGCTCGATGGGCAGACTGACATAGCGATGCGTGTAATAGCCGATCACGTTCGTATGCTTTCGTTCTCGATTGCTGATGGCGGAATTCCCTCCAACGAAGGCCGTGGCTACGTTATGCGCCGCATCCTCCGCCGCGCCGCGCGCTTCGGACGCAACCTCGACATGCACGAGCCGTTTATCTACAAAGTTGTTGAAGCAGTCGTGAAATCGATGGGCAACCAGTATTCTGAGATCAAAGAGAAGCAGTTGCACATCGAGCGGATGATAAAGGGTGAGGAAGAGAGTTTCAACGCGACGCTTGATATCGGGCTGAGTGAATTTGAGATTATTGTTGCTGATACAATAGAAAATCATTTATACGAAAAGAAATTCAATAAAAAGGGAGTTTTACATTCTTCCATGAGAGGTGGCAATCTAAAGGTGTGGATTGATGGATCAGAAATGAATGCTGTGGAGATAGATCTCGGTGATAATATCATGAATCAAATAGGAGAAAGGTTGGCTATCAGGGGAGAAGATGTATTTAAGTTGTACGATACATTTGGTTTTCCAACCGATTTGACTGAGATGATGGCCAGGGATAGAGGATTGACTGTTGATTTGAATCGATTTAATGAGCTGATGGAGGGACAAAGGGAGAGAGCTCGAGACGCTGGGAAATCGAAATCGATTCCTCAAATTCTTGTATTTATGAATAAAGATTTATCTCATGAAGCGATCGAATTCGTTGGCTATGAACAGCTTGAGAGTGAAGCTGAAATAACTAGCGTTGGAGAGAATTTTCTAATTCTAAACCGTACCCCATTCTATGCTGAGTCTGGTGGTCAAGTGGGAGACATAGGTTATGTCACTACTCAGAAGGGTAGTTTGCGTATCCTAGATACAATTAAAAAGAATGATATTATCGCTCATCAATACGAAGGATCAGTGGGAAAAGTCGGTTGGTTTGTTAGAGCAAAGGTCGATGTTCCTCGTCGCCACAACATCGAACGCAACCACACCGCCACACACTTAATGCACGAAGCGTTGCGTAGAGTGATCGGAACGCACTCGCACCAGCAGGGCTCACTCGTTGCGCCGGATCATTTGCGCTTCGACTTCAATCACTTTGAGAAAATTACTCTCGATCAGCTTAAAGCCATTGAGGATATTGTCAATGAGAAGATTGCCGAGGATATCAAAGTGTATGCTCTGAACGATCCTAAGGAATGGCTTACGATTGATGAGGCGAAGAAGAAATATCCCAATGTGAAAATGTTTTTTGGTGATAAATACGGGGATAAAGTCCGCATTGTCGAGATCGATCCGAAATTTTCCGTCGAGCTTTGCGGCGGCACGCATGTGAAGAATACCAAAGATATCGGTCTCTTCAAAATTATTGCTGAGTCGAGTATCGCCAGCGGCATCCGTCGTATCGAAGCAGTTTCAGGTGAAGGGTTTGGAAATTACATCTGGCAGCAACTCAAGAAAGTCGGAGAAATGGATGAACAGATAGCAAAGCTTATCGATGAGAAAGAGGAGCTTGAGAAGCAGCTTGGTGTGTACAAGAAAATCGAGCCAACGCCTCGATCTTCACTCGGCAAAGTTTCAGTTTCCACTGAGTCTCTTACGATGAAAACTCTTGAAGAAGTCGAGCAAGCCAACCGTCAACGAGACGAGGTTATTGAATTCGTCACCAAATCGACAAACGATCTTAAAAAAGAGCTTAGCAAGTATCGCGTGAAAGAAGCTTCCTCAAACATCGAAGATATTATTGCAAAGGGTGTCGCATTGAACGGCTTCAAAGTTGTCTCAGCAAAAATCGATGTCGGCAATGCAGAGGAGTTGAAAGCCATTGGGGATACGCTCCGCTCGAAAATTTCCTCCGGCGTGGGTGTGCTCGGTGCTGTCGTCGATGACAAGGTTGCCCTCGTGTGCGTTGTGACCGACGATCTCATTAAAGAGAAAAAGCTGCAGGCAGGGAAAATCGTCGGCGAAATTGCCAAACGTGTCGGCGGCGGCGGCGGCGGGCGCCCGCACCTCGCAACTGCGGGTGGGAAAGATGTAGAGAAGCTGGATGAAGCTTTAAACGCTACAATATCGATAATTAAGAAGTTGTTACAATAAAGTTGTTCAAAATAAATCATGGCTGAGAAAGACGAGCATCGACTAACCTCGAAAAAAGAATTCATTGGACTCCTTACGGCTTTAGTAGGATTAATAACTGCAATAGTTATATTGATCACTATATTTTCTAAGGAAAAAGATTCGTTACCCAATACGAATACTCAAAATGAAGAGAAAGTAAAAAAGCCAACAGATACAATGCAACATAGTCTGCCTGTGGCAAAGGAAGGTGAACTGCCTCCGAAGAAAGGAAATGGGAGGAGTACGGGGAAAAAGATTGATAATACCACTCTACGTGATAATCGTGAACCAGGTGTTTATCTGAAATTTCCTCAGACTGCAGGGGTAGTTCTAAAGGAGAATATGTTAAAAGAAATACCATCTAAGGAAGGTGATAGCTCGATAAACGAACGATTGTACAGAATAAGGGACTGTATTAATTTTATATTAGTAAGGAGCATCAATGATACATCACATGCACTTAATACTACAGACATAGGTAAAAAAATCCCAACAGATGATGAGGAATAACATTATAAAAGGAGAAAAACATGACTAAGATATTTGTAGTTGGTATGATCTTCTTGGTGCAATTGAATGCGATTGCACAAAGTGAAATCACTTTAGATAGCCTTTTAAGAATACTCGTTCCGCCCGGAACTATCGTTGCATATGCTGGCGAAGATCCGCCTGTAGGATGGCTATTATGCAATGGCGAGCAAATGAACAGAGATAAATATCCTGAATTGTTTGATGCTATTGGGGTTGCATGGGGGGAAGGAAGGAGACCCAATACGTTCCTATTACCCGATCTCAGAGGAAGGTTCCTCCGGGGTGTAGATAGGGACGCAGGCAGAGACCCAGATCGAGATACCAGAAAGGAATCAGGATACAACGGATACGGTGGTAATAGAGTTGGTAGCATTCAAGATGATGAATTAAAAAGCCATACTCACAACGTTAATGATCCTGGCCACACCCACAGTTACAGTAGTCGAGGTTCAGCGGCTGCAAACAATGAAGGCGTAGGGGATATACGTTTTCTTACAATCAATAGCGATAAATCTCTTTTTGGTTTGAATAACACTTTCCCCCGCAGTCAAGGTATTGAAGAGACAGAAACAAGAATTTCTATTTCTACATTTGGTGGTTTCGAAACTAGACCTAAGAATGTTTATGTAAATTTCATAATCAAGTATTGACATCACATATAAGGATATTACGTGGCTCACTTACCCTTAACGCTCGTGTACCGACAAAAATACATTCAGGATCAGCTCAACGAAAGCGCTGAGACGAAAAAGAAAATGTTCGATGCCTGCACAGGCGATATACTTAAAGCCGTCGATGTAATCATCAAGACCTATAACAACAAATGCAAAGTGTTGCTGTGCGGCAATGGCGGCAGCGCGGCTGACTCGCAACACATCGCGACCGAGCTCGTCATTCGCATGAACAAACCGAACCGAGCCGCGTTAGCAGCTATCGCGCTCACAACTGATAGCTCGATGCTCACTGCCGGCGGTAACGACATTGGTTTCGAGAACATTTTTGCCCGTCAGATAGAAGCGCTTGGCAACAAAGGCGATGTATTGATTGCCATCAGCACGAGCGGCAAATCGGAGAACGTCAATCGCGCCATCGTCGAAGCGAAGAAACGGGGCATGACTGTCATCGGATTCCTGGGAAAGGGTGGTGGTGCATCGAAAGATATAGTGGATATTCCGATCATCATTCCATCAGATAATACGCAGAGGATACAGGAAGGGCATATCACCGTCGCGCATATCATCTGCGGCATCATCGAAAACGAAATGTTCGGGTAGCCCGTGGCGCAACCTCGCCGCAACGATTTCCTCATCCCTACGCTCGGCGTGCTCTTCGATAGCGTTGCTATCGAGTGCGCTTTTCTTCTTTCATATTGGATACGATTCAACACCGGCTTTTTTTCTTTTTTACCAATCACCGAAGTCACGCCACCGCTCGATGCCTATATCTACGGTTCGCTGTTCGTCATCCCTGTCTGGCTCCTGATATTTAACTCTCGTACGATGTATGGCGCACGACGCAATGTTGCACCGAGCGATGAGTTTGTGAACATCATCAAACTCGTTACGCTCGGCATGCTCGTGGTGATGAGCGCGGCGTTTTTCTATCGTGCGTTTTCATACTCGCGTGTCGTGTTCGGATTGTTATGGGTGACGGGGATTGGATGTGTTGTTCTCGGCAGAGTCGTTCTTTACAATGTTGAGAAACTGTTGTACAAAAGCGGACGAGAGCTTCGTAATGCCGTCATCATCGGTAATAATGAAACAGCAAATAGAATCTTCCGGTCACTGCATAATCACCCGCTTCTCGGTTACCGGCTCGCCGGATATTTTGCCGATCAGCCGGCGGAAGCGGGCACCGCACTTTCGGGTTCTGCGTATTTGGGAACGCTTGCGGTTGTTCCTGAAAAACTTATCAACGAACGTATTGAACTCGTGTTACTGGCGTTACGCCACGATGAGCATCCGAAGATTTTCAAGCTTGTGCAAGAGTGCGAAGGTGTGAACGTCGAGTTCCTCATGGTGCCGGATATCCTTGAGATGATGGCGAGTAGTTTGTCGGTGAAAGAAATCGAAGGCATTCCGTTCATCAAAATCAAAGGCGTGCCGATGACGACGTGGGGGAGAATTCTCAAGCGCACGTTTGACCTCGTTATTTCTACACTGTTGTTAGTTCTGTGTTCTCCGTTCCTTCTGCTGATTGCATTGTTGATCAAAGTTGATTCCAAAGGACCGGTGTTCTTTAAACAGGATCGTGTAGGATTGGATGGGATCAAATTCACGATCATCAAATTCCGCTCGATGCGCATTGACGCTGAACACGCGACGGGTCCTGTGTGGGGAAATCAAGATGATGCTCGCGCAAAGGCGGTGGGCAAATTTCTTCGTCGAACAAACATCGATGAACTGCCGCAGCTCATTAACGTGTTCAAGAACGAAATGAGCTTGGTTGGTCCTCGACCGGAGCGGCCCTATTTTGTCGAACAGTTCAAAGAGCTGATTCCGAAGTATTTAGATCGCCATCGCGTCAAAACCGGCATGACCGGCTGGGCGCAAGTGCATGGACTCCGCGGCGCAGATACATCGCTCGAAGAGCGCATCAAGTACGATATCTATTATATAGAGAACTGGTCGTTGCTGTTCGATGTCAAAATTTTGCTGAAAACAATTGGTGCATTGTTTCACTTGGTATAATTGTTATTATTGATATGTTTATTACACCATCACTCTCTACGAGTCTATCGACTCGTAGAGTCGTAGACCATTATCCTATTGCGTTGTCATGATTGCACTGTTTGTTTTCTACGTTCATACCATTACCGCCGTTTGGATATTTACCAAGCGCTGGCAGGATGGCGATTGGAAAGAGGGTCTCCTTGCGGTAGGATTTTTAGCATTGGTTTTTTCCGTCGGCTGGTCGATGTCGACATTTATCTTGAAACTTGTCATTGATGAAAAAGGATTTGCGTTATGGTTAGACCGCGATGCTCTCTCGTTACTCCTGCTCGCAGTAATGGAGGCGGTGTTTTTCTATGTGCAGATGAGGAGAAAAAGAAGACGAAAGAGTATAGTGTAGTCGCAAGCTTTAGATTGTGAGATATTCATCAAATCAAATCCCTACTCGTTGTGTTTCCTCGGTGTATATTCGATTTCTGGTTTAATCTCCTCCATGTATGGTCCATCCCAGCTTTTCGTGAAGATTCTATGGATATTTGAAGCAAGTTTATTGTTATGCACGATGACACCTAAATTGCGCGAGGTATAGAAATAACTTTTTTCAGCATTGCTCGTGCCGAGCCAGAACGAGGATGCATCAGCGCAAATGTATTTGCAATGTTCGACGCGTGCAAAAGGTATATATCCGCCGCTCCACTCAGGGATGACACTGAATTTCACATCGATGTTCGGAATCAGCGTTAGACTTTTCAAATAATCTACTGTCGGGTGGTCTTTCTCCCAATCTGAAACTATCATCCTGACATCCACGCCGCGAGCAGCAGCGCGACGCAGGCTGTTTTCGAGCACCGAATAGAAACTCTTGTCTCTTCCAATCGGTGAGTAGGAGAGAAATTGTAAGACGACTTCCTTTTTCGCCGAGTCGATGAGCGGGACGATATGTTTCTCATCCCATAACTCTTCATCCGGAATGAGGTTCCTCGGACTCATTGTCGGAATGAAAGTCAACTGTTCATTGGATGGATACTTTATAGTAAAGGAGGTCGGATATTGCTGCCGCTCTGCAGGAAAGAGTTTGTTATGTTCTGCCAATTGCCAATCGTAGTCGAAGATATCGCTATAAATCTTGACTGCTTCCGCATGTCTGATGCGCACGCCGAGTTCGTGGATGTGTTTTAGCGCGCGCCAATCAAAATTCTGGCTGCCGAGGAAAATTTCTTCGCCGTCGACAATGAAGTATTTTGCATGCTGAACTCCTGTACCGAGAAGCTTACCGAAATCAATGATGCGTACAGAGATGTTCTTTTGCTTGCCGAGCATATCGACGGTTTCGGGATAGGTCTTGTACATCCGCGCATCGACAATGAAACGGATTGCAACTCCTCGTTCTCCAGCAGCGATGATGGCAGTAATGATGTCGTCGAGCGGCTCGCCTTTTTGTGGAGAGACGTAGAATTGTTCGATGTCAAGTGCCTTCTTTGCCCCATTGATCATCTCGATCCACACTTCGTGTGTATTGCGGATATCGGCATTATCAAGGGTGGTTTCTATGGGTATGCTTTCGACAATCTCGAAATCAGAGTAGCCCGTCCGAACAGATTGATCAGGCGAACCAGATGTTTGTCCGAAAGCAGAAAGCGCTGCAAAACAAAGAATGAATATGATAATTGTTTTCATAGTGTTCTCAAGTTGTGACGAATAATTGAAAGTAGAAAATCTTAGGATAGAATTCAACTTTAATGGTCTGTTCTTTCTTTTGTCTTGACACAAAAGAAAGAACCAAAGAAAAAATCAAGGCGGCTGGAAAAATGACTAAAAATTGTCTCGTTCGCTAAAACAAACAAACTCGTCCCGCCTATGGCGGGACTCAAACAGTGTTTGTTTCTTGACGCTTCACTCAACAATTTGTTTTGCGTCATTTTTTCCAATGCCCTCCTAACATGGGGTACTTTAAGTTATACTCTATAATTTGACTTGCGTATGCAGGATGATTATCTTTATGCATCATATTCACAATTCATTATTAACTAATTTGGAGATTCTATGAAATCAAGATTTGCTGTTGCAGCATGTGTTCTTTTGTTGCTTCTTCCCATGTCATTAGTTGCTCAGGATGTGTGGAAGGATAGTTCAGGAAAGGAAATTACAGGATTCAGAGCAATCCTGATGAATCATTACAACGATTCGAGAAAGAAAGTTATCGATCTGGCCACTGCAATGCCGGAGGACAAATACACGTGGCGACCCATGGAAGGTGTCCGCTCCGTGAGTGAGGTCTACATGCATATTGCCGGTTCAAATTATTTGTTGCCTTCGTTCATTGGGCATAAACCGCCTGAGGACATCAAACGTGCCGATGAAAAGAATATAACCGAGAAAGCTAAGGTGCTCGAGTATGTCAAGAAATCATTTGATTATGTTAAAGATGTTTTGCTGAAAGTACCCGAAAGTGATTTTGACAAGCCGGCGGATTTCTTCGGCAGCAAAACAACTTATCGTGGTATCATGTTTAACGCAGTAGCGCATTGGCACGAGCACTTAGGGCAATCCATCGCCTACGCCCGTTCGAATAAGGTTGTCCCGCCATGGACGGCAGCCGAGCAAGCACAAGAGCAGAAATCGGATTCTAAGAAATAACTTTTTTGTTGTAGAGAATAATTTTTATCTCAAAGTAACTTCCCGAAAGCTTCAGTATAACACCCATCGCAGGGAACTTTCGGGAAGATTGCAGTGGTGTGTTGCTTTCCTATTACATGAACGATGAGCTGTATCAAAGTGATTCTTAATGTCTGATCACGACAAGCGGCATGAGTACCGTGCTGAATCGTTACTGCTTGTTGTTGTTGTCATCTGGGCAGCAAACTACCCGATGGCAAAGTGGGGGATTACCGGACTCAACATCTACGTCTTCAATGCGATTCGTTTCACCGTCGCTTCGTTAGTCGTTGCGGCGATGTTTATGGTGCGATCGTCGTGGCAACCCGTAACACGCGGTGAAATGCGGAAGCTCATCGGCACGGGCTTCGTTGCAAACGTGCTCTATCAGGTCGTCTTCATACTGGGATTAAGCATGACGACGGCGGGAAACTCGGCCGTTCTCCTTGCCACATCGCCTCTCTGGACGGTCTTCTTCAATGCGTGGCTTCATAAAGAAAAAATCCTGAAGTCGATGTGGATAGGGATGGCAATTTCACTTCTCGGAATTGCGCTCGTTATTCTCGGCAGCGATAAGAAATTCGAGCTTGGCGGCAGTGCCTTGCTTGGCGATGTCATCACGCTCATTGCCGCAATGACGTGGGGACTCAATACAAACCTGCAGAAGCCATTGCTTGCCCGTCACTCCGTTCTTCAGGTAACGCTGGTGATGATGATTGTGGGCGGTGTAGGACTTTCTCTCATAGCGGTGCCCAGCATGACGCAACTTGACTGGGGATCAATCCACTGGACGTATTATGTTGCCGCCATTGCCTCAGGCGCACTATCCATTGGAGTTTCGAATGCGATTTGGTCGAACGGTGTGAAACGCTTAGGACCGGGCCGCACAGCGAACTTCAACAACCTCGTTCCAGTACTGGCGGTTGTACTTTCCGCATTCCTGCTTCACGAAACAATTTCGTTAATGCAAATCCTCGGTATGTCTATTACAATGCTCGGGGTGTGGATGGCGAGGAGATGATTCACAGCAGATTAAATGATAAATGGATACCTGTTACCATCTTTTAAAGTTCTGAAGATGTTCTACCTAGATAACTTTCGGGAGGATACGATTTATTGCCTTTTGAATAAAACAAAAGTATATTATTTATACGCTTGTAGTAATATTGGAAAGGAAAAGTTGATGAAATGGAAAATTGAGCTTGAGAAAGACGAAGATGGCTGGTATGTAGCTACTTGCCCTTCGTTGCCCGGATGTATTTCACAGGGAAAAACTGAAAAACAAGCTGTTAAGAATATGAAGGAAGCGATTCATCTACACATCTCCACCTTTGCTGAGGATGGAATACCCTTAAAAGGTAAGAACGGCAAGAAACAGGTGTTCGTTTCTGTTGCAGTATGAGCAGACTTCGTGTTGTTTCAGGACAAGAAGTTATCCGTGCTCTTCAAAAAATAGGTTATTATGTTCGGGACCAAAAGGGGAGCCATATTCATATGCGACATCCTACACGACAACCTCTAACGATTCCCAATCACAAAGAAATTGCGCGAGGCACATTGAGGCAAATCATCAAAGACGCAGGATGTACGTTAGAAGAGTTTACACGCTTGCTCTAAACACAAAGCCCACCGCGCTTCTATTCACGATGGGCTTCCTTTTCATCTAACCCACACTCGCTAATGGTAGGGACGTTTAATTAAACGTCCCTACAAAGTTCTTTTGTTAATTTGATTCCTCCATAAGAATCCCATGTATCGTTCGTAGGGGTTTGATTCATCAAACCCCTACCATGTTCATTATTTATTTTTCTTTCTCACCCTGACGGTTAATGATTTTTGATCTACCAACTGACCTGTAGAAGCGTCGTGCAACCGGACCTCCAGCGTATACATACCATGCCTGAGTGTTCCCAAAGGAACAGTGGTGTTCCATGATGAAAGTATCTGAAGGAAACCACTCGTGACGGTGACGTCCACAGTTATTGTCTTCTTTGCTACATCCCACTGAGAGGCAACATCTGCTACACTCACACACCATGTGCCTGCTAATTCTAATGTTATGGCATCATTCTCATCTGGTTCTGCGGGGATTAATTGTGATGAGTCAATGGTCTTGCAAGTTTGGCTATGTACATTGCCTGTGCTTATAGCAAAGACCAATGCAATAGAGATGATTAAGTAAAATAGTTTCATATGTTTTTCTCCTAATGATTTTGTAGGGATTTGATTAATCAAATCCCTACCATGTTGATTATTTTATAAACAATCCCGCTAAAAAGACGCGGGATTTCTGATAAAATGACTTTCGTCATTTTATCATCAACATTTTTTTCACCTGTGTAAACGCATTTGCCGGATTGCTGACATCTACTGCCTCGATGCGATAGAAGTAAAGACCTGAGCTTACAAGCTGGGCGTTCCATTCTTGATGGTAATACCCTGCCTCTTTCACCTCATTAACCAACGATGCGACTCTCTGACCGAGCGTGTTGAAGATTTCTAACTTCACCCTACTCTTTGTTGGCAGCTCAAACTTAATTGCCGTACTCGGGTTGAATGGGTTGGGGTAGTTTTGCTCTAATACAAACTGGTTAGGGGTTAGGGGTTTGAGGTTAGAGGTTTGCCCATCAGGCGGTGACGGGGGGAGTTCATTTGTTGGGACAATCTTAATTCTGTTTGATGCTGAGATGGCTGATGACGATGATGATAGAATTAATTGGCCTGCTTGATTGACATTGACCCAGTAGCCTTTGCCTGGAATGATTGTATCCGTTTCAAAATAGGCACCATTATATCCAAAGAATGCTGATGTTATGATGCCTCCCGGATTTGATGTAACAGTTGATGTTGCAAGTGGGGTACTGAGTGAGCCGATTAGGTTCCAGCCTGATGACAAACTAACTGTATCGGTTGCAAGTGGCAATCCGAGCATGCAAAAGGTTGCAGTGTCACTAAACTTGAGCCAGTACCCTATTGAGTGAACTAACGAATCTGAAACTTGATATCCCACGTTAGCCAAATACCTGAAGGCATTGCTTGCAGAAGGCGAGAATATTTCTTCCTTGGGAAGAGTAGATTTCCTTACGGGAATCGATATTAAGTTCCAACCTTTCGATACTTTAAGGCAAACATTTCCTACTGTCTTGAAATTTCTTAACTCCGACCAGCTACTGGTATCTGCCGAACTCATAGATTGTATCTGCCAATAGTACGAGACGCTATCAAGAAGTCCTACTACATCAAAAGTAGTATCTGTAATGTTACTTTGTTCGATAAATGGAACGGAATCACCTAACGCAAAGAGAGTGAGTGAGTACGACTCTGCGTTATTTGCTGAGTGCCATTTTAGCTTGAGATTATGACCAATATTTTGCTGTCCATTTCCCGGATAAAGAAGCTGAGGTGCTACAAGTTCATTGACAAAGAGGGATGTGAGCGAATTTCGAAATACGGGTTGACCTGAGATGGAAGCACTATATTCCACACCTATGAGAAATTCACCTGATTGTTCTGCGAAGAATTTTCCAGTAAAGGAGTTACTATCTGGCGATGAAGATACTGGAAGTGTCGAAATTAGCAACAACGTATCTCCATTTCCTGTAGATTGGTAGAGTCGGCATTCAATATTGATTCCGGATGGTTGAGTTGGGCTGTTTACTACAACAGCGAATGAGACAGAATCACCTCGAGCAATAATACTATCGGATAGTATAGTTGAGAGATTGATCGTGCTGGCTACAGGTGCAACAACCTCAGAATGATGAAGACTTGTGTCATAAAGAACTTTCCATGTTCCTTGTTTAGGCTTACTTACAAAGTAATAAGCAAACTTGAGATCAATATCTTGTAAAAATTCCATCGTGGTGTCATTTTGTGCATACGTTGAATCAATTATTATTCCATCAGGGTCTTCTAATTTCATGTTGTGAAATTGAAAGTTGATTTCATCCTCATCACCATTGAGGAGAAAAGTAAGTGAGTCTATCGATGCATCAACTATATATTCCAGTGACTGTTGGGTTGAGGTTGACATTTTGGTTTGTCTCTTCAACAAGTACATCAGACGTGAGGATCCTGCAAGTGGAAGCATGGTCGGTGAAATCTCACCATCGGAGTTTATAATAGTAAGTTGCCCCCTGAGTAAATTGACCCTTGCCATGGTTGTAGCTAAGTGATGAAATGGAAGTGCGTTTGGAAACGAAGCAATGGTGCGCCAACCCAAACCTTTCCTTTCTTGGAACTGGATTGTATAATCGGCTTCTTCGAAGGACAAGCCAATTTGGTTTAATAATTCATTGTCGAGTGAGAAGAAGTTGTCGGTGTCCTCTATTCTGCGAAGGTATTCATCGTGTCGTTGGAGTTCGAGAAGTGATCGTTGCGAACGTGCTATGAGTGTGTTGCCATCCTTGATGAAGTGGAATGACTCTATTTTTTTATTGACATCCGGTATTCGCATCGTAATAATACCTTTATTCTTGTCAAAGCCAGAAGAGATATCTGATTTTGGATTATCATCAAACCCACGCCAGAACCCGTTGACCATCTGGATCAATGGTTCATTGTTATTAGTTGGGACATACTCATCTGAAAGAAATCGATATACTAGAGCTTTTTCTACATCAACCGTTAACCCCTTTTTCCCAAACAATCGAACATGTCCGTATGTAATTGTAGCTAATGGAATCTGATAATCGAGCAAACTTGCGCTTGATACTGACACCACACCATCGTCTTGTTTGCTTATTTCTTCATGAATAACTGGGGCGATATCTTCTGTGCCGGCTAAGACTAAATAGGCTTTTTGATTAATATATTCGTTATTTAAAATCTTAGGGGCTTGATCATTAAGTGATATTAGAAAATTGCCCCCTGGTGTCATTTCACTATAAGCCGGAGCTTGATCGTCGGTATGACCTCCAAAAAACAAATCTTTTATTTCATCTGTCATGTCATGAGCATATGCGATACGGTATCCCGTATATGTACCATGGTTTGGTGTTCCAAGCATCAAGAGCTTACGAATATTGCCTTCGTATTCATTGCTTTGGATGTAACTTCGTGTTACCAATCCGCCCATACTGTGTGCAACGATGTTCATCTTCGTGCCATTCGGGTAACTTCCTTGCCCATTTGGTCCCGGGTTGTCGAGAATTCTCTGGAGTGCGTCTCTCAAGAGAAGTGCGCTCTTATCAATATATTGGTCGTAGGGGTAATAGAATTGCCACGCATCGTAATCTTGGGATAGTTCGTCGACAGAATTGTGGTTTGAGCGGTCATCTTTATCCCAATAGGGATATGTTCCATTCACACCGTGTACGAGCAGTAGCGGTGGTTTGTTGTAGTTAATGAGATCAATGCTTCGGAATGGTGGGATGAGCATAGAGACCATTTTTTCATTTCCATCTTTGAAATAGTTCCATGCTGAGTACCAGCCTGTTTCATAATCATGCACAGCGAGGTATAAATCTATTTGTCTTCCTGCGTCGTAATCAGCTTGAGTATAATTAAATGGCATGTGACCACAAACAGAGTTATCATTTCTCAACAGCTTCGCTTCAGTAGATATCGGAGCATTTACATCAGACTTTAGTGCCAAGAGATCATTTCCATCAAAAACGATGGGTGTTAATCCGTTCCACACTTTATCACGATTCAGGAATGGCGCCGACAGGCGGACTTTTGATATTACTTCGCTTGAATTATTAATGATCGAGATGCGTATTCTTGGTCCCTCGCCAATGATGAACGGGTTATCACTAATATCCGTAACCGCGGGATTAGTCGCATCGCTAATTCGTATGAGGCACTGAGATGACGGTGAGCCATTAACGATCCAAGGGTAAGAGTTTACAACGGGAGTTAATAAAGTAACAATGGGATTCCAACTCATTCCATTATCAGTTGAATAGTCAAGATTAATACTGGTGATATCTGAGCTTTTTTCCCACGTTATGCTATGCCAAGTTCCGACGTTCCAATTTTCGCCGCCAGTAGGCGAGGTAACTGTCAAGTTGCTTTCATGATACAACTCCTGGATCTCCGACTCACTCAGCGCGCGGTTGTAGATGCGGATGTCGTCAAGTGAACCAAACAACCATCTTCTTGTAGCAACGTTAACGTCATGGGCACCGAAGGTTAATGCTTCTGCTCCACTGTTTATTTGTCCAGTTTGAGCGCTAGTCTTGTCCAATAGGCCATCGATGTAATGCCGAATATTAGAATTATCGTAAGTGACTACAAGATGGTGCCAATTATGAATTGCGATGTTATTTTGTGCGGGTTGCCTAAAAGTGGTGGAAGGCCCCGTTCTTGCATTTACCTGAGGATTACTTGGAAAGGCAATTTCAAAAGTATAAGCTTGCTCAGCTTCCGTATCTGACCATTTTGATATTAACGACTGAATATCATTTATTGAAATAGTTGCAGCGTCCAACTGCACCCACAACGAAAATGTGAAACTCGTTGAAAGGTCTAAAGAATTTGTATCGTTCACTCTGATAAAATCATCGCCATCAAAATGATAGGCGCTATTCGCATTTCCAAATCTATTAGTGGTAATTGTTGCGCCGTTGTTTGTTCCATTGTTTCCATTTCCACTCCAATCTGATGTGCTTCCATTTGTGAAAGGATAGTAGGCAACAAGGCCATTCGTTGGAATTTGTGCATCAACGATACAAACGGATAAGGCGCTTGCAATGAATATGATCAAGAGTTTTTTCATGTTGTACGAAAGAGTTAAAAAATGAGTAGAGCTATTATTTTCTTCTCGTTACAAATGAGGTCAGTTGCTTAAAATCCTCAAAAAAATATTTTCAAGTGGTTATTGGAAGGGTAGTAACCGATTATCAATCGACATACAATGCTGTGTATTTAAGGTATATTTGCTGTCATGTTGGTTACTTTCGTTACTTCTTTCTTCCATACTTTGCCATCCCAATACCGCACTTTCTGTTTGAGGTCATCGCGATAAGCTTGATCTATTGCTCCTTTTGGGATTCCTTTTTTAGCTTGAGAAGCGTATACTCTGTCGGTTACATCGTTGGACTTCACATCTGTAACCTTCAACGTTTTATCTAAGATAAAACTCATATTCACGTCTTCTTTAGTAGAGGTCAGGGTACCTATAAGCAGTAAGAATTGTTGATCATCAAACGGCTCAACGCGGTAACATGATGGCGTAAGTCCGATTGGTTTATACAAATCAGCAACCGGAAACCGGATATAGTTTACTTCTGCATCTGAAGCATCAAGCTTGAAGAAGGGAGAAACGGTCGAGCGTTTTTTTCCTGTGATCTTGTCAGGGTTGAGCACAACAAGACATGGAAAATTCTTGAGCGGTGTTTGGAGATCGTCGTTTTGACCTCCAACCAAAAGTTCATCCTTACCGTCTCCATCCACATCACGAAGTTGTAGTGTCGCCATATTGCCGAAATGCCAATACTCTCCAATAACATTTGCCCTATAATCGAGCCGGAATAAGATGGTAGGTGATCTGCCAAGACTGTTGCCTGATATGAAAATTTCCTTCCTACCACCGCTCACCGGGCGAACAACCATAGAACTCACACTAAAGTACGGACTATATGGCTCGCCGTTTGAGAATGGAACTTGCTCTACAAACATCGTATCCTTTATTAACTCCTTTTTCTCATTGAAAATGCGAAAGTGTTGTACCATAGAGTTTTCATAGCCGACAAGCTTTGCCGTAGTAAGGATTTCATTTCTTTCATCGCCATCGAGGTCTGTGATTTTTGCCAGTTTCAACCCTGTTCGTTCTTCAAAATCACGATCAGATTTTGCGTCCACCAATCTGATTGGAAAAAGCAGTTCCTGTTTGGCATTGTACACTTGTATCGCAGATTGCTCAACATTGATGTCAGCGCTTGCCGGGTTTGTATCCGTGATAACAGTATTTTGCGTTTGTGCCTTGTTGTTCACAAAGAGATAGTTTACCATGAAACCGAGCATGAACATCACTCCAAGCGTCGAGGCAGTTGTCGCTACAGGATGCTTCCGAACAAAATACCAGACTTTATCTATTGCAGTACGCGGGACATAGGAAATAGGCGTGCCATAATACTCAGCAAACGGCTCAATGGGGTAATGCTTGCGTGTCAGGCGTCTGTCTGTTACTGGTTGCTCTATAGGAGGTTTTGCAAGCTCTTCCTTTAGCTCACTGTAGAATCCTGCCATTTCATCGTAAAGCAGTTTACAGCCGATGCACTCTGCTAGGTGCGCTTCGATTTCTTCTTTAAGATGCTGTACCTTCTCTGCATTGAGCGCATACAGCTCTAACGTATGTTGGTCAATATGTTTCATGTTATAATGTAATTCGTTTCAATTTGCTCTGTTTGCTGAAAAACAAGTAACTTCCCGAAAGCTTCTGTGCTGAAGCTAACATGGGAGCTTTCGGGAAGATTTCCTCCACCGCTTGAACCCCCCTTCTTGTCATGTTGAGCGAAGCGAAACATCTCATGGTTTATAGTAAAAGTATGAAACCCAAAAGAAGATTCTTCACTTCGTTCAGAATGGGTATAATGTCCAGAATGTGTTGCTGTTTTTAGTGAGAACATAATGACAAATACCATTGGAAATATGCAAGTCGATGACGATGTGCGAGACCACGATGCTGACGATAACGTTGTTT
>Ga0247727_10006627_pt1 | contig 22638 bp, 11 predicted proteins | sample WisWelCaveWW1625_FD_202498 | JGI IMG/M metagenome (GOLD analysis project Ga0247727, IMG submission 202498) | Biofilm microbial communities from Wishing Well Cave, Virginia, United States - WW16-25 | ecosystem: Environmental > Aquatic > Deep subsurface > Groundwater > Cave microbial mat | place...
GTGGCCTTGACACCATTGACCGAGACGTCCGCTCCATCATTCACAATGCCCGAGACCATAATGGTCGGATTGGCCAGCCGGTCCCCATCGCCTGGTTTATCGAGCGTGAGATAGAGCTCTTCTTCTTTTTCTTTTATGTTATCTTCGGGTTGTACCGGCGCGGGCACTGGTTCTGCTGTTTTAGTTTTAACTGTATCCGCGGGGCTTAATTCTGATTTTTTCATTCCGGAGGTATCCGTTGGTGCTGGTGCTTTCGTTGTATCCGGTCTTACCCCGGTCGTATCGACTTTCGGCGCAGGTGGTGTTTCCTTCGATTTTTCTTGTTTTTCTACAAGAACCTGGGCCAGCAGTTTTTTTGCTTCTTTAGTGACCTGGACCATTTGATCCGGGTTAATCGTGATTCCCGCTGTTTTGTTTCCCTTAGGAAAAACAAAGACCTGACCTTCATATAGTTTTACAGAGGTTTGTCCATTCACAAAATCAATGGACAATTTTGTACCGCGGATGGCGGCAGTTGCAACCGGCGTCTCAAATTCAAAATCAGAACGGGTTGAGCCGAGTTTTTTTACGTTGGCGAGAATCTTTCCGGTCATCAAATCGAGTTTGGTACTTTTTGATTTATTCCGCCGGTTTTCTTCAAGAGCGGTGATTTGGAAGACGCTGTTTTCTTCGATCATAATGGTCGAGCCTTCTTCAAGAATCACTTCGGCTGAAGATTCTACCCGTGTGCGGATCATGTTCCCCGTTTTTAATTTCATTCCCACCTTTGCCGGAATCCACTTTGATGTTGGGTCCTTGGACCGGATATTCACATCGCCGATAAAGAACTTTAACTTTGCATCCCGTTCGCGGATGTCAGCCGGGAAGGCGTTACTAATGATCAGCGGGATGGTCCAGAGGAACACCCAATTTAGGAGTGACCACGATTTTTGAACTGACATTGTTTCCTCCTTAATATCGGGACTAATGATGCTCTTCGCTGAAAAACAAAGATGAAAAATATATATATTAAAATTAAGAAAAAAGCAATTATTAAATTCATTTTTTAATTCCGACTTTTATATAAAAAGCGAATAGCATACCTGTTTTTTTATTTATTAATTTTATTAAAACATTCGTAACCTGAAGAATTTTAGAATCTTATAGACTATTGTCTTTTAACAGGATAAAAATTAAAAAATAACGATGTAGATTATTTACTACGGAACAGAGTCTGTTTTTATTAAAATCGTTTAAAATCAACATGTTGTGATTCATGTAGTCGAAAATAAAGGAATGTAGAGAAATTACCCAACTCCTCGACTTAATTAAACGTCATGAGTTTGAGTGAATTTTAGCGGTCATGGTTAACCGTCCGTTCTGAACGTTTGCCCTAGCCTTATCGAAGCAGGCCAAGCCGGATTCGAATCCAGGATTGCCGTCTTTTTATTTTTCAGCAAACTGTTAATAAAAAAGGCTATAGAAATTTTTTATTTCTGCCGAAATATAAGTTAGAAAAATTACCTGGCGGAAGGTCCCTTCTCATTAATCCCTGCATGCGGGGCAGGTACGCATAAGATAACCTTCGTCTGGTAAAAAATAAAAACCCTACCGTAAACCGGTAGGGTTTTTTGTTTTTATTCCTTAATTATAGATCGCGTGATATTTTTTTGACTTTTGGGATGCTTAAAAACAAATTCATCCTTTGTAATCCCATGAAGTTAAATACGGGTCTTGGTTCTGCCGCAATTGTATTTTCCCCATTCATCCTTTCCGTTGTAGCCCTCCTTGCCGGGTTCCTTTCGTTTTTAAACCTCAGCTGGGCTGAAAACGATATTTCCTATCAGGCCTGGAAGAATACGCTTCGGCAAAGGCCCCTCAAACAGGTGACGACGCACCTGGCCGCTGATCAGTTTCCCGCGATATCAGGGGATGGAAAATGGCTGGCTTATTCCTCTAATCGGGAATCTGAAAATTTTGATGTTTATATCCGATCACTGCAAGAAGAACGATTACATCGGGTTGCGTTCTTCCCCAGTCCCGAAACTGCGCCGGCCTTTTCACGTAAGAATCATATGCTTGCTTTTGTCTCCAGAAGTGATGATGCCAATGGAGACATCTGGATTCGAAAATATCCTCTTTTATCCGTATCTGCGGAAGCCGCAGCGCCTTATTTAAAAAAAATTACGGATTATATGGGCTATGACGGCGAACCCTGCTTTGCATCTGATGGGCGGACTCTTGCTTTCGTTTCAACGAGGACCGCCGGGATAAAGAATATTTTTCTTTACCACATCAAGAGTAAGACGATAACAGCGGTTACAGAAGAGGGCGGGTTTGCCCCGAGTTTTTCCCCCGCAGGAACCCTGCTTGCTTATATCCATCCCCTCAAGGACGGCCAGACCCGTATCCGTCTTTATAATCTTTCAGATAAGACGACTCAAACCTTAAATGTCCCGCTTGCGGGCATCGATCTTTCTCTCTGCTGGGAAGACAACGGACGCAAGCTTATTGTTAGCAGGATCGGAATGGATACCAACGGAGATACGAAGATCAATCTAAAAGATAATGCGAGTCTCTATGTCTATTCTCTTCAAGATCAGCGGATGATCCAGTTGACCACAGACGCCCGGATGGCCTATCAACCCGCTTGTGCCGGTTTGGGGGATATGATTTACTTTACGTCCCGCCAGTCCAGAAATTCGGATGTATGGGCTTTTTCTCTTAAAGACGGGGGAGAAGTTCCCTGGGCCCCCCAGGCCGACTACCAATACCAATATGCGATGGACCTCTCAGCCGATCCGCACCGGGATTGGCAGATTCAGGTATTGGCTTTTAAAAGGGTCTATGAATTTTTTCCAGAAAGTGAAGACTTCGCTGCGCTGGCTCTCCTTGAAATCGGGAAATTGTATGATGTACACGGGGAGAGTCGTCAGGCCGAATCCATTTTCCAAAAAATCCCGGAAAAATATCCTTTTCAAATCGAAATAGGGATGTTGGCTAAACTGGAAATGATTCATCTTAAAGAAAAAAGTCTGCGCGTGTCGGTGCAACGGCTGGAAAAGAAAAAACAGAAGGAATTTTATTTAGAAAAGTGCCAGCCTTTTTTACAATCCTACCAGAAAGTGATTGAGAATCATAAAGATGTGCCCCAAGCGGTGGCCATGGCTTACCTCTATATCGGGCAGATTTATTCTTATCTGGGGCGCCATACCGAGGCTTTTGAAGCCTTTGATCATATCCTTAAAGAATTTCCCGGTCTGCCGGATCTCTGTGCGCGAGCCCAGATTTATCTAACGGATACCTACTACCGACTGGGTGTGGGTCGGAAAGAAGATATTATCAAGTCCTATCTCACCACCCTGGATCGTTACCCGCATGAAATCTTTTGGTGCGATACCGCGAGAACCCGGATTTTACTGATTTACGATCAAGGGGAATCCGAAAAAGAACGTATCGCCGGGCTTAACCAACTGATTCGGGATTATCCGCAGTATCCGCGTTTGGGGGCGATGGCGATGTATAAGATTGGAAAAATTTTTGAAGATAATCAAAAGAGGGCTTTGGCCGTATCCACCTACGAACAGTTGGCCCATCAATTTTCCAATGAGCAGGAGTGGCTGGTGCGGGCAAAGAGCACCCAGGCCCGGCTTGAATGGGAGGCGGGCGAAGACAGCAAGGCGATCGGAATTTTAGAAATTTTATTAGAGCGGTATTCTCCGAATCTGGATCCCTTTCTATTAAGAGAGATTAGAGAAAATTTAGAGCAATATCTTAACGAAAAAGGCAGACGGGCTTTACGTCTGAGAGACCGCGAGCTGGCATTAAAAATGTTCAGAAAGTTGATCCTCCTGAATCCCTCCCAACCGCTGGGTCACCGGGGATTGATCGATGTCTTTTATACCAAGGGTGAAATTAAGCGGGTCATCCGGGATTATGAAGTCCAACTGCGGAAGAAGGAACTACCAACCGCCGTTAGTTTTTATGCGCTGGGTTATGCCTATACTTATTTAATTCAGCCCCGGTTAAAAGCGAAACAAAAATTAAAAAATCTGGAAATTGCCAAGGGATATCTGGAACAGTGCCTTTCCCTGGAATATGATTTTTTGTATGCCTATCTCACTCTGGGCTGGGTGAATGAAACCTTGAGTGATGTCTTATCCGATAAAGACTATAATGAAGAGGCGATTGAAACCTCGCGGATGGCTCTCAGTTTGAATAATGAACAGAGCGATCCGATTCTGGAAGGTCTGCTTTGCCTCAATATCGCCAATAATTTTTATCGGCTCGACAAATTTGATAAAGCGATTGAGTATTATCGAAAGAAATATGCCTATTCACTGCGCTTTGAAAACAAGGCTCAGGAGCGGGAAGTGTATAAAAGCATGGCCCATTCTTATGAGCGGCTCGAAGAATATGATTCGGCCCTGACTTATTACCAGCGGGCGCTGGCCTTGGCACAGGAAGAAAATAATACCCTGCTGGAACTGGATCTCTACCAGCGCTTGGCCAAGATGTATCAGGAACAGAATTTTTTCGACCAGTCCAGTGAACAATTCCAAAAGGCAATTCAAAAGGAAAAAGTTCTGGGTAAACCCCGCTATCAGCATCAATTTCAGGAGTTTATCGCCTTAAATCACTTGCGGCTGGAAGAACCGGAGGAGGCGATTCTCTATAGTGCAAGAACGGAAGAGTATTTCAGAACGCATGCCCAGCTCACACGGGGTTATCAAAAGAAGAAGAGTCGGCTGGAGATCGCCCTGTTTAATCAGCCGATTATTAAAATTCCCATGAAAGAAGCCTGGACAAAATTCGGGAGCAGCGATGCTGAAGAAGGATTCCAGCCCATCGATTTGCGGGCACTTAATTTTACAATCCTTGGACAGAGCCATCTGCTGATGCAGGATTATGAAAAGGCCATCCAGAGTTTCCGCGAAAAGCTGACCTTGGCGTATAAGAAGGAAAGCGCGCCAACCATTGCCCGCTGTTTGAATAATATCGGTTTTTTTTTCTATCATTTGGCAGAATACGATTCGGCCCTTGCTTATTTTCAGAATTCCCTGAACCTTTGCCTAGACCCCGAAAATCGATTCTGGGAAGGGGCTTATAGCAATCAGCGGAATATTTATTATGTAAGAATTCTTCAGTTGCAAAAAGAAGAAATAAGAAAAGAGGAGATTCCCAAACTCATTTTAAAACTGAAGGCCATCCTCAATTCACCGCTTTCGCAGACGGATGTCCAAAGCCTTACCTTTTATAATTATCTTGGTATCCTGTATGCTCAATGGGGAGAAAAGCTAGAAGCGACCGGGGTGAGTGGATCCGAAAAATGGATTGCACTGATCAAAGATCAGAATGAACCCCTCTTTGAGATTGGCCACCGTTGCGGGTTAAACCCAAGTGAGATCTGCTATTTTATTGCTTCAACTTATTTTGAAAAAGCACTGACGTTGGCACAACGGCTAGCGTTGGATTATGAGCAGGCGGTTCTGCTCAAGAATTTAGGGGAAATGACCTTCCGTCTGGGATACCGGGCGCAAGCGGGTGAATTTTTGGATCGAGCGCTTTATTTATCTGAAAGTTACAATTTTTCTGATTTGCGGTGGCGGATCCTTCACAGTTTAGGATGTATCTATGAACCCGATGAGAAAGAAGGCCGTTCTGAAGAAGGACGGCTCAAATATTTTCGTCACGCTGTTGATATTCTGGAACAGCTACCCCTTAAAACGGCAGGTTTGCGTCACTCCAGTCTTGAGGAACGGAATGAGCTTTATCGTCATACGATTGAAGAGATGATTCGTTTTAAAGAGTATCCGCAGGGTTGGTCTTATCTGGAACGGCTGAAGGCAAAACGTTATACGGACTTACTCTCCGCTAAAGAACTCGTCACCAAGCGGGAACGGCATAAAATTTTTTATGGGAATATCCGATTTTTACAGGAGCAGATCTTTCGTTTAAAAAATGATCTCTATCTTTCCGAAAGCGGGAAAAAAACATTACGGGATTCCGTATTAGAGAACAAAGCGGACACGCTGGAAACCTATGAAACAGAATATCGAGAAACGATTGAGGAGATGAATGAAGAAGAGCCCGAATTGACGACTTTGGTGACTTCAACCGCTGTTTCTTTGAATGCGCTGCAGGGGGTTTTAAGAGAAGGAGCGACAGCGCTGCAGTTTTTTATAACCGAAAATAAAATTTATTTGTTTGTTATTCAGAGTCAGCATTTACATTGTTTTGAGACGGACTATCGGCAAAAGAATCTGATCGAACAGGTCCGCCGTTTCCGTTCCCTGGCGGAAAATCCGTTGGCGGATTTAGAAACGCTGAAGCGGGAGGCGGATGAATTGGGAACCTTGCTGTTAGGCCCGGCACGACGTTTATTTGAAGAGAGTGAAGAATTGATTGTTATTCCAGATGGAATTTTATTCTATTTACCTTTTGCCGCACTCCGTCTGGATGGGGATTATCTCGCGCAAGCCCATACCCTCGTTTTTTCTCCCAGCGCGAGTTATTATTATTATTGTTATGAGCGCCGGAATGTGAACACGTCTACCACGGCGGCTTTCCTCCAACAACAAGGGGGGTGGGAAGAAACGATTTTACAAAAATTCTGCGAGAATCCTACCCTCTTTTCAGGAAAATCCTGCAGTCGAAAAACTTTTGAAACCCAAGCGGGTGAATTCGGTTTTGTACACCTTAATATTCCTTTCATTTTAACCCCTCAAAATCCATTGCAGTCGCGTCTATTTTTTGAACATTTTTCGGTCGTAGACAGCCAGACCCTGAAGGTTTTTGAAATTTATGCTTTCGATTTAAAAGCGAATCTCATTATTTTAAGTGGTCTCCAATCACCGATTCCAGCCAATGGTTCTGCGGAAGCGCTGGTTCTGCTGGCACGGGCTTTGGGTTATGCAGGGACGCCGTCCCTGTGCTGGTCACTCTGGCCGGTGGAGGAGAAATACCGATTAGAATTTTTCAATGATTTCTATCTTTATTTGTCCAAGCTCACGGACGACCCCAAAATGACAAAGTCCTCGGCATTGAGTAACGGGGTTGTGCACCTGCTCGAGAAATATCCACATCCTTACTATTGGGCCGGTTATCAACTGATTGGATTCGGGGGCATGAATAAAAATGAGCGGCAGGATTTTGCCAAGCAGCATCTGGATCAGATGATGCGTAAAGGTTTAAAGGCCGAAAAGGCCGAGGAATGGAAGGATGCGACTCGTTTTTACGAGGCCGCTTTGACAATGGAAAAGGAACTTAAAGAAACCAAACATCTCAATGTTATCTATAATAAAATGGTCAATGCGTATATGCAGGCCGGCCAGTACGAAAGGGCAGTGGAGATACAAAATATCTTGCTCGTTAAGGCGCGGGAAGAAAACAATTCCAAAGAAATCGCCCACGCCTATCAAGTCATCCGCTACTGCTATCAACAGGCGGGTCAATGGGAAAAAGCCATCGTTTGCGAAAATCAGTATCTTGCTCTGTGTCGTACACTGGGATTAAAAAAAGGGGAGGCGCAATCCCTTTTTAATATTGCTACGCTCTACGATTTTGCCAGTCACTTTGATACGGCGGTTGTGTATTATTTGAAGGCAAAGGGACTCTATCGTAAATTAGATGAAACGGAATCCGTAATTCAAATGCTGAGAGAGGTCAGCCGGATTTACCTGAACAGTCTGGATGATTACAATGCGGCCCTGGACTATGAAAAAGAGGCCCTCAAAGTCAATGAAGAAGAACTCGGCGATGAAGTTCTAACCGGAAAAATTTATCAGCGTCTGGGACTTATCTTGTTGAAACGGGGAGAATATGGGGATGCCCTTGAACATCAAGAGAAGGCGCTGGCTATTTTTCAGAAAGCCGGAGAAAGCACCGAGTCTGCGCGATGTCAGCAAACCCTCGCGGATATCGCCTGGGTAACCGGTGATTTTCAGAATGCTTTCCGGTATCAGAAAAAAGCGATTGAACAGTTTGAAAAATTAGATCAGCCGGGGCTGCTGGTCTCCGCCTATTCTACTTACGGACTCATTTATTTAAGCGTGGGCGATTTTTCCAAGGCCTTTGAAATGGAGAATCGGGGCATTCAATTGGCGCAAGAGTTAGGTCAGGAGACGGATATTGCAACACTCTATAATAACCTCGGACTGATTTATCGCAGCCAGGGACAGTATTCCCAAGCCCTGGAATATTTCTTGAAGGCCTTAGAGATAGATCAGCGTTTAAATTCTCAATGGGGGATGGCCTATGATTACCGGAATTTAGCGACTTGTTACCAAGCTTTGGAACAGCTGGATTTGGCTCTTGAGAACGTTCAAAAGTCGCTGAGTCTCTGCCGGCAGATTCAGGATAAAACCAATATTGCTAAGTCAACCTACAGCATCGGCGAGATTTATTTTTTAAAAAAACAGTTCACCGAGGCCCGGCAATATCTGAAACAAGCCTTAGAGCAGGCCCTGCAGATGGGATTACAGGATCTGCAGTGGCGGGCGTATCGAAAATTAGGACAGATTCATCAAAATCTTGGTGAAGCGTCCCAAGCCTTAGTGCAATATGAGTCGGCGATTGCGGTGATCGAAGCGATGCGGGCTAAACTGAATGTTGAAAAATTTAAAACCGGTTTTTTTGATGATAAACTGAATGTTTATGAAGATTTGATCGGACTGCTTCTGTCGCTGCACCGGGTCGAGGAAGCTTTTCTCTATGTCGAGCGGTCCAAGGCGAGAAATTTTCTGGATTTGATCGGGAATCAAAAAATTGATTTCAGCAAGGGTAAGAATCCAGAATATCAGAAAAAGGAAAATCAGTTTCGGACAAAAATGGAAAGAATCACGCGCTCGCTGGCCGAAGTTCAGGCTCAGCCCGGCCTCTCTGCGGAGCAAAAGAAAGCCCAGCTTGCCGTTCTGAATGATTCGCTCCAGCAAGTGCGGGAGTCTTATCAGGAACTTTCCGAGAATCTGCAGGCAGAAAATCCTGAAATGGCCTCGCTGATCAACGTCGCCCCTCTGTCTCTGGCCGAATTGCAAAACCTTCTCGATTCCAAGTCGGCCGTTCTGGAGTATTATGGGACAGGGAGCCACATTCTTCTGTGGATTATTACAAAAGAGAAAATTTATTATGAAATGATTCCGCTTCCCAATCAGGAGCTGATTATCCAGGTTAAGGCTTTTCGTGAACAGATTCAAAACCTGGTTCCTTTAGAACAGTCCGCGCAAACCCTCTATCGTCTTTTAATTTCTCCAGCAGAGAGATATTTTCAGGGTGTGACTCATCTCTGCATCGTCCCCCATGGGATTATGCACTATTTGCCTTTTGCGGCGCTGCTGGCCGACGATAAAAAATATTTGTTGGAGAAATATACTATTTCATATGCCCCCAGTGCGAGTGTCGCCGGTTTCTGTTTAAAGAAAAAACCCGTTGCGAATAAAAGGGTTATCGCCTTTGGAAATCCGGATCTCGGGGATCCTAATCTGGATTTACCTTTTGCGGAAAGAGAGGCGAGAAGTCTGCAACGAACCTTTGAAGATTTTCGGCTTTTTTTGAGAAGAGAAGCAACGGAAACAACAGTTAAGGATAGCGTGAGCAAGGCGGGATTCTTGCATTTTGCCTGTCATGGAGAATTTGAGGAGCAGAACCCAGTTTTTTCCTGCCTACGCATGAGCGCGGATAATCAGAACGATGGACGATTGGAAGTTCACGAAATCTTTGGTCTCAAGCTGAATGCCAATCTGGTTACATTAAGTGCCTGTGAGACCGGACTGGGGAAAATTACTTCGGGGGATGATGTGGTGGGTTTGACGCGCAGTTTTTTGTATGCCGGAACGCCATCCGTGATTGCCAGTCTTTGGCGGGTAGATGATGTCGCGACCTCGGTGATGATCAAGCGATTCTATCGAAACATCGAGACGGGGGGTAAGGCGAATGCACTCCGCGATGCACAGCTACTCGTTAAGGCCCAGGTGAATGAACACCCGGCCTATTGGGCGGCGTTCGGGCTGACCGGAGATTACCGGTAAAACTTATGGCAATAGCTTTTTTGTCTTTTTTTTTCTTGGAACAGGAGAAGAGTTTAATAAGCAAGGTCGGAGAAATATTTCCAATCATTTCTAAAAATGTTTAATTTTATCTTAAATCAAAAAAATAGTTTTTTTACATTTTTTATTGTGAGGGAATCATGAGCAAGGTCCTCATCATCGGTGCGGGCGGCGTAGGCGGCGTGGTTGTCCATAAGTGCGCCCAAGTACCGGAAGTGTTTTCGGAAATTATGCTGGCCAGCCGGACGCTGGAGAAATGCGAAAGAATTCAAGGCCAAATCCGCCGGCCGATTCAGATCGCCAAGCTGGATGCGGACAATCCGCGCGAGGTTGTTGCGCTGATTCAACGCTTTCAACCAAAGATGGTGATCAATGTAGCTCTACCCTATCAGGATCTTTCTATCATGGACGCCTGTCTTGAGAGCGGAGTCGATTATTTGGATACGGCTAATTACGAACCGCCGAATGAAGCCAAGTTTGCGTATCATTGGCAGTGGGCGTATCAGGAGCGGTTCCAGCAGAAAGGGATCATGGCACTCTTGGGCTGCGGGTTTGATCCGGGGGTGACCAATATATTTACGGCTTATTTGGCTAAGACTCATTTTGATGAAATCCATACCTTAGATATTCTGGATTGCAATGCCGGGGATCATGGCAAGGCCTTCGCGACCAATTTCAATCCGGAGATCAATATCCGGGAAATTACCCAGAGAGGGAAGTATTTTCAAAACGGTCAGTGGATCGAAATAGATCCGTTGTCTGTGCATTTTCCGTTTTTTTATCCGGAAATCGGTCCCAAGGAATCTTACCTGCTATACCATGAGGAACTGGAATCCCTCGCCAAGAATTTTCCGACTTTAAAGCGGGCGCGGTTCTGGATGACCTTCGGTCAGCAATATATTACTCATTTACAGGTCTTACAAAATGTGGGAATGACGCGGATTGATCCGGTGCACTATGAAGGAAGAGAGGTCGTACCTTTGAAGTTTTTGAAAGCGCTCCTGCCGGAACCTTCTTCCCTGGGAACGAATTATACCGGGAAAACCAATATCGGCTGTATCATCGAAGGAATCAAAGACGGAAAAAAGAAACGTTGCTATATTTACAATGTCTGTGATCATGCCGAATGTTACCGGGAAGTGAAAGCGCAGGCCATTTCTTATACCACCGGCGTACCGGCGATGATCGGGGCCCTGCTGATGGTGACCGGTGTGTGGCGGGGCAAAGGGGTATTTAACACCGAACAGTTTGACCCACAGTCTTTTTTACATAAATTAAATCAGTATGGATTACCTTGGCAAGAAAAAAATTTGAAGCCACATGAATTTATCATTCCGGTTGATGGACAATTTAAGCCAGCGAAGAACAAAACAAAAATGGTTATGAAAAAAGGGAAGAAGCAAGGGAGAAAAAGAACGGGGAAGAAGAGGAAAGTTTAAAGATCGTGTCTATATGAAATGACGGGCGCAGGCCAAGCGAAACCGAATAAAACGAAAACATCCAACTACCGGACGGTTTCCGTGTCAGCGGCAGTTTTTTTATTTAACGAGTTGTCCGTTTTTATAAGTCTCTTCTTTTATTAACTTACCATTTTCGTCCCAATATTTCCAAAATCCGTTCTTGCCTCTTGGGTCATAGGGTAAGCAGGGATTCGCGTCTTCATCACATTTATAATAGGTTTTATCAAAATAATATTGCCCCTCGCTTTTTTTGTTTTTGTTTTCATAATATTCTAATTCTGTATATTGAATTAAAGTATCATTTCTAAATATTGATTCTTGAGTATACTGTAAATACGCACCACTGCCAAAACTTTCTTCCTCACAACAATAGGTTTCCCTGACAGCAGGTCCATTTTTCCGACCATTTTTATAAGTAACTTTATCCTTACTTCCTTCAACGGCATCATTATAACCAGTCCATAATCCATTCATTTCCCCGTTGATGTATTTGCCGGAAAAATAATACCGATCTCCATTCGCTGAAGCACCGGCAAGAATCCAAAGGCTGTCCCGCAGTCCATTTTTATAATAACCCATGTAAGACTCTGCCCAAGGCGGATGCGGGTTAATCTCCCATTTGCCATGCGGTTGTCCGTTTTTAAATGACTTATATATTTTTCCAGTATCGGCGGATGCCCCTTCTGGAAGTTTGTATTTTATGATTACAGCTCCTGTAAAATTTTGGGTCAAATATTTTACGACATCTTTTGTTAAGGCCGGTATGATTTTTTTGTTTGCGGTCTTTGTATTATTAACATTTTGGTCAATAAAGATTTGTCGTTTAAAATCGGTATCACTTGAAGCATACTTAAAGGCCGAATCATTCCAAGCCAAAGCGTTTATCAGTTCCTTTTTTAAGGAATCAATTATGACATTGTTTTTTTGTGCAAATAGGGAGGCGGTTGAAATGAACAGAAGTCCAATATAAACATAGATTATTATTCCATTTTTCATAGTATTATGGAGGATTAATCTTAAATACAAAAACTTTTCATTTTGTGTCAACAAATTATCCGTTCGTCCAGTGGCCCGGATAAACAGGACGGATTTTTTTGTTTTCAATCTAAAATTAATTATCTTTAAAATAAAGGATGGAAGATCTATTCATACCGGAAATAAATCAGTGGCGGGTAAGAATTCAAGAAAAGGTCATCTGTTTTTAAGGTAGGGGAAGGACCGTATGATCGAATCGGCCGAAATTCTTGAGAAGAAGACCAGCTCTCGTGGACAGCGCCAGTTAATAGAACCGGATCTTTACGCGCTTCCTTCCCCCTGCTATCTATGCGATGAAGGCCTGCTGGAACAAAACCTCAAGATTCTGGACAGCGTGCAGGAGAAAGCAGTTTGCAGAATCATACTGGCCCTCAAGGGTTTTGCCATGCATGGCTTATTCCCGTTGATTAAAAAATATCTGTCCGGAACAACGGCCAGTTCCCTGCATGAGGCTCAGTTAGGCAGAGAAAAATTCGGAGGAGAGGTACATGTCTATGCCCCGGCTTATAAAGAAGCGGAATTTCCGGCGATTGCGGAACTGGCGGATCATATCAGTTTCAATTCTATTTCCCAGTGGGAACGGCTGAAGCGCAGCGCTGAGCGCTATGCGCAGAAAGTAAAATACGGCATGAGAATAAATCCGGAACATTCGGAAGTGAAAGTGCCCCTGTATGACCCCTGCGCCCCCTTTTCACGTCTGGGAGTGAAGGCAGAGCAGTTAAGCGGAGCCGATCTCAAGGGTATCAGCGGGTTACATTTTCATACCTTGTGCGAATTGAATTCGGACGCGCTGGAGCGGACGCTGGCGGTCGTGGAAAAAAAATTCAAACCTTATCTCAAACAGATGCAATGGATTAATTTCGGGGGCGGCCATCATATCACCCGGCCGGATTATGATATTGAAAAACTTTGTCAACTCATTCACCAATTCAAATCCGTTTATCCGTTGCAGGTTTATCTGGAACCGGGTGAGGCGGTGGCTCTTAACACCGGATACCTGATTGCAACTGTGCTGGATATTATTCATAACGGCATGGACATTGCTATTCTGGATACTTCAGCAACCGCCCACATGCCGGATGTGATTGAAATGCCTTACCGGCCCAATATCCGCGGGGCCGGCAAACCCGGTGAATTGCCTTATACTTACCGTCTGGGAGGATTGACCTGTTTAGCCGGGGACGTGATCGGAGATTATTCTTTTCCCCAACCGCTCAAGGTCGGTGAGCGGCTGGTTTTTATGGATATGGCCCATTATACAATGGTCAAGAATACAACCTTCAATGGTATCCCCCTTCCCTCGATTGCGGCGTTTAATCCGCGAAATGGGAAAATTAAGATACTCCGGGAATTTGGCTATGAAGAGTATAAAAACAGATTGTCGTAAATCGATCAGGATCGTTGATCCCGCTGGCAGCTGCTGCGCAGTTTGAACTAAAAAGTTTATTTTCCTACCTCAATTGTTTTAGCCCAATAACCCCTAAAATAATCGCGGGCAGGATCAGAATCTCTGCTACTGTAGTGTTTCTAACAGATCTTTACATTTAGATTTTTCTTACAATATTTTCGGCTGAAGCAGTCCAAACGAATACTTTTGGATTTTGGTTATGAGATTCAAAGTATTGTTGTATCGTCACAAGCAGTTCTTTGACATTTTTAAAAGTGATATTTACCTAAAAAAGTGGGCACTTTGTTAGGTAAATATCATAACTGCGGCAGGCGGCCTTGAGTGAACTTTCTTATTTGGGCGAGATCGAGCCTGCAGCCATGCCTTATCAAACGACGTGAGCATCGCGGTTACTCCCGTTAGCTTGAAGTTGTTTCGCGGGGCCGAACCAACCAGATCAGAGTTTCTATTGCTAAAATGCAACAAGCCGAACACGTTCTTCAAGATGTACTTGGCAAACATAGAACGTTTTCACCGAACCAAGAAAGAGTATCCAGGAACTTTTCATCGACCGTTTGGTGTTGAGTGTAAAGAGTGTAATTGAGAGAACGTAATAGGGAGTATCCCGCTCTAAGCAAATCTAAACGGTGAAATTCAACTATCAGGATCGGACGGTGTCTTGTGATGGTCTCTGAAGCACCTATCAGACAATCGACTTCCGAGCCTTCAACGTCGATTTTGATGATCGACGGGATAGGAATGTATGTCTATCGACGAATTGATCCAGTCGGGTAGTCTTGCATTGTTCCCCCTTCCCTCCAACAGGAGTGCCTCCGCTAAGCTTAGCTATCATTGTTTTACCTACCGGGAGGTTGATCGTTTGCTCCTTTGCTTAGGCCGATAGGGTGAATGACCACATTGGTGAATCCGTTTGCCTCCATTGTTCGCTGGAAGAAGCCTCTGGCAACAGAAGGAAGGATTTCAAAGGCGTGTACGAACCCGGTACTGCCTACGGAACGGAGAAATAAAAGCGTGGGTAGCCGACGTGGGCACCAATATCATAGACAATATCACCACGCTTGGCATATTGCTGTGCCAAAGTGGCAATCCAAGGCGCGTGGATTCCGAAGTATATTCGCGGTGAGATGTCAAAGGAGATGAAGATATTGAGCCCTTTGTTCGGTCCAAAGGGAATTTTGTGAATATGAGGGGTTCGGCCAAAGATAATTGAACCACTCTTTCGTCCAAAGTTCTCCAGGATTGTTAAGAGCATACTTTGACTAATTCCTGAGAAAGATAAAAGATATGCTATGCTATCAATTTAAACTTTATCTTTACTGAATCAAATTTTATGATCAATTTTGAGATGGCGATAAGCACAGAACATCAAGGCGTCATAATTTTAAAATCGGTCAGTTAGATAATAGAGCCGCATTCGACGGTTTTGACCGTCAGAGACAAGAGGCTTTCGGCAGAGACATTGGGAATAACCCTACCCTGACTTGACCCTTTCTCTCGAGGATACTGACCTGTACCAGGAATTTTTGGCACACCGGGAGGCAAAATTTATTTTCATTTATAGGAGGTGTGTTAATGGAAAAATTGAAGGGAAGGCGGCATGATACCGAGTTTAAACTCCAGGCGGAGTTTTGGGCGGACAACGGGTGTCGGAGCAGATGTAGTCTGCAACGACATTACGTTTTCCGACTGATGGGCGAAGCGAAGATGCCGACGAAGGCATCAAACCGGCCATGTGCCGAAGGCCGCAGCGAAGCATACAGGCGCTGTTGTAGGCCCGTCTTCGGCGAGCTTCGCGCAGCGCGTTGGGGTGCCGACTCATTCCGGTTTTCTGTCTTCATGCAGCGCCCGTTTTTTTACACCGTAGCGGAGGAAGAGCGGAGGCGTATTTCTAAATATCATAAGTTGTGTCGTAAGTTTGTCGCAAGTTCATGTCGTAAGTTTGAGTTTATAAACCAGCTTGTTTGTTGCACCACGTATGGAAAAGAGCTTCTTTTTAACCATACCCTTCATGTCGCGTTGAAGCGTACGGCGGTCAACATCCGGAAAGAGCTGTTCAAGTTCTTTTATGGTAAGGCTGCCTTTGGAAACAGCATGCCCAATGGCCTTTTTTTGACGCTCCGAAAGACCATATTTTTGGGCTATTAAATCCGCTTTTATTGCCATTTCGCCGCGTTTTTTTACCTCGTTCATTTGGGTAGAAAGGCCGGTGATATAGTATTCAAGCCAATTTGTCATGTCCATCTTATTTTCACGGACACTTTGAATAGCCTTGTAAAAAACAGACCGGTCGCGGTCATAATATTCGCTTATCGTAAAAAGCCGTTTGAAATCATATCCGGCACGGTAGAGGCAAAGCGTTGAGAGCAGCCGGGAGGTTCTTCCGTTGCCGTCAAGGAATGGATGAATATGCACCAGTTGGAATTGGGCAATACCGCTTTCCAGAACAGGATGAATATCCTTGTCAGAATTTAGCCATGTAACGAGCTTCTGCATCATCATTGGCAAGTCGAGCGCAGGGGGAGGAGTGTATACGATTTTACCAGTTCTGGAATTAACCACATAATTCTGGACTTTTCGGTATTGGCCCGGAGCGGCTTTTTCTCCTCGAACGCCTGCAACCAACTTTTTGTGGATTTTTCTTATTAAACTCTCAGTAATCGACATACCAATGGAAAGGTACTCAGAAACAAAGTCTAATGCGATCTTGTAATTTTTCACTTCACGGATATCGTCAGGGTCTGCTTCAGGTATTTTTTTGCCTTCAAGAATCTTTTCCGATTCTTCAAGCGAAAGGTTGGTACCTTCGATATGGGTTGAATGGTGGGCTTCAAGTATTAAAGCCCTATGGGCCATGGCCTTAATCCATTCATCCGAGAGCATTGCCGCATCAAGAAAACCGCGGGCTCGCTCGATTTTGGTAATGGCAGAGGTGATTTTGTTTGTAATTGAAAAGATCGGATTGAAGATAGAGGCTTTTTTTGTCATTGCTTTATTTACCATTAGGTAATTAGGTAGAAATGTAACCAAGATAGATATTGACAAACAGTTTCAGTATGTTTTCTTTTCTAAGGTTAAAATGGTACCTACATTCAATTTCTTTTAAGTACATGGGGAAGTGATATTTTGAGACACCCCGATAGTTATATAGGTTAGATATTTTGCATAGGACCAAAAACCTTCGATACCATTAATATGGTTTTTAGTTTTAGGAAGTTTTTTTCCATATTATTAAAAAAACTTAGTAGATGGAATGATACCTCTATGAAATTACTTTTTAATCAACTTAATTACGAATTTATTATGTTAAATTACGTCGGCATTCGACTTTTCAGTTGATAATTCAAATATGACTTGTACCAGGAATTTTTGGCACACCGGAAGGCAGAACTTGTTTTTACTCAGAGGAGGTTTGTCAACGGAAGAATCGAAGGGAAGGCGGCATGATACCGAGTTTAAACTCCAGGCGGAGTTTTGGGCGGACAATGGTTTGCGGCTTTGCGTTCGGGCGGGCTTTTTAGCACTATTGCTCAATCGAAGAACCGCAGTTCAATTATACGAAAAACTGTCCAACGAAGCACGTCACCCCGCCTGACGAAAAACCGCTGCTGGCAGCTGGGCTTTGGTTATTCATTCGTCATACCTTCCAATTCTTTCGGTAAATTTTTTCTCAGATGATCCGTTCGAAAATTCAAATTCAGTTGTCTGTGCAAAAATTAGACCCTTAGCGAGCCACGGAACGCCCTGGCGGCATAGTAAGATTCCGCACCGTTGTGATACACGAAAATATTGTCGTAGCGGCGATCACAAAAGAGGGCACCACCGAGTTTTCTAATATCAGAAGGTGTTTTTATCCAGTTCGATGTTTGCATATCGAAATTTCCAAGTTTCTGCAATCCTCGATATTGTTCTTCCGATAAAATTTCAATGCCCATGGCAGCTGCCATATCCATGGCGCTGTTTTTCGGTTTATGTTCTTTCCTTGACTCCAGCGCTTCTCGGTCGTAACAAACACTTCTGCGGCCTTTAGGACTTTCCGCTGAACAATCAAAAAAGATGTATTCGCCTGTCTTTTTATCATGACCAACAACATCCGGTTCACCGCCAGTTCTTTCCATTTCATTGAGTGACCACAATTTCTCAGCATTAGCTTCCAGCTGCGCCTGTATTGTAGCCCATTCAAGGCCTTTATGGCGGTTCATGTTTTTCTCAAAACGGGCTTTCAATGCTCTGAGCAGTCCTTCACGTTGTTCTGATGACAAATCTTTTTTATTGCTGATTTTATTTCTCTTAGTCAGGTTGGTTTCCCCTTATTGTTTTTACTCATAATGGTTTAAGTATATATAAATATTTGTTTATAATAAATCGTTTTCTGAAACTAATTGGAAGAAATCAGGATATGATCCCCCTCTACAAATAAAGAAAAATCAAATTTAGTTCTCTTTGAAAGCCTATCATAATTTTCGTTCTTAACTCTTATGACAGGCTTTCCTCAATTCTTATAAATTTTATTTTTTCCGTTTTAAAAAATGAGAGAGGGGTTAGAGGTGAATTTTATTTTTCATTTAGGGATGTTAGATTCATTGCTTTTTCCGACAGAGTTTTTACGCGTTTCAGAGCTTTTGGAAACCTGATATTAAATGTTTCTTCTTGTTCCAGTGGAACATCGGTTTTAACAGATAATGTAGTAATTCCATCTTTTTCGGTAAGAGAATAACTCTCTGTCCCACCAGTCCATTCTTTTTCGCGTTCCTGCTCTCCACTTTCTTTTGTGTCTGCACTGTGCCTGAATGATACAAACTCATTCGGATTAAGTTTCTCAATCAGACTTGTCACACCGTAACCCCCTACAGAAGAAATGAACTGAATTTTACTTCCTTCTTTCATAATCCCCTTCATATACAGGCCTTCATCAATAATATTTGCCCAGTCGCGGAGTGTTGTGTCCTCCCAAAGAGTTGTCCAGACTTTTTCTTTAGAGGCGTTTATTTCAATTGAGAATTGAATTTTTTTCATATTTATATCTCCTATAAAAAAGTCTATTATTCGTTATTCTACGCTAACGGTTCGGGGATTAGCGTAGGCGGGGTTCAACCGCTACGAACTTGTCCCACGAAACAAAGATAATAGAAAGCAATGAACTATAAAATTTCTCGTCTGCCCCGCTTACGCTAGTCCCTTGTTAGCGGATGTGCTGTCTTTTTCAAGTCGTTGTGGCACTTAAAATTCCAATTTGTCCATTAACTCGTCATCAATTTTTTCTAAGTCCAATAAAACTTTTTTTCGTCTTGGAGAACCGTCAGAGTTTCTGAAATCTTGTTGGAATGAACCGCATTTTATAAGTGTTTTATCTGTAATTTGAATGAATGAAATTTGTTGTAACTCAAATTCCACTTTGCGTAAGCGAGACCACGCTCCTCTTGCTTTTCTTGCTTTTGTATAGTCGGATAATCCGCCTTTTATTTTTTCGTGCCACTTCTGAAAAGTTCTTTTTTCGTCATTGTATTCTACTTTTCCGAGAGCAAGTAACAGTCCGACTTTACCGTATTCTTTGATTGCATTAGCAATTGCTTCGCTGTCATTTACAATAATCTGATGACTGCTTGTATTCATAGCGTGTGCTTTAAAGTCAAAAGGGATTTTATAAAGTCCATCAAACGAAACATTATTGTAACGAGGAGTTTGAAATTTAAAAATGTCTTTCAAATGTTTTTCGCAGAGATATTGAAAGTAAAAGCCAATCCATTCCATTTGCCTCCAATGAGAATAATCATTGTCTTTCATTTCAAGAATTACTTCTTTTGCACCCCATTTTTTTGGAATCTTTTTTAAACGAGTAGCTACCGCTTGATAATTTGTATCAGCCATATTGTTCAGATGTTTCAAAAAGGTCTAACGAATTTTTATTTTTCTTACACGAATGGTTATGATTAACGCGAGGTGTAAATTCGCAATGATAATTAACAGCAGTTGTTTTTTTATGTGCGATAGTCCAAAATCAGTTCTGCCTGTTTTTGATAACCAACACAAAGATTATTTATCGGACATTCTTTGCATTTAGGAGTTTCGTGATTGAAACAAAATTTTGTTCCAATATAAATTAGTCCATCGTCTAAATGACCAATGCCGTACTCCGTATTTTTAAGAAAAGCATTTGGGATTTGCTGAATTTGAAAGTTGGTCGGTAACCTTTTTCTTGTTTTTAAATGCTGTGTTATAATTTCTTTGTGGTTGTTTCCAACTTCACTGTCAATAGGCATTGTTTGAGTTTTATTCCCGCGAATATTTGTTACACGAATATAATGTTTTCCGCTTTTGCCTGCGTTCAATTGAATAACTTCCCAATTCTGGTAATCTTTTAATGAGGCAATCTCTAACAAAAATCCAGAGTGAAACAAAACTCTGCCTGCATTGCTGTCAAATGGCAATTCGTAAGAAAGTTTTCCCCAAGCAATATCATTTCTTCTGCTCAACTCAAAAGTATGCACATGCCATTTTACAAAAAGATGTGCTGCTTTGTCTCCAATTGCTTTTCCTAATCCGTAACGCTCATTGTCTTTCATCTCTTGACTCATTATTTCTGATGATTCATAACTTTCAAGATAATCAACCAATGTCTCATTGGATTGTCTATTCGCTTTTTGAAAATCCTTTTCTAAAAGATAAGGAACTGCTAAAGGGACACCCCAACGATAGATGGCATAACCCAAAACTTGTTTTGAGTTATCCATAAAGAGATTGTATTTGCCGGGAGTAGATTTATTTTCTTGAGCCCAAAGTGTCGCACGAGATTGCTTGATGTTTTCGTGTTTTTGTAAAATCTCATCAACAGATATTCCTACTTCCTTAAAAAAGTCAAGCGGTCTATGAAGAAACCTTACTTCTTTTTGATACAAACTATTGGTAACATCTTTTAGCAAATGCCAGATGCCGATAATGTCGGGTCCTTGGTCTAAAACTGCTTGAAGAAATAAAAATCTTGTAAGGATTTCTCTTCGTGTCCATAATCCGTCATTCTCTGAAAGATTGTCTTTAATAAGAATCCCATTTTTATCAAAGTAATGACGGAACGGGAATAAATCGTGAATATGTGGAGGGCTTGGATTCTTTTGCTCAACTTCAGCAATTTTCAGAAGTATCTCTTTGCATTTTGAAATGTCAGGCATTAAAGAAAAAATTAAAAAAGTTCTATTGATATTTGTTCGGTTATTTCCTTGCTCTCTGCCTTATCTTTTATTCTGTAAACATTTTTTTCTAATCGCTCGGAAATAAAATCATAATACTCTTTCACTATTTCAAAACCGAGATATTTTCTTTCTTCCATCTTGCTTACCACTGCAACTTGTCCAGAACCGAGAAACGGGTCAAGCACCACATCGCCTTTTTCACTTGAGTAAGCGAGGATTTTTTTTATGATTTCAGCAGGAAGTTTTGTCGGTGTTTTAATGTCTCCGTTCCAGTATTCACGATTAATTACCCAAACATCTTCTTTGTCTTGGTAGTGAAGCGAACTACCTTTTTTGTTTTTTTCTTCTTTGTCAAATCGTGAGTAAGGGAAAAATTTTTTTTTCTTATCGTCAAGGCAAACATAAAGACAGTGATAATGAGATGTTACATATTTTCTACTCGTAACAAGTCCGAATTGATATTTCCAAATCAAATGATTGACAGTAATAAAACTCAATTCGTCAAGTGCGTTGAGAATGTCTTTGAGATAATTCCAACCAGAAAAAATATACATACTTCCAGAATCCTTCAAAACTCTTTTTACTTCATTCATCCAATCATAAGTGAACTTCAAATATTCTTTCCCGTGAATTTCATTGTAACCATCAAGCACCCGTGAAGATTTTCTGTTGTAGTTTTCTCTTTTTGCTTTGAAGTCAATTCCGAAAGGCGGGTCAGTAATTACAAGGTCAATTGTCTTTGACGGAATTATTTTCATTCCTTCAATGCAGTCAAGATTGTAGATTTTGTTGAGTTCAAAATGTTCTTTCATAATGTTTTTCGGGAGCAAAGTTTCCACCGTCTTTTCCCTTCCCCCCATTTGTATTTCCAATCCGGGTCTGCCTAAATGATTTTATATTTCATCAATTTTTTTTGTCAAAGATAAAGCTTTTAAGTTCATTCTCGCTTGGAAAGTCAGAGTTTCCACTATCGCCATAGCATATCCGCTAACGTTTTGCAGCTTTGCGATGTGGCGGATTAGATGCACTAACCTGTCTAAACGCATACTGTTTATTAAATGCACAACAGTTTATATTCCCACTTCCCCCGCCATAACGCAAAGGTGCTGTTAGCGGTTCGTTGTTTTCTTCGATTACAGTTGTCCTTTATATTTTGGGTCAAAGTCCACCGTCCATTCAATGCCATATTTGTCTCTAAACATTCCAAAGTAAGAACCCCAAGGACTGTCTGCCATAGGCATTTCGATTTGTCCACCTGCCGAAAGTCCGCTGAATAGTTTGTCGGCTTCTTCTTTGCTTTCTGCACTAATTGAAATTTTACTTCTGTTTTCGTTTTCATTTACTTTTCCCATTATTTCAGGAACGTCATTAGCAATTAAAACGTTTTTGCCGATAGGCAAAGCAATGTACATTATTTTATTTGCTTCACTTTCTGCGACTGGAAATTCAGGGTTTGATAGGTCTTTGAAACGCATAATTTTTGCGAACTCTCCACCAAATACTGATTTGTAAAAATTGAAAGCTTCTTC
>Ga0247727_10006628_pt1 | contig 22634 bp, 18 predicted proteins | sample WisWelCaveWW1625_FD_202498 | JGI IMG/M metagenome (GOLD analysis project Ga0247727, IMG submission 202498) | Biofilm microbial communities from Wishing Well Cave, Virginia, United States - WW16-25 | ecosystem: Environmental > Aquatic > Deep subsurface > Groundwater > Cave microbial mat | place...
AGGACGGCATCTCGCGCGAGGGACCGTGGACGGCGCTGCTGCTGGTCAACGCCAACACCGGCTACTTCCAGGATCGCTTCCTGGTCAGCACGGCCGTGGTGTACGAGTTCGGCTCCAACTCGGGCGCGTTCCTGCCCTCGGTGCAGTACCGCTTCACCGAGAACTTCTCGCTCACGCTCGGTGCAGCGGTGCTCGCGGGCCACTGGGAGCGGCGCGAGCTCGGCATCAACCAGTTCTCGGCGACCCAGGGCGATAACCTCAGCGACACCGTCTACGTCGAGAACGGCATCTCACCGGCGCGCGACCTCGACAACTTCTTCATGCGGATCCGGTACACGTACTAGCCGGCCACGGCTCGGGCAGAGCGGGGCGGGCCTCCGACGGAGGCCCGCCCGGTCGCTCGCCACCATTTCTGACCAACGTGCGGTGAGGCCCGAGGCTCGGCACAGGTGATGTACGTCGGCGCCCGTGTGCGGTTGCGGAAGGGTACGAGGGCAGCAACCGGCGGGCGCACCAGTCCATCGGCGCGCACGACAAATGCCTCATGAGGCTTTCGAGAGGTGGATCGACTGCGCTCAGCGTCTGGTGGATTCGGCTCGGCATTCAGCCGCTGCGGACCGTGTTGAACCGGCCGAAGGCTGGAACGGAAGAGTGAGGAGGCCCTCGAGCCGGAGGTACCCCTCGTCGCGTGGGCCGTAGGCACGACGCTGGATCTCGCGGACGCGCGCCAGCTCTCGAAGCAGCGCCGCGCACAGGACTCGTGAGCGGGTGTGTGCTGCTTCTGGTGAGACTTCCCGGTCAGTGGCCCTTCAGCAGCTCGTCGGTCGAGGTGAGCTTGCGGATCTCGTCGGGGTCGAGCGGCAGCGAGAGCACGTCGTAGGACTCGCGCCGCCAGCCGCTGCCGCGGCCCGGCACGTAGTAGAAGGCCGCGGCGACGGGGTCGAAGACGTTGGCGGGCTCGCTGCTCGGCCAAGCCGGATAGCGCGCGGCGTCGCCGCTGTAGCGGTGGACGAGGATGCCCACGTCGATCAGCGCGCCGTTCTTCCTCTGGGTGATGTAGTAGAGCGGCTGCTGCGTCTGCCAGTCGAGCCAGAGCGTGACCGCCGCGACGCCCTCGATCTCCTTCCTGGCCACCCCGCGCAGCACGACCGCCCAGCGTACGTCCCAGCGATCGCTCGCGACGGCGAGACCCCAGGGCCCGTAGTTGCGGTCGGGCGAGGTCGGCCAGCCCACGGCGTTGCCGTTCAGCGGCGCCAGCACCTCGCGCTCGCCTTCGAGGCGCCAGCGGTACGCGTTCGGCCGGATGGCGAGGCCCATGAAGCCGCGCCGGATGTCCTCGGTCGCGGCGATCGACTTGCCGGCGTGAGCCGGAAGCATCTGGAAGCCCGGCGCGTACTCGCCGCCCTCGCCGGTGGCGTAGGGCACGAGACCGCCGTCGTTCTGGCCCGCCACCCGGTACCGAGGCGTGTAGATGCCATCCACCCAGGCGCTGGCCGCACGGCGCGTCTTTCGGAACTCGGGGATGTAGACGAAGGTCTCGTCGGGCTTCGACCAGTCGCCCTCGACCTGGCGCGGCCGGATCTGTCGCCAGGCCAGCCCGCGCGCGCCGAAGGGCTCGAGGAACTTGCCACCGGCCACCCAGCTCGTGCGCGTCGACTCGGGCAGGCGATAGTCGCTCGCCGCCAGGTCGGCGCGGTGCCCGGTCTGCACCAGGAAGAACTCGCCCAGGTAGGTCTCGGGCGCGCCCAGGCGATCGGGCAGATCCACCAGCTTGAAGCGGCCCATCGGCCCGGCGCCGCGATAGCGCATCTCGAAGTTCCAGGCCCAGCGCAGGGCAGCGTCGGGCAGACTCGAGTCGATCCGTTCCGGGGGGAAGGGCAGGCCGGCCGTGTAGTCGAGCAGGTTGCCGTCCTCGTCGAGGCGGGCCTGCCCGGCGAAGGTCGCGGTGGCCCCGGTGTAGAACGGGGCGCTGCCGTAGCGCCGGTGGCAGGCGCCGATCTCCATCCGCATGCCCTCGTGGAAGAACACGTCGCGATAGCTGAAGACTTCGCGGGGCAGCAGGCGCTGTAGCTCGAGCAGTCGCTCGACAGTGATCAGCGCGCCCGGCTCGACGAGCAGGCCGCCCGAGTCGGTCTCGGGCTCGCCGCCCGGCTCGGCGTTGCGCGAGGGGCAGCGCCCTTCCGGCGGCGGCGCCGCCCCCAAAGGGGCCGGCGCCAGCAGGGAGAGGCCGAGCAGGAGCCAGGGAAGGCGGGGCCACATCGAATCGATCTCCTCGGGTTGGGACGCATGGTAGGCGCGCGGCGGGACGATGCCCGGCTTGCGCCGCAGGGACGCGGAGCCGAGCCTGTGCGCGTGAACCGGCGCTCGATCGGACTCGCGCTCGCCCTCGGCATCACGCTGTGCGTGATCGCAGTCGGCCTCGGCGTGGGCTGGCAAGTGCTGGTGGTGGCGATCCGGCCCGTCACCCAGGGCCTCAGCCTGGGGCAATGGGGCCTGATCCTGCTCGGCTCGCTGCTCTCGCTGCTGATCCTGGTCGGTCTCGTGCTGCTGTGCGTCTGGCTGGTGCGCGAGATCCGCTTCAACCAACGCCAACAGGCCTTCCTCGACGCCGTGACGCACGAGATGAAGACGCCGCTCGCGGCGCTGCGCCTCTACCTCGAGACGCTGGACCGTCACGATCTTGCGCCGGAGCGGCGGCGCGTCTTCTTGACGCGAATGGGCGAGGACGTCGAGCGGCTCGAGCGCACCGTGGCGCAGGTGCTGGCGGCCGCGCGTGCAGAGACGCCGCTGCGCCGCGAGCCGGCCGAGCCGGTCGACTTGACCGCGCTGCTGGTGGCGCTGGCCGGCGAGATCCGCCAGCGCCACGCGCTGTCCGAGAACGCGATCCGCATCGAGCGCACGCGCCCGCTGCCTGCGCTCGGCGGAGCGACCGAGCTCGGGCTGGTCTTCCGCAACCTGCTGGAGAACGCGGTCAAGTACTCCGAGCCGCCGGTCGAGGTGCACGTCCAGCTGCTGGAGGGCGCGGACGGTCGCGTGCGCGCCGAGATCTCGGACCGCGGCATCGGCATCGAGCCGCGCGAGCTGCGCAAGATCTTCCAGCGCTTCTATCGGGCCTCTCGCGACGTGCAGCGCCAGGCCGCTGGGCTCGGTCTCGGTCTGTTCATCGTGCGCAGCCTGGTGCGGCGCAACGGCGGCCGCGTCGAGGCGCTCTCCGAGGGCTCGGGGCAGGGCAGCCGCTTCGTCGTCACCTTGCGCGCGGCGCCGGGGCTGGAAGCGAGCGCAGCGCCCGCCCCGGTCGGCCTGGCAGACGGCGCATAGATGTCGCGCATCCTCGTGGTCGAGGACGAGGCCCACCTGGCCGAGGGGCTCTCCTTCAATCTCGAGGCCGAGGGCTACGAGGTGGAGGTGCTCGCGGACGGGAAGGCCGCCGCCGAGCGCGTGCAGCTGGCGCCTCCGCTCGACCTGGTGATCCTCGACGTGATGCTGCCTGGACAGTCCGGCTTCGAGGTGGCGCGCCGCACCCGCGCCTCGGGCAACTACGTGCCGATCTTGATCCTCACCGCCAAGGACGACCCGGCCGACCTCGTGCGCGGCATCGAAGAGGGCGCCGACGACTACCTGACCAAGCCCTTCAAGCTCGACGAGCTGCTCGTGCGCGCGCGCGCGCTGCTGCGGCGCCGGCGTTGGGACGGCGCGAGCGGGGCCGATGAGGGGCCACGCGAGGAACGCTTCGGACGGGTGGTCGTGCACTTCGACCGACTCGAGCTCGAGACCCCGAGCGGCACGCTGCGCCTCACGCCGCGCGAGGCCGGGCTGCTGCGCGCGTTGATCGATCGCGAGGGGGAGGCCGTCGGCCGCGGCGAGCTGCTCGAGACCGTCTGGGGCCTTCGCCCCGAGACGCAGACGCGGGTGGTGGACAGCTTCGTGGTACGGCTGCGGCGCTACGTCGAGGCCGACCCCGCGCGGCCCGCGCACATCGTCTCCGTGCGCGGCCATGGCTACCGCTTCGTGCGCTAGCCGAGTGAACTTGCAAAGCTAACGCGCGATGGCGGGGGAGCTGCGACTCGAGGTCTTGCCGGCGCTCTCTGCGCCCTCGCTGCTGCTGGCCTTCGAGGGCTGGAACGACGCGGGTGAAGCCGCCTCCGGCGCCGTGCGCTACCTCGCCGACGCACTGTCGGGGGCGCCGCTCGGTGAGATCGACCCCGAGACCTTCTACGACTTCACGGTGCAGCGCCCCGAGGTGCGACTCGACGCCGGCGGCGTGCGGCGCATCGACTGGCCCGCCTACGCCTTCCGCTACGCGGTCGTGCCCGGCCGCTGCGAGCTCGTCACCGGCATCGGCGCCGAGCCGCACCTGCGTTGGCGCGGCTTCTGCGACGAGCTGGTGGAGCTCGCGCAGCGCCTCGCGGTGCGACGGGTGGTGCTGCTCGGGGCCTTCCTCGCCGACGTGCTCTATTCGCGTCCGGTGCGGATCTCCGGCTTCGGCAGCGCGGGCGCGCTGCCGGCCGAGCTCGGCATCCAGCCCACGGGCTACGAGGGTCCGACCGGCATCGTCGGCGTGCTCGGCAGCCGTCTGATCGAGGCCGGCTTCGAGACGGCGAGCCTGTGGGCCGGGCTGCCGCACTACATCGGCGTCTCGCCGAATCCCCGCGGCACGCTGGCGCTGGTCCAGAAGACCTGTCAGCTGCTCGACCTGCCGATCGATCAGCAGCCGCTCGCGCGCAGCGCGGCCGAGTTCGAGGGCCAGGTCTCGCAGCTGGTCGCCTCCGACCCCGCCCTCACCGAGTACGTGCGCGAGCTCAAGAAACGCGAGTTCGCGCAGTAGCAACAGCGCGAGCGGAGAGCGGGGACGCGGAGAGAGCGGGGACGTTCGTCAAGTTGTCAACTTGACGAACGTCCCCGTCTGACGTCAGAGGGGGATCGATTCCTCGATCAGCATCGAGGGGATGCCGTCGTCCACCGGGAACAGCACGCGGCCGTCGTCGCGCATCAGGCCCTCGCTGAGCTCCCGCTCGACGCGTGCCCCGCTGCGGTTGCAGAGGGTGCCGTCGCGCACGCGGGCGTTCACGCGGGCCAGCTCTTCCGCGCTTGCCACGCGCACGGGCCGGCGCGTCTCCGGACACACCAGAATCTGGACCAGCTCCGGATCGACGGTCATGGGACCCTCCAGCGCGCTGTCTAGCGCAGCATGCTCGACGAGTAATCGAGGATGCGCCGCGCCACGATCAGCAGGTTGATCTGCTGCGTGCCCTCGTAGATGTCGTTGATCTTGGCGTCGCGCATCCACTTCTCGACCAGCAGCTGCTTGCTGTAGCCGCGCGGGCCGAGCCATTCGACCGCCTTCTGCGTGATCTTGGTGACGGCGAGGCCGGCCTTGGCCTTCGCCATCGACGCCTCGAGGTTGTTCGGGCGGCCGCGATTCATCATCGCGGCGGCGCGCCAGGTGAGCAGCCGCGCCGCTTGCAGCTCCGCCTCCATCTGGATCAGGTCGCGTTCGAGTGCGCTCTGCTGCGCGGGCGCCACGTCGTAGCGCAGCTGCACGCCAGCGCGGGCAAGCTCCTCCTTCAGGCAGTCGAGCGCGGCGCGCCCGACGCCGACGGCCATCGCCGCCACGATCGGCCGGCTCGCGTCGAAGGTGGCCATCGCGCCCTTGAAGCCCTTGTCGCCACCCTTCTGTCCCCGCTTCACCTCGGCGCTGCCGAGCAGGTTCGCCTTCGGGATGCGGCAGCCATCGAAGCGCAGCGTGGCCGTGTCCGAGGCCCGGATGCCGAGCTTCTTCTCGAGCCCGACCAGGGTCATGCCGGGCGTGCCCGCCGGCACCACGAAGGCCTTGATGCCGCCGCGGCCCGCGCTCTTGTCCACGGTCGCCCACACCACCACGAAGCCGCCAGGCGCCGTCGAGGCGCCCTCGCCGCCGGTGCAGAAGATCTTGATGCCGTTCAGCACCCACTCCTCGCCGTCGAGAGTGGCGGTCGTCTGGATCGCAGCGGAGTCGCTGCCCGCGCTCGGCTCGGTGATCGCCATCGCGCCCCAGGCCGGTCCACCGTCGCCCTGGAACACCGAGAGGAAGCGCTCCTTCTGCTCCTTGGTGCCGGTCGCGGCCACCGCCGAGCCGCCGAGCCCTGCGAAGGGCGTGCGCAGGTAGAGGCCGGCGTCGCCCCAGCACAGCTCCTCGGCCTGCATGCAGACCTGCACCATGCCGTCGCCCGGTCCGGCGACGAGCGGGCCACCTTTGCGGCCCACCTGCCAGTACCAGTCCACCCACTCGCGCGGCAGGTCGTGCTCGTGGTCGTCGTACTGGCGTGAGATCGGCCGCATCTGCTCGGCCGCCATGCGGTGGAAGTGCTCGCGCGCCACGCGCGCCGCCTCGGTCAGCTCGAAGGAGATGGGCATGCGTCTTCTCCTCTAGACCAGCGCCAGCGCTTCGAAGCTGGCGAAGCCGCGGGCGTTGCGCAGCGCCAGCTCGGGCAGGTACTCGCGGATGTAGCCGTGGCCACCGAACACCTGCACGGCGCCGTCGGCCACGTCGAGCGCGATGCGTCGCACCTGGTCGATGGCGAGCGTGGCCTCGCGCAGCGCCGTCTCGCCCTGGTCGAGCTGCCAGGCGGCCTCCCAGGTGAGCAGTCGCGCGCCATCGATCTCGATCGCCATCTGCGCGAGCAGGAACGCGATGGCCTGCTTCTGCGCGATCTTGCTGCCGAACGCCTCGCGCTCCTTGGCGTAGTCGCGCGCTACCTCGAAGGCCGCGCGCGCCACGCCCACGCCGAGCGCCGCGAGTGCCACACGGCCGCGTGCGATCAGGCGGGCGAGGTCGGCGCCGCGCTCGCCGCCGAGCCGGGCTTCCGCGGGAACCCGGACGCCGCTGAGCGCCAGCTCCACCGTCGGCAGCGCTTGGATGCCCATGTAGAAGTCTGGCGTCGCGACGAGGCCCTGAGCGTCGCGCGGCACCAGGAACAGCTGCGGCGTGCCGCCCGCGTCGGCGCTGACGAGCACGGTATCGCCGCCCGCGAGCCACGGCACCATGCACTTGCGGCCGTCGAGCACGAAGCTCGCACCCTCGCGCCTCGCCTGCGTGCGCGGGCGGAAGGCGTCGGCGCCGAAGCCCGGCTCGAGCAGCGCGAGCGCGCCGGGCACGAAGGCGTCGCGCGTGTAGCGCGGCAGAAAGCTCTTCTGCTGCGCGCTGCTGCCCTGGTCGGCGACCGGGTAGGCGACGAGCGCCGGCGAGAGGATCGCGAGCGCGGTGGCGAGATCGCCCCACGCCAGCTCCTCGGCGACGAGCGCGCCCAGCACCGCGCTGCGCTCGCCGCCGCCGCCGTGCTCGCTCGGCAGGCCGTTCGCGACCAGCCCGAGCGCATGCGCGGCCTGGATCGCCTCGTCCGCGGGCTTGTGCGCCTCGTCGGCAGCGCGCGCACGCGGGCGGATCTCGTTCTCGGCGAACTGCCGCACCGTCTCGACGACCAGGGCCTGCTCATCGGTGGGCGTGAAGTCGATCGGCACAGGGTGGCCCTAGACGCGTTCGATGATGGTTGCGATGCCCATGCCGCCGCCGATGCACATCGTGACGAGGCCGACGCTCTTGTCGCGGCGCTCGAGCTCGTCGAGCACGGTGCCGAGCAGCATCGAGCCGGTGGCGCCGAGCGGATGGCCGAGCGCGATCGCGCCGCCGTTCACGTTCACCCGCGCCGGGTCGAGGCCGAGGTCCCTGATCACCTTGAGCGGAATCGCGGCGAAGGCCTCGTTGATCTCGAACAGGTCGATGTCCGAGACCTGCATCTTCGCCTTGGCGAGGCAGCGCTGCGTGGCGGGCGTGGGCGCCGTCAGCATGATGATCGGCTCGTCCGCGGCGGTGGCCATGGCGATGAAGCGCGCACGCGGCTTCAGGCCATGCGCCTTCGCGTACTCGGGCGAGGCGACCAGCACCGCGCCGGCACCGTCCACGATGCCCGACGAGTTGCCGGCGTGGTGGACGTGCTGGATCGACGAGAGCTGCGTGTAGCGCGAGAGCGCCCGCTGATCGAGCGTGCGCGTTTCGCCCGCGGGCTGGTACTGGCCGAGACCCTCGAAGGAGGGCGCGAGCTTGCCGAGCGACTCGACCGTGGTGCCTGCGCGCGGATACTCGTCGCGCTCGAGCGCGAGCTTGCCGGCCGGGTCGCGCACCGGAACCAGAGACTTCTCGAAGCGCTGCTCCTGCTGCGCCTGCGCGCAGCGGCGCTGGCTCTCGGCCGCGAAGCGGTCGAGGTCCGCCCGGCTGAAGCCCTCGAGCGTGGCGATCAGATCGGCCGAGATGCCCTGCGGCACGAGCGGGTGCATGTCCACGAGCGCCGGGTTGTTGCCGTCGAGGCCGCCGCCGGCGGAGCCCATCGGCACGCGCGACATCGACTCGACGCCGCCGCCGATCACGAGATCCTGCTGGCCCGCCATCACGCCCAGCGCGGCGAAGTTCACAGCCTGTTGGCCGGAGCCGCAGAAGCGGTTCAGGGTCACGCCGCTCGCGGTCTTCGGATCCCAGCCCGCCGCGAGCACGGCGTTGCGGGCGATGCAGCCGGCCTGGTCGTTCACGTCGGAGACGCAGCCTGCGATCACGTCCTCGACGTGGCTCCGGTCGAAGCCGCTCCGCGCCTGGAGTGCGTTCAGGCACTGCGCGAGCAGCGCCTGCGGGTGGATCCCCGAGAGCGCTCCGGTGTCCTTCTTGCCCTTGCCGCGCGGCGTGCGAACGGCGTCGATGATCCAAGCCTCGCCCATCGGAGCTCTCCTCACTCGGTCGGTCGGCCACTGGTGCGGCGCTCCGGCCCCGAGGGGGCTGTGCGCGCGGGGTTCGAAACGCGCCGATTCTATCCGCTCGGTTCGAGCACCGCAGCGCATGCTCACTTCACCAGCGCGCGAGCGCTCTGCACCGAGAAATTCGTGTCTTTCGGGTGTTGACGCGTTTTGGCGGAAGCTCTAATCAAGGCTCCGCCGATCGCTCCGGGCGGACGCGCGGGGATGCGTGCCACGCGCCCCCCTGGTTGCCCCCGAAGCACTCGATCACGGGGGCGCTCCACAGCGATCATGAGCTTCCAAGAGCCGCCCCGACGGGCCCTTCTCGCTCTGTTTCTGGCTGTGGGGACGGCTGCCTTGCTCTTCGCGCCGGCTGCCGCCGACGAGCCGCAGAGCGCCGCGAGTGTGTGCGAAGCCCAGGAGCTGAAGGCGAAGCAGGCCAAGAACCCCGCGCTGGCGATCCAGATCCCGCCGGAGTTCGACAAGGCGTGGCCCTCGCTCGACGCCTGCCGGTCGCACGAGGCCGCCTGGGACGAGGAGGCCGAGGGGCCGAAGCAGCCCATCCCGTTCAGCCACAAGCACCACGCGGGCAGCTTCGGCATCGACTGCCAGTACTGCCACTCGGGCACCGATCGCTCGCGCGCGGCGGGCGTGCCCTCGGTGGAGCTGTGCATGGGCTGCCACTCGCAGTTCCCGGCCGAGTACGACCAGCTCGAAGGCGTCCAGATCCTGAAGCAGCACTGGGACGAGAAGCGCCCCATCGAGTGGGTGCAGATCCATCGCCTGCCCGAGCACGTCAAGTTCCAGCACCAGGCCCACGTGCGCGCCGGCTTCGACTGCCAGACCTGCCACGGCCCGGTGGAGGAGCTCGACAAGCTCTATCTCGTGCCCGACACCCGGTGGTGGCAGTACGGCCTGCCGACGCAGAAGCTCGAAATGGGATGGTGCGTGATGTGCCATCGCGATAACGGCGCGTCGCAGGACTGCCTCACCTGCCATTACTGAGGATCCATGCCCGAGATCGACCGTCGCAGTTTTCTGAAGCTTGCGGGCGTGAGCGCGGGCGCGGCCGCCGCGGCCGGCTGCTCCGACCACGTCGAGAAGCTGATCCCCTACGTCGTGCAGCCCGAGCAGATGACGCCGGGCAATCCGGTCTGGTACGCGTCCACCTGCCGCGAGTGCTCGGTCGGCTGCGGCGTTCACGTGAAGACGCGCGAGGGGCGCCCGATCAAGCTCGAGGGCAACCCCGACCATCCGATCAACCGGGGCGCCCTATGCGCGCGCGCGCAGGCCTCGGTCGAGCGCACCTATCACCCCGACCGCTACCCCGGCCCGATGCGCCGCAACGCGGCCGGCCAGCTCGCGGCCGCCAGCTGGGACGAGGCGCTGGCGCAGGTGGCGGAGGCGATTCGCGCCGATCCCGCGCGCGTGCGTGTGCTGGGTGGCGATCCCGGCGACACGGCGCATGCCCTGCTCGAGCGCGTTGCTGCGGCGACCGGCATCGCCGCGCCGGTGGTCACGCAGCCCTTCGCGCGCGAGGCGCTGCGCGCCGCCACCGAGCAGGTGTTCGGCGTGGCCACGCAGCCCATCTTCGATCTGTCGGGCGCAGACCTCGTGATCGACTTCGGCTCCGAGCTGTTCGAGAGCGGCCCCTCGCCGGTCGAGCATCAGCGCCAGTGGGCCGACGCGCGCGACATCCAGGCGCACCTCGAAGGCGGCGCGCGCCTCGTCTACGTGGGCTCGCGCCTGTCGCTGACCGCATCGTCGTCGGACGAATGGCTCGCGGCGAGGCCGGGCAGCGAGGGCGTGCTCGCGCTGGCCCTCGCGCGCGCGGCGATCCAGGCCGGCGCGGGCGCCGGCGCGTACGACGGACTGCTCTCGGGCGTGCTCGCCGGGGCGAGCGCCGAGGCCGCAGCGCAGGAATGCGACGTGTCCGCGGAGACCATCGAGCGACTCGGCCGCGCGCTCGCGAAGGCGCAGGCCGCCGTGGCGCTTCCGCCGGGCAGCGCCGTCAGCTCGCGCCGCGCCGTCGGCAGTACGGCCGCCGTGCTGCTGCTGAATCAGGTGGTGGGAGCCGTCGGCTCGCGCCTGATCGTGCCCGCCGCACAAGCCGGCGGCGCGAGGTCCAGCTACCGCGACGTGCTGGCGCTGATCCGGGAGATGCGCGACGAGCAGGTGGATGTCCTGCTGATCCACCACTCGAATCCGGTGTATGCGCTGCCGGCGTCGGCCGGCTTCCGCGATGCGCTCGCGAAGGTGAGGCTGGTGGTCTCGTTCGCCACCGCCAAGGACGAGACCTCCGAGAAGGCCCACCTGGTGCTGCCCGATCACGCGCCGCTCGAGGCGTGGGGCGACGCACGGCCGCGGGCGGGCGTGCGCGCGCTGGTGCAGCCGACCCTGCGGCCGCTCTACGACACGCGCGCGTTCGCCGATGCCATGCTCGATCTCGGTCGCGCCGTGTCGCCCGCCGCCGCCGCGCAGCTGCCGGCGGGGAGCTTTCGGAGCGAGCTCGAGGCGGCCTGGGCCGGTGTGGACTTCCGCGCGGCGCAGAAGGCCGGCGGCGTGTTCGTGGCGCCGGCGCACGCTGCGACGGGCTTCTCGGCGGCGCAGATCCAGGTGGCGGCGCCGGTGCTGACCGGCGAGGGCGAGCTCACCCTGCTGGCCTTCCCGCACCCCTTTCTCGGCGACGGCAGCGGCGCCAACCTGCCGCTCCTACAGGAGGTGCCCGACCCGGTCACGCACGTGGCCTGGGACAGCTGGGCGGAGATCAGCCTCGCGACGGCGGAGCGTCTCGGTGTCGAGCTCGGCGACGTGCTGCGGCTCGAGAGCTCGGCCGGTGCGATCGAGGTGGCGGCCTTCCCGCGCGGCGGTATCCGCGACGACGTGATCGCGGTTCCGACGGGGCAGGGCCACAGCGTCGGCCACTTTGCCTCGAAGGCCGGGCAGGGCCTGCCCGACGTCGCGCGCGGCGTGAACGTTGCGGACGTGCTGCCCGGCGACGGCGTCGACGAGAGCGGCGGGCGGGCCTGGCTGACGGAGAAGCCGAAGGTCACCGCGTCCGGCCGGCATCGCCGCCTGCCGCTCTTGCAGTGGAGCGACAACAAGCGCGAGCGGCAGCTCGGCGAGGCGATCACGCTCGCGGCGCTCAGCGGCCACGATGAGCATGGCGCGCATCACGGCCCGCACGAGATCCACAAGCCCTACGACCCGGCCGCGGACGCGGCAGACGAGCAGTACGAGCGCACCTTCCACGAGCAGGGCGAGAACTCCGCCAAGGCCAGCGACTACCGCTGGGGCATGACGGTGGACCTCGACCGCTGCACCGGCTGCAGCGCCTGCATCGCGGCCTGCTACGTCGAGAACAACCTGCCGCGCGTCGGCGAGGACGAGACGCGGCTCGTGCGCCAGATGGCGTGGCTGCGCATCGATCGCTGGGTCGGCGAGGGCGAGCCCGTGCTCGAAGCCGGTCGCGTGCATCCCTCGAAGAGCCGCGAGCGGCTCGGCGACACGGACATCCGCAACGCCCCGATCATGTGCCAGCACTGCGGCGCCGCGCCCTGCGAGCCCGTCTGCCCGGTCATCGCGACCTACCACAACGAGGAAGGTCTGAACGCGATGATCTACAACCGCTGCATCGGCACGCGCTACTGCGCGAACAACTGCCCCTACAAGGTGCGGCGCTACAACTACTGGGATCACCAGCTCACCAAGTGGCCCGCACCGATGGAGCTGGGCCTGAACCCGGACGTCACCGTGCGCGGCCAGGGTGTGATGGAGAAGTGCACCTTCTGCGTGCAGCGCGTGCAGTACGCGCGCCAGCAGGCCAAGAACGCCGGCGGCAAGATCGCCGACGGTGCGGTGCAGACCGCCTGCCAGCAGTCGTGCCCGTCGAACGTGATCACGTTCGGCAACCTCCGCGATCCGCAGAGCGAGGCTTCCAAGAAGGCCGCCGACCCGAAGCGCGGCTATCACGCGTTGCACGTGCTGAACACGAGACCCGCCGTGACCTATCTGTCGAAGGTCATCCGCGGAAAGATCGAAGGCTGAACCATGACGCCGCCGCCCGCACTCCCTGCCGCCTTGGAGCACCCGCACGAGACGAGCGACTCGAAGATCAACCGCGACCTGCTCTCGGTGATGGACGGCGTCTCGCCGGGCTACTTCCTGCTGCTCGGCACGACGATCCTCGTCGTCACCGCGGCCGCGCTCACCTGGATCTACCAGATCTACATCGGGCTCGGCATCGCCGGCTACACGCACCCGGTGTTCTGGGGCGTGTACATCGTGACCTTCGTGTTCTGGATCGGCATCGCGCACGCCGGCACGCTGATCTCGGCCATCCTCTTCTTGTTCCGCGCCAAGTGGCGGAACTCGATCAATCGCAGCGCCGAGGCCATGACGGTGATGGCCGTGATGACGGCCGGCATGTTCCTCGGCATCCACGTCGGCCGCATCTGGAAGGCCTACTTCATCCTGCCCTACCCGAATCAGCGCGGGCTGTGGGTGAACTTCCGGAGCCCGCTCGAGTGGGACACCTTCGCGATCTCGACCTACGCGACCACCTCGATCGTGTTCCTGTTCATCGGCCTGATCCCCGACATCGCGATCGCCCGCGACCGCTACGCCGGCTGGCGCAAGCTGCTCTACACCGGGCTCGCGCTCGGCTGGCAGGGGACGGCGCGGCAGTGGAAGGCGCACTCCCGCTCGGTGCTCCACCTCTCCGGCCTCGCCACGCCGCTGGTGCTCTCGGTGCACAGCGTGGTGTCCTGGGACTTCGCGATGTCGATCGTGCCCGGCTGGCACGCGACGATCTTCGCGCCCTACTTCGTGGCCGGCGCGATCTTCTCGGGCTTCGCGATGGTGCTGACGGTGATGATCCCGGTGCGCCGCGTCTTCGGCCTCGAGGAGTACATCACCAACTACCACTTCGAGAACATGGCGCGCCTCATCCTGCTCACCTCGCTGATCGTCGGCTACGCGTACGTGACCGAGTACTTCGTGGCCTGGTACAGCGGCGTCGAGGCGGAGCAGAGCGCCTTCTGGTTCCGCGCCTTCGGCCCCTACTGGTTCTCGACCTGGACGATGATCACGTGCAACGTGGTGTTCCCGCAGCTCTTCTGGTTCAAGCGGCTGCGCACGCACGTGCCGACGCTGTTCGTCGTCTCGACCTTCGTGAACATCGGCATGTGGTTCGAGCGCTACGTCATCATCATCACGTCGCTCGGGCGCGAGTACGACCCCGCGGTGTGGGGCATCTACACGCCCACCTGGGCCGAGCTCACCATCTTCGCCGGCAGCTTCGCCTTCTTCGCGATGCTGTTCCTCATCTTCATGAAGCTCCTCCCGGTGGTCGCCATCTACGAGGTCAAGGAGCTCGCGATCCACGAGCGGGCCCATGCGGCCGAGGGAGCGCACTGATGCCGTCGCTGCAAGGCGTCTTCGATGCGCCCGGGCCCGTCGCCGAGGCCGCGAAGCGGCTCAAGAACCGCGGCTTCAGCGACCTCGAGATCTATGCGCCGGCGCCGTTCCCCGAGCTCGACGATGTGCTCGACCCGAAGCCGAGCCGCGTGCGCGTCTACACGCTGGGGGGCGGCCTGCTCGGCGTGGTGACCGGCTACGCGATGGCGATCTGGATGTCCAACGACTGGCCCGCGATGATCGGCGGCAAGCCCTTCGCGGCGATCCCCACCTACACCGTGATCGGCTTCGAGCTGACGATCCTGTTCGGCGCTCTCGCCACGCTGCTCGGGCTGCTGCTCGTCGGCCGCCTGCCCTACGGCAGCTTCGGCAAGAACGACAAGGGCTACGACAAGCGCTTCTCGAGCGAGGAGTTCGGCTTGGTGGTCGGCTGCCGGGAGCGCGACGTCGCCGAGGTGGACGCGCTGCTGCGCGCGCACCACGCGAAAGAGGTGAACCTTGTCGAAGCCTAGTGCGACGACTCACCGGCTGTTCGCGCTGGTGCTTCTTCTGACCACCGGTTCCTTCGGCTGCTGGGAGCAGTGGTCCGAGGACTGGTGGCCGCAGATGAAGTGGCAGAAGGCCATCCAGGCCTACGAGCGCGTGCAGTTCCGCGATCAGGTGGATCCGTTCCTGCCGCCCGAAGGCAGCGTCGCCCTCGACGCCGAGGCGCCGCAGCTGCCCCAGTACGACCCGGGCGCCGATGCGCTGGTGAATCCGACGAACCCCGCCGACTTCAAGTCGATCGCACGCGGTCAGGTGACCTACCAGACCTACTGCACCACCTGTCACGGCGCGGCCGGCATGGGCGATGGCCCGGTCTCGATGGCGAGCCCCCAGAAGGGCCCCTTCGCCGGCGTGTTCCCGCTCGTCACCGCGATGGGTCGCAGCGACGGCTACATCTACAACCTGATCCGCGGCGGCGGCCCGCGCATGCCCAGCTACAACCGCATCCCGCCCGAGGACCGCTGGCACCTCGTGAACTACGTCCGCTACCTGCAGCGAGGAGGCCAGCCGTGAGCGGCGCCTACGTCGATCGCGCGAGCCCGCGCGCGCTCCCCCAGCCGGCCTTCAATATCGCCGCCGGGCTCCTCCTGCTGGGCGGCGCGTGCTTCCTGTACGGCCTCGGCACCGACCCGGCCACGGCCTGGCGCGCCTTCCACGTGAACACGCTGTACTTCGGCGGCATCGCGCAGGGCGGCATCCTCATCGCCTGCATCTTCACGATCGTGGGCGCGCGCTGGCCCGGCCCGGTGCGGCGCATCGCCGAGAGCCTCGGCGCGTTCGTGCCGATCACGTTCGTGCTCTCGCTGATCGGCTTCTTCGGCCGCAACCACGTCTACCCGTGGATCGGCGATCCGCCGCCGGGCAAGGAACGCTGGCTCGACATCGGCCGCCTGTACGCCACCGACTGGAGCGTGTTCCTGCTGCTCGCCGTGCTCTCGGTGATGTTCCTGCGCGCCTCGCTGCGCCCGGGGCTGAAGGCGGCCGAGAGCGAGGCCACCGGCTTCGCCAAGGGCATGATCGCGCGCTGGACGGCCGGCTGGCAGGGCGACGAAGCGGAGCGTGAGGCCTCGGGGCAGCGCACGCGCCTGCTCGCCCCGCTCATCTGCCTGGCCTACGCGTTCGGCTTCAGCATCATCGCCTTCGACCAGATCATGTCGCTGACGCCCACCTGGTTTTCGAACCTGTTCGGCGTCTTCTTCGCCTGGGGCGGCTTCCTCTCGGCCCTCTCGGTGACGGCGCTGCTCAGCGTGCTGCACCGCAACTACGCCGGGCTCGAGGGCGAGTTCACCACCAGCCGCCTGCACGACCTCGGCAAGATGATCTTCGCGTTCTCGATCTTCTGGATGTACCTGTTCTTCTCGCAGTACCTGGTGATCTGGTACGGCAACCTGCCCGAGGAGACGCAGTTCTTCGGCGCCCGCCTCGGTACCGAGTTCCTGATGGACACCTGGTACTGGGAGGGCTGGTGGGAGCGCGTCTGGGGCGAGCCGTGGGTGAAGGTCACGCTCTTCGCGTGGATCTGCATCTGGGTGGTGCCGTTCTGGACGCTGCTCGGGCAGAAGCCGAAGAAGACGGCGTGGTTTCTGGCCACGATCGCGACGGTGTCGGCCCTGGGCTTCTGGATCGAGCGCAACGTGCTGATCTGGCCCTCGCTCGTCCCGCAGGACACCTGGGCCTTCCTCGGCGTGGTGCAGGTCGGCACGGCGCTCGGCTTCCTCGGGCTGTTCGCGGTCACCTTCCTGGTGTTCACACGTCGCTTCCCGTCGCTCGCCGTCCCGAAGCGCTGAGCGCGGGCCGCACCGAAGCCGGATCGAGACGGCTCGCCTGGCGTCGCTAGCTTGAACCCGGTGACGGGCGCAGCAGCGACGATGGACGTGCGCTTCGAGCTACGCGGCGGCGGCGCGGTGGAGCTCTTCGCGAGCGGATTCTCCCACCCGGCGGCGGGTGGGCGGCGCTTCACGACCTATCCCGAGCTGATCCACGTGACGCTCGGCGCGCGCGGCCTGCGCATCGCCGCCGAGCACGGCAGCTACTGGCTCGCCCGGGCGGCGCTGCGCGAGCCCGGGGCGGCCGCCGCGCTCTTGGCGGCGCTGCGGGAGCGCGTAGCGGCGCTGCCCGACGCCGCGACGCGCCTGGCGCGCCACGAGGCGCTCGAGCGCCGCCAGGCCGAGCCAGCGCGCCCGAGGCTCGGGCTCGCGCTCGCGCTCGTCTGCGTCGGGCTGTACGCGCTCGGCATCTTCCGGCCCTTTCTCGTGCTCGACGGCGAGTACTACCGGGGCGGTCTCGCCCTGTTGCACGAGCCCTGGCGCCTCGTCACGGCCCAGCTGCTACACGCGAACGTCCCCCACCTCGCGCTGAATGCGCTCGGGCTGTTCGTGCTCGGCGGGCTGCTGGAGCGCCAGCTCGGCCTCGTGCGCAGCGCGCTCGTGCTCGGCGCGGCCGCCGCCGGCGCGATGCTCGGCTGCGTGGTCGCGCGTTACGACGAGGTGCTCGGGGCCTCGGGCCTCGTGTCCGGCGTGGTGGGTGCGCTGCTCGCGCTCGAGCTGCGCCGGCCGGAGCTGCTGCCGGGCCTGCTGCGCCTGTCCAGGCGGCTGCTCGTGTTCGCCGTCGTCGCCGAGTTCGTGCTGCTCTCCTTCGTGCCGAACGTCGCGCACGCGGCGCACCTCGGCGGAATCCTCGCCGGCGCCGTCTGCGCCCTCGGCACGGCGCCAGCCGACGTGCGCTCGTTCGAGGCCGGGCCCCGGCTGCGCGCGGCGGCCGGCCTCGTCCTCGGGCTCACGCTCGCGGCACTGGCGGCGTTCGGATACGGCCAGCTCGATCCGAGCCAGGGGGCAGCGCGCCGCGGCGCCCGTCTGCTCCAGAGCAAGGCGGCGCCGGCCCTGCAGCTCAACAACGAGGCCTGGGTGATCGCGACCTCCGAGAATCCGACGCCCGAAGAGCTGGCGCTCGCGCTGCGGCTGGCGCGCCGCGCCGTGCGCGCCACCGGCCGTCTCGAGCCGAACCTGCTCGACACGCTGGCCGAGGTCTACTTCCGGCTCGGCCGCAGAGAGCAGGCGCTGGCGACGATCGACCAGGCGCTCGCGCTCGCGCCGGGCGTTCTCTACTTCGAAGAGCAGCGCCGGCGTTTCATCGGCGAGCGCGACCCAGAGGACCGGCCGGCGCCACCCGAGCCCGACGCCGAGCCGCGAGCGCAGCCGCTCGATCCCGACCCCGAGCCCGAGGAGCCCCACTTCGACTCCGATGGCCCCGGGCTGAGAGTCTGAAAGGACGCGTGGGCTGAAAGGCCGAGGAAGAGGGTCTCGAGGGGTGAGGAATCCACCTCGCTGACTTTGGGCCGCTTGCAGGGCCTTCGGGCCATGCCGCGCCGACCCGAGCAGCTCTCGTTCGATGACTACGGGATGCGCACGGGTCGCGGCGGTCCGCGCCCGGGCGCCGGTCGCCCGCGCGGCCCTCGGCCTCGCGTGCTGCACCGGGAGAGGGGGGCCGTTCCGGTGCACTGTCCGATCCATGTGACGTTGCGCGTGCGCCCGGGCGTGCCGTCGCTGCGAGGCGGTGCGCTGGTGCACGAGTGGCGGCGCTCGCTGGCCGAGGCGAACGAGCGCGGGGACTTCCGCGTCCCGCACTACTCGCTCCAGGGCGACCATGCGCACAGGATCGTCGAGGCGCACGAGAAGGACGCGCTCGCCTGCGGCCCCCGGCTCGCGCGCGCCGTGAATCGGGTGGGCCAGCGCAGCGGGCCCGTGCTCGACGGCCGCTACCACCACCGCAGCCTGCGCTCCCCGCGCGAGGTGCGCCGCGCTTTGGCCTATGTCCTCCTGAACGCCCGGCGGCACCTCGCGAAGAGCCGCGGAGTCTCGCGCTCCGCTCCGGTGCATCTCGACGGCGCGAGCTCCGCGCGCTGGTTCGACGGCTGGCGGCCAGACGTCGCCAGCCGCCTTCCGGAAACTCCCCCGGGCTGCGAGGTCGCGCGCCCGCGCACCTGGCTGCTGCGCGTGGGCTGGCGTCGCCATGGGCTCGTAGATCCATCGGAGGTGCCGGGCGAGACGGTCTGAGAGCGGCAGCCTGACGCGGAGCCCTCCGCCCGCTCGGAAAGCCTGAAGCGGCAGATGCCCCGATCTGGAGAGGTCCCCCGGGCTACCGAAGAGCGCGAAATGCGGCCCACCCCGGGAGACCGGCTCAGGGTGTGAGGCGGTCTCCGTCGTCCGGGACGTGCACTCGTCCATGGAAGCCGCCGTCCGCGAGCACGTCCTCGTACTGCGAGGCGAAAGGCGGCGGCGGCCGCAGCCGCACCAGCACCACGCTGCGCACGGCGGAGCGCGCGGCGAGCGCGCCGAGCGCCTCGAGTCGTGGGTGCGACTCGGCCTCGCGCAGCAGGGGATCGATGCCTTCGGCGTCGGCCGCCTTCGCACGTTCGAGCGAGGCGCCGTAGACCGCCTCCGCGACCCAGAACGTGGCGCCTCGAACGGCCGCGGCGAGCGCGTCGCCGTCCGCGCTGCCGTGCGTCACGGCCACGCCGTGGCCATCGCCCTCGATGCGCCAGGCGAGCGCCGGCTGCGCGCCGCCGCCGAGCGGCTCGGCGCGCAGCGCGAGCTGCCCGACGGCGAAGCTCGTGCTCTGGCTCAGCTCGTGCACCTCGATCGTGCGGCCCTCGGCGGCGAGCGAGAAGGCGCGCGCCTGCGCGTCGGCCTGCGGCGCCAGCGCCCGCAGGAGCCCGTCCACCAGGGCGGAGCTGCCAGGCGGTCCGTAGAGCTGGAGGGGCTCGCTGCGCCCGCGCAGCCAGCCCGTCAGCCACAGCTCGTCGAGGCCGAGCACGTTCTCGGCGTCGAGGTTGGTGAGCACCAGCACGCGCGGCTGCTCGACCGGGATGGCCGCCGCGCGCAGCGCCTCGGAGACGCCGCGTCCGGCGTCCACCAGCACCACGTCCCCTGCGAGGCCGACGGCGACGGCGGGGCCCCGCCGCCAGTGGTTCTCGAAGGTGCCGCCGGTGCCGAGCGCCAGCAGCGTCAGCTGCTCGAACTCCGCCGCAGGCAACCCGGCCACGCCCGCCGCCACCTTCTCGAAGTGCTTCGTGAGGAAGCTGAATACCCACATGGCGATCACCACGGCCACCAGGAAGCCGAGCAACGCCACCCGCGCCTGGGTGTTCAAACGAAGACCACCGTCTTGTTCCGGTAGACGAGGACGCGGTCTTCGAGATGCCAGCGCAGCGCGCGCGCCAGCACGGTGCGCTCGAGGTCGCGGCCCTTGCGCACGAGATCGTCGATCGAGTCGCGATGCGTGGCGCGCGCCACGTCCTGCTCGATGATCGGGCCTTCGTCGAGGTCGGTGGTGGCGTAGTGCGCAGTCGCGCCGATCAGCTTCACGCCGCGCTCGGAGGCCTGGTGATAGGGCTTGCCGCCCGAGAAGGCCGGCAGGAAGGAATGGTGGATGTTGAGAATGCGCGCGGGAAAGCGCTCGATGAACGCACCCGACAGGACTTGCATGTAACGCGCCATCACCACCAGGTCGATGCGCTGCTCCTCGAGCAGCGCGATCTCGCGCGCCTCCTGCTCGGCCTTGTTCTGCTGGTGGATCTCGAAGACCTCGTAGCGGATGCCGAAGTGCTCGGCGGTGGCGCGCAGGTCGGGGTGATTGCTCACGATCAGCGGGATCTCGCAGGGCAGCTCGCCCGCGCGGTGGCGCCAGAGCAGGTCCACCAGACAGTGCTCGTAGCGCGAGACGAAGAGGGCGACGCGCTTCGTCTCTGTCGCGTAGGCGAGCTGGAAGCGCATGCTGAAGCGCTCGGCCACCTCGCCGATGCCGCGCTCGAGGCTGACCCGGTCGGTGAAGAGCTCGGACAGGTCGAAGCGGATGCGCTGGAAGAACTGGCCGGCCACCGGGTCGGTGTGCTGGTCGGCGTCGAGGATGTTCGCGCCGTGGCCGTGCAGCACCTGCGCCAAGGCCGCCACGATGCCGCGGCGGTCCGGGCAGCTCACCAGCAGAATCGCCTCCTGCGGGGCTGCAGCGCGCGAGGTCGGCATGGCGCGCGCAGTCTAGCCGGGGGCAGGACGCTCCGATAAGGTGGCGAGCAGGGAATCTCACTCATTCCCGAGTCCCTTGCGGGTACGTGCCCGACAGGGGCGGCCCGCGGCCGTGGGAACGGCGCCTACCAAGCCGCGGGAGGCGAGAACTGGACCTCGCCAGAACGATCACGACGCCGAGAAGGAGGTGAACAATTGGAAAAACCCAGTACTGCGGCGAGTGAGGTGGTGGCGTCCTGACGCCACAACGTCTTCGACCGACTTCTTCTCGGTGACGAAGGACGCCAGTCCTAGACCACCGCCCCGGGAGCGCGGACGCCGTAGCCGCCTCGGGATTCAGGCTCCGCGCCTGCATCCGCTCCCGGGGTTTCTTTTGCGGTTTTGCGGGGACCAACAGCGACGCGCGCGGCCCGCTCCAGCAGCACCCGGACGGGGTTGGGGTCCGGACCATCCAGACCCCGGCGAGCTGGAGCGAGCCGCGCGCGGGAACCTGCTCCGCGCGAGAGCGCGGAGTGCGTGGCTCGAATGCGATGCAGAGCCTCGCACGCACCCGTCGCAGCGGCTGTGCCAGCGGTCACAGTTCTGCGCGTCCGTCGCCACGATCGTCGCTCCTTCCGGCGACGGACGTGTGTAGAATCGCCCGGATGAGCAACATCGGGATCAAGTGGGCGGCAGCGCTCGGCACGCTGCTCGCCGCGCCGGCGCTGGCGCAGTCACCGGAGCAGCACCTCGCGGAGGCGATCCGCTTCGAGACGGTCTCGCACGAGTCGCGTGCTGCCTTCGACGCCGCCCCCTTCGAGGCGCTGCACGCCTGGCTCGCCGCGACCTATCCGCGGGCGCATGCGGCCATGGGGCGAGAGAAGGTCGGCGCTGCCAGCCTGCTCTACACCTGGCCGGGCAGCGACGCGAGCCTCGCGCCCTTTCTGCTGACGGCCCACCTCGACGTGGTGCCGGTGCCGGACCCGGAGTCCTGGTCGCACCCGCCCTTCGCGGGCGTGATCGCGGACGGCTTCGTGTGGGGCCGCGGCACGCTCGACGACAAGGCCAGCGCGGTGGCCACCTTCGAAGCGCTCGAAGGGCTGGCAGCCGAGGGCTTCCGCCCGGAGCGCACGCTGCTCGTTGCCTTCGGCCACGACGAAGAGGTCGGCGGCGACGAGGGCGCCGAGGCGATCACGCAGCGGCTCGAGCAGCGCGGCGTGCGGGTCTGGTTCAGCCTCGACGAGGGCCTGGCGATCGCCGAGCCTGGCGCCACCTCGCTCACCGATATACCGCTCGCGTTGGTCGGAATCGCCGAGAAGGGCTTCCTCACCCTCAAGCTCACGGCGCGCGCCACCGGTGGGCACTCGAGCGTGCCGCCGCCCTCGACCGCGATCGGCCGGCTCGCACGCGCTCTCGTGCGGCTCGAGGAGCATCCGCTGCCCGCGCGCACCGGGGGCGTGGTCTCCGACATGCTGCGCGCGGTCGCGCCGCATACGGGCGGGATCCGCCGCCTCGTGCTCGCCTATCCCGGCCTGTTCGGTCCGCTCATCGAGGGCCAGCTCGAGCAGGAGCCGAGCACCAACGCGATGGTGCGCACCACCACCGCGATCACCATGATCGACGGCGGCATCAAGGCGAACGTGCTGCCGCGCGAGGCGTCGGCGCGCGTCAACTTCCGCCTGCTGCCGGGCGACGAGAGCGCCGAGGTGATCGAGCACGTGCGCCGCGCCATCGACGATCCGGAGATCGAGATCGAGACCGAGACCGTCAACGAGGCATCGCCCGTCGCGGACGTCGGGTCGGACGCCTTCGCACTGCTCTCGTCCGTGATCCAGGAAAGCGCGCCCGACGCCGTCGTGACCCCGGCGCTGGTCGTGGGCGGCACCGACACCACCCACTACGGCCGCATCTCCG
>Ga0247727_10006629_pt1 | contig 22634 bp, 21 predicted proteins | sample WisWelCaveWW1625_FD_202498 | JGI IMG/M metagenome (GOLD analysis project Ga0247727, IMG submission 202498) | Biofilm microbial communities from Wishing Well Cave, Virginia, United States - WW16-25 | ecosystem: Environmental > Aquatic > Deep subsurface > Groundwater > Cave microbial mat | place...
TATAAACGAAGGCATGAGCTACCAGCCATTGGTTGCGGATTTGGATGATAACGGAGATAATGAGGTTGTTTTGTTTGTTGGCAGCCGTCTCAAAGTGTATAATGAAAATTTAGTATTGCAAGACAGCATCGATGTTGGGATTTTGAGAGGCCAGCCTTCCATCTTCAATATTGATTCGGATGCTTATAACGAAATTGTTTTTGTAGCAAGAGTTGGAAGTACTGATTATGTAATGATGTATGAATATAATGGCAATTTTTTGGCTGAACTTAACATTTCAATTCCCAATGGAGGGCAAGGGACCGGGGTGAAATGTGTAAACGCTGATCCAAAAATCTGTGTTATGATGGATAATAAGCAATACATTCATGTAGTATATCCTGAAAACAAGACTGAAGATCTGCCATACAACATCTCTGTGTTTAATGATACATTGGAAAAAATCCCTGCTTTAGGGGATATCGATAATGATGGAAACATCGAGGCAGTTTTTTGGTTTGATGAGAATAATGATGATGAGTATGGGTTTTTGGTTTTTGATATTGAAAATAAGAAATTAAACATTAATTTTGGCAATAGCAGCGGTATTGTTGACGATATCATGGTCCCAACCGGCGTAAATTCCGGGCAAATGGAATTACGGGGGCATCCGGTCCTAGTGGATTTGAACGATGATGGGATACTTGAAGTCGCATCTTCGGTATTTTATAATGATAAAGCGCCATTTTTTGAGACTGAAGACTGGTTTACGGAGCTTATTGTCAGCAGCAGCAATGGCAGCCAGCTTTTTAGGAAATGCGAATTGGGTTTTACCACCTGTAACGATGGTTCAAGCCTGCTTGCCAAATGGCGTGGCTCCAATCCTTTTGTGATGGACGCTGACTTGAATGGAATGGATGATGTCTGTTTTATCAAGGATCAAAAAGTGTTTGCTGCCTTTACAAATATGGGCATAGCGTGCTTCAATTATTCTGGAGCGTATGTGCTGGATTCAAACATCTCAGCGGCGCATGGAGATACATTGAAGTTTGCGACCGCAGCAGACATGAATAATGATGGCATTTCTGAAATATTGACTGAAAACCGTATTTATGCAAGGAATGGGTCGTCATTGTTTTCATATATTCATTTGAATGGATATGCTGTTCCCGTGGATGTCAATTTAGATGGGTTAATGGATTTCATTGTTTCACAGGCAGCGAATACGACGATTTATTACAATAATCAAGCGGTTGAAGAAGAATCGCTTTTGGAAAAGTACGCGCCTGTTTTATATTTTCATCCCGATGAGCAGTTTTTCCCAACCTCAATTGAAGCTATGTTGAATGAGAGTGATTTGAGGGAGAATGATTTGGTATTTGATGATTTGATTGATGAGTTGCCTGTTGATGTGAATAATTTGAATGGTTCTGAGGTTACTGATGATTTTTATCTTGATATGAGGAATGCGAGTGGTGGGTTCACAAATTTTGAAATCCCAAATCCAAACAGGTTTTTACAGTATCCAAAAACAGTTTATGGGAGGGAGTTTAATCCTGATGCCGAACATATAGTGTTGCAGTATTGGTTTTTCTATTTATTTAACAATTGGAGCAATAAGCATGAAGGGGATTGGGAGATGATACAGGTAATTTTTGATAATGATTCCAAGCCGATTACGTCCACATTTTCATATCATCACGACGCGCAAACTCTTTTTTGGAACGAAACAGAAAAATCAGATGAAACTCATCCAAATGTATACATTGCATTAGGAGGGCATGCATCTTATTGGAGATTAGAAAATAGAACTTATCGGACAATAACTGAAAATCTCTCGAACGAAGGGATAACACTTTTCCCAAAGTCAGATTATTTATTGCGTGAAATAGACAATTTCACAACATGGGCACATTATTTAGGTCTATGGGGAGAAAAACTTCTTGGTTTTGGCGTATCTGGTCCGAATAGTCCTGCAAATTTAATGTATCCTGGTCAAGAGAATAGGTGGGATAACTCTCTTGAATTTGCAAAAGATTCTAGATCAGATGAAACAACCGCTATTACGGGAAGTCCTGTTAACCTTCATGCTTACGATAGATTCGGCAACCATGTTGGGTTAAATAAGTCAGGAGATATTGAAATAGAAATTCCAAATACTTACCTTTATATCCCTTCAAATAATAACAAGGAGTTAATTGAAATTCTTGAGAATGAAGAAATTTCTTATTTTATAGAAGGTACTGACATTGGCACCTTTAACCTTACAATCATTCAGTTTGATAGCGAAACAAAGTCTGAAATCAATTTAACATACCAAGATGTTTCAGTCAATGAATCTACTCTTGCTTACGTAAATTTGAGTGAAACAAATCCAAATTATATCATGAAGATAGACAGCAATTTAGATGGTATAATTGATACTACACAGTCTCCAAACATCTTCATTATTGATGGGAATAAAACAAATCTTGAATCCGACTCAGACAATGACGGTTTCTCAGATTCCATAGACAATTGCCCTCAACTTTACAATCCAAATCAAGAAACTGACCTTGATCTTGACGGTTTCGATAACTTACTGTGCAGTGGAAATGATTGTGACGATGATAGCCCATTAATCAACCCAGATGCCCAAGAATCTTGCAACAATTTTGATGATAACTGCAATAATGAGATTGACGAAGGGCTGACAAGAGTTTGCGGTTTGACTGATGTAGGAATCTGCGCATTCGGTGAAGAAGAGTGCATTAGCGGCAACTGGGAAAATTGTGAGGCTGTATTCCCTGAAATTGAATTATGTAACAGTTTAGATGATGACTGTAACTTTAATATCGATGATGGTTTCAATATTAGCGATGCTTGTTCAGTAGGGGTTGGAGAATGCAAAGTGGAAGGATTTTATATTTGTTCATCGGATAACCAAAGTTCTGTCTGTAATGCAGTTGTGGGAAACTCAAAAGCAGAAATATGCGACAACAAAGATAACAATTGCGATGGAGAAATTGACAACAATTGTGCCATCAGTAATAAATTAGAAGCTATATTCATTCTTAATGGTGAGATAACAGGAAGTTGTCCAGTTAAAGGTATTTGTAAAGATCAAATCATAGAACAGGTTGTTGAATATATAGAGAAGAGTGTAAGAGGGTATTATTTCCTTGACAATGAAACCTTAAGCGAATTAGGAATTAATGTTTTCAATTACGAAAGCAGTGCCGTAAAAATCTGCGATCAGATGAAAGAAAAAACGGATCTGGAAGAAGCGTGCAATGTTGCTATTAGTTTAATGAAAGCAGCCGATAAGCACTTTGCGGAAAAGGCCTTAGGGGACGCAAAATCCTTGATAGTGCAGAATCCACTTAATCAACCTTGTTATGACAAGAAGACAGGAACAGCAGAGTTATATATAAGGAATGCAGAAGACTTCTTTACGAAGTACTTTCCGAATAAAGTCATTGATAGGTATGGATTGGCATGGAAGAATGCTCAGGAAGCGGTTAAATTCGCTACAGCGAGTAAGGATATTTGTTGATATGGAAAAGAAAAAAGAATTTTGGAATCGCCTGAGGATTTGGCAAAGGGGCGGATTAATAGGATTTTTGTTAGGGCTCTTGTTGGTAGGGTATGTGCTTGCACTAAGAAATGGATATTTTTTTAATGGGAATGAGTTTACCTATCTTACAATGTTTAATATAATCCCATTATACTTTTCAGCGACGGCATTTTCTTATGCAATGAACGAAAGTTTGAGGATTCCATCAATAATTACCATGCTTTTATGGTATAGCGTAATTGGAATAATAATCAGTCAAATTTACTCCTCCATCCGGTTCAGATTTAAGAAAAAGCAAATATTAGTTTTTATTGCTGTTTTTGTAAGTGTTATAATTCTAATAATTCTTGCAAACTTTCTCATTTTGGGATATATTTTTTCAGGTGCCAATTAACAAGATTAAGTATTTGGAAGCAACACTCAAATCTTTTAAGACTGATAGTAATTTTAGGAACCTATATTTTTAGGAACCGAAATACTTAAATATAAGGTAGGAACCTAAAAATACAATATGAGGTTAGTTAAACAGAAATCAAGGAATTATGGGGAAAAAGAATACTTCAAATTCTTCGTTGTTATCCCTCAAAAGATTATAGAGAAGCTCGGATGGAAGGGTGGTGAGGATTTGGAAGCAGAAATCAAAGGCGATAAACTCATTATAGAAAAGGATGACTAAGATGACAACACAACATAAATTGCTTTTAGGAGACTGCCTAGTCGAATTAAAAAATATGCCTGATGAATCTGTAGATTTAATATTCGCCGATCCGCCTTATGGTCTAGCTAAGAAAAAAGGGTTAGGGTGGAAATATAGTAAGCACATTACACTTGAAGAAACATGGGATATTTTTTCAAAGGATGAATTTTTTGAATTTAATATCAAATGGATTACGGAATGTATGCGGGTTTTGAGGCATGGAGGCAGCTTTTGGGTATGTGGCTCATTTCATAATATATATCAATTAGGGTTTATATTACAACATTTAGATTTTAAAATTAATAATAGTGTGGTATGGTTTAAACCAAACGCACAGCCCAATATCACTTGTCGAATGTTCACAGAGAGTTGTGAGCATCTAATCTGGGCTGTTAAAAACCATTCAAAAACAAAGTGGGTATTTAATTACCAAGATACAAAAAATGACATAGAAGACCAGCTAAACCCTAAAGGAAAACAAACAAGAAATGTTTGGAGCATTCCATTAACGTCTAAAAAAGAGAAATGGGCTGGTGAGCATCCGACACAGAAACCTATCGAGCTGCTTAGGAGATTAATTTTAGCATCAAGTAAAGAGAAGGATTTGATTTTGGATCCTTTTGTAGGTTCAGGTACTACTTCTGTCGTTGCTAAAACACTTAATAGAAATTCTATTGGCATTGACAAAGAAAATAAATATCTCGAAATCGCCAAGAAAAGGCTATCACAGACCGTTTTAAACTAATCCCTTTATATTTTATCAATTTCTCTTTTCAACATCCCCCTACCATCGTAATTCCAGTAAGTAATATCTTGCTCAATAAATAACCATTTTAAAGATTTTAGGATTAATTCAACGCTATGACTTTGTCCAAATGTCAATTTATTAGTTTTTAGAACGTCATCCGGATTTTCACAAAGCCATATTTTATGAATTATTTTTTTTAATACATCGTATTCAGTTTTGTTTTCCTGCTTTTTTATCTTCAAATCTTCAAAAATGTCCTTATGGCTTGGTCTTGCATCCTTTCCATCTTTAAATTTTTCAACCATAACTTGAAAGTCTATTCCTTTGTTAAGCCAAGTAGGTTTCAAAAGATAAATTAGTCTGCCATCTTTCAACTTTTCAACATTATATCGATAGTTGGTAACATACTTTATTCCATCCTTAACGTAACCGCCTTGCTCAGAAAGAAATCGTATTACAGCTTTATTTCTCAATGCTTCCTTATTTTTATCGTTAAGAGTTAATTCTTCTGTGTATAAATGCACTTGCTTTGGCAAATCACCCGCCATGTTTTTATAATAAAGAAAAGTCTATATAAAAGTTTAGGTTATATCCAGTTAACTTTACAGCCCTCTTTCCATCACTTTTATATAACCAGAACCCAACCCCAATTCTCCAAATGCACCCCCTAACCCTCAAATACCTGCCAAAAACGGAAAAAGACATCATCGGGCAGGATGAATCGCTGAAAAAGATAAAGGATTACCTTCTCAATTACAAAAAACAGAAAAAGAAAGCTATCTTGCTCTACGGCCCAACGGGCACAGGAAAAACATCAGCGGTCCACGCCATTGCAAGTGATTTAAATCTTGAACTCATTGAAGTTAATGCGAGCGATCAAAGGAACGCAGACCAGATTAAATCCGTAATCGGCGCATCCTCAAAACAGTTAAGCCTTTTCGCCAAAAGCAAGCTTATTCTGGTTGATGAGGCAGATGGCATCTCAGGAAATGCTGACAGGGGAGGCATGCCTGCTTTGCTTGAAGTGATAGAAAACAGTGCATTTCCAATAATTCTCACTATGGCCAACCCATGGGATTACTCGTACAATAATCTCAGGAAAAAAACTGAGATGATTGAGTTCGCTCCGTTAGCTCCTGATTCTATTTTCGCTATCCTGAAAAAAATCTGCGACAAGGAAAAAATAAAGTATGAAGATGATGTTCTTAGGGGCCTTGCGCGAAGGTCAGGCAATGATGCACGGGCAGCAATCAATGACTTGGAGACTTTGTCCATTGTAACAAAATCATTGACCAAAGAATCATTAGAAAAAATAGGAGTTCGAAATAAGTTAGACAGCATGCCGCAAGCCCTGGTAAAAATCTTCAAGACAACAGACCCGAATGTGGCCATTACAGCCTTTGATACTGTTGAAGAGGATGTTGATAAACAGTTCTTATGGATTGAGGAAAACATACCGAGGGAATACACCACTGCAAGGGACTGCGCAGTGGCATTCGACCGGCTCAGCAAGGCTGATGTCTTCAGGCGAAGGATAAGACGATGGCAGCATTGGCGATTTTTAATATACATCAATGCGTTGATAAGCGCTGGTGTGGCAACTGCTAAAGAGGAAAAATACAAGCAGTTTGTCGAGTACAAGCCAACGGGAAGATTATTGAAGCTATGGTGGGCCAACCAAAAAAACATGAAGAAAAAGGCCATAGCGGAAAAAATTGCGTCAAAAATCCATTCCTCAAAAAAAACTACCGTAAGAGATACCATCCCTTACCTTAAGATCATCGCAAAGCATGATGCAAAAATGCGCAACAAGATGGCTGAGGAATTTGAGCTAAGCGAAGAGGAAGTTACGTGGCTCATAACCAAATAGGCTACTCAGGAAAGCTGCTGCATGAGAAGCTTGGCATCAAAGAAGGCATGGCTGGCCTGTTTCTGAATGTTCCTTCAGAATACAAAAAATATGCAAGGCATTTTCCAAAAACAATGCCCGCTTCCAGCAATTTGGATTTCATCCATTATTTTGCCAAAGAAAAAAAGGATTTGGAAAGGGACATCAGTTCACTGAAGAAAAAACTAAAAGATAACGGCATGCTCTGGATATCGTGGCCCAAAAAAGGCAGTAATTTGAAATCAGATTTGAATGAGAACATCATACGGGAAGTGATCCTGGGGCAGGGTATGGTGGACATCAAGGTCTGCGCTGTCGATGAGGTTTGGAGCGGCCTGAAAATTGTCATAAGAAAGGAAAACAGGAATGCCTTGTGATTCGAAAAAAACTATCAAATTAAATGTGCTGGAAATTCCAGTGGTGCGCCGATGTGGGCGCACTAATCAATGCGCCGCAATAATGACGGCGCCTAAATAACCCGCGAAGCGGTAATCATAATTTTCCTTCTTAAGTTAACTCACTTCCAAACAACAACATTTATAAAAATCATTCTTAAACTAAGGTTATGATTTCCATAGAAGAACTGGCTGTATTCTGCAAGAGCAAGGGCTTTGTGTATCAAAGCTCTGAGATTTACAATGGCTTTGCTGGATTCTGGGATTATGGCCCTTTAGGCGTTGAGCTATTCAACAACCTGAAGCAGCACTGGTGGAAGCATTTTGTCCAGAGCCAGGAAAATATGGTGGGCATTGAAGCCTCAATAATATCCCATCCAAGAGTCTGGAAAGCTTCCGGCCATGTAGATAATTTTGGCGATTTAATCTTGGCATGCAGCAAATGTAATAATAAGTTGCGCGCAGACCATTTCATTGAAGATCAATTAAAAATAAATGCTGATGGTATGAAGGCAAATGAAATAAATACTCTGATTGAAAAAAACAAACTTTCTTGCCCAAAATGCAAAGGCACTTTCAAGGAATTGAAGAATTTCAATCTGCTTTTCTCAACCATGGTTGGGGCAGAGGAAGGAAAGGGGAATGTTGCCTACCTTCGTGGAGAGACTGCACAGGCAATGTTCACTGATTTCAAGCTTATTGCTGATACCGCTCGGGTAAAGCTTCCTTTTGGTGTTGCTCAGATAGGCAGATGCTTTAGAAACGAGATTGCACCTCGCGATTTTATGTTCAGGAGTAGGGAATTTACCATTGCTGAATTTGAATTTTTCATCCATCCAAAGCTCTTCAACTGCGATTTATTGGAAGACGAGCATAGGGCTGTTGCATTGAGGCTCTTGGATGCAGAAACACAAACTCAAGGGAAAAAAGATCTTACTGACACATCCATCCAAAATATGATCAAGCGAAAAAAACTTGATGAATGGCATGCCTATTGGCTTTCTGAACAATTGCTGTGGTTCTATTCAATTGGCCTCAGAAAGGAAGATTTGAAGATACGGGAGCATACCAAAAATGAATTATCGCATTATTCCTCTGCAACCTTTGACATTGATTTTGCGTTTCCGTTTGGCAGCAAGGAGATAGCGGGCAACGCAAACAGAGGCCAGTATGACCTTACGCAGCACATGAACGAGAGCAAGGAAAAGCTTGAATTGTTCGATGAGGATAGCAAGGAAAAAGTTATTCCCCGAGTCATTGAGCCTACATTTGGCATGGACAGGATTTTTTTGGCGGCATTGACGACTGCCTATAATGATGACAAAGAACGGGGAAATATTGTCCTTAAGTTACATCCAAAGCTTGCGCCGGTAAAGGTAGGTATTTTTCCTATTGTCAACAAGATAAAAGATGATGCGAAAAAAATCTTTAATGAACTCAAAAATGAGTTTGTGTGTCAATTCGATACTTCTGGAAGCATTGGCAGAAGATACGCACGGGCTGATGAAATAGGCATTCCTTTTTGCGTTACCGTTGATTTCGAGTACAAGGAAAATGGAACGGTAACGATACGGAACCGGGATACAACCGAACAGGTCAGAATCCGCGCAGAAAGCTTAATAGTTGTGTTGAGGAAATTATTGAACAACGAAATTCCGTTCAGGGAAGCGGGAACATTGGTAAAGTAAGATTTCTAAGGTATTATCAGAAAAAATATGCTCCGCAAGTATAGTGCGAGACGTCGCTCTCAACGGCTCGTACCGATTGACACATGTGTGAGACATTCGCTGCGTTCAGTCTCACCAACCGTGTGGCTTTATGCCACACTCGCGTGCCAGTCTCCGCGAGGAGCTGTTGCATATCGCTCGTCTCGCGATTTTTTAATATAATTAAGAGGATATAACAACAAATTTTATATATCCCTATGATACCCCTCTTACCATGAAAATCAAGGATCTACAGGCACAGCAGGGAAAAGTGGACATGGAGCTGGACATCGTTGATGTTGCCCAGCCAAGACAATTTGAAAAATTCGGAAGATCGGGAAGGGTTGCGAATGCCATCGCAAAGGATGATTCTGGAGATATTAAGCTAACACTGTGGAATGACGATATCGAAAAGGTCAAGGCAGGAGATAGGGTCAAGATAACAAATGGCTATGTCTCAGAATGGCAGGGCGAACTGCAGCTGGGAACCGGCAAGTTTGGAAAGCTGGAAGTCATTCCTGGAGTGGGGGATGAAGCTGAGCGCACTGAATTGAAAGCAGAGCAACCTGAAGTTACAAAAGAACCTGTTGCCAAAAAACCAGCGCAAAAGCCAGATGAGTCGGAAGAGCTAGGTGTCGAGGAAGAAGACATCGAGGATTTATAAACGAAAGTAATTTAAATTAACCATTGTTCTGAAAATTTTCATTGGGACTGTAGCTCAGACTGGGAGAGCACTACGCTGAAGACGTAGGTGTCCGGTGTTCAAATCACCGCAGTCCCACGCTTATTTTTTTTAAGTGCCTCGGATTTCGAACACCAATCGTTGTTATCCATCTATCTAAATTTTTATGTCCGTTCAAATCAATCCGATAAATTTCGCTGTCTTTGTACCCACGCTTATCTTTCCTGATTCTATGGTAGGGTCCAGCAACGAAAAATCCCTCTGATCTTAGGTGCCTTGCAATTGCGCACATCAAAATTTCGCTTTTCAACTCTGCACTTATAATTGGATAATTTTTCCTCCAGTGAAAGCAGAAATCGGTATCTGCCAACCCCCTCACAAACATATTCATAAATTTTTCATCTTGCCTAATCCATGTCGGAATGCCTATCTGATCTTTCCTTCCAGACTTAAATCCAACATGGGAGAGGAAGTTAAGTAAGCCTTTAGAAATGAGTCGAAGATACATTGTTTTTTGGTCTTTTCTGAAAATTACTGCAGGTTTTAGTTTGAAGAGTAGATACATTAGATTGCTTACGTTATTGATGAAATATTCCTTATCTAACTGGGAATTACCAGCTATTTCTAAGAGATATTTTTCCTGGGCAGGATAGTAATTCATATAACCGTCTCCGGTAAGGATTCCGATAAACTCGGCCAATTCTTCTGATGGTTCAAAAGGTAAACGTAGGCATCTCCTTTCATCATTTCTGCTTTTTTGAATGCCTATTAAATCAAATTTCATTTTATTTTACCTCCAAAGTTTTTATTTATTGTCTGACTTTGGAGAGATTGGAAAAGGGCTATTGAAGCGGAGCTGCGTAATTGATATTCTTCTTGACGAAAATCTTGATTTGGCAGTTCTGCGTATTCTTTTTCCAAAGAAAGTTGATTATATAAATCTCATCCGAGGATGTCCAGTGGGTTCAAATCCGGCCTGTCCCATTTTTTATTCTAAATCCCAATTCTTTGAGAACAAGCAATGCTTTTTTGAGCTTGTCTTGCTTGATTAAAATATGGTCAGTCGAAAATGATGAAATGACAAAAATACTGATTTTTTCTTTGGCTAATGCGGACGAAATTTTGGCGAGGAAGCCCACTAAGCCAAAAGGCAGTGCCATATCAAATGTAACAATTTTCCAACCAGGTTCAATCGCGATCATATATTCCTTGTTGCAATATTTTTCCTGAACAATACATGTGATTTCGTTCTTGTCGACAATATTGGCAAATGCTTGCATATTAGTCTTTTTGGATTTAATGATTGCAAACGTTTCTTTCCAGACATATAATTTTGCGTTGGCAAAGATGTTCGTCTTATTCATGTTTACACGCATATTTTTTTATTTCCTAAAAAAATCAATCGCTTCCTGCAGTGTCCGATATGCCTGCAAAAATTCTTTGTTTTTTACAGCGACCGTGATTTGCGAATAGGTGGAAATGACCGAAATGACATTGATGCTGTTGCGTGCCAATTGATTCATGAAATACGCATAGACGCCAGGAACATCGATGCCGCGATGAAGGGCTGTGTCAATTGTTTCCTTTACTGAAATTATGGTAAGATTTTTCGTTTGTTCTATCTGGTAGCGCTTGCAATCCTTCAGAAGATGCTCGTTTTTCTTATCGATGATGATTGTTATTTCCCCGGGCCCCTGATTAACAAAAAATATCTCCTCATCGTTCCAATTGATTGATTGGGAAATTTCAGAAATACGCTTCACGATAGGGTCATTCCGTCTGAAGGTTATATGGCAAACGTCATTCTTGCTTGATAGCCGGGAATTGGCAATGATCTCCCGGACCGCCTTTGAAACAGTTTTCTTTTTTTCTTTCTCAACATACCGTTTTATCGCAATGGACACTGATTCCAGAGTTGCCTTCGGATTTTCTTTTTGAATTAGGGGAAGTAATGTTCTAGATAGCGCGCTGATGTTGACCAAATCATCCTTTAATACCTCTAAAAGGAATAGTTCATGGCCTATTGCTTTTTTTACCAAATCCGATGTTTTTGTTAAATCTAACATTTTTCTAAATTTTTGTTTAATTTTAAACAAAACGTTGAAATATATAAATCTATTGCCAAAAACAAGGCAGCAAAATGAATGAACGAACAGTAATAGGAAAAAGTGCCAAATCATCCGTCATATTGGTAGGAATAGACTATAGGGATAGGCTCAATGGTCCGCCAAAGCTTGAAGAACTACTTGAAAAAATTAGACCTGATTTCATAATCCATGCGTTTAGCGAAGGAGAATGTAATGAAATCTACAAAGTCATGGGACCAATTATGCAATGCCTCGAAGACACAATCGATGATAAAGAAAAGCTGCAGGATGCTTTTGAAAAAATGTATGATATTGCTATGCCTTGGTCCATCTCTGTTGGCAATCAGTATGCGGAAAAGGCGGGTGCGCGAGTAGGATATGCGTTCAGACCTGGCATCTACCGCAGAAACATCGAGCTATCATACCGGCTTGCTTCAAATTTGGAACGAGAGTCCCAAGGACAAAAAAAATTGGATCCAAGCGCTTTATGGGAAATCGATAATGCAATGACTCGCTTCTTTGGCCCTCCCCCGACAGAAAATCTTGTATCCTCGTATTGGAATTTTCTTAACAGCGAAGAATTTGTTAAGCGCAACAGCATTGAAAATTTTATAGGCCTGTATCTCTTGTCCCCTACACCGTTTAATAGAATCCGAGTTTTATCCGGAATTGCCAAAAGCTTAACGAAAGAAAATCAAGTTGGGGTAATCCCTTTTGTCATGCACCAGATAGCAGATAGTTTCGGTACAGTGTACTCAAGAACCAAAAAATACGGCGTGCAGCGGATTCCTTTGTTGCAGTCGGCAGTGCAGAGCTATTAGCGTCAGGTCCATATCATCCTTACGGATGCAGACGGTAACATACTCTTTGCAAATGCCGATTGCAAGAAAGAGCTAGTATTTAATCAATCGTTGTTAAAGACAGTTTGGAAGATATCGAAGTGTACCAGATTAGTGTGCCTAATAGAGACGACAAACATCTAATTGAAAACCAAATAGGTTACATTTAGTAACGAGAAATCAAATCATAAAGCATATCTGTCTAGGACACTTCGGAAGATATTGAGTAATTCTGTAACTACTTTTTTATAGTAATAGTAGTAAAATTTATAAATGTGGCAATCTTTCTTTTTTTATGGGGGGGTATATTAAAGCACAAATCGTGGATGGTTATGCTGTTTTCACTCCGTCTGCTCCTTCTTCTCACTTGACAGATGTCATGCCTGCATTGAGAATTTTGGGTTTCCACCCAATAACTTTTGCAGAATTAATGAAGCAGCAAGTGGATGTCTTCAATAGCAAAGAAAAAAAATCAGATCTTGTTTGGTTCCAACGTGAAGGACACCAATACTGGGTGAGATGGAAGGAAGGCACACCTTACAATACTGAATTCTGGCTTGGCACTCATCATTGGACTGGTGATGGAATGGGGTATAAGGGCGAGAAAATGAAGCTGGGTTTAGGCCCAAATCCTCTGTGGGAGATTACTAAGGAATCCGTTGGTCCTTATAGCAGATGGGCGAAATACGATGCTCTTTCTGGTCCAGAGTTTACGATAGATGAGTTGAAAAAATATGGTTTAGAATCTAAAACTAAAAATCATGCCAAAAAACATCCACTCCTGCTGGGGCTTGCGAGAGACGAGCAGGCATTGGTGAATGCATGGGTGGATATGTCTTCCTTTTTTGATCAAAATCAACAGGGAAGAATTTTGAAGTTTGATCTTGGTAGTCGCAATGATGGGCATGCGGATATGTCCCCAGTAACGCTTTATCCTATATCATCCCGTGTTGGGACTGTCATTGGTGGGCATTTCAATGTTTTCTGCTATGATCATTTGATTGCGGAGCCTAATGATTGGAAAGGATATTCTCCAAGGGATACTTCTCAAGCAGCAAAAAGTGCAAGAATTGCGGACCCTCAACCTGGAAAAAGTCTTGAAACTCTTGCTGCAAAATCATAATTGCGTAATCCTAATTTTTCTCTAAATTGAGTTGAAACTGAATAATCAGACATTGGCTTAACACTTTCAATACTGTGCGGGATATTAATCGCCTAAATGATGCATTGACGCACATTGGGAGAATGTATACGCAGAAAGCAGACAAAAAGCTAGTAAGGAATATATAATTCACTTTCTCTCAACCGCATCCCTGATGGCTTTCTCAAAAGTTGCATCATGCGTATCGATTATTATTTTTTCATAAGGAAAACGCAATACCCCTTTTTGGGATAAATTATTTTCTATCCATTTTGGTGTGTCTCTTCTGATGTGCTTTATGTGCTGCTGGAATTTTTCTTGGGAATAGCCGCCTTTATGGGTTTTCCTTACTTCCCGCTCTTTGTTTAGCGCTATTCTTCTCTTGCCGCCTTTCCATTCGACAACCCTAAGGTTTTTTACGTCAGCGAAGACATAGAGGATCGAGGATATTTTTTTAGCTTCCTTCGCCGCTTCCTGCTCAAGTGATATTTGAATGGATTGTCTTTCAAATACTTCCTCTTCATCATTTTTTTTGTATTGTTCTTTTCCTTCCCTATTGTGATGAATCGTAAGTTGCTGCACCTTTTCGCTGGCAAGATGTTCCTTAAGTTCACTGTCTGCCTTCAGCTTGTTTTTTAATTTTCGATGATGTTTTTTTAGCAGAGACATATCCCGTTTCTGTAAGTCAATTTCCTGCTGTTTTTGGTTCTGTAACAACTCGTAACAGGTAGTGCACAAGGTACGCTCATTTACGATAACTGGATTCTTGAAAAAAAAGCGCTTGTTGCATTGCGCGCACGTAAATGAGAATGCCATATCCTCAATGAAAGAGCAGCACTATTTAAAATTTAGCCTAACAAGAATGGTTGCATGGGTTTAATCTTTCTTTTTGATCCTGTTTCTTTCTAATAATAAATACTAATCTCGCTTGTCTGGGAACATGGTTATCCTGGAGCTACCATACTAGGAAAAAATTTATAAGCCATAGACCGATGTTTGCATAGGTGGTAAATCCAAATACAAATAGGCACTACAATCGCCATATATTAGTTGTAGATACAGATACATATGCAGGCAATTTTGAAAGAGAAATGTGTGCATTTATGACTGGTCAAATTGGGAAATGTGGAGTTGGAGAGGATCAAGCGCGAGTTGCCCAGCGAGAAATCCCGCGCGTAGTTGCTCAACTTGGAGATTTAGTTGATCAAGTTATGGATGAACAGGGGTGTCACAGACCTGTTTCAGTTTTTCAAAATCAAAAATATGGTAATGATGGTAAGGGTAATCATGCAGTTTTAACAGCTGAAAATAAGGATAGATATCCTTGGCCAGCCTATAATAGCGTGGGAATTTATTTTGGTGAAATTCCTAATTCTCGTTTGTTGAGTGCTATGAAAAAACGAGCGAGAGAATTTGCAGATAGGGAGCAAGTGAAAATCGAAGGATTTAGATTTCTCGGACAACAAACAACATTTAGAGAATTGAAGATATAAAAATGGTCAGAATCATAATCTAAATGGTTGTTGCACCAGTTTTTTTGATCTTCTTAAGATGATCCTACCCTTCAGGAATATTTACAACAAATAGCAAAAAGACAGAAAATTGTTCTATTCGGTGAAAAAGTCAATACCAATTCCTAATCTTTCACTGACTATCCTAACGACGATGTCAGAATCGTGGCAGTTATTCCATTGAACAGCACTATCACAATCAAGGATATGATGCAATACAATACCGTGCTCCGTATCATATTCACACCCAACATGTAGCGCTCATTGAGCTTGTCCGCTCCATTCTCAATGCCATTGACCAAGATGGTAAGGATGTATGTTATCTGCACCACATAGATGCCCACAATTATCTGGAAGTAAAAGGTTGGAATGCCGTCTCCAAACAAACCAAGCAAACCAACCTGCTGCCCTGCAGTAGCTGCACCTTCTGTCACATTCTGCAGCTGCGTTCCGAGTTTGCTTAAAATGGTGGTGACCATGGACGTTATACCGACGACAATTCCTGCGATCGCAGGTGTCAGGAATTTTATCTGTGAATTCATGGAAGAGATGATGTCAGCCATCAAGTCTTTTAATCGCTCATTGACACTGTGGATCTCCTTGACATACCTTGAGACATTGCTTAAGGCCTGGGCAGCTATCATTGGCCCTTTCTTGGCTGACTGCACCAGGACTTTCATGGAGCTTTCAATCAAATTCGAGGGAAAGCTTACTAAAGCGCCATGCTGCGGATCAAAAATGGCATCCTTGAGGCTCATGCTCAGCTTCCGTATGTTTATGCTGACCAACCTGAAAAAGCTTCCAGAGATTGTTCCTTCCATCACATCAGAGACTTTTGAAAACGCTATTTCTGCAGGCAAACCATCCCCTAATCTATTGCCCAGCTGGAATAATGCTGATGCGAATTCAAGCTCAAGTTTTCTGGACCTTTCCCGAATCTCAACAAGGTTTTTTGAGCGCAAATGGAAATAAAGCCCAACGCCCAATCCCAATCCCAGCGTGACGCATAAACTCAAGATAGACGCACCCAATCCAAATGGCCCAATGACCTCCCCCGAAGTAGCACTGGTTTTATATCCTAAGAGGCAGAATTTACCGCCACAAATCGGGTCATTGATGTCCTCTCCGAAAGGTATGTCTGGAAAATTGACTGCATGCAAAAGCAAAGGGCTTATGCCAAGAAGCAGCAAAAAACCGCCGATAAAGATACAAAAAGTTATTGGATTGACGATAAATTCAGTACCTGCAATCCTAAAAATCATGTTTCTGTATTTTTTCAGCTCGGGGTTTTCCTCAGAAATATCAGTCTGCCCGTATCCTGTTGGCCTGCTCGAGAGTACCATTTTTCCTATCAGATAGACAGCAATAGGCAAAGCAACGTTGTAAAGCATCGCTATATGATACCACTTGGCTGATTCCATGAAGCTTACAACCAACGGCAAGATTACTAAACCTAAAATTGGAAGGATGACTCCAAGCATATGAAGCATAGTAATTGGGCTTTGCAGGTTGTGCGCATAGTGCAGCATTTTTTCATAAGTCTCAGAAAGGATGACGTCTAATGCCTTGTCAAGGGAATTAAGCCTCCTCTCTTCGCTGCCCTCATACAATGACGCTTCGATAAGATGGAATGATTCTATGAACTCAAAATTCCATTTCTTCCATGTTTCCAGATAAAGGTCAACGCTTTCCTTTACTGTGTCATACTTTTCAGTCTCAACATCCCAAAGGACTTTTTTCAAATCTAAGCTTAAAGGTGCTGCAAGATGGTCAGCTGCGAATTCAAGCGCATTCTCAATGTTGCTTGTGTGCCGCATGTACGTTACCAGGTAGAAAATGCATAGTACCATCTGATTGCTTGCCTTGAGGCGCCAGCTGTTCGCGATATATTCCGGTAGTTTTCCCAATGGGCTTATGATAAAAATGCCCGTCAGGAAAAAAAAGATGATAAAAAATGAGGATTGCACCAGCAAATATGAGAACAATGAGCCAAAAAGCACCAAAAGGATTGGGGCAAGGAATGAGAAAGAAACGACGCCAGATGGGGTAACATTTAGATGGGCAATGTTGATGTGCTCCATCATCTCCTGCTGTTTTTTTGCATCAGGTTTAATCTTTAGAATTTGTTCAGAGAAGTTGCAAGCGCGCTCGTACCAGGTGATGTGCTTGGGCATAAGCTCCTGCTTGAATTGCTGATATTCGCGAGAAGTAATTTTAGTATGATAGATGTCAGAACCAAGCTCTTTCTCAATCTGCTGCTTGTAGAATGCAACTAAGTCGCGCATTCTCGCAAGATCTTCCTGTGCCATACAACCTCTTTTTTTGATTCATGGGAAAAAAGGGTATTTAAAGGTATGGCAAACCAATAATTTAATATTCAATAAGAATAGTATCAATGCCGCTTCGCGGATATTTTAGGCGCGATCAGTGAGATACGAGCGTACGAGCGATTGGTGAGTATGCTCGTACGCAGGCGGGCGTCGCGCATTGATTAGTGCTCCTGCATTGATGCACTGCTACACTTTCCAACACGCTTATCTTAACTTCATCAGGAGATTTGATGTCAAGCATTTTAGCGGTACATTGAGTTTATTTATACTCTGTCCCAAATCGCTTTGCCGGATCAAACACAATTTTTTTTGTTGGATGCTCTTTTGAAGGCTTGTGAGTTCTTTCGTACAACGGATCTTTAATTCCAGCTTTTCCAAATGCCTCGATACGCCATTCGCACTGGTCACAAGTATAGCAGGGCTTATTCGGCTCTCCAAAATAACACGACCATGAAAGTTCAATTGGAGCTTGAATTGCCTTTCCTATTTTAACAACCTCATCTTTAGTTAGATTTATCAACGGTAGCTTAACATAAATAGGTTTTTCGTAACGTCTCGGAACCTCCTTTTGAGCTAAGATTGTGTTAATATGGTGGGTATAGGTATCTGGATTAATATCTGGAAAATTCTTGATATCATCGTTTGTAGTTGAGAGAACAACTCTGCCTCTTTTCAGCCAATGATATTCCAGCAACATAGCTTCAACACCAGCAGCGCCCAAAAGAGTAAACGCTTCATCTCTTGTTGAAGGATATCCATTTGGCAACCCATGGGCAGAGTAGCCCCGCTTTGGACTTCTCCAGCCAACAAAACCTTGAGCATTAGCGAGGGATCCAGCAACAATATTAGCTAGAGTATCCAGTGCCTGTTCATTTGTTGATAGAGAGGATAGCAGTTCTCGTATTCCTCCATAACCTGGCAAATTCTCTACTGTTCCAGAAACTATCGATGTTTCAAATCCCATTGCTTTTTGGTCTATTCGATCAAACTTTTCGTAAATGCCTTTGCGTTCATCGATGCTGTTATTTTTGTCAAGCCGCGCTCTTCCGCCAATAAACATTTGAAAATGCCGTATGACCGTTGGATACGTGTCAAAAAGATGATTTGCAATTTGTTCAGCTTGAACCATTTCAGCAAAACCTCCCTGGCCATAATAAATAGAGAAAAGCGAAACGAGTGCGTGAGGGTTTTGGGCTTCAAGAGTAGCGGCAACGCACGAATCCAATCCTCCGCTCAGTAAGACAACAACAGCGTCGGTTGCTTGCCTTGAAATCTTATTTGATTCTTTGGCTGTGTCTAATCGCCTTTGTTTTTTCATCACTGCATAGACAACACTTCTTTTCTTTTAAATTAAATCCTCCCCTTAGGGGGAGAATGCGAAACATCTATAAACAACAAGAGGTGCTGTTACAGTATGAGATACGCATCGCATCTTGAAAAAATTGGCCTCACTCCAGGAGAATCAAAAGTATACGAAGCGTTACTGGAGCTGGGCCAGTCCTCCATAACGAAAATCATCAAAAAATCATCCATTTCCACTTCAAAATCATATGATATTCTCCACAGGCTGGAGCAAAAAGGGCTCGTAAGCCGGGTTATTTTCCATAATGTAAGATATTTCAAGGCAGCGCATCCGCAACGGCTCGCAGACATGCTCATGGCCCAGAAAAAAGAGATAGAAGATACGATTGATGATTTTAATGGGCTAATACCTGCTCTTATCAGCAAGGCTCGAGCTCGTGAGGCTGCTGAAGAAGCTGAGATTTTTGTCGGAATTGAAGGGTTAATTACACTTTTCAATGAGGAAACGGCATGGATGCAAAAAACAAAAAGAGAATCTTTGGTGATTGGCGCCACCAAGGGTGCTGCAGCAGGAAAAGAGGTTAATGATTTTTTTCGGAGGCTGCAGGCAAAGCGCGATATGCTGAAGGTTAAGACCAAGTTTGTTTTTAATAAAGCGTTGAAAGGTAAATTTAGTTATCTTGAGCAATCGAATTTCTGTCATATCAAGTATATTGAAAGTGGCTCTGATATGACATCCATCAACATGTTTGATGATAAGACTGTCATCGCAATTTATGCACAAAAACCATTTTTGTTTGTCATCAAAAGTGAAAAAGTCACTAACGACTTCAGGGCCTATTTTCAAGAGTTGTGGAAACGCGGAAAAAAGTGATTTTTTACATTTTTGGAATAAAGTAGGTTTTTTAATAAGAAATTTGTAATCGAGTATAGATGGGACAGAAATTTACTTCACACTCTTCCTCTTCACGCTCCTCTTGAACCATTCATTCCATTCAAAGAATATCTTCTTGCTATCTAATATTCCTGACTCCTCTTTTATCTGGTCAGAAAGCTTATGGAATTCATCATTCGCTAAAACCACAAAATCAGCTTCAAGAAGATTGAGCATGTTGTTTTTCTCCGCAAATGTTACCAGCGTTTCTTTCATTTTTGCCCTGAGGAGTATGTTCTCCCACACCGCATCCCAGCTGCCAGCCCAGTCTTTCACATTTCCAGCAATGCCTTTCAAAATTTCGCTTTCACCATTAATTAAGTCATCAGTAGGCTCAAGCTGGTCTGTTCTGGTATCATACTTCATCAAATCGACAAATCCATTTTCCAGCATTGGATCATTTTCCCATTGTTTCCTGACCTCTGTTATTTGTGTTACGCGCCTCCATCGGTGCAAGCCATCTGCGCTCCTCACTGGATTTGCCACAACAATGATATCCGTCGCTTTAAAACTCGTTCTTGGAACTCCTAAATCATTCACGACCCTGTCAAAAACACCGTAAGGACTGTCGCCATGAATTGTTCCTGCAACCAAATTCGCTAATGCGCCAATCCTCATTGCTTCGTACAATGCCAAGGCCTCTTTGCTCCTTATTTCCCCAACAATTAAAGCAGAGTCTCCAAGCCGCAATGTCGCGCGTATGCCTTCATCGGCAGAAACCTCTGATGAGTTCTGGGTCAAGGCGGCAACTACTTTCATCGGTTGTATGTTATATCCTAATTTTCTTAATGCAGCAGTCGGCAATTCCAAGGTATCCTCTATCGTTATGACCCGGTATTTCCGCATCAATTCAACTAACATTGAGCCCAACACTGATGTTTTTCCAGCCGACCTTGTTCCGGCAACAAGCATAGTGCGCGCACCGTCTATAATGAAACTGAGAAGGCCTGCGGCAAGAGGGTTCAGCATTTTCTGATGGATGAACAGAGGTAAGGTCCATGGCTGCTCCCTGTGCCTCCTAAATGCAAATGAAAGGCCATAAGGATTAAGGGGAGGGCCAACCGCTGCAACCCTTGCATTTGCCCCTTCTATCGACAATTCTGTATCAAGGATCGGATTTGCTTCATCAAGCGGCCTTCCTGAAATCAGCCTTAATTTTGTAGCCCATGAGTCCGCTTCAGCTCTCGTGGGTATGATGTTTGTCCTGCAGTCAGTATAATCTCTATGGACTATAAACATCGGCACATCGCCTATCTGGTTATTGACCGTGATGTCCTGCACCCTTTCATCCTGCAGCAACACTTCAATGAGGCCAAAGCCAACAGTATATCGTACCAAAATGTTAGTTAATTGCTCAAGCTCGTTGCTGGTCAGCTTAATGCTGCGGTATCCTGCAAGCTCCTCCAGCAAATCAGATCCAACATTATAGAAAACCTGCCTCATCCGCTCTGGCTCCACAAATTCGCTTCGCTTTGGCTTGTGCTCTGCCATTATCTTTCGCGCTGTATCAAGAATTTCGTATTTCTCCTCTGAAAGCTTGAACTCAGGAGGCATGATGTGATAAAGATATTGCACGGTATCGGGAAGCTCGAAGATGGTAACATCAATGTCCTTGCCTATGGTGTAACTGTCTATTTCCTTGGCATTATGGGGAAAAGTGGCCATGAGCTTGGTGAACATGAAATCAGGCCTGACAATAGGAGCAAAATATCGCCTGTAAATTTCCCTGTCCCCTACTTTATGCCCAGCTAAGTCTGGCTTTGTCATGCCAATAAATCTTGTTGAGTCCAGCAACGAGATGCAGTATTGAAGGACTGATTGGTATTTGAGGGAACAATTTTTAAAAATAGGATCCTGAGATTGGTCATAGAAAATGCGCTGGTCTCTTGCTTCCCGTATCAGTTCAACATACGCCCCTATCGGATCAGATCGGACAAGATTTGAGACAATGTTTTGCACCCTTGCGTACCAGGTATTTGCGAATCTACCGCATTTCATGTCATTCATCAAGATCGCATAACTGGAAACGTCCTTGCGCTTGCTTAATTGCGCGTATGCTTTCGCTATTTCTTTCAGCAGCAGTGTTTGCGTAGTGTCATATTCGTAGTTGCGCTTCTGCACCAGCAGTATTTTCGTTGCGTCCTTTACTTCGTTAAGGATATCGCAGGCCTTTGCCATCGTCATGGAATCATCTTCCAGTGAAGGCACATGGGGGTATTTTTCCATGTTTATTGAAATAACGACATCCTCGCCTTCCCTGAGCACATCATAGCTGAACGGTTCGTTTTCTTCTTGCATTGTTTAGTTATTTTTTGCTGGTTTTTTTATATGAAAGGTTTTAACCAATGCTTATTTGTAAGGTTTTATTTGTTGACGGATATTTTTTTGATATTGTTGTTTGGCTGATTTTGATTATTTTTTTGATGGGTTTTTATGAAGTATTGCTTTTTTTGTTGATTGTTTTTTGATTTGATTTTTTTGCTATTGCTTTTTTTAGTTATTGAGTTGTATCATCAATGCGTCGTTGCTACCCGGGATTATGCTCGCACGTTTTGTCCTATGGATTTTATATTTTGTACCAAATAAATATGCTCTGCCAATATAGTCCGAACGTCGCTGCCTTGCCACATCGCTCCGTTCGGATTTGATAATATACCTTCCATCTTATTCATTTCTCCGATTTCCTCCTCAACAATTCAAGCGCAATCTCAATCAGGTGCGATTTATTCCTATAGCGGTTGCCGTCCTTAACCTCCTTGCCTATCCAGGTGATAAGATTTTGGTCAATCGTCGCTGAGATGGGTTTTTTCATGTTTTAGCGGGCACGCAGCTATAATAT
>Ga0247727_10006630_pt1 | contig 22632 bp, 29 predicted proteins | sample WisWelCaveWW1625_FD_202498 | JGI IMG/M metagenome (GOLD analysis project Ga0247727, IMG submission 202498) | Biofilm microbial communities from Wishing Well Cave, Virginia, United States - WW16-25 | ecosystem: Environmental > Aquatic > Deep subsurface > Groundwater > Cave microbial mat | place...
CATGCCGCGGGGACTCTATGCCAAGGTGGACAGCAACAAGACCCGCCCGCCGCATCGTCCGGAGCATCACCTCATCAAGGCAGTCCGCACGCGTTTCACAGGACCATTCGACGTCCAGGTTCTCACGGATCATCCATTCGGCGATCTCGGTCGCTCGGACTCGATTTTGCGTATACAGGATGTCCCGCACGATCAGACTGCGCGCTTTGAAACGCTCTTTCAGATATCGAATCTCGCGGATAACGTTCTCCGGGCTCCGCGCGCGCCAGAGGGATGTCTGGGTCACCATGTACGGACAATAGTCGCAATCGAACGAGCAACCGCGGCTTGTCAGAAGCGGCAACACGGGAGATTTTTTTAGAGTCGGAAAATACCGGAAAGATCGGACCGGAAATCCTGACCAATCCGGGAACGGTAGGGTGTCGAGATCTTGGATAAGCGGGCTGGGGACCGTTCCCTTAAGATCTACATTTCTACGAGATATTTCAATCGCAGCCGCTTCCGGTTCCCCCGGTACGACGAAATCCGCTTCCTCAAGAAAGAGCTCTGGCCTGACTCCCGCGAAAGCGCCAAGGAACCCGATGCGGCGCCCAGGTCTCTGAATGCTGCGGGCGAATTGCAATTCCTCCCGGTAACCCACGATCGAGGAGGCGATGAGCACCAATTCTTCATCGCGCGGCTTCGATTCGTAGTACCGCACCTCGTGTCCATCCCGCCGGAAGATCGCCGCCAGATACCCCAGATGGACCACGGGATTCTTGATAAAACGGTGTTTGACACGCGCGCACTGCCGCGCGAACCAGGAACCATGACTCAAACGATTCCCGAATGTTCCCGTTTTATCCTTATTGCAGCCAAGGACGCCATCGTTCAGATCGACCAGCGCGATGTTCACTTTGATCCTTTCGGGATCCGTGGATCGTCCCCTCCCCTAGGGGTCTACTTTGATTTCGATGGATTCAGCCGGCTACCCAGCTGAGAAAAGAACCCGCTGATGGAATTACCTACCATGGCACAGGTGCCCGTGAGTCCTGACCGGTCGGCCTCGTTCTTTACGAAGTTTCCGCCGCTTGAGGACGCCTCTTCCGCGAAAACAGGTGTGGCCAAAGCGATGAACAATAAAAATGCCGCGATCTTTTTCATCATACCCTCCTTGATTGTCGAATCATTGTACCACTCCGCAGCCGATCCGCCCTCCTGCGTTGCCCGTCGGCTGTCCAAAGTCGTCTTCTTTTTCATGAAAGATCACGGCCTTGCCGGTGACGTTGTACTTGCCTTGGGTGAGATTTAAACCCGGAAGGACGATTTCCAGTTTTCCGGTCCCGTCAGCCCCGATCTCGATATTTCCCATGTCCCCCGCATGAGCCCCGGAAAAACCGCCCTGGGTGAGCAAACCGTGGGCGGCGTGATCAGGATTAAAGTGCCCGCCCGCCGCGCTGCCTTCCTCGGCACAGCTGCCGTTCTCGTGAAAGTGAAACCCGTGTTTCCCGGTCGAGGCGCCTTGAATTTCGGTGCTTACTTTCAAACCTCCGTCAGTTTCTTCCAGTTGGATATTTCCAGACAAAGGCGAGCCTTCTTTCGTGCCCTCCAGCTTCACCGTCGCGGTTTTGGCAAATGCCGTGCCAGCGAACGACCCGGAAAGAATGAACAGCGTTAGCACAATAATAAACGATCTCATGACAAGTCCTCCTTGAACAGTAAAATGAACCTCAACTTACAAAATATCCCACCGCTGTCAACGCGGCCGTGAGAGACAGAGAAAGAAGAAGGATGCGGAACGATTCGCTGCGAAGCCGTTCCTTGAGAGCGGCATCCGTCAGCGGCTCCTCGCCATGCCCCATGTTCCGCACGCCCTTCATTCCCAGGATGACGCAATGGTTTTTCTTTGCCTGGAAAAATCCGAAAGCTGTGAAAAAAAGCGGGAAAAAAAGGACGAGGCGATAGGCCCGCGGCGCGCCGGACATGGTCATCGCAAAAAACAGTCCGAACGAAAGAAGAAGTCCGGCGAGAGCCACCATCTGGCGCTTGGTCACTTCCCCTCCCGCGATGTTCGCCACCACCTGCTCGCCTCGCATCGAGGCCTTGTAATGCTCCAGACACTTTGGGCAATAACCCTCTTTGGTGATCCACTGCGGATTTTTTTTCTTGAGCTCCTCGACGACATGCGCGTCGGTATGCTGGATAAAAAGCATAAGATCCCTATCCATCTTTTCCCCGCACGTTGGACAGACGTAAACACTCATATTTTAAACTCCTTGTGCAGGTATTCTACTGCGGGAAAAGATATTAGTCTAACAGCTGGAGAGAGTTTTTCCTAGAGACGGATGAAGGTTGATAGTTTATAAATTGGGTTGGGCCGTCATGCGCAGATACGGCTTTATGACCTTGTGGCCTTTGGGAAAGCGCTCCTGGATCTCCTTAGGGTCCTGCAGGGCCGGGACGATGACCACGTCCTGACCATGCCGCCAGTCCACCGGCGTGGCCACCTTGTATTTATCAGTCAACTGCAGAGAGTCGATCACGCGCAGGATCTCATCAAAATTTCTCCCGGTCGACGCGGGGTACGTGAGCGTCAGCCGGATCTTCTTTTGGGGATCGATGATGAAGACGGTCCGGACCGTGAGACTATCCAGCGACGCCGGATGGATCATGCCGTACAGCGTGGACACGCTCTTATCCTCGTCTGCGATGATGGGATAATCCACCGCGCAGTTCTGTGTCTCATTGATGTCATGGATCCAGCCTTTGTGGGACGTCTCGTCGTCCACCGACAACGCGATCACCTTAACACCGCGCTTGGCAAACTCGGACTTGAGCTTGGCCACGCGTCCCAGCTCGGTGGTGCAGACGGGCGTAAAATCCTTGGGATGCGAAAAGAGCACAGCCCAGCTTCCCTCGATGTATTTATGGAAATCTATCTCCCCCAGGCTGGATTTCTGTTTGAAATTCGGCGCGATGGAACCTAATTGTAAACTCATGGGAACCTCCTGTTGATGGGGTTATTCTACAATATTTTTCTTGGAAAATGAAACCGTCCTCTTATTTTTTCTTCTTCGTCTTTTTGGCGGATTGTTTTTTTGCTTTTTGGGGTGTGACACGTACCGGCGGAGCCGCCTGCGCGGCCATAGACAGTTTGCTGATCGGCTTCGAAGGCATAGCGACCGGTGTTAGAACAGGAAATAACTTCCCTGAACCGCCTGCCTTACGCCGGGCAAAACACTCCTTACAGTAAACCGCGCGGTCTTCGGAAGGCCTGAAAGGCACCTCGCACACCTTGTTGCAGTCGGCGCAGATCGCCTCGTATAAAACCCTGTCTTGGCGCGGGGGCTGCTGGGCTTGGTGGATCTGAGAAATCACCGTATCCATCTTTTTCTCTAAACTAACGAGCCGCTCCAGCAATTTGGCCATCAGACCTTCTAAATACGGATCGACCCTTGGAACAGCCGCCGACTTGGACTTAGATCTGTTTTTCATGGCGCTCATTGAGAAAATTACCTGGAGTCGTCGCTTCCGCCAAAAAGCTGGCCGAGTAAGCCCGCCGCGGCGCCCGCGCCGGCGCCCACCAGCGCGCCCTTGCCCGCCTTGCCGCCGGACGCGGAGGAAGCGATCGCGCCCGTCGCGGCGCCGAGAAGCGCGCCCCGGACAATCGGGTTACCCAAAACATCCCGCATTGAAGGAGGCGGGTTTTGCGTCGCGGGACGAGCGTTGACTTCCTGAAAAAGATTTACCTCATTCGCGCGCCAGACCCGGGATTCTTCCTGACTCACATCGATGCTGACGGCATCATTCGTTCGTAATCGGGAAAGAGAGGAAACACCGCTGACGCGCGTGCGGTAGTCAGTCTTCAGGCTAAGCTCGTTGGGGTAGGGTCTGCCCTGCGGGTCATAGACGGTGACCTCCAAGACCCCGGGGTTCACTCGAGCGATACGCCCCTCAATAGTGTCAGCGTAAGCCGCGCCTTGAAGTAGAACAAACAACGCCAAAGCTGAAAAAGCTAAGCGGATCGATCGAATCATCATGAAAAACCTCCATTTCCCTTTTAAAATCATAGCACAAACCGCATCGCACACACTACCGATCAGCCTCTCCTCTGCCGAGACGCACGGCCTCATCGAAATGCGCGTTATCAACGGGCTGGACGGAAAGTCGTATGCCGCGCTTGATCACGAGCATCCCTTGGAGCTTTTTATCGGCTTTGAGTTCGTCCAGCGTCACGAAACGTTTGAACTTCTCGACAAATTCCACATCCACCATCACCCAGGCCGGTTCGCCACAAGGCGTCGGCGAATCCGTCCGCAAAGCCTTGTGGACGAATCCGTCGTGCTTTGTGGCGGACTTCTCTTCAAGATATCCCTCTTTCACAATCCGACACAACCCCGCCACGCCCGGCGGCTCGGCATTGGAATGATAAAAAAGAACCAAGTCGCCTTTCTTCATGTCGTCCCGCATGAAATTCCGCGCCTGGTAATTCCGCACGCCGTTCCAAGAAGTCCTGCCATCCTTTTTGAGGTCGTTGATGGAATAAGTAGAGGGTTCACTTTTGATCAGCCAGTATTTCATGTAATCGACTCAACCTCCGAACGCAAAAAATCCTGAACTCCCTGTTGGTATTTCTCGAGCGTGGGCTTATAGCCGCCTTTATGCGGGCCGCCGATCACGAGCAGCGTCTTTTTTCCTTTGACCGCCTCGTACAACCGCTGGGCATGCCGGAAAGGGATCAGCTTGTCATCTCGGCTGTGCACGACCAGCACCGGGCAATCAATGTGCTTCAATTTATCCAGAGTATCATATTGGAATCTCGAAAGAAACTTCACGGGAAAATAGGGATAGATCTCCTGACCCGCCGCGGCAAGCGAGGTGAATGACGCTTCAAGGATCAGAGCCTTTGCCGGGTTCTTCGAGGCAAGCTCGGTCGCGATCGCTCCGCCCAGCGACCGCCCGCAGATCACGAGGCGTTCAGGCGATTCGTCTTTTGTTTTGATCAGCCAATCCCAAGCGGCCTGAGCATCCCGATAAGTCCCCTCTTCATCCGGATGGCCCTCGCTTTTTCCGTACCCGCGATAATCCACGATGAACACGTGATAGCTCAGAGTATGGAACATTTTGATCACATCCAGATCACCGGACATATTCCGCGCATTGCCATGACAGATAAGGACCGTGCCTTTGGAAGATTGGGAAGGAATATACCAGGCCGAGAGCCGGACGCCATCGGAGGATGTGAGCGTCAGCTCCTCAAACGCCATCCCTTCCGACTCAGGCGTAGCCGCCCATTCTTTTTTTGGATGATAAACGTGCTTTACTTGATTGAAATAAATGTCTCCGGCGAGATAAACATACAAGCCGGCCAAACCCAGGAGTAGTAGTGCGGCAAAACGAGTGAAACGGAATTGACGGGACATGGAAGATATTCTACTACACGGAGGTTTTTAACCGCTTACTTCTTACCGTCGCCTGGAAAAACAATACTTAATAAAGGTCTTCGCGAGCTCTCCGGCGACCAGCGGGATGCTTTCAGGGCGAGACATCGGTTTTTTGGTGATCGTAGCTATCACGCGGTCTTTCCAAAGCACTTTCCCGGACTTGGCGTCCGTGACGGACATGTCGGCCTGAAGGCGGGCATAATCTTCGACCGTCGCCATGTCATACGCGATCGCCGCCGCACCCATGAGCATGTCCACCGGGTCATGGTCCGTCCATAGGAATTCGTTCACGTCCGCATCGACCAGTAGTTCAGCTTGCGAAGGATCTTGCGCGATCTCAAACCGGATGCTTTTCCGGTTTTTCAAAGCCTCCTCTATTTTCAGCTTGATAGCCTTGGGGTCCGTTTCATGATCTTTGGTGGAGTCCTTCGCCTCTGCCACATAGACTTTCACGGTCTTGTCATGGAACAGCGAATAAAGATTTCCGGTCTCCATGGCGAAAAGAGAGGCCGCACACAGGAACGAAGCGGCCAAAAAAGATAGAATGAATTTGGATTTAACGGGCATGGGATCCTTTTGACTGAGGTTAGCGCGAATCAGAAGGAATGTCAAAGACCTGGCGGCACGCTTGCACTATTAGTCAATTAGAGACTTGACCCTTAATTTGAAAATGGATGATGGATGCGGATGGTATCTAAGCGGCTCGACGAATAGTGCTATCTTTCTTTGGTTCCACCGCGACCCTCAAACCAAACTGGTCCAAGATCTGACATAGGGTCTGTATCTCAGGGTTACCCTTTTTTGATAAGATCTTGTACAGATTGGCACGGTTGAGCTTAGCCAGACGGGATAGCTTGGTAAATCCCCCGCGTGCCTCGGCGACGTTTCTTAAAGCTATTAGAAACATCATTTTGTCTCCATCTTCCAACGCCGCGTTCAAATACCCCGCTGCTGCTTCAGGATCTTTGAGTGCTTTGATAAGACTGTCTTGATAGCTTTTCATTTTCTCACCTTATAATTTCTCCAATATTGACACGCCTTCTGAATATCGCGCGCTTGGGTACTCTTGTCTCCGCCACATAGCAAAATGATGATCCTATCATTCTCTTCGCCATAGTAGACGCGATAACCAGGTCCGAAAAAGATCTTCAATTCAAAAACACCCATACCAACTAGACGACATTTACCCGCATGACCATACTTGAGCCGATCCAGCCTCACCCAAATAATGTCTCTTGCTTTATGATCCCTAAGACTCTCGATCCAAATCTCAAAAGGCGCTTTGCCGTCCTGGTTTTCATAGAGCCACAGCTCCTTCTCACCATCGAACATCTCACCCCCTATAGTGTACGTTATAACATACACGGAATCAAGATAGATTTTATGACTTATCTGCACTAATAGACGGTGTAGGAGGGTATTTCCGTTCAAAAATATAAGGGGATTTTTCTATCGATTAACGCTACCTCACAGCTCCGCCCAGAGAAACACGAACCGTGTCCGGGATATCCAGAGCGATGAAGAGTCGTTTCATGCAGGTATTTTAGCCTTCGGCGAATGCCTCCTAGACGGACGGCGTCCGGTATGCGGTATGCGGTATGCGGTATGCCTCGCAATCGTCGATTTTGTTCGTCCAGGGACGCCATAACCGTCAAGAACAAAATCGACGATTGCAACGCGCCGAAGGCGCAGCCGATCAGTAGACGTCTAAATCGTCCATGCGCTCATCACTGATGCCAAAATGGTGAGCGATCTCATGGTAAATAGTGTCGCGAATCTCTTTTTTAATATCTAAACGCCCCGCCTTACATTCGGCTTCGATCGTCCGCTTAAACAACGTGATTTTGTCAGGAAGCACACCGCTGTACCCTTCTTGCGTCCTATCTTTAAGGGAAATACCCTCGTAAAGTCCTAGCGTATCTTCCTGGCTGGCCCCCTCTTCAATCACAATGTCGATATTCCGCAGCTTGTCCTTGAACTTCTTCGGAAGGGCTTTTACGGTATCGCGGACAAGCTTTTCAAATTGAGCGCGTGTCATGGGGTGGCGGGTCCTGCCGGCTTAGATCTTGCCCTCTTCTCTCAGTTTACGGAGAGCCAGCTTCATAGACTGCTTCCTTTCTTCGAGCGGCCTGGATCGGTCGTTCGCCGCAGCCATTAACTCTTGACCGCTCGGGGTTCTTTCGACCGCAGCTTGCTTCGATGTCGACGGATGAGTGACCTTGGCCGTACCCTTGTCGACTGCACGCCGGAATTTGCTGAACGTCCTCTTGACAGATTCCTTGAAGTTCGCCATCGTTCTTTCTGCTGCGCTTATTTTCTTCTCACGCTCGATGCGCAACACTTCGCGTTTAGGAAGCGTCCGGACCCTTCCGTGTAGGTCCGTGAATTGGACGGTTGCTTCATCCTCGGAGAGCACCTCACCGCTCACGAATCCCTCGCCCTCGATCTCCAGAATGTCGGCTGCAGCCGGGCCGGCCGCCAGAAGCCCGCAGAGAAGGATCATCGCTGAAGGCTTGGAATGCACCGCTCTGCGGTCCGGTTTTGGCTTGCTCGCCTTCAACTGCTCGCGGCGAAGGCGTGCTTTGTCGCGCAGAACGCGGGAGATGTCTTTCTGACGATTGGTATTCCGCTTAGATGTCACAGCGAAAGCAACGGTACCGTTTACAAAAGGGACGGGTTGAATTCATGTAATAAACAACTAACTGCACTTTCAACCTGTCCCTTTTGTAAACGGTACCATTCTACATTTTTAAAGAAAACTAATGGACAGCGTTTTGTTGAACGCGCGGGCGATCTTGATCAACGTCTTGAGCGAGAAACTGCCATTGTGAGGATCCTCCAGACGTGAGATCATCTGCTGAGAGGTGTGAAGCTTCTTCGCCAGCTCTGCCTGGCTTAATTTATTTTTCTGCCGCAATAATGCGATCTCGACCGCTAAATCTACATAAACTCCCTCTTCAGCATATGCTTTTGCAAAAGCAGGATTTTTGAGCTCCTCATTCAGTCGATCTCTAAATTTTATCATTAAAGTACTCCTTCATCATGTTCTCCGCCCGAAGGATCTCATTTGGCGGAACATCACTTGTTTTCTTGATGAACGCGTGAGTCATCACGATGGTCTTTCCATCGAAGAAATATAGACATCTGTATTGCTCCGATGAGAAAACCATTCTTAGCTCCCTAATTTTCCCAGTAATGACATCTGCGTATGGTCTCGGCAAACTTGGGCCCATTACCTCCAGCTTTTCGATCCACCTCATAAGTTTAATATATGCTTTTATAGGCAGCTCATCGAGAAACTCATCCATCGCGCATCTTCCCGATGGGCGCTTATGGAATATGACCTTATAATCGTTAGAGTCATTCATAATGATACACTATTTTTGATGTATCGTCAAACTTAGCAAGATGGGCCCCCCTTTACCCTAATAGACGGGATAGGTGGGTGTTTTCGTTCAAAAATAGATGGGGATTTTTTTATCGATTAACGTAAGGAAGGACCTGGGTCTGGCTCAGAAATGGATGGAGGACATGGGCCGGTAAACGGGTCCGCTTGGGAGGGTTTGGCTCTCGTAGAGCGTGACTGTGTTTGCCTGGAAGGCTGTGGATGACGCCAGCGGAGGCAAGGCGTTCCAAAGCGCGAGGAATGCGGATGGGACGGGGCCGTCGCCCGAGCGTGCGAGAGTCACATGGCTTTGAAAGCTCCTCGCTTCTTTCGCGAAGCCCAGCGTCTGCATCGCTAACTCGATCCTCTCGGCCATCGGCCGGAGCGCTTCGGCCGGCTCGACTCCCGCCCAGAAGACTTGAGGCCGTCCTTTTTCCGGAAACACGCCCCAGCCCTCCAAGCGGACTTCCCCGGCGGACAAAGACCCGACCGCGCGCTCAAGCGCCTCCCGAATCGCCGGCACTTTTTCATCCGCCACGGACCCGAGGAACTTAAGCGTCACATGGTAATTCTCAGGCGGGACGACCTTGACGCTCCCTTCGTAATTCGCCATCCACTCCACGGCTCCGCCCAGAGAAACACGAACCGTGTCCGGGATATCCAGAGCGATGAAGAGTCGTTTCATGCGGGTATTGTAACATTCGACGGTAGGGCTCTATCGCTGCGTATGCACTGAGTGATTTTTTACCGAACGTGCCAGGTGAGATGGGCGGGCTAACGTGTCCCCTTGGGACGGGGTACGGTATTTTATAGATTTTGAGTAGTTGGAAGTTAATTGTTCCTCGAAACACGTGGTCCGGTATAAAAGCTAGTTAAAATCTAACTGCACTTTTTTTGCAACCCCTCCCCGGCTAAGGGGGTCCGGTATGTTTGGGACGGGGGACAGTATGTTCGTAAGTAACGTGTCAGAAAATGAATGCCTTCGTGTTCACACGAACGTGTTAGAATATCCATCATCGGACCAAAACAAATTGTTAGGACAATACTTATGCCAGTAAAAAATCAACTAGAAGCAAACAGACAACATTTTAATACCCTAGATTTAGACACTGCAAAAAGGAACGGCGTTGCATATACGCCGTTTTGGTTGGCTGAATATATAACGAACACCGCATTTGTTCAATGGGAGAAATTTAATCGCGGCTCAAGGCCGGAATGTGCGGTTGATATTTGTTGCGGGACAGGTGTTTTTTTAGGTGAGTTAATCAAAGCTATCTCAAGACGAACCTGGCCCACCAAGGTATTTGGATTTGATATAGATGTTAAAGCTATCAGTTTTGCAAAAAAACTGTACGGTAATTCCAAAATAATAGGCAAGATAGCAGAAAAGGATACGTTGATAAAACCTCCCCCCTTATTTGATGTAAATAATAAATACTATGACATCATTGTCGGTAATCCCCCCTATGTGAACGCATCATTCATTGATGAAAAGTATAAACAATTTTTAAAGTCTAATTATGAAGCTGCCACCTCAGGCTCTTTTGACCTGTCTGTGATCTTTGTTGAGAAAGTATTGAAATCCTTGAAACAAGGCGGCATAGCATCCCTAATTTTATCAAACAAATTTATGACCTCAAAATACGGGAAATCAATATGCAGAATTTTGGCAAGAGATTGCAATATTATCAAAATAGAGGACTTTAACGATGTCCAAGTGTTTGAGGGGTTAACAACCTATACGTGCATCCTCACTTTTATTAAGGAGGCCCCGGGAAAAAGGCATATTTTTGTTCGATATAGCGGAAAAATAAATCATGAAGATCCAAAACTTCCAGCCGCGCAAGAATTTACCATCTCACACTCGTTAATAAAAAATCATCCTTGGAACTTTTATTCAAATGATGAAGCCGGAATTATAGGCAAACTCTTAGACCCGAAACTCCCCGGCCTTGAAGAAGTATTCCTTGGGGTGCAGCAGGGTGTCAGAACAGGCGCGAATGATGTCTTTATATTAAATAAATCAAACAATACGATGGATGATCCTGAATTACTTAAGGGATTTGTAAGCGGTGAAAACGTCAAGTCTATTCGCATACGTGATACACAACAGCGTTTAATTTTTCCCTATCAATTATCTGAAAAAACTCTTAAGCCGATACCTGAAGAGATATTGAAGAGCAGACACGCGGAGATTTATGGGTATTTGTTGAAACATAAACCAATACTCAACCAACGCTCCTTGCAGGGGAAGACCCAATGGTATGAATTTAGTAGAAGCCAAAGCTTGGACTCAGCTCATAAAAAAAAGATTTTTGTAAGAGAAATGATGCCGCAAGCATTGTTTGCTGCAGATGTTAAAGGTTATTACGCGTTTTCAAGCGGCTATGCCCTTATCTGTGAAAATATGGACGATGCCGAAATCTTTGCCTGGGCTGCCATTCTATCTACGCCCACAATGGAATACGTAATGCGGCATGTTGGCACCCAGCTACATAGCGGGTGGTTTCGGTTAATGAAAAATCATCTGGGACGCTTAAAACTGCCTAAGTTTTCTTCCACACAATTTAGAGAAATAATCAATTTAGTCACAAGGGGTTATACAAAATATGTCCGGGAGCAAATAGATGACGCTGTATGTTGTGGGTTTAATCTTACGAGCACTGAGCATTCATACATTAGAGTTCATTTACGCTCGATACACGAACGATCATCCCCTTCGATCGCAAATGGCGCTGGAAACAAGAACGGTAATGATTATGAGCCGGTTAAGTTAAGTCGGTATGACAAATATCATATTGATAGAGAGAGTTTCAGACAGCTTGTAACTTTCAGTCCCAACAAAAAAACGCCCATCCATCGTTGGTACAAATACACACAAGGGTTTTCATCATCATTAGTAAACCATCTTATTGATGAGTTTAAACTGAGCCCTCGGGCTACCATTTTAGATCCATTTAACGGCTGCGGAACTACAACGACGGTGTGTGCCTACCGCGGGATTAACTCGATCGGTATAGAAATATCACCATTGATGAGTGAAGTGGGTCGGATCAAGTCTAGAAGATGGAATATTCATAAGGTAAAAAAATCTATCGATGAACTCAGTAAATATTTAACGCGCAAGACAGGGAAACGGGCGATGGTATTTACCGAATATCTGCATAAGGCGTACTCGCCGAGTATTTTAAGCAACCTTACGGCTATCTCAGTTTCTGTTAACCAAATCAAAGACGCGGAAATAAAGGACTTTTACTCGATTGCCTTGATTTCTATTATGGAGGATGTTAGCAAAATTAGAAAACATGGCTCGCATTATAGATTTCTTGATAACCCCACCAGCATTGGTTTACAAAAGTTAAATATTTCTGTCATAGATAAAGATGCTGATGTCATTTTGATATTTAGAAAAAAACTCATGGATATGTATAACGATATTTGTGCTACTGGCGGGAGGCCCGAAGGAAAAGTCACTATAATCAACGCAAATTTTATGCATAGGCAGTTAGAAGCTAAATCCGTTGATGCGATAGTGACAAGCCCGCCTTATTTGAACCGCAACAACTATATTTCTCAACAAAAAGCAGAATTAGACATTCTGGGCTTAATTGCTAATAAGGCAGAATACAAGGATTTGGTTCAAAGCACTTTCAGGTCGCATACTGACAGCGACTTAAACTTTAATCCTATTTCAGCTCATAAAGACGTTAATCTGATTTTGAAAAATATCAAACTGGAAGATGGCAATAATCCCAAAATACCACATATGATTTGCGGCTATTTCTGTGACTTGGAAAGCTCACTTAGGGAATGTCACAGAGTCCTCAGGGAAAGAGGAAAATGTTCCTATGTTGTCGGTAATGCACGATGGGGTGGAATTGTTGTGCCTATTGACCACATGCTTGCGAATTTAGCAGAAGTAATTGGGTTTAAAGTGTCATCGATTTATGTTACCAGACTAAAAGGAAATAGCCCGCAACAAATGAAACGATATGGGAGGATCGCTGTCCGGGAGTCGATCGTAAATTTAATCAAACCCTAATACCGTGATATTTTTTATTTTTTGCGGCAGGCAAGGCTATCTAGAAGTTTCGTTAACGGATTCGATTCCATTGGAAGTGGCTCTAAAAATTTATCTACTAAGGTGCTAGCTCCTAGGAAATAATCATAGCCCGCATGTTGAAGCATATGAATGTACTTTAAAGGTGCGGCTTTCGTAACACCCCAGTCGCCGTCAAGAATAGAAATCCATACGAAATCTTTCTCCCCCAATACGATCGCTCTATTTTCAATGAAACATCTATAAAGAATACCTCTTGTAATTTGCTCTTTTGTCCTGTTTTGAATGTTCTTGCCGTGCTGTTCGCGGCCACCTCCTGATGCCTTACACTGTATGTATACTCTTTTTTTTAATTTTTTAGAAAATAACACAAAATCTTCAGATAGCATCGTGTTTTCCATTCCAAGTTGTTGCAGAAATGATGGAACAGAGATGTCGTGAGCAATCCCGCCTTGATAATCAAAATTACCACTTGTTAAAGTAATTTCGACCAAAGATTCGAGGGGGTTGAAATAGCTCCTGGATTGTTCTAATCCACTCCACTTTCTCGCTCTAAAATTTTTCCATTCTGCGCCACCCTTGCTCTTGGACCTCTGTAAGCATAATGCGGCGATTCGGCTATTAATTAAATTCGGATGGTCAACAAGAGGCTTTTGTTTTTTAATTTTATCTAGAATTTGGTACCGTAATAAACCACACGGTATGCTGAAATTAGCTTCTTTGTAATTGATGTTATTCCATTCGTTTCTCAATGATGACCAAAAAGGAACATGTTTTTGTGCGACACAACCAGGATTGGCCTTAATTTCATGGAGTCTTTTTAAGCCGGACTTGTCCCAAATACTAACAACTTCATCAAAAAAGAAATCAAATGCTTTAAGCACGTAAGGGAGCCAAGATTCTTTGCTCCCTCCGAGAACCAGAACTACTTTGCATTCAGGATAAGCATATTTTGTTAGAGCAAGTTCGCCAACTTTTAGCTGCAACTTGTTCTCATTGCTATGTCCTTTAGTATCCGGTTCCGTGTATGTAACTGATGCTAGGATTTTGGGGTTCTCTAAAGAGGGGTACACATTGTCAACTTGAATAAAATATTCATGCCTGTGATCGTACTTCATTTTTCCAGAGGACCATTGTAAAAGGCGTTTTACCTCTTGCTCTAGATTGCCACCTCTTTTTTGAACCTCTATTAGACTTTTTGATTGCGCTTGCCAGGCCGCATCATTCATAACAATTCACTCCACAACATGTATTTTACAGGACGACGCCCCGCGGGGAGACGTTATTTCGGACGTCTTCCTCAATACAATTTACCGTACCCTTTACCGTACCCCGTCCCAAAGGGACACGTTACTTCTCTTCCCACTCAAACGCGCCGGAGGTGCCAGACGCGGAGCGCCGTTTGACGAAGCCTTCTTTTGCCGGACGTCAAACATTTGAGTGCTCCTGCATAAGTTTTGTGCCAAAAGCCCAAGCCTGCGGCGGGTGGCAAGGCGTTTCTTTGGAGGGGCATTCTGAGGCCCCGCCCATGGAACACGGAACTTTCAAGCGCGGGGCCGAAGACTAAGCAAAATTCCTCGGAGGGGAATTTTGCGGCCCCTCCAAAGGAATGCCTTGCCAGGCCCTGCCGCTGGGTCGTCACTTGCCGCCCGGAAAAGGTTCGACGTGGAAATCCCCATTCCGACCCGTGTAGATCGCCTTCTTGCCGCCGATGAATACATCGTAGTAGACCACGCCGGCCGACATGATACGCCTTAAAAATTCGGGGTAGCGGATCTCCCCTTTCTGGATGTCACGGATGGCCCCGCGCACGTGGTTCAGGGACCAGTCCTTGGCGATGGTGGGAGGGTCGGCCAAAGGCATGGGGACGACGGCGCTCTCACCGTCAGGGGAATAGTAGAACTTCTCGAGTTTCACGAGGTCGGCGCAGTAGCGCTCGACATTGTTCGCGGCCAAACGCCCTACGACCTCGGGGAAAGCGGCCTTGCCCCCGAAGGACAGCGCTTCACATTCGTTTAACACGTGAGCATCCATTCAAGTCTTTAAACGGACGGCGGCGGCAAAATGCAAAAAATAACTCCTTAGTCCCTTGTCGTGGGAGCCGTATTGGTTTTCGCCGAAAAAGTAATCCACCAGCGTCTCGCGGGTGCGCGCCAGTTCTTTCAGCCGGGGGAATCCCTTCACGGTATCCAGGGACAGGTCCAACAACTCCAGGGCCCTTTCGAAGGCCTTTTGGGAGTAGTCCTGGTTTTGTTTCGCGCGCCAATTGAGTGCCCGCTCGACCTCTCCGCCAATATGGGCCATCTGCTCCGCGAATGAGAGCGTTTCCCAGCGCCCGGACGCGAGTTCTTTGTGTTGGACGCTCAAGACCGGACCCATTTTTGAACGACGGCGAGGACCCTCTGCCTGGTATCCTGGCTTTCCACCCCGCGGCTCCGGTTACCTTGAGACGGGCGGAGGTTGATCATGGAATCAAATTCGACAAGATCTGCGCCCGGCGCCTCCGGATAAAGATTGATGCCCCAGAGGTTGGCCTGTTTGGACCCTTCCTGGATGAGCAGGGCTTCCAGGTCCGAGTGAAGTTCGGCGTCTACGGCCAAGAGACCCCGCTCGACATCCACGACTGCCTTGACCATGTTCCCAAAAATACGCCCGGACATTTCCTTCAGCTCGGTCGGCGTCAGTTTTTCTTTGGTGATCTTCATGGAAGCTCAGCTTTGGCGGAGATCTTTCGGAGGGATTTGGATCTCATGATTTTCGGCTGTCCTGCAGGCTGTCTTCTTTCCAATTCCTCTTTTTCACGTGGGCCCAGGTTTCGTCGATGATGTCCTCGAAGCTCCAGCCCATCTGATTACACAGATCCATCAGGAAGATACAGCAGTCTCCGACGGCGTCTTTCATGGCGTGCTCATGTTCGGCTTTTGTCCCGCGTATGCCCTGTTCCATCTTCAAATACGCGTGGGCCAGCTCCCCGACCTCCTCGGTCGCTCCCAGGATGGGCTGATAGGGCTTCTTATTGTCAAAATTCCTTTTGGACCACTCATCCTGCTCTTGTTGTATCTGAGTTAAGTTCATACGCGCTCCTTAGGGCTTTAAAGATGAAATTTTCCGTGATCGTTATAGCCCTTCCGGTTCAACCCCTTCTGGAATTTCTTTTCCACCTCATCGACTGAGGTTCTCAGGGTCGTCAGGATCTTTTCGACCTGCTCGGCGGTGAATTCATAGCTGCTACCGGCGAGGTTGCCGATGATCCCGACCTTTTTAATGGCGTTGCCGACCCGAGATTCAGCCAATCTCTTGAACCGATCGGCCTTGGATTCTTCCTTGCCGCCGGTCACATTCTCTTCATTATCCATGGATGTCTCCTAATTAGTCTTTGCCGGGCTCGAGCAGTTGCACGACGCACAGCTTTTCTTACAGAGGATGAGCGACAGCACACCGGCCACGATGGCCACGCCGATACTCACGTTCATCGGCACCGTCCAGTCGCCGATCTGGACCTGGGCGCGGGATATCAGGCGGACGATGTGAATGACCGCCGCCAAAGCAAAGAATCCGGACAGCCAGCTAAGATTACAGCATTTGCATTTATGACAGAACATGGTAGATCTCCTTGTGGGTAATCTCCCGCATTGACACCTATCTTACTCCATCCGACATCCCTTGTGCCAGGTTGCCGTTGTTAGCTGATTTACAATTTTCAGAAAGATTTTTGAACGAAAAACAGGGGGTTGTACGTCTATTATGGGTGGAGGGACAAATCATGCGCCGGCATCAAAATTTAGGACAGAGCTCCGCCCCGGCAAGTAGATGAGACGATTGATCAGCGGCCGGTGTTCTTACGTTTTGAGAAGCAGTCCTTGCAGTAAACTGGACGATCACCGCTGGGTTTGAAAGGAACTTCACATTCTTTCTGACACTCCGCGCAGGTAGCCTTGAACATCTCTTTGGGACGACCACCCATTCCACCACCATCTTGATAACCCATGTTTTCTCCTTTTTGATCTTTACGACTGATAACAGCGACTATGATACTGCATTGCCCGGAGCCGGTCGAGAATTTAGAGCGGTGCGTGAAAACGCGGTGACCCGGCTTGTCCATAGGATCCAACGGCGTCTGCGGGATTCGAACGCGGCACGAGCCTTTGCTTCCAGCTCATGCGACGCGCGTAATCCGCTAACGCGGCTTTTTGCCAAATGCGTCTCCCATTCGTGGAGTTTCTTTTCAAGGAGCCCATAATTCCAGTCAAGTATCCTCCTGGCGCGTGAATGGACCTCGGTCCGCCCGAGCGACCGCGAGGCCAGCGTTTTTTGTGCCGCAAGGTGCGCCCGTAAGATCTGGGTCAGAGAAGTCCGTTTAAGGCCTTCCGCAAATCTTATTTTCTCGAGGAAAGTGATCACCCACTTGCTCGGATCCCAATGATACCAACGGACGCCGTTTCGATAGTCCGTCGGAAACCGATGATGAAAATTGTGATACCCTTCCCCGTTCGTCAACACCGCCGCGAACCAATGGTCTTTGGCCGTCGCGTCAACGTCATAGGTGGCCTTCCCGAACGAATGACAGACGGAGTTGATGCAAAAGGTCGCGTGATAAACAAAGGTCAGGCGGACGCATACGGAAAAAACAAGAGCGCCCAGCGCGTGCCCGGTCAACGCCCCTAAAAGGACCGGGATCAGGACCCCCGCGGTGAAACCCCACAACACGTAGTAATTGTGCTGGTGCATCAAGAGCTTATCTTTCAAAAGGTCTTTGACGTTGTTGTAGTCCGGATTTTGCTTCCACAAGGTCATCCATCCGATGTGGGCGTACCAAAACCCTTTTTTGATGCTGTAGGGATCCAGCTCCGTATCTACGTAACGGTGATGATCGCGATGGCCCGAGGACCAGGTTAGCGTTGATTGTTCGAACGCGGCCGCGCCGAAAAAAAGGACGAGGAATCGGACGAACCTATTCGCCCTAAAACTGCTGTGCGCGTAAAGCCTGTGATAGCCAACAGTGATGCTCAACCCCGTGGCCACCACAAAGAATAGACAGAGCAGGATCTCCGAAAGCGAGACCCCGAAATGGCGCACATACAAAGGCGCCCCCACAATGGCACCCGCCGTTGTGATCCCGAAGAAAGCGATGATGGGCCAGTTGAACCCTTTTACCATTTTTGTGCCGATACTCATAATCCCCTCATTTTAGTCGGACCACCATTATACACCAAGTCATGGAGAATCTTTAGAACTAGTTTGCTGCTCGAGGGGGTCGGTGCCGATGGTCCCAAAGAGAGCTTTTAAATACTCTGTTGACTGGATGCGGCGCAGCTCGTCCTTTGCCTTATCTAAACGCTCCATAATGTGCAATTCGTCAGCGGCGTCGGAGTGACTTTCCATGGATAAAAAATTTTCCAACCGCGCGATGTGCTTCTGATAGAGGATGATGTCGCGCTTTTGCTTGGCTTGAAGACGCGCTTGGTACCAATCACTGTTCATCATCGCTTCTCTCGTGAACATCTGCCGGATGCGCGGATCCTCCAGTTTTTGACCCTCGAAATCACCGTTTTTCATGATATGCAAGAGCGCCTTGAGAGGCGGGCAGGCGGCTTCGATACTGCCGTCGAGGAAATAGTGTTCGGCGACGCGCTTTTGCGCCTCTAACATATTGAAGATCCCGTCCACAAAGATCTTCATGCTCTGTTTTTCGGGGGCAAGCATCTCTTCGTTGAAAACAATGTTGGGATTGCTGAAGATGCGCCCCAAAAACGCATTCACGAATTTCTGCGTCACGCGGTACCCTAGGATGCTCGCGCGGACCGGCTTGCCTTCGTGTTGGATATCTTTCACTTTTTTGAGATAGCCATTTTGGATGAGGAATTCCGGGTTTTGTTCATCCGGCCGCATGCGGCACCATATCTCGGGCATTAAATAGCTGACGTCATGGTCGACGCGGTAATTAGGGCCTATCGTGCCGGCCGCCGAACTGAACCCGTGCGACTCGGTGGCCAAAAACGACACCAATGCGTTGTTCAAGTCCACCACGGGCCAGAGCGCGTTGAACGGTCCTTTGGTCAAAGCGCCCTCGGAACCAAAACCCGTCGTGGAGGGCGACTTGCCGGTCAAAGAACAGATGAAATCGAGGAAAAGCTCCGGCAACTCTTGATAATGAATGGGACTGTATACAGCGAGAGCCGGAATCGCGTTTTTCCGGTCCGGAGGATTGCTCCTTCGCCCGGGTAGTACGGCGTTCACCGGAAAATACACCGGCTTTCCGCTCGGGATCCCGCGAAAGAGGCGCGCGCCAAGTGAGGCGACATAATTTTTTCTGGGATGGACATAATCCGGCCTTTTTTGCAAATAACGGGGATTTTTGGACGGTTTTCCCTCGACGAGTCTCGGTTGAGCCGAGGACACGATGAAACTCTCCTCGCTTCCCTCCCTCATGAATTCGGTCAATAGCTTCCTCATCGGTTCGGTGAAATGATCGAACCGGATCGCGTCTTCAACGATATTTTTTGTCTCTTTCAGCGTCAGGGGCTCAAAATTGGAAAGAAAGTTCCCTTCCGAGGCCAGGTCCGATTCCGTCTGCTTGTCGTAGCCCGGATTGATCGCGTCGTCCGGTCTTTGGAACAAATAATTCTCACAGTTCGCCAAAAATTTCACACTTTGATTGAGGTATTCCGGGTCCAGACCCTCGAGCGAGCTGCTCGGCACCACCACGGACGCGGTGATGTCGTCGGCCACCTGTATCTTCTCGGCCGCCGCGAAATCCTGCCGCACGCGAAAGATCCTCCACGAGCCGTCTTTTTCGCGGCCGACGCGCAGATAATTGGCGATCAATTTCTGGTTATTGAACTTGAGCTCATTTCCGTTCTGGCCGTTCACCACATCCACGGAGAAATATTTTTTCCAGTCATTGCCCCACTCGACGCGGTAAAAACGTTTGACGGTGAAAAGGATCTCTTTGATGTAATCGGGGATACCTTTCAGCCAATCGTTGTAGGCGTCCGTGTATTCGGAAGCGACGGTAAAAAGCTTGATCACGGAACCGAACGAACGCTCGTGGCTCAAGATGGGACGGCTCGGTCGGCTTTTGGCAAATTCTTTTTTGAATCGCCCGCTGTAATCCCGGTTCAAAAGAGCGGCCACCTGCTCCATGTCCCGATGAAAGTCCGCCGTGAACACAGGGCCCTGGATCATCGCGTCGACGATAGATTTGGATATTTCAGATTTGCCTCCGCCGGAGACGGTGCAGGGCTTATGACAGAGGACACCATAGGAGACCGTGCCGATCAAATGCCAAGCTCCTCCGCCGGTCTGTTTTTTAAAATGGATCTTGTAGCCTGAGGGAAGCATGTAAATATGGTCCGTCAGCAGGCGGATCTTCCTTTTTTTGCCGCCTTTTTCCCAACTAGCCGAGGAATCCTGAAGGTTGAACTTGGAACTTTCCGGGACGAGCACGATGTCTCGATGTTGTTTATCGACCGCGTAACCTTCCGGCTTCAGCTCAAAACGCCCCTCGTTCAAACGGATCACCTGATCATACGTGTTGGTGCTCCTGGAAAAAGCCGGATCCAGCGAAAACTCCTCACCGAGATCATAGCTCGCGAACGCGATGGCGCCCCCAGAGTGCTCCTCTTCACAGAGACCGTATAGATTGGCGGCGTAGCTGATCTGGGTTTTGACCTCCTTTTTGCAATAACCGAAATAATTGTCCGCGATCACCGTCACGATCACCCCCCGCTGGTCGCGGCAAGTGACCTTGAACGCCTGGCCGTCATTATAAAGATCGTTCGGGGATCTCCAGCACATGCCGTCCCTCTTCTGGCGCTCGGTGGCCTCAGCGTAGGAGGGCAGGCCAAGCTCTTTTTTCTTTGAACGGATCAGATGCGGCGCCAGGACCACACAACCGGTGTGTCCGGTCCAATGCTCGATGTCGAGTGCCGCGTCGCATTCAGGCAGATAGGGATCTCCGGCATTCCCAAAAATGGATTCGACAAAATCAAGATTGCTGACAAGATTACCCGGAGCGAAAAAGCGGATCTCCATCGTCTTTTCGCTCATCAGACCCTCGACAGCCGGACAAACCACAGGGCGCAATAGGAGCGAGGCAAAAAGCTCCGCTTTCACCGGCTGTGTGGACGTAAATGGCAGACCCATGAGTCCGCGCGGCGGTTTCAAGGCCTCCAAAAGGATATTCGCGAAAACACGTTTCGGTACGCTGATCTTGTCGTTGGGGATCGGCATGCCCCCTTCCGCGATATGGAAAACACCCTGGGTAGTCCGGCGATCGCTCTTAGGGTTATGCAAGATGCCTTGGCGGACCCGATAAGACTCGACGATGTCGGATGTAAAGTGGTTCTTATCCAGCGGCAGCGACATCACCCGCACCATTCCCGGACAGTCCATGATGAAGGTCTGCGCGGGCAAACGCACGGGAGGAAGTGAGCCGCCTTTTAAATAGTCATTCAGAAAATCTTGGATGCGCTGATCCGCGGGGCACAGGTGCTGCGACAGAAGACGGTTCTTTTCCTGGTGACTCCTTAAAAAAGGGCTGACGACCTTTAAAAGGTCCGAATGGTGGCCGCCGTTCTTGTCCGAAACCGGGTACCCCATGAAACTCAGCTTGAGATTCACGTAATCGATGAGCCAGTCTTCGGTGTGTTGGGTAGGTGTCTTCATACCATGCCTTTTCGATCCTTCCACGGACCCTTATTCTACCAACTTTATACCTAGAGGACTATAACGGATTATTGCGGAGGAAATGGGGCGTTCCGAGGCGGAACGTACTATTTTCTTACGTAAAAAATATGCTTTCCGATATGGGCCGCGACCCGGTAGGAGTCCGCCCAGGTAGGATGGATGCGATCCGCGTGATAATCTGTCGCGCCGCCGGTGAGCGCGCTCTTTTCAGATTCGACCCATGCCGCGAGGGCGATGAAATAATAGTCGCGATGTTTTTCTATAAATCGCTTGGCCCGCGCCCGGTCATTCCAGCAGGAAAACTGCTTCGGCATCAGGCAAACCGTGTTGAAATCTTTGTGAAAAAGATCCGACCGGTTTCGGATCACCTCGCCGACGGCGACCATGCCCCGGTAACCCTCGCCCGCAGCTTCCAAAATGATCGTTTTGACCGCGACTTCATCGTCATGTTTATGAAACTTTTTAGATAGTGGGCAAAAAATATGCCCGGTTTTCTGGGAAAATAGAGACCCTTCGCGGGGACTCTCTTGGATATTTTTGAAAAGTGGGATGGGATCGATGACACCCGCGTTCGCCGGCGAAACAATGAAAGCCAGGCAAAAAGAAAGAACCAGGATGATCTTGATCATTTCGCCTCCCCTATTTAAGTAAAACTTACATTCTTTAAGTAAATCTTACTTCTATTAATCAAATATTACATGAGATAATGGTCAAATTCAAGGGGTGGAGATTTTTCTTGGGACGAATTTTTAAACGAAGATGAGTTTCGCGGGCGCGAAACCGTTGAAGTTCGCGGTAGCGCTGGCGCTAGAATAAGCGCCTATGTTTTTCACATAGATGACATCGCCGACGTAAAGCTCAGGGATCTCTTCATGGAGGGAAAGGGTGTCGAAAGAATCGCAGGTCGGTCCCGCGAGCGCGCTCAAAAATTTTTGTCCCCGGCGGAGTGTTTTGAATTCATATCGGCAATGGTCGAACACCATGCCTGAGAAATCCTGGTAAACCCCGTTATTCAGATAATAATAATTCTTGTTGTTGCGAAAAGTGCGCCCCATCACTTGGGTGACCAAGACGCC